>WBZY01001155.1_pt1 | contig 14865 bp, 14 predicted proteins | sample 5204191 | NCBI WGS metagenome assembly WBZY01 (sample SAMN12344363, study PRJNA552823) | activated sludge metagenome | biome: Activated sludge suspended growth; feature: Anammox Sidestream; material: Wastewater; isolation source: activated sludge from anammox sidestream of wastewater treatment...
CAGTTTGGAAGCGGCGAAGGAGACGGCCGAAAATTTCGCGCGGTCGCCGCAGGGCTGGCTGTTGATCGAGGGCGGATACGGCTGCGGCAAGACGCATCTCGCAGCCGCGATTGCAAATTTCGCGGTGAGCATGGGAACGCCGACGTTGTTCATCACAGTCCCCGATCTGTTGGACACACTGCGCTTCGCGTTCAGCGACCCCGAGACGACCTTCGAGGCGCGCTTCGAGGAAGTGCGCGGCGCCGACCTGCTCGTGCTGGACGATTTCGGCACGCAGAACGCCACGGGCTGGGCGCAGGAAAAATTGTTCCAGATCATCAACTTCCGTTACATCAACAAACTGCCGACGGTCATCACCACCAACCTGATGTTGGACGAGATCGAGAGCCGCATCCGCTCGCGCTTGCAGGACGAGGAGTTCGTGAGGCGCGTGCAGATCACCGCGCCCGATTTCCGCCGTCCCACCGAGACGAGCAACCCTGGCATTTCGATGTTGTCCCTGCCTGAGATGAAGGCGATGACGTTCAAAAATTTTGAGACGCGCGAAGACGAAATCGGCAAAGAAGCGGTGACGACGACCACCACCGAGAAACAGGATCGCTTCGGCAACAGGGTCAAGGACAAGGAGATCACGCGCGTCAAAGTGACGCAGGAGGACGTGAAGACCCTGCGCAAGGCGGTCAACGCGGCGGTGATGTTTGCGGAGGAACCCGAGGGTTGGCTGGTTCTGCTCGGCGGATCATTCTGCGGCAAGACGCATCTCGCGGCGGCCATCGGCAACTATCGGATTGACCTGGGCGGGCAAGCCATCCTCGTAGAAGTGGCCGACCTGCTCGACTACATGCGCCAGACTTTCCGCCCCACTTCGGACGTCTCGTTTGATCGCCGCTTCAACGAAATTAAAACCACCCCGATGCTGATCCTCGACGACCTGAAGGAGAGCGGAACGAGTTCCGTCTGGGCGGAGGACAAACTCTATCAGATTTTGAATCACCGTTACTACGCCCACCTGCCGACGGTCATCACGTCCACGCTCAAGCCCGATTCGTTCGCGGTCAATTACCCTGGGCTGTGGAATAAGATTCTGGACGCGACGAAGAGTCAAGTCCATGTGGTGGATATGCCGCCGTATCGGAGGACGGGGAGGGGAAAGTCCGCGGGGCATAAGAAGAAATAGGACGCGGGCTGGTGAATATGGAAGCAATGAACACAATAGATTTCCAATACGGTTTCTTTATTGTCGGCGAACGACCATTTTGTTTGTGGGATCATGAAATAAAGAAAATAAACTTGCAATTTCTGAATAGCATTGATCCAGAATACTTCGTATATCTTGCCGACACCAATTTTGAGAAACTTGGGGACGAGAATGAAGAAGTTCATCAACATGCGGCATTAGCCATCCGCACAGCATTTTCTCAGGGATTGGAAACTCTTTTTGCTCTGCTTTTCGGTTTCATTCAAGCCCACCATTGCGTAGTTGCCTGGATGAATCTCTATAAAAACAGCGAACTGTACGATTTGATTCGCAAGGTTAGTAAACACGAGAAAATTCTTTCCCTGTTAAAAATTCAATACATTGATTGGGCAACCTTATCGAACATAATTCTTGATTCGCTTGTCTTGGATGACAAGAACAAAGAAAATGCTATCAAGAACGGCTTCGGAAATTTATGGTCACAACTTGCTTCTATTTATCTCCAAGAGGGTTTTTCTAATGAGTACAACAGTATCAAGCATGGACTTCGGGCAAAAGCAGGAGGCTTTTCTATTGCAATTGGTCGCGAGGATAAGCCTGGCGTTCCTCCGCCGCCTGAACGAATGGTGTTGATGGGAAAAAGTAAGTATGGGACAAGTTACACAAGTATTGAGGAAATTGGCGATTTGAAAAGGCATGTTCAAATTACAAAACACTCAAGAAACTGGGATCCCGAGGATATGGTTTGGGGATTAAACCTAATTTCTCTTTCCATTTCAAACATTATTTCAGCACTTAAGATCCTCAATGGTATACAAGCCACTGAAATCCAGTTTCATTGGCCAAGCGATTTAGAAGTGTTTAAAGAGCCGACCAAGCGTGCGCTATCCATTGGAGTAACGTCCATGTCGGGCTTTGGAACACCTATCCCTAAAGAACTCGTCACAAATTATTCCAAAGAGGAAATTGCCCAGAAATATCAATCGGGAGAATTAATGGGGATCAAACGTTTTAAGATCAAAGAGGATGGCGGAACATCCTGATTTAAATAGAACTCTCCACGGAATATCTCGCGCTTCAAACCAAAAGGCGGCTGTCGCGCCGCCTTTTTGATTCTGAGGAGAGACCATCCACGAATTTTGTCCACGAATAAACGAATGTTGACGCACATCAGTTTGTCATCATTGCTTTATTCCATTCAGTTTCCAAGTAAAATACCAAATACCTGAAACTAAGTTGGAGAAGATCAAAATGAAGGCAAAAGAATTACTGGAAATCCTATCTCAGATACCTGAGGATGTTGATGTGGTCGTCAAAGGATATGAGGGTGGCGTGGATGATGTTGTAAATGTGAAGTTGGTCAAAATCAAGAAAGATGTGCATAGTGAATGGTATTACGGCAGACATGAAATAGTGAACGATGGTGAAGTTCAAGCCGTGTGCATTCAAGGAAAAGAACGCAAGGCCGATCAAATATGACCATGCCCATGCAAATGCCATGGTAAGGCAGGGGCAGAGCCTTTAGGAATGGAGCAGAAAAGAGTAAAATAAAGCCATGGAACAGAAGCAATTGCGTCGAATCCTGCGTGACTTGCAAAAAGAACTCAAAGGCACGCTGGGCGAACGCGTGGAGAAGGTCATTCTCTACGGTTCCCAGGCGCGCGGCGACGCGCGGGACGATTCGGATATTGACGTGCTGGTTGTTCTGAAGGATGATTTCAAATACGGGGCAATGCTGAAAAAGACATCGAGGGCAGTAGCGAAACTGTCCTTGGATAATGACGTGGTCATTTCAAGGGCGTTCGTAACGCGTCAACAGTACGAGCAGAGTCAAATGCCGTTCCTGATGAATGTCCGCCGCGAGGGAATTGCGATATGATGCCCGAGATCAAAGAATTGTTGGAGCGCGCAAAATCGAGTTAAAAAGCGGCCACGAATTTACTGCGCGATGACTTTGCCAACTTTGCCGCTTCACGCGCCTACTATTCCATGTTCTACATTGCCCAGGCGTTGTTGCTTTCCAAAGGTTTGAGTTTCTCCAGCCACTCGGCGGTCATTGCCGCGTATGGGAAAGAATTTGCCAAAACCAAACTCCTTGACCCAGAGTTTCATCGGTTGTTGATGGAAGCACAGGACACAAGAAACATCGGGGATTACGGCATGATCGGCGAAGTGGAAGCAAGCGAAGCCCAGGAAATAATCAACTGGTCGAAAAAGTTCTTGAAGACCGCGGAGAAATACCTCTCGCAGGCGTTTTAGTTCGACATCGAAACTTCAAACCAAAAGGCGGCTGTCACGTCGCCTTTTTTTATTCATCTTCCCGCCACCTCATCCAACATCACCTGCAACGCCTTCGCCAGCAGCGCTCAAGGCCAGATTTTTGTCGGTATAATCATCCCATGCTTCCCACCGGAATCCTCGACACCATCCAACGCGCCCTCGCCGAAGACATCGGCGCTGGCGACGCGACCACCCTCTCCATCGTCCCGCCCGACGCGACCATGCGCGGCCAGATCATCGCCAAGCAGGATGGCATCATCGCGGGACTCGACGTCGCCCGCGCCGCCTACGAACTGTTGGACTCCGCCGTGGAGTTCTCTCCCCAACTGGCCGACGGTTCACGCGTGACCCGCGCGGGGTTGCTCGCCCTCGTCTCTGGTCGGACCTCCAGCCTGCTCACCGCCGAACGGACGGCGCTCAACTTCCTCGGGCGGATGTCTGGCATCGCCACGTTGACGCGCCAATTCGTGGACGCGGTCGCTGGCACGCGCGCCGTCATCCTCGACACGCGCAAGACCGCCCCAGGTCTGCGCGCCGTGGACAAGTTGGCCGTCAAACTCGGCGGCGGCGGGAATCATCGCATCGGCCTGTACGACATGATCCTGATCAAAGACAATCACATCGACTACGCGGGGGGAATCGAAGAAGCCGTCAGACGCGCAAAGGCCGCTCGAAGCGGACTCCCGATCGAGGTCGAAGCGCGAACCATGAACGATGTGAGAGTCGCGCTGAGTCTGGGCGTCGAAAGAATCCTGCTCGATAACATGTCGGTGGAAATGATGGCCGAAGCCGTGCGTCTGACGAACGGCCGCGCCAAATTGGAAGCCTCGGGCAACGTCACGCTGGAGACCGTCCGCCGCATCGCCGAAACGGGCGTGGACTTCATCTCCGTCGGCGCGCTGACCCACTCAGCCAAAGCGTTCGATGTGAGTTTTGATTATCTGAAATAATGCGGTGCACGGATTGGACGGAGTCTCACGGATTTTTTAAATTCTCTAAACACAAAGTCGCGCAAAAGGTACACAAAGAAAAAAGAAATTTTGCCTTCGTGCGTATTTCCTTCGCAGCCTTCGTGTCCTTTGTGTTTAAAAGGTTTTATCCGCGTAATCCGTAAAATCAGTGTCATCCGTGTACAAAAAGGAATTCCCAATGAACCAACAAACCCAAGCGATGTACGACAAAATGCGGGCGAAACTCGAAAAGGTTGTCCCCGATGTGGAACTGCGTATCAAAGCCGAGATCGCGGTGGAGATCAACGCGCTGAAGGTTGAGCGCAACGCGGTCATCCTCGGTCACAACTACATGGAGCCAGCGCTGTTCTACTCCATCCCCGATTTCGTCGGCGACTCGCTCGACCTGAGCCGCAAAGCCGCGCAAACCGACAAGGATGTGATCGTCTTCTGCGGCGTCAAGTTCATGGCCGAGGCCGCCAAGATCCTGAACCCGAACAAGACCGTGCTCCTGCCGTCGGACAAGGCGGGCTGTTCGCTGGCCGCCGCCATCACCGCGGACGATGTGCGCGCGTTGAAGGCGCGTTTCCCTGGTGTGCCAGTCGTGACCTACGTCAACACCTACGCGGACGTGAAGGCCGAGAGCGACATCTGCTGCACGTCATCTAACGCGAAGGCAGTCGTGGAATCGCTCGGCGTGGATAAGGTCATCTTCCTGCCTGATGAATATCTGGGCGGGAATGTGGCGCGCGAGTTGGGATGGAACATCGTTTACCCTGACATTCACTCAACCGCAAAGCACGCCAAGAGCGCGAAGGAAAACCAAGAATTAAATCTTAGCGACCTTAGCGGTCTTCGCGGTAAAACCCTGATCGGCTGGCGCGGACGTTGCGAAGTCCACGAGAAATTCACTGTCAACGACATCCAGACCGTGCGCGCACAATTCCCCGATGTGTCCGTGCTGTCCCACCCCGAGTGCAGTCCCGAAGTGACCGCCGCCTCTGATTTCTCGGGCAGCACCAATGCCATGATTCGCTACGTCAAAGAATCCACCGCGCCGCAATATCTCGTCCTCACTGAGTGCGCCATGGGCGACAACATCGCCGCGGCCAACCCCGAGAAGGAAATGCTGCGCCTGTGCATGGTGCGCTGTCCGCACATGAACACGATCACCATGGAAGACACCCTCGAAGCGCTGAAGTTCAACCGCTACGTGATTGATGTCCCCGAGGACATCCGCGTCCGCGCCGCGCGGTCGGTGCAGAGGATGATTGAGATTGGGTAAAACCTATACGGACGCGGAAAACACGGATTGACGCGGACGAGCGCGGAAGGACTTGGATTTTGAAAAATTCGGGACGCGGACGAGCACAATTTACGCGGAAAACACGGAGAAAATTTAATAAAATTCCGTGTCAATCTGTGTCCATCCGCGTTCTCCGCGTCCTTGTATTTTTTATTCGGAAAGCCATTTTTGGAAATGAGGAGATGAGATATGGAAGTAAAAAAGGTTGACGCTCAGAACTTGAAGCACAAGGAAATCACCGACAAAATTCTTTACGCATTTTTCAAAATTGTTTATCCCGCTCTTGGATTTGGTTTTCTCGAAAAGGTCTACGAGAACGCGATGGTAATTGCCCTTCGGGAAATGGGCTTGAAAGTTGAACAGCAGGTAAAGATCGTTGTCTATTTTGCAGGTCAAGTCGTCGGAGAATACTACGCGGATCTGGTTGTGGAAGGTTGTGTAGTTGTTGAACTCAAAGCCGTGCAGAACCTTTTGGACGAACACGACGCGCAACTCTTGAACTACCTGCGCGCCACCGAATACGAAGTCGGTCTCCTGCTCAATTTTGGACCTCAACCCCGCTTCCGCCGCAAAGTCTTTGATAATGAACGCAAATCATCCGCGACATGGAAAAAGAATTGATGTCAAATCCATACGGACGCGGACGGGCACTGATTTACACGGAGAACGCGGAAAGAAAATAAGAAAAAAAACTCCGTGCCCATCCGCGTTTATCCGTGTTTTCCGCGTCCCATCTTACAAAATCTAGGAGTCACACATGCTCCAAACAGACGTACTCATCATCGGCACGGGGATCGCAGGGGCGACGGCGGCGCTGAAGTTGGCGGAAGATCCCAACCGTCACATCACCATCATTACGCGCGAGCCTGACCCGCACGAATCGAACACGGGGTACGCGCAGGGGGGAATCATCAGCCGCGGTCCCGACGACAGCGCCGACCTGCTGGTGAAGGACATCCTTGAGGCAGGCGCGGGCGCGTCATTGCCCGAGGCGGCGCGCATTCTGGCGGAGGAGGGGCCTCGTCTGCTGGAAAAAATTCTGATTGCCGCGGCCCGCGTCCCGTTCGACAGAAGCGAGGGCGGAGAGATGGAATGGGGTCAGGAGGCCGCGCATTCCCGTCGTCGAATCCTGCACGTCGGCGATGGGACGGGTCGCGCCATCGCGCGCGGACTTGTCGCGCAGTTGAAGTCGAAGCCCAACATCCAGTGGTTCACCAACGCCACCGCCGTTGACCTGATCACGTATCCGCATCACTCGCGCAACCCGCTCGACACGTACAAGCCGATCGTGTGCCACGGCGCGTACGTGTTCGACCGCAACAAGGGCGCGGTGCATCGGACGTTGGCGGGCGTGACGGTTCTCGCGACGGGCGGGCTGGGTCGCATTTACCGAAACACGACCAACCCCGTGGGCGCGCGCGGCGACGGGCTGGCGATGGCCTCGCGGGCGGGCGCGCGCATCATCAACGCGGAGTACGTCCAGTTCCACCCGACCGCGCTGGCTGTGCCTGGCGCGGAGGGATTCTTGATCAGCGAGGCGGTGCGCGGCGAGGGCGGGATTCTGCTCACGCCCGAGGGTCAGCCGTTCATGGAAAAGTACGCGCCCGAGTGGAAGGACCTTGCGCCGCGTGACGTGGTGGCGCGCGCCATCCACACCGAGATGACCGAGCACGCGTACACGTACGTTCTGCTCGACATCGCTTCGCACAAGGACGCCGAGTGGATCCGCGAACGCTTCCCGAATATTTACGCCACATGTCTCAAAGCGGGCATTGACATCACGCGCGAGCCGATCCCTGTGGTGCCTGCCGCGCATTATTTCTGCGGCGGCGTGCAGGTGGACGAGTGGGGGCGGACGAACATCGCGAATTTGTACGCGGTGGGCGAGGTCTCGTGCACGGGTCTGCACGGCGCGAACCGACTGGCGTCCACGTCGCTGTTGGAGGGGTTGGTGTGGGGGAACAGGGCGGGGGAGGATATCGCCGCTCGCCCTCACCCCCCTGCCCCCTCTCCCGATTACGGGCGAGGGGGAGAAGATGTTCCCGCGTGGGACGAAAGCGGCCTGACCGATGACCGTGACCCTGCGTTGATCCAGGGCGACATGCAGACCATCCAGAACATCATGTGGCACTACGTGGGACTCGTCCGCAGCGGTGACCGTCTCTCGCGCGCCATCCGCGAGTTGCGCCACCTGCAAAACGAGATCGAGACGTTTTACCGCACCACCAAACTCAGCGACGGACTCATTGGTTTGAGGAACGCCGTGGAAGCCGCGCTGATCGTGGCACAGTCCGCGCAGCATAATCGGCAGAGTCGAGGCTGCCATTATCGGGTCGATTCGGTGGAGGGAGGGGATAGGCTGATATGAGAATCATTCGGGACGCGGATAAACGCGGACAAGCGCGGATTTTTCTCTCTTCGTTTTCCGCGTAAGTCAGCGCTCGTCCGCGTCCCAAATTCCGCGGGGCTAAAGCCGCCTGCTCAGTACGTGGAAGTCCATTCGGACTCTGGCTCAACGCGTCGCGTTCGGACGCGCGTCCAGGGCGCGGGGATATCGTCCAGAATCAAAAAATCCGAAGCCTTGCGACTTCGGATTTTTTGTTCACGCACTTACAAACTCGGCCACTGGCACACTTTTCAACTTCGCTAGATTCTTTCGGTGCAGTTTTATTCTCTCGATCTCGTGCAATGTCTCCGCGGTGAGATAACTCTCCCCGCAGTTGGGACAGACGACCACAGGCACGTTCTCGATGATCAACAAACTCGCGCCTTTGCCGTAACTGCGCGTCATATAGCGGACTTCGGCTCCTTTTTTACCGCAAATATCGCAAATCATGGTTTCTCCTTATTCACGGAACACCGTGACAAACACCAGTTTTCCAGCTGGGCTGATCTTGGTAACAGTAATGACAAACTCTCCACTCAACGACTCGCCTCTGACAAGATACTTCCACTCGCCTGTATTCTGGTCTTTCTGACGCTCGATAATCTTACCTGACAGGATCGCGCTTTCCGCATCGAAAATCGTCAAGCCGTCTTCATCCATTTCATCGTCCGCATGGATGGACATCACGTATTGCCGTGTGCGGATTTTCTCTCGAAGTTGGTTCAGGATTCGTTCGAACACCGATGACTCCATTGCAGGATGATGGGCTAAATATACATCAGAATCTGGCTCGTGGGCAAGCAATTTTTGACAGGTTCAACCTGACAGCTCAACGCGTCGCATTCGGACACGCGTCCCAGCGCGCGGGGATACCGTCCACGAATGGGGAACGAATAAACAAATGCGGGAGCGTGTCCATTCGAGAATTCGTGGTCGAAATTCGCGGATGGTTTCTCTGGACCTCGATTCCTGCAAGTCCGTTCGGACTCGTGTCCCAGCCTACAGGCGAAGTCCATGCGCTGAGGCGGAGATTTTTTCCGTGTTCTCCGCGTAGATCGGCGCTCGTTCGCGGGCGGGTTTCATGTTAAAATTTTGAACAGCCCTGCATGGAAAACCAAACCCAAATTCCCCTCTTGCGCATGTTACTGGCCCGCCTGGAGCGCGTCTCGGCGGATTCGCGTTGGGCGCATCGCGCCAGCGGGATTCGCGGGGCTCTGTTAGTCTTGCTGGAGAGACTCGAGACCGGCGCGCCGACGCCGTCCGCTCGTTTGGATCAACTCATGGACAGCGGTTTCCAGATTCTCGTCATGGCCGCCAGGGAAAAGTAAACGGCGGGCCTCTTTCAGAGGCCCGCCGTTTTGTTTCAACGCGCAGAGAGACTATTTCGTCTCTTCCGGTTTCACGTCTTCCTTCGGTTCATCCTCGAACCTGGGCGTCCGATTCCGGCGCAGAGCGCCGACGAGCGCCGCAATGATGATTAGCAGGAGAAGCGCCCCCGAAACCGCGAGAAACGGCAGCAACCACGCGGGACCCGCCAACGCGGTGAACGGTTGAGGGGAGGCGACGGGCGTCACAACCGCCTGCTCCGCCCCGGGAATGGAAGATCCGACGTTGGAGAAGTGGGCGATCCCTACGCTCGCGTCCACCTGGACTCCGTTCGTGATCGCGAATACGCCCGTCAACCTGTCTCGCAACTGGGAGTTTCGCAAGGTCAAGCCAGACATCCCAATACCATCATCCGAATTTCCCGACACCACGAGCAGTAATTTTTCGGGGTTGAACGGAGAGGGGGCGAGTTCCAAATAACCCACGCTGACGTTCGGAGGGAAGCGGTATACGACCTGCATTCCCTTCTCTTCGGCGGTGTTTGTCTCAGCGTTAAACGGCGCGGGGAGGAAATCATTGACCTCCTTCACGAAGGGCAGGTTGGAGGCCTTCCCGACCACGATGAACGATTGAGCGGCGCGCGCCGCCTCCGGGACGTCTGCGGCGTACGCGACAGCCAGGTTCGAGATGGCCGGCCTGGAGTTCGCGCCCAGATCATAAGCCAGGTCGGACGCGATTTTCCAGCCCGCCGGGTCGTTTTCCGCCAGGACAAAGGCCACATCGCCAAGATCGCTTTGGGTCATGAATATTTCGGGAAAACCAGAGAGATCGAGGCGCACGGACGGAGGCCTGACGGCGACGTCCGCGAGGGGCAGGTGCAGGGCGGTCTGATTCGAAACCATCAGCCAGGGATCGGAGAACCCGGAGAAATCACAGGAAAGGTCGGGCTGCATGCGCGCCTGAACCCGCAGTTGATTCTCGCCGAAGCGCAGCAAACCCGTCGGGATTTTGACCTCGGCCGTCGTCACCTGCTCGGTATCCTTCGAGAACGGGACGCTGAAAACTGCCTGGCCGTTTAGTTCGACGGAGATCGAGGAGACGCCGTAATCGAGCAGCCCGGAGTGATAATAGACCAGGCGCAAAAGGCCCTTGTCGGTAGCCAGCTGCTCCTTCGCGGCGAAGAACGAAAAATCAGCTTGCTGGATGCCGATGCCGCTCAACTGCTGGTTGCTGTAGCCCAAATCCTGCAGGGTGAAATCTTCGACGATCGGCGCGTTTCCAGATAGTGTGTGGACATCCCGAATGTAGGAAAGGGACGGATTGGCGTAGGTGAACAGATTCCCCGCGCCGGCTGCCTGCGCCGCTTTTACAACCGCCTCACCGGTGTTGCCGCTCACAAGCAGAATCACCTTGTTGGGATTCCACGGCGAATGGGCAAGTTCGAGAACGCCGTCATTGGCAGATTCCGCCGGCAGATCGGAAAATTTCCCGCCAGAGACCGGCGCGGGGAAAGCGATGCCTTCCAGTCGGGAAAGGCTGCCAGGCATGCCAACGAAGATGAGGTTGCTGGCGCCCAGCTGCTCGTCCGTCAACCGATCTTCGGTCACGAGGCTGATTCCGAAGGGATTCTCGATCAGCGAGCCGAATCCCGCCATGACGTCCAGCGCGGCCCGAAGCTCGTCCACCGCGGGGCTTTTGGGGACGACCAGCAGAGTCTGGTCGGGGAGCAGCGAATTTCTCAGGTAAAACGGCGCCGGGAGGCGGGACAGATTCAATTCGGGCGAGGTAATGTCAAACATCAGGTCGAACCGCGAAGTAGCCTTGACAACGACCGTTGTGCGGATGTCGTACACGCAATCGAGTTGGGCGTTCAGTTGGATATCCAGTTCATGCTGGCCGCTCTCGCGGATGGACGTGGTGGCGCCTTCGGGGATCGGGAAAGTTCTCGTCTGGCTGCCGATCTCGCTCAACTGGATGTATCCCAGAATTATCTTGTTAAATGAGACGATCAACGTGCCGGAATAGGCTTCCCCGCCCTGCTGGAATCGTCCAACGTCGGCGCCGCTCAGCGTCACATCGAAATCCACGACCGCCTGGCCGCCGGGTTTCAACTGCCAGTTGGCCGGCGTACTGAACGTTTTACGCGTCCCGTCCAACGGTCCGACGAGAACGGAATCGGCGTAACCCAGCTGGGCAAACGTCACCGACGCGGAATTTTCCGCGCCCTGCGCCTGCCCGACCAGGCCAGGCGCGCCCGAAAGTCCGCCCGCCGCGGCCTGGATGGGATTTGCCAGCAACAACAGTAAAACGCAAAACGCGATAAAAGCCTTAGTATTCATGGGGCTCCCTTCATGGAATAATCACAGTTCAGCCGGCCGCTCTATCCAAACGGGCGGACCTTGTACTGGTTGATCTTCTTGTCGGATTGCATGGAAATTTCCAGCGCCTGCCCGGCCTGGTTGACGAAGACGTTGAACGACTCGCCGCCCTGGCGGTCGGCCAGGCCGATGCGCGCGTCGAGTTCGACGAAACGGTCGCCGCCGGGTTCAAGCGTCATGGGCTGGTTCAGCGCTTCCTGGATGCTCGCCATCCTGCCGATCGCCGAATTCGCGTCGGTGGACGGGAGAAGGACGCCGAACTCCAGCCTGGACCATCGGCCGACAATATCGTTGCCGCGCAGTTGTTCCTTCAGGACTTCGTTGGCTTTGCGCAGGATCCGATTGACGTAGGCTTGCGGAAGGGAATCAAAATATTCCTCGATGCCGTTCAGATAGACAAAGGCCAGCGTCTGCACGCTTTCGGGCTGCTTTGCCATCTCTTCGCGCATCCGCCGCTCGAAATACGAACGGCTGTAAGCCATCGATTCGTAGTCCATCATCTTTCGTTCGCTCAGTTTTTCCAGCGTACCGGCAAGCACGTCGCGGAAGATCGCCAGGCCCACGCCCAACACCAGGCCGAACATCAGGGCCAGCCCGGCGTCCTGGAGCGGACGCGGATAATACGGGGCGGCTGGCTCCACCGCCTTGTCGAGGAATTCAATATCGTAGGCGACGTACAGCTTCTGGATAAAATCAATGGCGTTTTGACCGATGCTGTTCGCCAGCATGGCCGCCGCCTTCGGATCGGGCCCCTGAACATTAAAGCGAATGATATTCGTATCGGGCAGGACCGCCACCGAAGTGGTGTACTGCGCGTAATCCTCGGGATTGACGCGCAGCAGCTCGTACGTATTGTTGATGATTTGCGGACTGTTGATCACTTCCGCATAGGTGGTGATGATCGAACGCTTGTCCAACGCCTCGATGCTGTTGACCAGGTCCCGTCCTTCCACGAATTGCAGGTTAGGGCTGATGATGAAGCGGGCGTACGCTTCGTAGCGGGGGACCGCGACGTAATAAGAGTAAAACAAAGACAGGTTCACCGCCACCAAAACGGCGGCAAGGATCAACCACCAACCACGCTGAATAACCCTGAGATAGTAACGAATTTCCATGTGCAGACTCCAATCAAAACGGTTGAATACGCATCAAACAAATTAGCTTTCGCTCCAGGCGGAACGGAAACATTCAACGCGCCATGTTACAAAACGCCCCGCGCGGGAACGCGTTTCATGGTTGAAATCGTTAAACATGCCCTGACTGCCATTAAACCTCGCTTTCCAACAAGCAAACTGGGATAAAATACAACGGCATTATACTATTGTTCATCAAAATTCTTGCATTTTTGAAAGGTCGCGGCAATGACCCTTTTGGTTGATACGACAATCGCAACCCTTTTTTGGATTTGCGTCGGAGGCATTCTTTACACCTATTTCGGATACCCGCTTCTCGTCGCCCTGCTCGCGAGACTCCGCCCCGCGCCCGCGCCGCGCGCGCAAAGCGCGGACCTGCCGTCGGCGACATTGCTGATCGCGGCCTACAACGAAGAAATCGCCATCGAAGACAAGATCCAAAATTCCCTCGCCATCGAATATCCCCGCGAGCGATTCCAAATTCTCATCGTGACGGACGGCTCATCCGACCGGACGCCCGAGCTCGCGGGACGTTACGCCGGGCGCGGCATCGAGTCGACTCACCAACCCGAGCGGCGCGGCAAAATGGCCGCCATCAACCGCGCCATGCCCCAGGCGCGCGGCGAAATTATCGTTTTTTCGGACGCGAATAATTTTTATCAGCCCGACACCATCCAGAAGTTGGTCGCGCCGTTCAGCGACCCCGCCGTCGGCGCGGTGAGCGGCGCAAAGGTCATCCAAAAAGGAGACGGCAGCCTGGGCGAATCCGAAGGGCTGTATTGGAAATACGAATCCTTCATCAAGAAACAGGAAAGCCGGTTGGGAAGCTGCACCAGCGCCGCGGGCGAGATCCTCGCGTTGCGAAAAGAACTCTACGCGCCGCCGCCAGACCGCGTCATCAACGACGATTTCTACCTCGCCATGCAGGTCCTCCGCAAAGGCTACCGCATGGTCTACGCGCCCGAGGCGAAATCCAGCGAGCGCGTCTCGTTGACCGCGCAGGACGAGATCGTTCGCCGCACGCGCATCAACGCGGGACGCTATCAAGCCATCGCGCTGGCAAAAGATTTCCTGCCGCTCAACCGTCCCGTCCTCGTCTGGCAGATCGTCTCGCACAAATTCCTCCGCCCGCTGGTTCCGTTCTTCATGATCGCCGCGCTGCTCTTCAACCTGCTGGCCGTCCTCCTCCCTCCACGCGGCGGTTTTTGGACGCTGGGCTCGCCATACGGACCGATCTTCCTCGCCCTGCAAATCGCCTTCTACGCGCTGGCCCTCGTGGGATCGCGCCTGCAACAACATGGCGGACAAAGCAAGCTGGCCCGCGCCCTCTACCTCCCCACTTTTCTGGTGAACAGCAACCTGGCCGCGTTCAACGGATTCCTGCGATTCGCCCGCGGCGAGCAGGGACATCTCTGGGAACGCATCCAACGACGATGAAGCCGACTCCTCCTCCCAAGCATTTATGACGCCCGAACCGAATCCTCCCAAGACCCTCATTGTGGATCTCTCCAACCTTTACGGCGGATCCTCGTCCCGCGTCCTCTCGCTGCTGACGCGCTTCCCCGCGGGGACGGCCGCGCTCGCGGGCCTGGAACGCGGCGCGGTGACGCGCGAAGCGCTCCGCCTGGGACTCCCCGTCCACGTCCTCGGCAGTCGGAAGACCGATCCGCGCATCCTGAGCCGCCTCGTCCGCCTGATCCGCGCGGAAGGCTATCAAATACTCGACAGCCAGAACATCCAATCGAAAGTCTTCGCCAGCCTCGCCGCCAGCCTGACGCGCGCGGCGCTCGTCTCCACCCTCAACAGCTGGTACGCGAACGAACACGGCAAGGCCTCGCTCAAGGGAAAGATTTACACCGCCGTCGAACTCGCCACCAACTGGAACCTGTCGCTCTACATCGCCGTCTC
>WBZY01001157.1_pt1 | contig 14857 bp, 12 predicted proteins | sample 5204191 | NCBI WGS metagenome assembly WBZY01 (sample SAMN12344363, study PRJNA552823) | activated sludge metagenome | biome: Activated sludge suspended growth; feature: Anammox Sidestream; material: Wastewater; isolation source: activated sludge from anammox sidestream of wastewater treatment...
AGCGGCGCCATGCACTGGCGCGGCGACCGGGCGAGCGGCTTCTTCGGCCTCGACGACCCCTACGGCGACGGCGACGAGGCCCACTCCTTCGACAACTTCATCGTGGCCTTCGAGGGCCTGGTCGGCCCGGCCGAGCCCCCGACGAACTCGACCCTCCAGGCCGACATGCACAAGTTCACGGCCTTCGCGCTGCAGATCCTGCTGCCGCCGAACCCGGTCCGAAGCCTCGACAACAGCCTCACTACCGACCAGCAGGCAGGGTCCACCTTCTACTCCGGCACCCGCTGCTCCGACGGCTTGTGCTTCAACGGAGTGAACGGCCCGATCGGGTTCAACTGCAACGGCTGCCACACCCTGGACCCGGCCAACGGGTTCTTCGGCACCGGCACGATCGCGAGCTTCGAGAACGAGAACCAGATCGTGAAGATCCCGCACCTGCGGAACCTGTACACGAAGGTCGGGATGTTCGGGATGCCGAACGTCCCCTTCAACAACCCGATCGACAACTCGCACCAGGGCGACCAGGTGCGCGGCTTCGGCTACCTGCACGACGGCAGCACGGACACGCTGTTCCGCTTCTTCCAGGCCACCGTGTTCAACAACGACAGCAACAACAAGGGCTTCGTGAGCGACACGGTGCGCCGCCAGACGGAGCAGTTCATGCTGGCCTTCCCCTCGGACCTGGCGCCCGCCGTCGGGCAGCAGGTCACCGACACCGGCGCCGCGATCGCCGACATCGGAACCCGCATCACGCTGCTCCGGACGCGTGCCGCTGCGGCCTTCACGTCGAAGGTGCTGGGCGGCGTCACGACGGAGTGCGACCTGATCGTGAAGGGCCTCGTCGCCGGCATCCCGCGCGGCTGGCGCTACGACGGCGCCACCTACCAGAGCGACCGCGCCTCGGAAGCCGCCTACACGCAGGGCCAGCTCGACGCGATCGCGGACGGCGGCTCGGCGCTCACCTACACCTGCGTGCCGCCCGGCTCCGGGATCCGCATGGGGATCGACCAGGACCTGGACGGCGTCTTCGACACGGACGAACGCGACGCGAACACGAGCGCGTCGAATCCCGGCAGCCGGCCGAACGCCTGCAACGACGGGATCGACAACGACGGTGACGGGGTCTCGGACCTCGCCGACCCGGGCTGCAAGGATGCCGGCTGGAACGTCGAGAACCCGCAGTGCAGCGACGGGGTCAACAACGACGGCGACGGCCTGGTCGATCTCCTCGACCCCCAGTGCAGCGCTGCGTTCCTGAACTCGGAGCGCGGCGGCAGCTGCGGCCTGGGCGCCGAGCTGGCCTTCCTGCTGCCGCTCTGGGGCGCCTGGAGGGCCCGCCGGCAGCGGCGCTGATCCCCGGGAGAGCGCGCGCGGGTCGGGAGCACGCGCACGGCTTGCACCCCCTCGCGGCGCAGGAGGATCCTGCTGCTCCGAGGAGGGCCGGTGTGGGCGAAACGAGGCTCGACCCCTTCCGCACGGCGGCGCTTCGCCGGATCCTGGCGCGTGCCATGCTGCGGCCCGAGATCGGCCGTGCCGTGGACTTTGCGCGCCCGCCCGGCGAGCCGGCCCTGGTCGGCCCCGACTCCGTCGCCTGGCAGGTGTTCCGCAACCCGGTGGCGCTCCTCGTCGGGGGCATCACCGCGGTGCTCCTGGAGCTCGGCGAGCCACGCGTCCGCACCGGCGTCTGGGAGCACACGAGCTTCCGTACCGATCCGCTCGGCCGCATGGAGCGGACGGGGCTCGCGGCGATGATCACGGTGTATGCCGCCCGCAGCGTTGCCGAGCAGATGATCGCGGGGGTGCGGCGGCTCCACGAGCGGGTGTACGGCGTGACGCCTGCCGGCGTTCCCTACCGCGCAAGCGATCCGGAGCTGCTCGACTGGGTCCAGGCCACCGCGAGCTTCGGCTTCCTCGCGGCCTATCAGGCCTTCGTCCGCCCGCTCGACGCGGCGGCCTGCGATCGCTTCTATGCCGAGGGCCGGGAGGCCGCCCGCCTCTACGGTGCCACCGGAGCACCCACCTCGGAGGCCGAGCTCGAGGCGCTCTTCGCCACGATGCGGCCGAAGCTCGAGCGCTCGGAGATCGTCTTCGAGTTCCTGGCGATCCTCGAACGCACGCCGATCCTTCCGGGCCCGCTCGCCCGCCTCCAGGCACCGCTGATCCGGGCGGCCGTCGACCGGACCCCCGTCTGGGCGCGGGAGCTCCTGGGCCTCGACGAGCCGCGCTGGGAGCTCCACCCCTGGGAGCGGCGCGCGGTGCGCTCGCTCGGGCGCCTCGCCGACCGCTTCGTCATCCCCGGGAGCCCGCCGGCCGAGGCCTGCCGGCGCCTCGGGCTCTCGCCCGGGGTGCTCCTCGCACGCTGAGCCGCCGCTCGCGCGCCTTCAGCCCGCGCCGTCCCGCAGATAGCGCCACCCGGCGGGCAGGAAGAGCAGCCGGTGGCGCGAGCCGAGCCGCTCGGCGTCGCGCGCCTCCCAGCCGGCGTCCCCGGGATAGAGCGAGGCCATGGCGCCGGCGGCCTTCACGATGCGCGGCAGGTAGACGAGCGGGGGCTCGGCCGCCGCCGCGGTGAGCGCCGCGCGCGGCGAGCGATGGGCGGCGAGGACGGTCAGGGTGACGAAGGTGGGCGGCGGGAGCTCGATCTCGCCGGCGCGCTGGAGCTCGAGCGCGCGGGCGGGGGTCGCCCAGCGGTGATCCTGGATCTCGCCTCCGTCGACGCGCACGGGCGCGTCGTCCGCCTCCGCGACGTAGAACCAGGTGGCGAAGCGGCGGGGCTGGCCCTCGGGCGTGGTCCAGTGCGAGAGCGGCACGAGCGCGCCGGGGTCGAGCGCGAGCCCCGCCTCCTCGCGCGCCTCGCGCACCGCGGCGCGGCGCGCGCCGGCCTCGTCGTCGCTCTCGCCGCTCGCGAGGTCGACGCGCCCGCCCGGGAACACCCACGCGCCGCCGTGGAAGGCGAGCTTCGAGCTGCGCCGGAGCAGCAGCACCTCGGGCCCGCCCTCCGCTTCCCGGAGCAGGACGACGGTGGCGGCGGGGAGGATCGGGACGGACGGCGGCATCGCAAGGCTCCCGGAGGGCGCTCAACCGCGCCGCGCGAGCCGCGCCGCCAGCACGCGGTAGCCGAGCAGCAGCGCGAAGAAGAGCACGAGCAGCGCGGCCGCCCGCCAGAACAGGCGGTCCAGCCCGGCACCCGCGGAGAAGCCCTCGAGCTCGGCCGCCAGGCCGCGCAGCTCGACCGCGGCCGTACCGATCGCGCCGGCCGCCGACTGCCAGTCGCGGACGTCGAAGCCGCGCTCGCCGGGGCCGCGCGGGGTCGGATCGTGGGGCCCCAGGATCTCGCGCCAGGCGGCGCTCGCCTCGCGGAGCTGGGTGGCGGTCTCCTGGAGCGGCCCGGCGATCTCGTGCGCCTGCGCCATCACGGCCGCCGCCTCGCCGATCGTGCCCTGCGACTCCGCGAGCAGCCCGCGCACCTGCTGGTCGAGGGTCGCACGCAGCTCCGCCGGGAGGCGCTCGATCGCGAGCGAGGCCCGTTCGGCGCTGGCGGCGGCCAGCTCGAAGGCCGCGAGGCCCTGGCGCATCGAGCGCAGCTCCTCGACGTCGTAGAGCAGGAGCTCCATCTGGCCGCGCAGCTCCTCGGGAAGCCCCGCCACGACCCGCGAGAAGCGCCGTGCGGTCTGGTTGAAGTCGCGCACGGCGGCGGCCCCCGAGTCGACGCCCTGGAGCGCGCGGAAGGGCGCGAGCGGCAGCGTGATGACCTCGGTGAGGGCGTTGCTGGCCGGCACCGCCCGGGCCGCCTCGCGCGCCCGCACCAGCGAGAACTGCGTGCCCGTGATCGGGAAGCGCTGCGCGAGCGCGTCGACGTCGCGCCCGACCGCCTCGAGCTCGTCCGGGGTGAGGAAGCGCTCGCCGATCGCGAAGGCGTCCTCCTTCAGCGTCTCGGCGGTCGCCACCGCGATCGGCTGCGAGGCGCCGAACAGGTTGCGCCCGTCGCCCGCCGTCAGGTAGCGCTGCATCATCACCGCGATCGTGAGCATGCGCACGTAGCCGGCCCGCGGGTTGGGCTGGAAGGCCGCGTCGTCGATGGCCGGCGCGAGGCGCAGCTTCCAGAGCAGCACGCGGCGGCGCGTGGCGGGGCTGTCGTCGGCGAGCGAGATCTCCTCACCGGCGGTCGTGACCAGCGCCGAGAAGCGGCTCGCGTAGGCGCTCAGCTCGTCGCTCAGCTCCTCCTGCGAGAAGCCGCGCTCGAAGCCGCCGCCGAGGAAGGGCAGGCGGAAGGGGAGCGAGGCGCAGCCCGAGACGAGGGCGGCGGACGCGGCCGCGGCCGCGAAGCGACGGAGGGGACGCGAGGCTTCCATGACCCGCGAGGCTAGCGGGGGGCCAGCCGGTTGTAGATCCAGGCCAGCGACCAGCCGGCGACGCCGCCCGTGAGCGCGCCCCAGCCGAGCCCGACGAAGGCCCCGGCCCAGGTGACCGTGTAGCCCGGGAAGTAGTTCCCGAGCAGGGAGAGGTGCGGGCCGACCGGATCCCCGCCCTGGAGCAGCAGCCAGGCCGTCGCGACGAAGAGCCCGGCGCCGCCGAGCAGCGCGAAGCTGGCAGCCATCACCGACGCGCGTAGCCGCGCCACGTGCGCCGCCAGGAGCTCCGCGTCCGGGTGCCGGCTCACGGCTCCGGTGCTCCCTGCTCGATCGCGTCGAGGCCGGACGCGAGCTCGACCTCGCGCAGGTAGGCCGCGCGGTGCCAGCCGACGACGAGGTTGATCGTGGCGGCCAGCAGCGCGCCCAGCGCGCCGCCCAGCAGCGCGCCCTCGCCGAGCCCGAGCCACGCCCCTTCCCACGCCGGCCGGTAGCCGTAAAGGTAGTTCGAGAGCAGCGACAGCACCGGGATCATCTCGTGCTGGCCGCGGAGCAGCGGGATGGCCGTGACCGCGAAGACGCCCGCGCCGACGAGGCAGGCCAGCGCGCCGGCCAGCGCGCGCACGTCGTAGCGTGCGAAGGCGCTGGCCACGGCCTCGCGGGGGTCGAGCGGTGCGGGGGCGAGGCGCTCGCCCGCCCGGGCGGGGGCCGCCTCGTGGTAGTCCTCGTCCACGTTCACGTCCCAGACGTCCTCGGAGCCACCGGCGAGGTTCCGCACCGCGCGCAGCGCCGTCACCATCGAGTGATCCTGGTTGTTGTAGCGATGCTGGCCGTTGCGCCCGACGAGCTGGAGGTTCCCGAGGCCCTTCAGGTGGGAGCGGATGCAGTCGAGCGCGCCGCGGTAGGTCGCGTCGTAGACCGGGTAGGCCTTGGGGACGCGCACCACCACGCCCTCGCGCACCTCGGCCGGGTCGACGAGCCCGAGCGCTGCGCACTCGCGGCGCGCGAGCTCGACGAGCTCGGCGTCGGGGGCGTTCCACAGCTCGTCGCCCTCCTGCACGAAGTACTCGAGCCCGAGCGCCGTCTGCGACGGGTCGGGCACCATCTCGGGGCTCCAGTTCTTGAAGTTCTGGATCCGGCCGACGCGGACCTGCGGCGCGTGGACGTAGATCCAGTTGTCCGGGAAGACCTCCGCGCGCTCCACCACCAGCGCGACGGTCAGGAAGTCGCGGTAGCGGAGCCGGCCGGCCGCCGCCAGCACGTCGGGCGGGGGCGGCGGATCGAGGGCGTGCACCAGCTCGCGCAGCGGCATCGAAGACACGAAGCTCGCGCCCTCGACGCGCTCCACGGCGCCCGCGGCGTCGCGCACCTCGAGCGCCTGCACCCGCTGCCCGTCGTGCAGGATGCGCGTCACGGCGAGGCCCGTGCGCGTCGGCACGCCGTCCGCCTCGAGCCGCTCGCGGCAGCGCTCCCAGAGCATCCCGGGGCCGAGCCGCGGATACTCGAAGCGCTCGATCAGGCTGGTCACGACGGCGCCACCGCCGCGCCGCAGCAGCGCGTTGCGCAGGGCCACCGCAAGGTCGAGGTTCTTGATGCGCTGCGCGGCCCAGTCGGCGCCGATCTCCGCGCACGGCATCCCCCACACCTTCTCGGTGTAGGACTCGAAGAAGACCTCGAACAGGCGCCGGCCGAAGCGGTTCACCACCCACTGCTCGAAGCTGTGCTCCTCCGGGTAGGGGAGCAGCCGCGCGCGCACCCAGCTCGCCACGACGCGCAGCGCCTCGCAGGGGCCGAGCCCGCGCAGCGCGTCGAGCGGGCGCAGGGGATAGTCGAAGAAGCGGTCACCGAAGCGGATCCGTGACAGCCGCGGCCGCACGAGCAGGTCGGGGCCCAGGATCTCGCGCCACAGGGCCGCCACCTCGGGCACCTTCGTGAAGAAGCGATGGCCGCCGAGATCGAAGCGGAAGCCCCGGTGCTCGACCGTGCGCGAGAGGCCGCCCACGACCTCGTCGCGTTCGAGCACGAGCGCCGGGATCCCGAGCCGGCGCGCCTCCCAGCCGGCCGTCAGTCCGGCCGGGCCCGCCCCGATGATCACGCAGCGTTCGCGTTCCGGGGCGCGCGTCACGGGTGCGGCCGACCTCCCAGGCACGGGGCGCCGCGCATCCTAGGGCGGGGCGCCAGCGCGGTCGAGGCGGGTGGAGCAGGCGCGCGGTACGTTGCGGCGGTGGCCGATCCGGAGCTCCCGCGAGAGACCGCGCCCGGGGCCGCTCCGCAGAGCGCTCCCGAAGGCGCTCCCGGGATCCGCTCCGGGCGCGGCCCCGGGATCCGGCCCGAGCTCGACCCCGGGATCCCCGCGCTGGCGGTGGTGATCCCGGCCTACGACGCCTCCCGCTTCCTGCCGCACGCGCTCGCCGCCCTGGCCGGCGCCCGCGTGCCGGTGCTGGTGGTCGACGACGCCTCCCGCGACGACACCGCCGCCTGTGCCGAGGCGCACGGCGCGCGCGTGCTGCGCCTCCCGCACCGGCAGGGACCGGCGGCCGCGCGCAATGCCGGGGCGCAAGCGCTCGCGGCCGAGGTCGTGCTCTTCCTCGACGCCGACTGCGTCGCGCACCCCGCCGTGCCGGCCCGCGTGCGCGCCGCCTTCGCACGTGATCCCGGCCTCGTCGGGCTCTCGGGCTCCTACGACGCCCATCCGCCCGAGCGCAACTTCGCCTCGCTCTACATGAACCTGCGCCATCACCACACCCACCAGATCGCCCCTCCCGACACGCGCTCGTTCTGGGCCGGCTGCGGCGCGGTGCGGCGCGCTGCCTTCCTCGCCGCGGGCGGCTTCGACGCCCGCCGCTTCCCGGCGCCGGCGATCGAGGACATCGAGCTCGCCGTGCGCCTCGGCCGGCACGGCCGGCTGCGCTTCGACCGGGCGCTCCAGGCCACGCACCGGAAGCGCTGGGGCCTCGCCTCGCTCGTCGACACCGAGATCCGGCGCCGCGCGATCCCCTGGGCGCGCCTGGTCGCCGGCTCGCCGGAGGCGCCGCGCGGGCTCAACCTGCGCCCCTCGCAACGCGCCGCCGCGCTGCTGGCGCCCATCGCGCTCGCGGCGCTGCCCGCGCTCGCGTGGGCGCTCGCGCGCGGGCACTCCGGCATGGCAGCGGCGAGCGTCGCGGTGCTCGCCGCGGCGTGGGCGTCGAACGCGTCGCTCTTCGCCTGCTTCGCGCGCCACGGGGGCCCCCGCTTCGCGGCCGCGGCGTTCCTGTTCCACCAGCTCCATCTCGTCTACGCCGGCGCCGCCTTCGCCCTGGCCCTCGCCGCCGAGCGCGGGCGGCTGCGGCGACGGGCAGCGCCCGAGCGTGCCGCCTCAGAGCCTGTGAAGGAATCGGCGACCGAGCAGCGCGCCGTCGCCGGTAGGCCAGATGCAAGGCGCGACGACGAGCCCGATCGAGATCGGGCGAGGAGGAGCAACGCAGCAGATGGCCTGCCGCCGCAAGCGATGCGACCGAGCCGCCTTCTTCACAGGCTCTCAGGGGCGCAGCACGAGGCGCGCCGCGAGGACGGCGGAGAGCGCGAGCGTGAGCCCGGCGAAGGCGAGCGAAGGCCGGCGGCCCCGTAGGAAGACGAAGGCGAGCGCGGCGAGCTGGGCGTCGAGCAGCACGCGCAGGAAGCCCCAGTGCTCGCCCCAGATCCGCATGCGCCACGCGACCGCGAGCCAGCCGAGCGCGGTGAGGGCGGCGAAGCGCAGCGCGAGGCTGCGGGTCGCGCCCGCGGGCGCCGCGGCCGGCCCGCGGGCCGCGCGGCCCGCCTCGACGCCGAGCCAGACCAGCCAGACGAGCGCGATCGTGCCGAGCGAGGACTCGAGCAGGTCGCCCTCGTGGAGCCGGCGCGCGTGGACCGAGAGGCCGCGCGCGAACCAGCCGCCGCGCAGGGTCTCGGCCACCTCCTGCCACGGCCAGTGGCCCCAGTGGCTGCGCAGCGCGAGCTGCCAGGCGGCGGCCGGCGCGAGCGCCGGCACGAGCCACAGCGCGGTCCGCCGGGTCTCCGGACGTGCCAGACACGCCGTCGCGTAGGCAGCCGCTGCCATCACCGCCGTGTCCTTCGCAAGGAGCGCCGCGCCGAGCGCGAAGGGCGCCCAGCGCGGGCGCTCGAGCGCGAGCAGCAGCGCCGCCACCACGCCGGCGGCGGCGAGCGGCTCGCTGAGGTCGCGCCCGAGCCCCATCACGCAGCCGGGCGCGAGCCCGGCCAGCAGCGCCCAGGCCGGCGCCACGCCCGAGCGGGTGCAGAGCGCAGCCATGCAGCCGGTGAGCACGCCGATCGCCAGCAGGTTCACCAGCACGAGCGCGGCCGGGGCGCGTGCCGGATCGCCGAGCGCGAGCAGCCAGGCGAGCCCCGGGAGCAGCACGCGCTGCTGCCGGTAGGCCGGCGCGTCGAGCCGGATCCCGTGGGCGTCGGGCGCCGCCTCGAAGGGATCGAAGGCGAAGCGCAGGTAGAACTGCCCGTCGTAGCCGTTGCCGGGCACCACCCGGACCGGCACGGGCGTCTCGGCGGGGCGCGTGTAGGTGGTCCCCGCGACCGCGAAGCGCGTCCAGTCGCGGCCCCCCGCGGCCCAACGCGCGAGCGCGAACGAGGCGAGCAGCACGATGGCGAGGCAGGCGACACCTATCGGTGTCAATCTTGTCCTTCTCTCGCTCATCGGCCACCACCCGGTGCGGCGCGCGAGGCGGCGAGCTTCCCCAGCGACCCGAGCCACGCCGGCCCGAGGTTGCGCAGGTTCGCGGGAAAGCCGCCCGCCCAGAACCACAGCAGGTGGAGCCACAGCGAGCCCGGGTACACGCGCCCGAACCAGGCCAGGCTCGCCACGTCCTTGCGCGCTGCCCCGACCAGCGCGAGCGCCTCCTCGCGGCTCACGGGCAGCGGCTGCCAGCGCCGGCGCGCGAGCGCTGCCGAGAGCTCCGGGAGCTCCGCCGCGGTCTCGAAGAGCGTCGCGACGAGCGCGAGCACGTGCGCGGCCACCGCCGCCAGGTTCTCGCGCTCGCGGCGCGCGAAGAAGCCCTCCCAGTCGAAGCCCGGGTCGACGGCGCGCAGCAGCAGGTAGAGGTCGAGGAGCTGCTTCAGCTTCACCATGCCCTGGCCGAGATCCTCGAAGGACGCCAGCACGAGCAGCACGAGCGTGTGCTCGTCGGAGAGCGTCGCGACCCGGCGCGCCCCGACCGGCTGCTCGGTCGCGCTGCGCCAGAGCTCGGCCTCGTCGAGCGCGAAGGCGGGCGCGCGGCGCAGCACGTGGTGGAGGTCGATCGCGACGCCCTCGCGCACGAGGGTGCGCGAGTGCAGGTCGTAGGCCTTGGGGGCGAAGCCGAGCCCGCGCAGCAGGCGCAGCGCGCGGCGCCGGTCGCGCCGGCGCACGAGCACGTCGACGTCGTGCTGCGGGCGCCGCTCGAGCCCGCCGTAGAGCCGCTCGGCGAAGACGAAGCCCTTGAGCAGCAGGAGCGGCACACCGGCGGCCGCGCAGGCGGCCCGGACCTCGTCGAAGGCGGCCAGCAGCGTCGTGACGGGAAGGCGCTGGATCGGGCGGCGGCTCGCGAGCGCGTCCACGAGTGCGGCCGGCAGGCGCGCCCGCAAGGCCTCCTCCGGGAGCCGCGCGTGCACGAGCCGGACGAGATGGTGCGCGCGCAGCCGCTCGGCCGCGTCCTCGGCGGACGCTCCGAGCGCGGCGAGCGCCGCGAGCAGGGGCTCGGGCTCGCCGAGGCCCGCGTGCTTCGCGACGCGCGCCAGGGCGGCGACCGGCGCGAGGGTGCTTGCGTCCGCGGCGAACCTGGGTGAAAGCATGGTGCGCCCCCGGCGCCGGACGGGGGCGGCAGCCTATCCCAGGCGATCGCGCCCTTTCAAGACGCGCGGGAGGCCCGTGCTGGTGGAGCCGCTGGTCTCGCCCGGACCCCTGGAGCCGACCGCCCCCTCGCCCGGGAGCGCGGGCCGGGCGATCGTCGACGCCGACGTCGCCGCCGTGCTGGCCGGGATCGGCGCGCGCGCGACCGGAGCGGTCCGCATCACCGGCCTGCCCTCCTCGCGGTCGGACCATGCCGCCTTCCGCGTGACCCTCGACGACGGGCGCGTGGTGAAGACGCGCCGGCTGTCCCGCGCAGGGAAGGCACGCCGCTTCGTCGGGCTCGCGCGCGGGCTCGCATCGGCGCAGCTCGCGCCGATCCTGGCCCACGAGGGCCGGATCTGCGTGGAGGCGTGGGTGGACGGCGTCCCCCTGAGCGCCCTTCCTCCCTGCGCCGAGCGGCTCCGCGCGGCGGCCGACCTGCTCGGCGCGCTCCACGCGACGCGCCGCCTGCAGGGCCGGCGCGTCGCGCGCCGTGGCGCGCCGGCGCGCGTCCTGCAGCGGGCCGAGCGCCAGCTCGGAAGGCTCGCCGCCGCGGCCGTCCTGACGCCTGCCCGGGCGGCGGAGCTCGCGCGCGTGCTGCGGAGCGCGACGCCGGCCCGCGCGCCGATCGGCCTGATCCACGGCGACTTCTGCGCCGAGAACCTGGTCGAGGACGCCCGCGGTCGCCTGGTCGCCGTCGACAACGAGAGCCTGCGGCTCGACTTCCTCGACTTCGACCTCGCGCGCACCTGGGCGCGCTGGCCGATGCCCGATCCGGACTGGGACGCCTTCCTCGCCCGCTACGCCCGCTGGCGGGGAGAGCCCGTCGACGCTGCGGCGGCGCCGTTCTGGCGCGCGGCGGCTATCGTGAAGAGCCTCCATCTGCGGACCGCACGCCGGACGGCCCTCCGCGACGCCCCGCTGCGCCGGCTCGACGAGCTCCTCGCCGGGCTCGGCGCGGGAGCTCAGCCGCTGGCGCGCAGCCGCCCGCGCAGCAGCTCCACGAGATCCCGATAGGGCTGCCCCCGGAGCAGGCCGATCGCAGCGCCGTAGACCGCGGCGCCCGTCGCGACCTGGAGCGCGAGCAGCGCGAGCAGCGGCAGCAACGGGCGCGCCCAGGCGCCGAGCGCGGCCACCGCGAGCACCATCACCACGCCGGCCAGGAACACGCTGCGCAGATGACCCCACACCGCTCCGAGACGGAGCCCCACGAGGCCGCCGGCGAAGACCAGCATCGGCACGCTCGTGAGGACGCTCGCAACGGTGTACCCGATCGCCACCCCGAGCGTGCCCCCGCGCACGCCGGCCACCACCCCGCAGAGCGTCGCCAGGTTCTGGAGCAGGTGCAGGCGCAGGTGCAGGTCCGGCCGGCCCTGCGAGAGGTAGAGGCTGCCGGCCAGGGCGGTCACGCCCTGGAGCAGGCCCGCGATCCCGAGCACCCGGGCGAGCGGCACGGCTTCGCGCCACGGCTCGCCGAACACGCCGACCACGAGCGGCTCGGCGCACGCGACGAGCCCCAGGCAGAGCGGAACCGTGGCGAGTGCGACGGCGCCGGTCGCGCGCAGGTAGAGGCTGCGCACCCGCTCGGGATCGTCCTGGATCAGCACCAGGGTCGGGAACATCGGCCGTGCGACCGCGCGCGCGATCGCGAGCACCGGGAGCCGCATCAGGGTGAACGCACGCGTGTAGAGGCCGAGCGGTCCGCTGCCGAGCAGCTTGCCGATCAGCAGGTCGTCGGCGTGCTGGGTCCAGTAGACGAGGCCGCGCGTGGCGGCGCGATAGCCGCCGAAGCCGAGGAGCTCGACGAGCGCCGCGCGGCGCAGCATCGGACGCGGCCACCAGCCGGCGGCCCACAAGAGGAGCGCGCTCGCGAGCGCCTCGCCGACGAGGAGCTGGATCGCGAGGCTCGCGGCGCCGAAGCCGCGCCAGGCGAGAGCCACGGCGCAGGCACCGCCCCCCACTGCGGCCGCGCACTCGATCATCGTGCTGCTGCGGTAGTCGAGGCGGCGCGCGATCAGCGCCCGCGGCACGGTGCCGAGGCCGCGGAGCAGGACGAGGCCGGCCAGCCAGACGACGAGCGGGCGCAGCTCCGCGGCGCCGTAGAAGCGCGCGATCGCGGGCGCCGCGGCGACGAGGGCCGCGCCGAGCAGGCAGCCGGCGGCGAGCATCGCCCAGAACACCGAGGAGCAGTGCGCCTCGTCGAGCTCGCGGCGCTGGACCAGCGCCTCCTCGAGCCCGAGATCGGCTACCGCGACAAGGAACTGCGTCAGCACGGTGATCATCGCGAGCAGCCCGAACTCGCTGGGGCCGAGCAGCCGGGCGAGCGCCACCCCGAAGGCGAAGCCGATCGCGCGCGCGCCCACCTGCCCCGACACGCTCCAGGCGAGCGCCCGGACCACCCGCTCGCGATAGCCGGTGGGGGCGGGCCCCGGCGCTCTCATCGCAGCCCGAGGATCCGATCGAGCACCGCGGGGCGGCCCGCGATCGTCGCGAGCTCCCACGCGCGCGCCTCGGCGAGCCGCTCGGCCAGCGCCTCGCGCTCGGCGCACAGGGCGTCGAGCGCACTCTCGACCGCCGGGCGATCGAGGGGCGCACGCGACGCCGCGGTGAGCGGCCGGGCGAGGCCGAGCTGCCGGCAGCGCCGGGCCAGCGCCGGTTGATCTCCGAAGAAGGGGTACGAGAGCATCGGCACCTGGTGGTGGATCGCCTCGTGCGTCGAGTTGAGGCCGTGGTGGGTCACGATGAGATCGGCGTCCCGGAGCGCGCCCCACTGGTCGACCCAGGGCTCGGCGCGGACGTTCCGGCGCGCGAGGGCCGGCGCGAGCGTGCCGGCTCCGGGGTGACCGCCGAGCGAGACGAGCAGCTCCGCGTCACGCTCCGCGAAGCTGTCGGCGAGCACCTCCAGTGCGGCACGCGCGAGCGGCGCGTAGTAGCGCCAGATCACCGTCCCGAAGGACACGTAGACGCGGCTCCCGCGCGCCGTCCCCGCGAAGGGCCGCTCGCGCGACGCGGCGTCGCGCTGCGCGGGCGCGAGGCAGCCGAAGAAGGCCACCGGCTCGAGGCGCTGGCGCGCCGCCTCGTCGAGGAACTGCGGCGGCTCGCCGTAGACGTTGAGGCAGGGGCTCAGCCCGTCGGCGAAGGAGAAGGGGCCGGCGTCCGGCAAGCCGTGCGCGTCGCGCAGCCTCGCAACCGCCGCATGACACGCATCCGAGACCGCGACGCGCGGGTCCCTGGCGAGCGCCGCACGCGCCCGTTCGGGATCGAGCGCGTGTCCCGCGCACAGGCTGACCCACGGCACCCCGAGCCGGCGCGCGACGATCGGCGCGACCACCGCGAAGCTGTCGTAGAGCACCAGCGAAGGCGCGAGCGCCGCCACCTGCGCGGTGATCGCGTCTGCGTAGACACCGGCGAAGCTCACGTAGCGGACCGGCACCGGAAGCGATGCATCGTCGGCCGCCGCCAGCGGATGGAGCGCGAAGAGGTCGGCGAAGCGCCCGCCCGACGCCGCGACCTCGGCGGCGAAGCGCGCGTCGGTCAGCACGTGGACGGTCTCGCCGCGCGCAGCGAGGCCCTCGACGACCGGCAGCAGGCGCTGCACGTGCCCGCGCTCGGGCATGCACAACGCGACGACGGGGCCCTTCACCGGCCGTCCGCGCCGAGCGCGCACAGCCCGGCGAGGGCCGTGGCAGCATGCGCCGCGCTGCGACGCAGCCGCACGCGCGCCGTCCCCGCCAGCACCACGATCTCCCAGAACCCGAGCGGACCCGGGTCGGCGGGCGCGCATCCGCGATAGGCGTCGAGGAAGCGCCGCCAGGAGCCGGCCGGCATCGGCCAGCGGCTGCGCGTGCGCGCGAGGTCGATCCCGGCCGGCTGCGGCTCGAGCCACTCGTTGTCGATGACGCGCAGGTCCCCGGCGGCGTCGACGACCATGTTCTCGGGGCAGAAGTCGCGGTGCGCGAGGACCAGCGACACCCGGCCCGGATCGGCGTCGGCGAGCCGCGCCGCGAGGCGCTCGTGCGGGCCGGCCGCCAGGACGCCCGCCTCCGCGAGCCGGGCGAGGTTGCGCGTGGCCTCGTCGCGCCAGCGTCCGGTCGCGACCGTCGCCGCCGGCCCGGGGAGGGGACTCGCGTGGAGCTGCGCCAGGAGCCGGGCGGCCGGCTCGATCCACGCCTCCGGCTCCGCGAGCGGAGCGCCCGCGATCCACTCCTCGAGCAGGACGCGCCCCGCGTGGCCGAGCGCGGGCGGGAAGGCCGCGTTGAGCGCGCGGCGCCGCTCGTGGAGGAGGCGCGCCGCCCCGGCGCTCTCGAGCACGCGCGCCTTGATCGTGCGTCCGTCGTCGAGCTCGATCCACGCCGCGGAGCGACCGCGCTTGACCGGGTCGGGCGGCGAGAGCTCCCCGATCCGGCGGGCGCGCAGCCCATGGCGCGCGAGCGCCGCGTCGATCTCGGGAAGATCCGCCGCCGGTGTCGAACGGAAGGGTGCCAGACGATCGACGTCGCTCACGGGACCGCCGCAGGGTAGCCACGCAAGCGAGCGAAGCGAGCGCGCAGCGAGCCGAAGGCGAGCGAAGTCGATCGGGCCGCCCCCCGCGCCGGCAACCCCGGAAGCGAGCGCGCAGCGAGCCGAAGGCGAGCGAAGTCGATCGGGCCGCCCCCCG
>WBZY01000390.1_pt1 | contig 14845 bp, 13 predicted proteins | sample 5204191 | NCBI WGS metagenome assembly WBZY01 (sample SAMN12344363, study PRJNA552823) | activated sludge metagenome | biome: Activated sludge suspended growth; feature: Anammox Sidestream; material: Wastewater; isolation source: activated sludge from anammox sidestream of wastewater treatment...
CTGTCTCGCGACGTTCTGAACCCAGCTCACGTACCGCTTTAATCGGCGAACAGCCGAACCCTTGGAACCGGCTTCAGCTCCAGGATGCGATGAGCCGACATCGAGGTGCCAAACCTGGTCGTGGTAGCTCGAGTCGCCGAGCGCGAGTACGGCATAGCGCAGCTGGCCGAGGCGCGGCGCCTTGCGGCCGAGCAGGAAATCGAAGAACGCGCGGGCGTCGTCCGGCGGGTCCCCGTCGCCGTGCGTGCTCGCGACGAGGTACAGCAGCCGCTCCTGCGCGAGCTCGCGCGTGGCGTAGTCACCCGCTGCGACGGCGCGGGCGGGAAGACCCTGTGACTCGAGCCTTGCGAGGAGCTTTTCCGCGATGCGCCGGCCGTTGCCCGTGTGCGAGGCGTACAGGATGGTTGCGCGCAGCCCCTCTGCCGCGCCGTGCGCCTCGGCGCGGGTCGGGTCGAGCGCGGAAACTGCGGCGAGACCGTGGCGTTGTGCGGCGGCGAGCCCGGCCGCGTACCCGGAGACGTAGAGCAGGGCGCCCGCATCGAGTCCGTGGGTGAGCTCCACGAGCAGGCGCAGTCGCGCATCCGGCAGCGGGGGCGACTCGGGGGCGTAGAGCGGCAGTGCGGGGACGGCGGACATGCGGCGAGACTACGGTCACGCGCGGGTCCAGTCGTCGACTTCGGGGCTATGGCCTCATAATCGAAAGGTATCATTGGGTGCCGTACCGCACGTCATGCTCGCCGGATCTTATGTGGCAGTCCCTGCTCGCGATCCTCTCCAGCCCTGAAACGTGGGCGTTCGCGGCCGTGGGTTTCGTCGCGCAGATCTTCGACGGCGCGCTCGGGATGGGCTTCGGCACCATCAGCGCGGCGGTGCTCGCGGCGGTCGGGGTGCCGCGCGAGCTCGCGAGCGCCTCCGTGAACGGCGCGAAGCTCTTCACCGGCACGGCATCGGGCCTCTCGCATGCGCTGCTGCGCAACGTCGACGGCCGGATGCTCGTCGTCCTCGTGGTGGCGGGCGTGATCGGCGGTTTCGCCGGGGCCACGCTCCTGACACGGAGTTTTTCGCGCTGGATCGGCGTCGCGATCAGTTTCTATCTGCTGCTCGCGGGGGCTTTCATCGTCTGGCGGGCCATGCACGCGATTCCGAATCGGGCATCCGCAGGCGCGCAGGGTGGCATCGGCTTTGCAGGCGGGCTGCTCGAGGCCACTTCGGGAGTGTGGGGCCCGCTCGTGACCAGCAATCTCGTGGCGCTCGGCGCGAGCCCGCGGCACGTCGTCGGCACGAGCATCGTCGCCGAGACCTTCGTCGCGGCCACCGTGTTCGGCCTGCTCGTATCACACGTCGGCTTTCCGCGGCTGTCGGGGATTGCGCTCGGCCTCCTCTGCGGGGCGCTGGTCGCGGCGCCGTTCGCTGCACTGCTCGCGCGTCGCGTCGCGCTACGGCCGTTCACGATCGCCGTTGGCCTGCTGGTGATCGCGACGAGCCTGCTGCGGCTGGCGCACGATCTCGACGTGGTGCCGGGTTTTCGGTTATTCGGTTATTTGCCTGCGGCGCAAATAACCGAATAACCGAAAACCCGGCACCAACGCTCAGACCTTGTGCCACGCCGCGAGCGTGGCGGCTTCGATCGCCGGGTCGATTCCCGCCTTGAGCTTCGCCTGGCGCTCGTCCGGAAGCGTGCGGTACCACGCGAGCGTGTCGCGCACGGTTTCCGCGAGCGGCCGGGTTGCAAGGCCCGCCGCGCGTGCCCTGTCGGTCGACGTGAGCGAGGCGCCCGCGGAATCGCCGCTCATCGGCGACCACGGCGGCACATCGACTTCCTCGGGCTTCCATTGTGCGAACAGAAACGATTCCGGCACCCACGTCACGGTCGTGCCGGCGCCGGGTGTGGCCGACAAGCTCGCGCCGACGAGGTCGCCGATCGAGTACTCGCGCGGACGCGTGACCACATTGTAGGTGCCCGTGACGCGCCTTGCGACGAGCGTGAGCATGAAGGCCACGAGGTCGCGCACGTCGATGAACTGGACCGGGTCCTTCGGAGTGCCGGGCGCAAGCATCTCGCCGCCGCGCGCGGCGCGCACCGGCCAGTAGGTGAAGCGGTCGGTCGGATCGAGCGGACCGACGATGTAACCCGGGCGTACGATGCCCGCGCGTCCTTGCCACGCCTGCGCGGTGTACTGCTCGCACAGCGCCTTCATCGGGCCGTAGGTCTCGTTCGTGATCTTCTCCTCGTCGGCATCGGCGAGCTTGCCGGTCGGCGAGGACTCGTCGTTCGGCTGGGCGAAGCCCGCATAGGCCGAGATGCTCGACACGAACAGGCAGTAGCCGGTATTTGGCGCGAGCAGCTGCGCCGACTGCTGCACGTACTTCGGGATGTAGCCCGTATTGTCGATCACGACGTCCCAGCGGCGATCGCGCAGCGCGTCGAGCTGGCCGCGGCGATCGCCGTGCAGCGTCTCGACACCCGCGACGCCATCGGCGTCGCGCTTGCCGCGATTGAAATGCGTCACCTTCCAGCCGGCCGCGAGCGCCGCAGTGGTCAGATGCGGGCCGATGAACCCGGTGCCGCCGAGGATCAGCATGGACTTCGGGTGGCTTTCGGCCGCGCGCGTCCGGTGTAGTGCGGCGAGCGCGGTGGCGCCGAGGCCGGCGCGGATGACATCACGGCGAGTGCTCATGCGGGACCCTTCATTGCAGTGCGTAGAGTTTGCCGTCCAGGCTGCCGATGTACACGACGCCCGCATCGACTGCAGGCGAGGACAGGATCGCACCGATCGAGCGAAAGCGGTACAGGTCGATGTACATGTCCTGGAAGTCGCGAAACACGGGCGCAAAGGCCTCGGCATCGAGGGCGCCGCCGGCGGTGAGCAGGTGCAGCGGGTCGGCCTTCGAGCCGTCCGTGCGAAACTCCCAGGCGAGCGTGCCGCTCGCCGCATCGAGTGCGTAGAGCTTGCCGTTGTGGCTGCCGACGTAGGCGAGCGGGCCGGCGAGCGCCACCGACGAGAACACGAAGCCCTGCGCATCGAAATTGAACCGCAGGCGCCCGCTCCTGGCATCGAGCGCCATCACGCGCGATGTATCCGACGTGCCGACATAGACGAGGCCGTCGCGTACGGCCGGCGTGCCGTTGACCCACGATTTGCTGGTGGGGTAGTCCCACTTCCTGCGACCCGTCTTCGCGTCGAGCGCGTAGACATGCGCGTCGCGACATCCGACGTAGACAATGCCGTCGACGACGGCGGCCGAGGACTGGAAGCCGACCTGGTTGTGAAGGGCAGGATCTTCACCGGCCTGGAAGACCCACTTCGATTCGCCGGTCGCAGCATCGAGCGCACGGAAATCGCCGCCCCAGCTGCCGACATAGACCGTGCCGTTGTCGATCGCCGGCGAGGCGTGCACCACGTCGCGCATCGCGTGCTTCCAGAGGAGCACACCGCTGCGCGCATCGACCGCATAGACATGGCCGTCGCCGCTGCCGAAGTAGACCTTGCCGTAGGCAACGGCAGGCGACGACGTGTACACGTCCCAGGCATCGGGCATCGTCTGACCGCCGGGGCCGTAGCCGTGCAGCCCCTTCGCTTCGAAGCGGCGCTCGTATTCCGTCGCGAAGGTCCACTTCGGCTCACCGGTCGCGAGGGCAAGTGCGACCAGTGAGCCCGCGGAGGACACGAAGTAGAGCGTGTCGCCGTCGATGGCGGGCGTCGAGGCGATCGGCATCCGGGACGTGAACTGCCAGCGCTCCCGGCCCGTGTCGCGGTCGAGCGCAAAGAGCTTGCCGCTCGCGCTCGCGATGTACACGACACCGCCTGCGACGACCGGTGAGGCGAAGACGGGGCCGCCCGTGTCGAAGGCCCATTTGACGCCGGAGAGTTGCACGGGGCCGCTCGTCGCGTATACGCCTGTACGAGCGACGTCGCCGTGGAAGGTGCCTTGCGCCATCGCGGCAGGCAGCAGTGCGCCGAGGGCGAGTGCCGGAATCAGCCGAGTCATGGGGCGCCAACATAGCGCCGCGGCACAGGTGTCCGCGGCACCGCGGTGAACGGTTCATCGCGGGGAGGTCACGGCCTGGCGCAGCGCATCACTGCTAGGCGGGCGAGAAATCCTTGAACGTGTACAGCCGGCCGTTCAGCACGATCCCCGCGATCCGGTCGAGGTCGCGGATGTCGAGTGTCTGCGAATCGATCGGCGAGAAGGACTCGATGCGCGTGAGGTCGACGTTCTGGACGAGCTGGTCTTCCGCGGAGGGCGGTGGGCTCTCCGGCTTCATGAACGCATAGAACGCGAACACCGCGATGGCACCCGCGATTGCGGCAGCGATCAATCGGTAGATCACTGGATCGCCTCACGCGGCCGGGAAGCGCGCGTCGATCGTCTGGCCGTTGCCGAGCTGGCACTGGCCGGTGCCGCCGCCCGCCATCTGCGACGCGGGACTCACGAGCGTGAAGCGGCAGCGCATGCGCAGCTGGCCTTCGCCCTCGAGGTTCGCGACGACGCGGCCCGTGTAATGCGTGACGAAGGCGGGCATCGGCTCTGGGCCCCAGTACGGCCAGCCGCGCCACGCCGGTCGCCACCCGTACCAGAGCGGCTGCAACTGGTCGATGCGCGTGTCACGTGTGATCTGGTACCACGGGCCCGTGAGCGTCTGGCCGCTCGACAGCGTCGCGGTCATCGTGCCCTGGTGATCGCCGGTGGATTGCCACGTGAAGTCGACGTGCTCGCCACTCCGGCGGGTCTCGCCGAAACCACGGCCCGAGCTCACGCACGCGGTGACCAGCACCGCGCCGGCGATGAGCGTCATGAGGCTTCTGGTGTTCATGTGCTGTTCGACTGCCGTGTCTCGCCGCCTGTTCCTGAAGATTACGGAAACGTAAGGCGGCGCCGGAGCCGATGTCGTAGGCTTTCGCCCGATGTCACAGGTCGCAGACGACCCCGCGATTGCCTGGCACCGATGGCTCGCGCCGCTCGTGTCGGCGCTCGCGTTCGCGCTCGTGATCGCGGTCGTGCACCATGTGCTCGCGCGCTACCACCTGCGGGACATCGTCGCCGAACTGCGCGCGATCGCACCTGCGCGCGTCGCCGCAGCCGCCGGTCTGACCGTGCTCAGCTACCTGCTGCTCACGCTCTACGACACGATGGCCGTGCGCTACGTCGGCAAGCCCGTGCCGTACCGGCGCACGGCGTTGACAGCGTTCGTCGCTTTCGCATTCGGCCACAACATGAGTTTTGCGGCCTTCACCGGCACCGCGGTGCGGTATCGCGTCTACTCGACGCAGGGGCTCACGGCACTCGATGTCGCGACGGTGACATCATTCTGCGCGCTGACGACGGCGATCGGCCTGTCGGTCCTCGGCGGTTTCGCGGCGCTCGCCGCGGTGCCGGGCACGACGGCGCTGCACCTCGGGCACATCTGGTCGAGGCTTTTTGGAGCCGGCCTGCTGGCCGCCGTGTGCGCCTATCTCGCGTGGGCTGCCCTCGCACGCGGATCCCTTGTGCTCGGCTCATGGGAGATCCGCCCGCCGGGAGCGCGGCTCGCGATCGGACAGCTGTGCGTCGGCGTCGTCGATCTCGCCGTGGCGGCGGGTGTCCTCTGGACGCTGGTCCCGCACCCGGCGGGGCTCGATTTCGTCACGTTCGCCGGCGTCTTCGCGATCGCGGTCGTCGGTGGCGTCGCGAGCCAGGTGCCGGGCGGGCTCGGCGTGTTCGAAGCGATCGTGCTGCTCGCACTGCGCGACGTGCCCGCGCCGCAGCTGCTCGGTGGCCTCCTCGCCTATCGCGCCCTCTACTATCTCGCGCCGCTGGCGCTCGCTGCGCTCGCCCTGCTGCTGCACGAGGTCTACCTCCAGCGCGCGCGTCTCGCGCACATGCGACGGGCGGCAGGCGTCTGGATCACGCCGCTCCTGTCGCCGATCGCGCCGCAGTTGATCGGCGTGCTCGTGTTCGTGGCCGGCGCCGTGCTGCTGCTGTCGGGCGCGACCCCGGCCATCGATACGCGCCTGCGCGACCTGCGGCACGTGATGCCGCTGCCGTTGCTCGAGGTTTCGCACCTCGCGGGCAGCATCGTCGGCGTGGGGCTGCTCGTGCTCGCGCGCGGCCTGTATCGCCGGCTGCGCGCCGCGTGGCACCTGACCGTCTGGCTGCTCGTCGCGGGCATCTGTGCCTCGCTGCTGAAGGGCCTCGATTTCGAGGAGGCGACGTACCTCGGCGTCGTGCTCCTCGTGATGCTGATGTCCGGCGCCGCGTTCTACCGGCCGGCATCGATCATGAGCCAGCGCTTCACGCCGGGCTGGCTCGTCAGCATCGGCATCATCGTCGCGCTGTCGGTGTGGGTCGGTTTCCTCGCCAATCGCCACGTCCCCTACACGAACGAGCTGTGGTGGACGTTCGCGCTGCACGGTGATGCGCCGCGCATGTTGCGCGCATCGCTCGCGGTGATCGTGCTGCTCGCGGGATTCGTCGCGGCGAACCTCCTGCAGCCGGCGCCCGCCGAGCCGCATACGCCGCAGCCGAGTGAGCGTGCGCGGATCGATGCCGCGCTCGCCCATGCGGACGCGAGTCTCGCGAACGCGGTGCTCGCCGGCGACAAGCGGGTGCTGTTCCACGGCGATGCCGACGCGTTCCTGATGTACCAGGTGGCCGGCAAGAGCTGGATCGCGCTCGGCGATCCCGTGGGCACCGCATCGCAGCGGCAGGACCTCGTCTGGGCATTCCGCCAGCTCGTCGACCGGCGCGGCGGACGCACGGTGTTCTACCAGGTCGGCGGCCCGAATCTGTCGCTCTACGTCGATCTCGGCCTGTCGCTCGTCAAGCTCGGCGAAGAGGCGCGTATCGCGCTCGCGGACTTCGGCCTCGAAGGCAGCGCGCGCGCCGAATTGCGTCAGGCCCGGCGACGGGCCGAGCGCTCCGGGGCCAGTTTCGAGGTGGTGGCCGCGGCCGCGGTCGAGCCCCTGCTGCCGCGCCTGCGAACGATTTCGGATGTCTGGCTCGAGGACAAGGCGACCGCGGAGAAGCGCTTCTCGGTCGGGGCGTTCGCCGAAGACTACCTGCGCAATTTCGCGGTGGCGCTGGTGCGGCTCGAAGGCAGCATCGTCGCGTTCGCCAACCTGTGGCCGACCGCGACCCACGAGGAGCTCTCGATCGACCTGATGCGTTTCGGTCGCGACGCGCCGGCCGGCGCGATGGACTACCTGCTGATCGAACTGCTGCTGTGGGGCCGCGCGCAGGGCTATCGCTGGTTCAACCTCGGCATGGCGCCGCTGTCGGGGCTCGAGTCGCGCGCGCTCGCGCCGCTGTGGCACCGCATGGGCGGCTTCCTCTATCGCCACGGCGAGTCGTTCTACAACTTCGAGGGACTGCGCCGCTACAAGGAGAAGTTCGATCCGGTGTGGGAGCCGCGTTACCTCGCTTCCCCGGGCGGACTGCAGCTTGCGCGTGTGCTGTTCGACGTCTCGACACTGATCTCGGGTGGACTGAAGGAACTGGTGACGAAATGAAGGCCGTGAGCACTCTGCTGGTCCTCCTCGGTGCCGTGACTTCCGCGGGGGCGAGCGCCACTGCGATGCCCGAAGCGCATTTCGACATCGGGCGCTTCGGCGATGTGGTCGCCTATCGGCCGGCCGCAAAGCCGAAGGGCGTCGTGCTGTTCATCTCGGGCGACGGCGGCTGGCATCTCGGCGTCGTCGGCATGGCGAGGCAGCTCGTCGCGGCCGGTGACCTCGTCGTCGGCATCGATGTGCGGCACTACCGGACCGCGATCAATGCACCGACGGCCGAATGCCGCTACTACGGCGCGGACTTCGAGGAACTCTCGCACGCCGTGCAGCGGCGGCTCGGGCTCGATGAATATCACGTGCCGATCCTCGCCGGCTATTCGTCGGGAGCGACACTCGCCTACGCGACAATGGTACAGGCGCCGCGCGGCACCTTCGCGGGCGTGCTGAGCCTCGGCTTCTGTCCCGATCTCGATTTCGTGCAACGCCCCTGCCGCGGCAGCGGACTCGAGTACGACATGACCGGTACGGCGGCGAAACCGAAGGGGCTCGTCTACCGGCCCGCGGGCGGCAACGCGACGCGCTGGATCGTGCTGCAGGGTGAGGTCGACCAGGTCTGCGATCCCGCCGGCACGCGTGCCTTCGTCGGGGCGACCGGTCACGGCGAACTCGTCTCGCTGCCGAAGGTGGGCCACGGTTTCGGCGTGGAGCGTCACTGGCTGCCGCAGTTCATGCTCGCGAGGCAGGAACTTGCGCCGCCGCCGCGGGCGGTCGCCCCGGCGAGTGACATCGCGGCGCTGCCGCTGCACGAAGTGCCGGCCGCCCGGGAATCTGCCGCCTCGTCGTCCGACCGGAATGCCTTCGCGGTCCTGCTGACGGGCGATGGCGGATGGACCGGGCTCGACCAGGACGTGTCGGCCGCGCTCGCCGCGCGCGGCATTCCGGTCGTCGCGTGGAATTCACTGAAGTACTACTGGCACGCGCGCACGCCCGACGAGGCGGCGCGCGATCTCGACAGGCTCGTGCAGCACTACGGGGCAAAATGGGCGAAGCACGACGTACTGCTGATCGGCTATTCGTTCGGCGCCGACGTGCTGCCGTTCCTGTACCGGCGTTTGCCGGCAGGGACGCGGGCGCAGGTGAAATCGCTCAGCCTCCTCGGCCTCAGCGACTACGCGACCTTCGAGTTCCATCTGTCGGACTGGATTCCGGGCGGCGCTGGCGGTGGCGTTCCCACGGTGCCCGAAATCGAGGCGCTCGGCGGCGTGCGCGTGCTGTGCCTGTATGGCGCCGACGAGAAGCATACGGCGTGCCCGGCATTGCATGGCGCCGGCGTGCGCGTCGTGAAGCTCGCGGGCGGCCATCACTTCGACGGCGATTACGCCGCGCTCGCCCGGCAGATCGTCGACTATGCGGAGGCGCCCGCGCCGTGATCGGCGTAACCGGGTAGCCAGGCCGCGAGCCGCCCGAGCGCGTCCACGACTTCCTCCGGCGTCACCGCGAACGAGAAGCGGACGAAACGCTGTCCATCGACCGGGTCGAAGTCGATGCCCGGCGCGAGCCCAACGCCGCACTCGTCGACTGCGCGCAGGCAGAACTGCATGCTGTCGCGCGTCACGTGCCCGATGTCGGCGTAGAGGTAGAACGCGCCGTCCGGCGGCACGATCTTCCTGATGCCGAGCGCCGCGAGACCCTCGATCAGGCGCGTGCGGTTCTGCGCGTAGATACGCACCCACCGCTCGAGATCCTCGCGTTCGTCCATCGCGGCGAGCGCCGCGTGCTGCGCGAGGGTCGAGGGCGTGAGGAACATGTTGATGAGGACGGCATGGATCCGCGCGGCCCAGTCCTGCGGCACGACCATCCATCCGAGCCGCCATCCCGGCATCCGGTAGAGCTTCGAGAAGCTGTTGATGACGACCGCACGCGGGTCGATCTCGAGTGCGCTCACCGCCCGCTGGCCGAAGCTGATGCCGTGGTAGATCTCGTCGGAGATCACGCGGATGCCGCGCGTACGGCAGGTCGCGAGCAGTTCGCCGAGCTGCGTGGCATCGAGCATGGCGCCGGTGGGGTTGGCCGGGCTCGCGACGAGCAGGGCCTGCGGCGCGGGAGAGAGCGCTTCGATCTGCGCACGCGTCGGGTGAAAACCCTGCTCCGGCCCGCAATGAATCTCGACCGGCATGAGGTTCAGCGCGGTGAGCGTGTTGCGATACGCGGGGTAGCCCGGCCTCAGCACGGCCACCCGATCGCCCGGGCGGAACATCGTGGCGTACGCGGCGACGAGGGCGGCGCTCGCGCCCGCGGTCAGCAGGATGCGCGCCGGATCGACCTCGAGGCCGTGCGCCTCGGCGTAATGGCGCGCGATGCGTTCGCGCAGTTCCACGAGTTCCGTGTACCCGAGCGGATCGCGATCGATCACCCGGTGCGCGGCCGCAATCGCCGCAGCCGGCGCGCCGGCCGACGGTTGTCCGTAGTGCATCGGCACGAAGGGCAGGCCCGCGCGCACGCGGGCTGCGCCGCGCACGCCGATGTCGCCCGCGTAGAAGGGCGTGACGCTCGGGCCCCTCATGCGCGTCGCAGGATGTATTCGTGGTCGCGCTGCGTGCCGACCGGGAACTCGTATTCCGAATGGCGCGTGAAGCCGAAGCGGCCGTAGAGCCGCTGCGCGCCCTCGTTGCGGCTCCAGACGCCGACATACAGCGGATCGAAGCCGCGCGATTCGAGCCACGCGAGTGCCGTCGCGAGGAGCCGCGAGCCGAGGCGCAGCCCGTGGAACGATGCGCGCACATAGAGCTGGAAGAGCTCCCCGGCGTTCGACTCGAGATCGGGCACCGGCAGCTTGCAGGGGCCGGCCGACGCATAGCCCGCGATCGCGCCGTCTTCGGCATGCACGAGCCACACCGCGACGTGCGCATCCTGCAGGCGCCGATGCCACGCATCCGGCGTGTGCGCGCTTTTCAGGAACGCGGCAAGATCCGCGGGCGGATACAGGTGGCCGAACGTCTCGGTGAACGTCGCGCCGCCGATGTCGGCGAGCGTGAACGCATCGGCGGTCGTCGCGCGGCGGATCGTGATGTTGCGGGTCATGGGCAGGGCCTCGTTCATCGATTCTAGCGCGGCGCGGGTTGCGTCCGCGCGCATGCGGGCGGGACGCGCGCTCCTGTACGATGCCGGCGATGACCCGGCTCTACCGCGCGTACGTCCTCTGCATCCTCCTCGTCGTCTACACGTTCAATTTCATCGACCGGGTGATCGTCGGCATCCTCGCCGAGCCGATCAAGCGGGACCTCGCGCTCACCGATACGCAGCTCGGCCTGATGAGCGGAGTCGCGTTTGCGCTCTTCTATACGCTCCTCGGCATCCCGATCGCGCGGCTCGCCGACCGTGCGAGCCGCACCTGGATCATGACGGCGGCGCTCGCCGTGTGGAGCGGCTGCACGGCGCTCTGTGGCCAGGCGCTGTCGTTCGCGCAACTGTTCGCGGCGCGGGTGGGCGTCGGCGTCGGCGAAGCGGGCGGCGTGGCGCCCGCGTTCTCGTTGATCAGCGACTACTTCCCGCCGCAGCAGCGCGCGCGGGCGCTTGCCGTGTTCTCGTTCGGTGTGCCCATCGGCAGTGGCCTCGGCATGTTGTTCGGTGGTCTCGTCGCGAGTGCGGTCGACTGGCGCATCGCGTTCGTCGCGGTCGGCCTCGGCGGACTGGTGCTCGCGCCGGTCTTCGGCCTCACGGTCCGGGAACCGCTGCGGGGTGCGCTCGACCGGCCCCCCGAAGGCCCCGAAGGCCCCGAAGGCCCCGACGGCGGGTCGACGGGGGCGGGCGTTCGCCCGCTGCGTGACGACCTGCGCGGACTCGTGCGCAAGCGCTCGTTCGTGCTCCTCACGCTCGGTGCGGCGAGCTCGTCGGTCGTCGGCTACGGGCTCCTCTTCTGGTTGCCGTCGTTCTTCATCCGCAGCCACGGCCTCACGCTCGCGCAGACCGCATGGTTCGTCGGCATCGGCACAATGGTATTCGGCATCGCCGGCATCTGGTTCGGTGGCTGGGTCGGCGATCGTCTCGGCGCCCGGCGCAAGGCGGCCTATGCGGCAGTGCCCGCCGTGATGCTGCTCGCGATCGTGCCGTTCCTGGCCGCCGCCGTGCTGGTGCCCTCGACGCCGCTGGCATTCGCCCTTTTCAGTGTGCCGATGGCGCTGAATGCGAGCTGGACAGGCCCGGTGTATTCGGCCCTGCAGCATCTCGTCGCGCCACGGATGCGCGCGACGGCCTCCGCGATCTTCCTTTTCATGATCAACCTGATCGGCATCGGCGGCGGTACGCTGTTCGTCGGCGCGCTGTCGGATTTCCTCGCGCCGCGCTTCGGCGCAGACGCACTGCGCTACGCCATCGTGATCGCGACCCTTTTCTACTTCGTGAGCGGCGCGTTCTTCTGGGCGGCGGCGCGACGCCTCGCGGCCGAGTGGTACGACGGCGGCGCAACCCGCGCCTAGCTCTACCGGGTCGCGGCGGCAACGCGCAACATCGCGGCGAGGCTCGCCTCCACGTCGTCGTCGGTCGTCGCCCACGAGCAGACACTGATGCGCATCGCGGTGCGCCCCTGCCAGACCGTGCGGCCGCACCAGCAGGTGCCGTCGTCCTGCACCGCCCGGACGATGCGCTCGGTGCGTGCGGCGTCGCCGAACGACACGAGCACCTGGTTCAGGACGACGTCGTTCAGGATTTCGTAGCCCGCCGCTGCGAGCCCCGAGGCGAACCGTCTCGCACCCCGGCAGTTGCGTTCGAACAGCTCGGCGAGCCCCTCGCGCCCGAATGAGGCGAGCGCCGCCCAGACATCGACGCCGCGCGCGCGACGCGACAGTTCCGGCGTGAAATCGGACGGGTTGCGTGCGCCGTCGCCCGGCGGCAGGTATTCAGCGCTGATCGCCATCGACGCCGGCAGGATGCCCGGCTCGCGCACGAACGCGAGGCCGCTGTCGTACGGCACGTTGAGCCACTTGTGCGCGTCGGTCGCCCAGGAGTCCGCGAGTTCGATGCCGTCCGCCAGCGGCGCGAGTTGCGGGCAGGCGCGAGCCCAGAGCCCGAAGGCCCCATCGACATGGCACCAGGCGCCCGCCTCGCGCGCGGCGGTGCACAGCTCACGCAACGGATCGAACGCGCCCGTATTGACGTTGCCGGCCTGTACGCAAAGGATCGTCGGCCCCGCGATGCGCGGCAACCGGTCGGCCCGCATGCGGCCCTGCGCGTCGACCGGCACGCGTGTAATGCGCCGGCGCCCGAGACCGAGAAGCCCGAGGGACTTGAGCAGGGTCGGATGGACTTCCTCGCCGACGATCACCGTGACGGGCGGTGCCCCGAAAAGTCCGTCGGCCTCGACCGCCCAGCCGGCCTGCGCGAGGACCTGGTGGCGGGCAGCCGCGAGCGCCGTGAAATTCGCCATGGTGGCGCCGGTGACGAAAGCGCCCTGCGTCATCGCCGGCAGACCGAAGATTTCCTTCAGCCAGCGCAGGGCGATCTCCTCGAGGCGCGATACGCCGGGTGTCGCGGTCGCGAGCCCCGCGTTCTGGTCCCAGGCCGTCGCGAGCCAGTTCGACGCGACGGTCACCGGCAGCGAGCCGCCGATCACGAAGCCGAAGAAGCGCGGCCCGGCCATGCCCATGGTCGCGGGGCCGACGATGTCGTCGAGTTGCGCGAGCACGCGCGCCGGATCGGTCGGCGCCATCGGCACCGGCGTATCGAGTTCGGCGAGGCGCGCCAATGCCGCGGCCGACGGCGCGACCGGGCGGTGAGCGAGATCGTCCAGATAGCGCCTCGCGCGGTGCGCAGCGTCATCCAGCAGTGACGCCGTGCCGATCGCCGGGAAATGCGGATCGTGCTTGCTCATCGCGGACCCAGCCCATGCCGCCGGCGCGCGGCGGAGTGCGCGGCTCCGTCAGCCCACCGGGCGCCAGCGCATGCCGCTCTTGCCGACACGCTCGCGGTGCACTTCCATGTGCAGCGAGTAGACCTCCGGGTCGTAGAATGCCTCGTGGTACTCGAGCAGCATGCCGTGCGCGTCGCGCACGCTGCGGCGGATCGCGAGCAGCGGCGCGCCGATGTTGACCGCGAGCTCGCGCGAGAACACATGGTCCGCCGCGATCGCGGTGACTTGCTGGTTGCCGAGCGTCGGCACCATGCCCGCCTTCTCGAACACAAAGATTGCGGGTGACTTGCGCAGCACCGACTTGCTGAAGCGCTTCGCCTGTCGTTCCTGGATGTAATGGTTGATCACGACGAAGGGCTTGCCACGATAGTGGCGCGTTGCCTGGACGAACAGCACCCGCGGGCCGAGTTCCGGGCAGGCTTCGAGGATGCGCGGCGGCGTCGCGATCATGGCGAACTGCTGCACCCGCGCGGTCGTGACGCGAGCCATCTGGCGCAGGTCGCCGATCAGCGCGGCGCAATCGAACGCGGCGGCGGCCTTCGCACGCCGCGCGCCCTGCATCGTGGCGTAGGTGCCGCTCCCATGGCGCCGCTCGATCAGGCCCTCGGACGCGAGGCGCGCCAGTGCGCGTCGCACGGTGGTGCGCGACAGGCGGGTCTTCAGCGCGAGGTCGGGTTCGCTCGGCAGGGCGGCCCCCGGCGGAATCGTGCCATCGGCGAGCTGCTGTTGCAGCATCATATAGAGCCGGTGGTGGAGGGCGAGGCCGTTGGCCTTGGGGCGACCGCGTTTTCTGACCATCGGGCGATGTTATCAGCACGGAGCCAAGTTGTATGCTGCCCGATGTACTGCAATGTCCGCGCTGCGAGCGCGGCGCGCTGCGCCATGAACCTGCAGGATACATCTGCACCCGCTGCAGCGCCGGCTACCCGGTGATCGGGGGCATGCCGTGGTTGTTTCACGACCCGCAGGGTGCCGCCGGGGAGTGGCGGGCGCGTCTCGCGCTGCTGCTCGGCGAGTTGCACGGGGATGCGGTGGCCACCCGTGCGGCCCTCGCCGCGCCCGACCTGCAAGCTGCGACCCGTGAACGTCTCGCGCGGGTCGCCGATGCCCTCGAGGATCACGGCCGGCGGCTCACGACCTTGCTGGCGCCTCTGCAGGTACACGCAGGAGATGCCGACCGCGATGCCTTGCGGGCCTTGCGCACCCGCCTGCCCGTGTCGCAGGCCCTGACCACGTATTACGTCAACATCCACCGGGACTGGGCGTGGGGTGACGCCGAGAACCGGGCCACGCTCGACCTGCTGGACAGCGCCGCCGGCGAGTCGCTCGCGGGTGCGCGTGTGCTCGTGCTCGGCGCCGGCGCGGGGCGCCTCGCCCATGACCTGCACCTGCGGCACGCGCCTGCGCTCACCGTCGCGACCGACTTGAATCCCATGCTGCTCTCGGTGGC
>WBZY01000370.1_pt3 | contig 14821 bp, 14 predicted proteins | sample 5204191 | NCBI WGS metagenome assembly WBZY01 (sample SAMN12344363, study PRJNA552823) | activated sludge metagenome | biome: Activated sludge suspended growth; feature: Anammox Sidestream; material: Wastewater; isolation source: activated sludge from anammox sidestream of wastewater treatment...
CTGCCCGTCGCGGACTTCCGCGCGATTCTGCGCCGCAGCCTCGGCCTGCCGCGATGAAAGGCGCGCTCCTCCTCGTACTCGCACTGCTGCCGGGCTTCGCCTCGGCGGCCGCCGGCCTCCCGGCCCTGACCGTCACGCCCGCGGCAGGCGGTGGCGAGACATGGACGCTGTCGCTGCAGGTGCTCGCCCTCATGACGGCGATCACCTTTCTCCCGGCGATCCTGCTGATGATGACATCGTTCACGCGCATCGTGATCGTGCTCGGCATCCTCCGCCAGGCAATCGGCGCGGGCCAGTCGCCGCCGAACCAGGTCATCGTCGGACTGTCGCTGTTCCTGACATTCTTCGTGATGGCGCCGGTGTTCGAGCGGATCAACGTCGAAGCGCTGCAGCCGTACATGGCTGGATCGCTCGAGATGGGCGCGGCGCTCGAAAGGGCGGGCGGGCCGCTCAAGCAGTTCATGCTGGCACAGACCCGCGAGAGCGACATCGCCACCTTCGTGAAGATCGCGGGCGGCGAGGGCTACGCGACTCCCGCCGACGTGCCGTTCTCGGTGCTGGTGCCGTCGTTCGTGACGAGCGAGCTGAAGACCGCCTTCACGATCGGGTTCCTGATCTTCATCCCGTTCGTGATCATCGACCTCGTCGTCGCGAGTGTGCTGATGTCGATGGGCATGATGATGCTCTCGCCGGTGCTCATTTCGTTGCCGTTCAAGCTGATGCTTTTCGTGCTCGTCGACGGCTGGTCGCTCGTGATGGGCACGCTTGCCGGGAGCTTCTTCCGATGAGCCCGGAGGATGTACTCGCGGTGGGCCGTCACGCCCTCGAAGTGACGCTGCTGCTCGCCGCACCACTGCTGCTCACCGCGCTCGCGGTCGGGCTTCTGGTCGGCATCTTCCAGGCGGCGACGCAGGTGAACGAGATGACACTGTCGTTCATCCCGAAGCTGATCGCGATGGCCGCCGCGCTGATGCTCGCCGGCCCGTGGATGCTGAAGCTGATCGTCGCGTACACGCGCGAGCTCTTCGAGAGCATTCCGCGTTGGTTGAACTGAGATCGTGATGCAGGGCCTCACCACACAGGACCTCATGGCGCTCGTCTCGGGCTGGTTTCTGCCATTCGTGCGCATCGGCGCATGCCTGATGGTCGCGCCGGTGTTCGGGGCGTCCTACGTGCCGGCGCGGATCCGCCTCGTCCTCGCCGCCGCCATCGCAGCGCTCGTGGCGCCGCTCGTGACGGTGCCTGTCGTGGACCTGCTGTCGCCGGGCGGGGCGCTGGTCATCGGGCAGCAGGTCCTGGTCGGCATAGCCCTCGGTTTTGCGCTGCAGATCGTGTTCGATGCTGTGGCGCTCGCCGGCCAACTACTCGCCAACAGCCTTGGCCTTTCCTTCGCCTTCAACCAGGATCCGCTGCGCGGCGTCAGCACACCGGTCGTCGGCCAGCTCTATCTGCTGCTCGTCGTGCTGACCTTCCTCGCGCTCGACGGTCACCTGGCGCTGATCGCCCTGCTGGTCGAGGGCCTCAAGGCGCTCCCGCCCGGCACGAGTGGTCTTGGCACGCAGGCGCTCTGGGCACTGATCCTCTGGAGTGGGCAGGTCATCTATGGCGCGCTCGCGGTGGCATTGCCCGGGATGACGGCCATGCTGGTCGTCAACCTCGCCTTCGGCGTCATGAGCCGGGCCGCGCCGACACTCAACCTGTTCGCGGTCGGCTTCCCGGTGACACTCGCCTTCGGCCTCGTCGTCGTGCTGCTGTCGCTGCCGGCGGTCCAGTCGGGCTTCATCCGTCTCGTGTCCGATGCGTTCGGGACGCTCGGCACGTTGCTGCGCTAGCCCGCCATGTCGGAGCACGCCGCACAGGACCGGACCGAACGCGCTACGCCAAAGCGCCTCGAGGAGGCGCGCCGCGACGGGCGGGTGCCGCGCTCGCAGGAGTTGTCGGCGAGTGTCGTGATGATGGCGGCCGGCGCTGCGCTGTTGCTCGCGGGCGGACGCGTCGGTGGAGCGCTCGCGAGCGCCATGCGCCATGGACTCGACCTCACGCGTGCCGAAGCGCTCGACGCGGCGCAGCTGCTGCCCGCACTGTCCGCCTCGCTCTACGAAGTCGGCATGGGCTGTCTGCCGGTATTCGGCGTCGTGGTGCTCGCGGCACTCGCGGCGCCGCTCGCCATCGGCGGCTGGAACGTGTCCGGCAAACCACTCGTGCCGGACTTCGCCCGCCTCGACCCGCTCGCGGGCATCGGCCGCATGTTCTCGACACGGGGGCTCGTCGAGCTCGCCAAGGCGTTCGCCAAGTTCGCACTGGTCGCCGCCGTTGCGGCAACCCTCCTGTGGAATCGAGCCGATGACCTCGCAGCCCTCGGCAACGAATCGCTCACCGCGGCGATCGGGCACTCCTGCCGGCTCGTCGCAACGACATTGCTCGTGCTGTGCGCCGCACTGCTCGCAATCGCCGCGATCGACGTGCCGTACCAGCTGTGGCGGCACGCAAACGAACTGAAGATGTCACGCGACGAAGTGCGCCGCGAGGCGAAGGAGACCGACGGCTCGCCGGAAGTCAAGGGGCGCATCCGCCAGGCGCAGCAGGCACTCGCGCGCGGCCGCATGCTGCACGACGTGCCGCTCGCGGACGTGATCGTCACGAACCCGACACACTTTGCCGTCGCACTGCGATATGAGGAGCGGCGCGCGCGCGCGCCCGTGGTCGTCGCGAAGGGCACCGACCTGATCGCAGCACGAATCCGCGAGATTGCGCGCGAGCATCATGTCGCGATCGTCGAAGCGCCACCACTGGCGCGCGCGCTGTACCGCAATGTCGACATCGGCGGCGAGATTCCCGCTGCGTTGTACGCGGCCGTCGCGCAGGTGCTCACCTACGTGTACCAGCTGCGCGCGGCGCGCCACGACGGCACGCAGCCACCGCCACCACCCACGATTCACTGACGGTTGAACGATACGCATCATGGCCAATCCACACGCCCTGAAATGGCAGTCCCTGCAGACGCTGGCGCGTTCGGGCCTCGGCGTGCCGATCGGGCTCCTCGCGGTACTCGCGATGGTCGTCGTACCACTGCCGCCGCTCGCGCTCGACGCCCTGTTCACTCTCAACATCGCGCTGTCGATCGTCGTCGTGATGGCGGTGTTCTACGTTGCGCGGCCGCTCGAATTCGGCGCGTTTCCGACCGTTCTGCTGCTCGCGACGCTGCTGCGCCTCGCGCTGAACGTCGCGTCGACGCGCGTCGTGCTGATGCACGGCCACCAGGGAACCGGTGCGGCGGGGCACGTGATCGAATCGTTCGGCGAGTTCGTGATCGGCGGCAACTATGTGGTGGGCGCCGTCGTGTTCGTGATCCTGACGATCGTCAATTTCGTCGTGGTCACGAAGGGCGCGGGCCGCATCTCGGAGGTGAGCGCGCGGTTCACGCTCGATGCGATGCCCGGCAAGCAGATGGCGATCGACGCCGACCTCAACGCCGGTCTCGTCACGCAGGACGAGGCCCGCAGGCGCCGCGCAGAGGTGCGCGCCGAGGCGGACTTCTATGGCTCGATGGATGGTGCCAGCAAGTTCGTGCGCGGCGACGCGACCGCCGGCATCCTGATCCTCCTGATCAACATGGTGGGCGGGCTCGCGATCGGCACGATGATGCACGGGTTGTCGCTCGCCGATGCGGCCCGCACCTATTCGCTGCTGACGATCGGCGACGGGCTCGTCGCGCAACTGCCCGCGCTGCTGCTGTCCACCGCAGTCGCGTTGATCGTGACGCGCATGTCGGGCGAGCAGGACATGGGCGGCGAAGTGGCGCGCCAGTTGTTCGGGCGTACGAAGGCGCTGTGGATCGCGGCCTGCCTGCTCGGGGCCATGGGCATCGTGCCGGGCATGCCGAACATGGCATTCCTCACGATGGCGGCACTCTGCGCCGGGCTCGCCTGGTGGCGCGACCGCAAACCTGCCGCGGCGGCCCCGGAGCCCGTGGCCGCGCCGGCACTCGCATCCGAGGCACGCGAGATCACCTGGGATGACGTGCGGCCGGTCGACGCGATCGCGCTCGAGGTCGGCTATCGCCTCGTGCCGCTCGTCGATGTGCGCGCCGAGGGGGATCTGCTGGCGCGCATTCGCGGCGTGCGCCGCAAGCTGACGCAGGAACTCGGTTTTCTGGTGCAAACGGTACACATCCGCGACAACCTCGAGCTCGCCCCGAACGCCTACCGCATCAATCTCGCGGGTGTCACGATGGCCGAAGGGATCGTACACATCGATCGCGAGCTCGCGATCAATCCCGGACGCGTTTTCGGCACGCTCGCGGGGCTCGCCACCCGCGATCCCGCATTCGGCATGGAGGCCGTCTGGATCGAGCCATCGCTGCGCGAACACGCACAGACGCTCGGTTATACGGTGGTCGATGCCGGCACCGTCATCGCGACGCATCTGTCGCAGATCGTGACCTCGCATGCCCACGAACTCCTCGGCCACGAGGAGGTGCAGCAACTGCTCAATGCACTCGCAAAGTCTGCGCCGAAACTGGTCGAGGACCTCGTGCCGAAGGCGTTACCGCTCAGTGTGCTCGTGCGCGTACTGCAAGGCTTGCTCGCCGAGAGCGTACCGATACGCAACATGCGCGCGATCGTCGAGACGCTGGCGGAGCACGCATTGCGCACCCAGGACCCGGCCGCACTGCTCGCGCACGCGCGCATCGCGCTCGGACGCCAGATCGTGCAGGACATCGCAGGTCTCGCCGACGAAATGCCCGTCATCACGATCGAACCCGAGCTGGAACAGCTCTTGCAAGGTTCCCCGGCAGGCGGCGGCGCGCTGACGCCCGGCCTCGAGCCGGGACTCGCGGAGCGGCTGCAACGACAGGTGCGGGAGGCAGTGCGGCACGTCGAGGCGATCGGTGAACCCGCAGTGCTGCTCACCCCACCGCCGCTGCGCGCGATGCTGTCGCGCTTCCTGCGCGCGGGGACCCCGGGTCTGCACGTGCTCGCCTGGAACGAGATTCCGGACAGTCGCCGCGTGCGACTCGTGACGGCCATCGGGCGCTGAGTTGGGACGAGGCAAGGGTATCGATCATGAACATGAGACGTTACGTGGCGAAGGACATGCGCGAGTGCCTGCGCCAGATCCGCGAGCACCAGGGTCCGGACGCCGTGATCCTGTCGACGCGCAAGGTCGACGACGGTGTCGAGGTCGTCGCTGCCATCGACTTCGAACTGGCATCGGTCGAACCCGGGGGGGCGCCGTCAGCGGCGCCGATGGCGGCCGATTACGCCACGACGGCCGATCCCGAGGCCGCCGACACGCTCGCGGCGCTCGCCGCGCGCAGCGAGGTGGCCGACGAGCCGGGCGTGAATCTGCAGTCCGAATTGCGAAGCCTGCGCCGGTTGCTCGAGGGCCAGCTCGCAACCCTTGCCTGGAACGACCTAACGCGGCGCGCGCCGGTGCAGGCGGAGGTGCTGCGTGGCCTGACCCGGCTCGGCCTCGCGAGCGACGTGGCAGCCTCGATCGCGGCCGAGTTGCCGGCACACCTGGACTTTTCCCAGGCCGAGCAGCGCGCGCGCGCCATCCTGACACACAAGGTGCCGGTCGGCGACGACCGCTGGCTAACGCGCGGCGGGCGTATCGCTTTCGTTGGGCCGACGGGCGTCGGCAAGTCGACGGCGATCGCAAAGCTCGCGGCACGCCGGGTGCTGGAGCACGGTCCCGCCGGCGTCGCGCTCGTCTCGACCGATGGCGTGCGATTTGGCGCACAGGAGCAGATACAGAATCTCGGTCGCCTGCTCGGCGTGCCGGCATTCGCGGCCGACCACCCGCGGGAGCTCGAGCGCGTGCTCGCAGGGCTCGAGGGCACACCGCTCGTGCTGATCGATACGGCCGGCACGGGTCAACGGGATCCGCGCCTTTCCGCCAAGATCGGCGCAATCGCCGGTGCGCACCCGCAGATCGAAGTGGCATTGGTGCTCTCCGCGAGCGCACAGGCCGGTGCCGCGGAGGAAGTCATCGCGCGCTTCTCGGCGGTGCGCCTTGCGGCCTGCGTCGTCACGAAAGTCGACGAGGCGACGAGTCTCGGCGGCACGCTGTCGGCCTTGATCCGCGCGCGCCTGCCGATTGCCTGGGTGAGTGAAGGGCAACGAATTCCGGAAGACCTGACGCCTGCTCGCGCACACCAGCTCGTCGTGCGCGCCGTGACACTCGCGGAGCGTTCCGGAGCCTCCGTCGACGAAGACCTGTTGCAGCGGCGATACGGGGCCCTCGCGCATGCGCTCGCCTGACGCAATGAAGATGCGCGCCACTACACCCGTGCAGGTCATTGCCGTGACGGGCGGCAAGGGCGGCGTCGGCAAGACAAGCGTGTCGGTCCATCTCGCGACGGCGCTCGCTGCCGCCGGCCGGCGCGTGATGCTGTTCGACGGCGATCTCGGGCTCGCGAACGTCGATGTGTTCCTCGGCCTGTCGCCGAAATACACGATGGCGCACGTGATCGCCGGCGAGCGCTCACTCGAGGAAGTGATCGTCGATGCGCCTCAGGGCTTCCGTGTGGTGCCGGGGGCGTCGGGCGTCGCGGCGCTCGCGAGCCTCGGCGCGCGCGAGCACCTCGGGCTGGTGCAGGGATTCAGCGCACTTGCGATGCGGCTCGATGCCCTGATCGTCGACACGCCGGCCGGTCTCGCGCACGGCGTGCTGCAATTCTCGCAGGCGGCGAGACAGGTACTCGTCGTCGTGTGCGACGAACCGGCGTCGATGACCGATGCATACGCGCTCGTCAAGGTACTGAGTCGCAGCCATGGCGTGCGCCGGTTTCGCGTGCTCGCGAACAGGGTGCGCCAGCGGGGCGCGGGCGCAACGCTCTATCGCACGCTCGAACGCGTGACTGCGCGCTTCCTCGATGTCGTGCTCGAATACGCGGGCGAGATTCCGGACGATCCGTGCATGCTGCGGGCGATCCGTGCGCAGCGCACGGTTTTCGACGCGTGGCCTTCGAGCCCGTCCGCGCTCGCATTCAAGAATCTGGCGGCCGCGGTCGATAAGTGGCCAATACCGGAGGCACCGCGGGGCAATGTCGAGTTCTTCGTCGAGCGGCTCGTGGCGCGTCGGGAGGCGACCCTCAGGGTCGTGCGCTGATGGTGGCGCGTGCATATGCAACGCAGGCGGCGCGCAGCGAGGCCGGTGCGCTCGTGGCGCGGCACGCCGAGCTCGTCAAGCGCATTGCATATCACCTGGCGGGACGCCTGCCACCGTCGGTGGAAGTGGACGACCTGATCCAGGCCGGCATGCTCGGCCTGCTCGAAGCCGCCGCGAACTTCGCGTCGGATCGGGGCGCGAGCTTCGAAACCTATGCCGGCATCCGCATACGGGGGGCGATGCTCGACGCGCTGCGCAAGCTCGACTGGGCACCACGCTCGGTCCACCGGCGGTCGCGGGACGTGGAGGAGGCTGTGCGCGTGCTCGAGAACGAGCTCGGTCGCGAGGCGCGCGATGTCGAGGTCGCGGCGCGGTTGCAGGTGTCGCTCGAGGAGTATCACTCGATCGTGCAGGACGCGGCCACCTGCCGGATCGCGGGACTCGACGACGCGACTGCCGTGCGCGCGGTCGACCCGGGTCCCGACCCGTTTCGGGACGTCGCCGACGAGGATTTCGCGCGAGCACTCGCGGGTGCGATCGATGGACTTCCGGAAAGGGAAAGAATGGTGATGTCGCTTTACTACAACGATGAACTGAACCTGAAGGAGATCGGTCTCGTGCTCGGCGTGACCGAATCGCGTGTTTGCCAGCTGCACGGCCAGGCCCTCACGCGCCTGCGGGCCCGCCTCGCCGGGTGGCGTGCCGTCGCGGGTGAGTGATCCGTGGCCGATACCGCCTGAATGGACATTCTCTCACTGACAGGCTTCGCGCTCGCGGTCGTCGCGATCATGGTCGGCGCCGTGCTCAAGGGCGCGGGCATCGCCGCGCTCGCGTCATCAGCGGCGTTCATGATCGTGGTGGTCGGCACGTTCGCCGCGATCTTCGTGCAGACTTCGCTCCCGGTGTTCAAGCATGCGCTGCGCATCTCGGGCTGGGTCTTCACGCCGCCGAAACTCGATGCGCACGCGATGATCGGCAAGATCGTCGAGTGGAGCAATATTGCGCGCAAGCAGGGGCTGCTCGGCCTCGAACCGCTGATCGAGAGAGAAGTCGACCCTTTCGTGAAGAAGGGCCTGCAGCTCGTGGTCGACGGCAGCGAGCCGGACGCTCTCCGTGGCACGATGGAAGTCGAGCTGTCGTCGCGCGAGCATGCGGACACGGCAGGTGCCAAGGTGTTCGAAGGGATGGGCATCTACGCACCGACACTTGGCATCATCGGCGCGGTGCTCGGCCTCATGGCGGTGATGCAGAACCTGGCCGACCCCAGCAAGCTCGGTCACGGCATCGCCGCCGCGTTCACGGCCACGATCTACGGCATCGGCCTCGCGAACCTCGTGTTCCTGCCGATGGCCTCGAAGCTGAAGAGTGCGATCGCAGCGCAGGCGCAGGTGCGCGAGATGATCATCGAGGGACTGATCGGCATCGCGCAGGGCGAAAATCCGCGCGCCATCGAGGCACGCCTGCAGAGCTTCATGCACGGTTGAGCCCATGGCACGGCGCAGGAAGAAGCATGAAGACCACGCGAACCACGAGGCGTGGGCGATACCCTACGGCGACCTGATCACGCTGTTGCTTGCTTTTTTTGTCGTGATGTATGCGATCTCCTCGGTGAACGAGGGCAAGTACCGCATCCTCTCGGATTCGCTCGTGGCTGCATTCCGTGGCACGCCGCGCACGGTCGAACCGGTGCAGGTCGGTGCGAAGCAGGTCGGATCGGGTGCGGATCTCAAGATGTCGATCGTTGCCCAGCAGACGCTCGCGGGGCAGCCGCGGCAGATGCTCGAGGCCGTGCCGATCGCGGACGAACGTCCGCATTTCAACGTGCTGCGCGGTGGCTCGAAGCAGGGGCAACGGCTTCCTGACGCGGCCGCGGCGGAAGCGGAGCGATTGCTCGGTCAGGTCGCCGACGACGTGGAACGTGCCATGAAGGACCTCGTCGACGGCAAACAGGTCATCGTGCGCCGTCTGGCGGACCGGGTCGAAGTCGAGATACGCACCGACATCCTGTTCGACAGTGCGTCGGCCACACCGTCGAAGCACGCCCAATCGATCATCGAACGATTGGCGGAGGCGCTGGCACCTTTTCCGAACGCGGTGCGCGTCGAAGGGCACACCGACAACGTGCCGATCCGGACCCGCGCTTATCCCTCGAACTGGGAGCTTTCGGCAGCACGCGCGGCGACGGTCGTGCACATCCTCGGCAGCGGAGGAGTGGCGCCCGAGCGTCTCGCCGTGCTCGGCTACGCGGAGTTCCGGCCGGTGGAGTCGAATGCGACCGCCCTGGGTCGCAACATGAATCGGCGCGTGCTGCTCGTCGTGACCGGTGCGCCTGGTTCCTCACCCATCGCGGGAACCCGCTGACCGAACCGTACGGGTGGCACGGCTCCTGCATCGCCCGACAAGGGGTGGCGCTGCCGTCAGCACGCTGGCGCCCGTGCGAAGGGCATTACAGGAGTAGGGCGAATGATACTTTTCGACTATGTGTTCTGGGGCATGGCCGGCACGATCCTGGTGCTCGGGTTCGCGGTCGGTCTGCAGGCGATCAATCTCGTCCGATTGCGCGACGCGACGCGGCGTGACGTGCAGCGGCTGTTCGAACAGATGGACCTGACGCTCGGGGAACTGCGCGACGTATCCGTTTCACTCGCGGGAGGCATCGCGGTCATCGACACATTGCGCAGCCGCGAGGCGTCTGTGCCGAGCGCGCCGGTACCGGCCGCGCAAAGCTACGATATCGCACTGCGCCTCGCGCGTAGCGGCGCTGGCCGCGAAGAACTGATGTCCACCTGCGGCATGAGCCGCCACGAGGCGGAACTCGCGGTGCGGCTGCACGGCCCCTCAAGGTCCTCGGCCCGCCGCCGATAACCACGCGAATGCCGGGCCGGATCGCCCGGGAAGGTGCGTTATGGTGAACACAGCGGGAGCACACGCTGCCAGGACCGGTGCTGCGCACGATGTCGTCGCCGTGTCGATTGCGCAGGCGCTGGCCCAGGAACTCGCCGTCGGGCGAGTCGAGCTGCCGGGTTTCCCCGAGATCGCAACGCAGGTGCAGCGGGTGCTCGCCGACGAGGACGTGACGCCGCTGCGGGTGGTGCGTGCGGTCGGCGCCGAGCCGGTGCTCGCGGGCCGCATCGTGCAGTGCGCGAATTCCGTCATCTTCAATCCCTGCGGCAAGCCCGTGCTCGAGCTGCGCACGGCCATCGCACGGGTCGGCCTCGAGTTCGTCCGCACGCTGACCATTTCCTTCGCGGTGAAGCAACTGAAGTCCGCATCCGCGTTGCAGGCCATCGAACCGCAACTGCAGGCATTGTGGTTGCGCAGCGTCACGGTGTCCACGCTGTGCTTCGTCATTGCGCGGCGTCTCGCGCGGGTCAACGCCGACACGGCGCTGCTCGCGGGGCTGCTGCACGCGGTCGGCGCGCTGTACGTTCAGACGCGCGCCGCCGACTACCCGGAACTGCTGGCCGACGCACAGGCCTATCACGCCATCGAGCGCGAATGGGAGGCCAGCATTGCGCAGGCGCTGCTCGCGAGCTGGCGCGTTTCCGAAGCAATCGTCGATGCCGTCGGCGCCCTGCATCGCGCGGAGCGCGAGCCGGCAGGCCCGGCCGGTCTGCGTGAAGTACTGCGGGCTGCAGTGCTGCTTGAGCGCAATCTGGGCACGCCGCAGGACCTCGGGATCGTGCTCGCGGCGAGCCCAGCCTGCACCCGGCTCGGTCTCACGGCCGGGATTTATCAGGCCATTGCCCAGGAGTCTGAGGCCGAGATCGCGGCATTGCGTGGCGTGCTCGGCTGTTGAGTGTGACTACACAGAGGAGATTGACTTGAGTACGGCGGCGAAACAGCAGAATGGCACCGCAGCGGAGGGCGGCGCCTTTGAATTCGTGCAAGGACTCGCGCAGGAACTGTCAGGCGGCAGGATCGAACTGCCGAGCTTCCCGGATGTGGCGGTTCGCGTGCAGCGCGCGCTCGCCGACGAAGATGTGCGCCCGGAGACGATCGTGCGGCTGATCGGATCGGAGCCGGCGCTGGCTGCGTGGGTGCTGCGGATGTCGAACTCCGCGGCGATGAATGTGTCCGGCCGCCAGATCAATGACCTGCGCACGGCCGTCACGCGCCTCGGCTTCAACGTCGTGCGCAGTTCGGCGGTTTCGTTCGCCATGTCGCAGCTCGCACATGCGGAGGAGCTCAGGGGACTCGAGCAACCACTCAAGCAGCTGTGGAAGCGCAGCACGCTGGTGGCCGCGATGTCGAATGTCGTTGCGAAGAAATTCGCGGGGATCAATCCCGACACTGCGCTGCTCGCGGGGCTGCTCCATGGCATCGGGCGTCTGTACATCATGACACGCGCGCGCCACTACCCGGCGCTGTTCGCCGATGCGTCGGCGTACGGCCGGATCGTCGACGACTGGCACACGAACGTCGCCAAGGCAATTCTCGAAAACTGGGAAATGGCCGATGAAATCGTGAGCGCGGTCCACGAGCACGACCAGGTGAATCGCGAGCACGAGGGCCCGGCGGATCTCACCGACGTGCTGCTCGTCGGCGACCTGCTGGCCTCGTTCCATGAATGGCCGGACACGCTCGAGCTCAATCTGCAGGGTGTACACGCCGTCGCGCGCCTCGACCTCGATCGCACTCGCCTCGAGCGCGTGATCGAGGAGTCGGCTGCGGAAGTTGCGGCCATGAGGCAGGCACTCGGCCACTGACGGTCGCCGCGGACCGTATACTCGGGTCCGTGAACGTGCTGTTCGTCTGCCTCGGCAATATTTGTCGCTCGCCTACCGCGGAGGGTGTCTTTCGCGCGCTCGCGCAGCGCGAAGCGCCGCAACTTGCTGTCCGTGCCGACTCGGCCGGCACAGCGGGCTACCACATCGGCGCGCCGCCTGATCGGCGTTCACAGGCCGCGGCGCGGCGCCGCGGCTATGACCTGTCGATGCTGCGTGCGCGTCAGGTCGAGCCGGCGGACTTCGCGCGCTTCGACCTGCTGCTCGCGATGGACGAAACCAACCTGGCCGACCTCGAGGCGTGCGCGCCCGCCGAGGCGCGCGGCCGCATCAGGCTGTTCCTCGAATACGCACCCGGGATCGGACGGCGCGAAGTTCCCGACCCGTACTACGGCACCGCGTCCGACTTCGACCTCGTGGTCGATCTCGTCGAACGCGGTGCACGCGGGCTCCTCGCGGAACTGGCGGGGTCCAGGCGTCAGTCGTCGCGGCCGGGACCGCCTGGCTGATCGGACGACGACGAATAACTCGTCGGGCGGGATGACCACACGACGTACGGCTTCGACTCGCCGGACGCCGCTTCGCTCGCGGGAGGCGGCGCAGACGGAGGCGGGGCCGATCGCGGTTCGGCCGAAAAATCGAACTCGCGCGTACGCTCGCCGCCGCCTTCCTGTGGTGAGGGTGTGGGTGGCGATCCCGGCGCAGCGCCCGCGTCACCAGCGTCGCGTGGCGTGTCGCTGCCGGATGGCGATGCCTGATCGCGCTCCGCGCGATCGCGGCCTCCGCGCCGGCCGCGACGACCGCGGCGACGCGAGCGTCGCTCACCCCGTTCTTCACCCGAGGGGCCCGCGCCGCCCGCTTCACGCTCGGGCGCCGGTGTTCCTTCCGTCGACGAAGTCGCGACCGGCGGCGCCGCCGCGGCAGGTCCGTTTACATTCGGTTCGCCCGCAGGCGGCGTGCGTTCGCGTTGCGCGCTCCGCTCGCGCTGGGCGTCGCGGTCGCGCTGGCGCTGGCCGTCGCGCTGGCCGTCGCGCTGGCCGTCGCGCTGGCCGTCGCGCTGGCCGTCGCGCTGGCCGCGCGGGCGCTCGCCCCGGCCGTCACGGCGCGAGCCTCCGCCGTCGCCGCCGCGTGCGCGCTGGCTGTCGCGATCGCCACCGTGGCGGAAGCGATCACCACCGCGCTCGCTGCCACGCTCGCCGCGCCGCTGGCGATCCCGTCCACGATCGCGATCGCGGTCGCGATGGTGGCTGCGCTGCGACGCGCGGCGCGCCGCGTCGGGTCGGTCCTCAGTCGGCGCGCTGGCTGCGATCTGCCCGCTGCCATTGAGCCATTGCCTGAGACGCCCCCAGAAGCCACTCGCGCGCGGTTCCTCCGCGGTCCTCGCCACCTCGGCCGGCGCGGCGGGTACGTGCACCACGATCGGCGCCGGCGTGGTCGGTTGAAAGGCGGGCACCGCCGCCGGCTCCTGCGGCTTGACCTGGCCGATCGTCGGATCGGGTACCGCGGGCGGCGTCGGCATCTTGTACGACGCACGGCGGAACTCCGGCTGGTCCACTTCGTCGTGGCGCAGGCGGCGGATCGAATATTCCGGCGTCTCGATGTTGGTGTTCGGCACCAGCACGAGTTCGACGTCGCTCTTGTCCTCGAGCGTGCGCAGCCAGTCGCGTTTCTCGTTGATCAGGAACGTCGCGACATCGACGGGCACCTCGGCGATCACGCGCGCGGTGCGGTCCTTGCGCATCTCCTCGCCGATGAGGCGCAGGATCGCGAGCGTCATCGACTCGACGCTCCGGATGCTGCCGATCCCCGAACAGCGCGGGCACGCGATGTGGCTCGATTCGTCGAGCGAAGGGCGCAGGCGCTGGCGCGACATCTCGAGGAGCCCGAAGCGCGACAGGTGGCCGATCTGGATGCGCGCGCGGTCCATGCGCACCGCGTCGCGCAACCGCTGCTCGACCTCGCGCTGGTTCTTCTGCGACTCCATGTCGATGAAGTCGATGACGATGAGCCCGCCGAGGTCGCGGATGCGCAGCTGGCGGGCGATCTCGTCGGCCGCCTCGAGGTTGGTGTTGAGTGCGGTGGCCTCGATGTCGCTGCCGCGCGTCGCGCGTGCGGAGTTGATGTCGATCGAGACGAGCGCCTCCGTGTAGTCGATGACGAGGCTGCCGCCGGACGGGAGCTGCACCTTGTGCGCATAGGCCGACTCGATCTGGCTCTCGATCTGGTAGCGCGTGAAGAGCGGAATGTCGTCGGTGTAGAGCTTGAGCTTCCTCTGCACGTCGGCCGGCATCGAGCGCTGCATGTATTCCTGGGCGGTCGCGAATGCGGCCGGCTCGTCGACGAGGCATTCGCCGATGTCGTCCCCGAGATAGTCGCGCAGTGCGCGCGACACCGGGTCGCTCTCGCGATAGACGAGGAACGGGGCAGGGCGGCCCTCGATCGCCGCGGAAATCTGCGTCCACTGCTGGACCAGGTTGTCGAGGTCCCACTGCAGTTCTTCGACCGTGCGGCCGACACCGGCCGTGCGCACGATGGCGCCCATGTCCTGCGGGACCTTGAGCGCATCCATGGCCTGGCGCATCTGGTCGCGGTCCTCGCCCTCGATCCGGCGCGACACACCGCCGGCCCGCGGGTTGTTCGGCATCAACACGAGGTAGCGGCCGGCGAGGCTGATGAAAGTGGTGAGTGCGGCGCCCTTGTTGCCGCGCTCCTCTTTTTCGACCTGGACCACGACTTCCTGGCCTTCGGACAGGAGCTCGCGGATGTTCATGCGCCCGCCCTCGGGCGCCTTCCTGAAGTACTCCTTCGAAACTTCTTTCAGCGGCAGGAAGCCGTGACGCTCGGACCCGTAGTCGACGAAGCACGCCTCGAGCGACTGCTCGACGCGCGAGATGCGACCCTTGTAGACGTTCGCCTTCTTCTGTTCCTTGGACGGCAGCTCGATCGACAGGTCGTAGAGTTTCTGACCGTCAACCAGT
>WBZY01001159.1_pt1 | contig 14792 bp, 10 predicted proteins | sample 5204191 | NCBI WGS metagenome assembly WBZY01 (sample SAMN12344363, study PRJNA552823) | activated sludge metagenome | biome: Activated sludge suspended growth; feature: Anammox Sidestream; material: Wastewater; isolation source: activated sludge from anammox sidestream of wastewater treatment...
TTTATCCAAAAAACACAGGATAGAGTGCGTGCTTATTTCAATAATAAAACAACGAGGTATGCTGCAGCATGTTAATATTATTATGAGACGATTAATATGTAGGGCATGGCACCGCCTGCCAGATCAAATACGGCACATGATGCAATGCGAGCACGCCCTTCACCATCGCAAGAAGCCGTTCAACGTCAGAAGCGTTCACAACCATTTCATTCATTTCACATCCCGCGCAAATTACCCGCGTGCATCCGAATTAAATGGTAGGCGATGCCTACCCTACCCGGCTGACTGGAGAGCCGTATGCGGGAGATCCGCCTGTACGGTTCGGAGGGAGGGGAGGCGAAAGCCATTCCTACCCCTATCCCGGCTGTCCAACCTTTGTCAGCGGGTTCACATTAATTTGATTGTTATAGAGACAGAGAAATCAATTTTATTTTTATGTTACCTATGGTATATTTAAATGACCAAATATTAAATGATGTACTGCACAAAGTCAGAGACGAGATATGGGAAGCAAAGAATTTACCAAAGAATTAAGTCTTGATGGGGAAGATAGGTTAAGGATAAAAATTGGGATTGAAAAAGGCACGGTAAAAGACGTAGTTGCACAGTATGAATCTAAAATACAGGATACATGGTATCCCATTGTACGATACGATTGCTCACATGGTTTTTTTCACCGTGATTTACTGAACTCAAAAGGAGAAAAGACAAAACAGATAATTCAGATACAAAATTTGAAGGATGCTTTAACCTAAGCAGAGCAGGACATAAAAGATAGATGGGAATGGTATAAAGAAAGATTCAAAAAGGGGATGAAAGAATGACGAAAAAAGAGTATGCAGAAAGAAACATTGGGATGACCTTTGATTTTATAAGGCACATAATTGAACAGCCTGCGATTATTGATACTATTCCAGATAATGCCGAACTTGATTTTATAGATAAAGATATGCCCGTTAAGTCGAAAGAACGTGTCGAAAAGAAAAATATTGCGCGATATAAAGTTGAACGCGTATTTGAACCAATGAAAGAATAAATTCCAATAGCATCTCCTGTAATACCGAGTTGTGTAGGTTGGTAGAAAGTCAGTGAAACCCAACACCTCTAACCCGATATCTTTGGAAATGTTGGGTTTCGTGCCTCAACTACAATTTGTGTACCCACGCAATTTTTACGTAGGGCATGGCACCACCTGCCAGATCAAATGCGGCAAAATGTGAAGTAATGCAGGCACAACCCGTCATTGCCACAATCCGTTCCATGTCAAGATCGTTCCCAACCATTTCATTCATTCCACATCCGCACAAATTTCCCGCATGCATTTGAAATACGTGGTAGGCGATACCTATAGGGCTACAATTTTTGTAGGGTGGATTAAGGCGCTTGCCTTTTAGCGCCGAATCCACCAATAATATCCCAACAAAAGGCGGATTGGTGGATTCGCTGTCGCTTAATCCACCCCACTCAACTACAGAAAATCTTTTTCGATTGACAAAAGCCTTCTAATGGGTGACACCAAGACAAGACCTACCCGGCTACCGGGCTATCCATCAATAATCACAAATCAAGGTTTGACACCAAGCCCCAGCCCGGCCAGTGGTTCTTGACTTTCACGAGGCTACATCTACGTTCACGTAAGTTACGACCCGGATATTCGCACACCGGCCTTACGCCGACTTTGTCGATGGGCTTCAGAAGGTAATGTTTCCATCACCCCCTGCCATCTAAGCTACATGGCTCCTGCTTTTACCATGTCGGGACTTTCACCCCCTAGAAAGCAGTACCATTTCCTGGGCACGCTAACATTTAAGGGTGACCCTCTGACTTCCTCTCTTTTATTTTCTCCATTGACACAGAGAAAAACGCCATGTTATATTAATCTTGTGAATATTGCTATCATCCGTAAAGCTCTTGTTGAAAATAAATTTCGTTATACAAAACACGGTACGGAACAAAGAATAAACCGTCATATAACAGGCGAAGAGATTGAACAAGCTATTTTAACCGGTGAAATAATTGAAAATTACCCCTCCGATAAATACGGACCGAGTTGCCTTGTATATGGAAAAACAGCTATGGGAAGAGCACTACACGTTCAAATAGCCCTTTTGCCAATTATAAGCATTGTAACTGTATATGAACCAGACCCGGAGCAATGGATTGATAATAGAATAAGGAGAAAATAGATTATGAATACATGTTCAGTATGTCAGGGGAAAACCACCCAGAAATATATTACGTACACTCAATGGTATCATGGGGAATTGGTTGCCGTGGAAAATGTCCCAGCAGAGGTATGTGAAAACTGTAATGAAGAATATTTTTCTCCAGAAACCGTTGACAAACTCCAAATTGCCATCGAACGGCATCGCTCATATAAAACTATTCAAGTGCCAGTATTTCAACTTTTGTAATTAAGACACTTCAACGCAATATTCACAAATCGAGGCGCGACCCCACGACCCGCCCCAATCTGCCAGGTTTTTAACACAAACAGCAAGAATAAAGACCTGACCCCGTGCCTTTTTGTTAGAATTTGAATTTGTGAATACAATTTTTACGTAGGGCATGGCACCACCTGCCAGATCAAACCCGGCAAAATGTGAAGTAATGCAAGCACAACCCGCCATTGCCAAAATCCGTTCAATGCCAAGATCGCTCACAACCATTTCATTCATTCCACATCCGCACAAATTACCCGCATGCATTCGAAATACGTGGTAGGCGATGCCTACCCTACCAGGCTGAGATTTTTTGCCCGAGAGAATTTTTTTCGCTTGACAAAAGCCTTCTAATGGGTGACACCAACACCCCCTGCCTACCCTACACGGCTGTAAATTGTGTACGTTGGGTAGAACGTGAGTGATACCCAACATCAACCATTCATGCTATTGAAAAATCCGTTGGCTTCATTTCATTCAACCCAACCTACCCGGCTATTGGGGCTTCCCAAGTTCTTAGACACATCTGTTTCTGCATGCCGCGGCCTGAAGACTCCGGCGGATCTTCGCATCCTCGCCATTTCGGATGTTCTTGTATTGCCTTCGGTAAACCTTGAACCCCTCGGCATCCGCTTGTTAGGTCATCTCGAAGCTGTACCAGCTCTTCAGGGTGCGTGACCACCCCTACGGCCTACAGAATTCTCTGTCTACGCCTCATCCAATCTTATTGTTCGCGTTTACACGCTCCGCATTGGACGCGAGACTCGATACGGGTGGGTGGCTATCCCTTACCCGACAGGGACTTTCACCCCGTAAAATGTGCCAAGCTTTCCTTGGCGCGATAAGATGTGACCCTCTGCTTTCTGCTTTCTTTCTCTGCTTTCCTTGACATGTTGCATTGTTTTATTACATTTTATCTTGACAATATTTTTTTATGCAATAGCATACAGAGCATGTCTAAACGTATTCAATATACGCGCCATGCAAAAAACAGGATGCGTTGGCATGAAATTACAGAATCTGAGATAGAACTTGCGATACTGAAACCTGATTTTGTTGAGCCATCAATAGAAAACAGGTTGAATGCATGGAAAAAGACGTTCGAAAAATATCTAAGAGTGACATACAGAGAAGAAACAGATAAAATACTGGTTATAACGGCAGTGAAAAAACAGAAAGGATGGAGGTAAGTTAACGTGAAGATAGAATACGATAAGGAAGCAGATGCCTTGTATATCCAACTAAAAGAGACGCGTGTATTCGACAATATTGATATCGAAGATGGAGTTACCATTGATATTGATGAAAAAGGGCACATTATTGGCATTGAAATCCTCGATGCAACCAAAAAACTGTCTCGGAAGGATCTCTCAAACATCATTATCGAGAACCTCCCTATTGAGAAAGTTGAAACTGCTACGATTTAAAAACAACTTACCGCAGCGACTGCAAAGATCCAGAGACTTCGCCTTGATGATTCACCGTGCTTTCTGAGTGAGCGCTCAATTTGTAGGTAACAACCGTAAAGAAATAGGTTATCCCCGGTATCCGCACCCTCCGATAGTTAGGCATGTTTGTATATTTCCAGCCATACAAATCTTACGTAGGGCAGGGCACCGCCTGCCAGATCAAACCCGGCAAAATGTGAAGTAATGCAAGCACAACCCGCCATTGCAAGAAACCGTTCAATGTCAGAGTCGTTCCCATTCATTTGAACCGTTCCACATCCGTATAAATTACCCGCATGCATTCGAAATGCGTGGTAGGCGATGCCTACCCTACCCGGCTACCCGGCTTAATAATCACAAATCAAGGTTTGACACCAACCACCCTCACTACCAGGCTAGCGCATCCGAGGAAATCGAGGATATGGTGTCGTCCCGCCTCGAGGAAAGTTGGGAGTCGGATAATTTCGTCGTCTAGGCAAATCTGGTCTAGGTCTAATATCAGGTTTAACACGTGGACGTGGGATATTTTCAAAATAAACTGGTTTAGAGCAGGGACCGAGAGGAAAACCTTGTATAAATTCTAATAGTTTATTTAAATCCCGTATATCAACGTCGGGAGGAAGCAGTATACCAAATTTTATTTTAATATAATCGCTTATTAAATCATTAATTACATACCAAACTACCTCTCTAGCGAGCGTATTCGCAGCCGATTCTCCCGCACACTTCACTGCTGGTGCAGTTTTTAAATCATCTGCGGACTTTACTCCCGTTTCGACAAGAGCCATTAGTCCAAATGGATCATTAAAGTTCAATGGATTGTTTCCGACATATCTATAAAGATTAATATCTACTCCATCGAATTCTAACGGATCTTGTAAAAGAAAACGTCCAACTGTTGATTCATAATAGCGAGCTCGGTAGTCATAAAGCCCGATCTCATCATCAAACTCACGGCCCGTAAAACGATATCTGTCTATAACTGTCGAATCCGTAACACCCAATATATTCCCAAAACTATCATAATCTACATGACTGATGATGTCCCCACTACTGTTACTTACATCGCGTACAGTGCCGAGTTTATCGGTCTGATACCACGATGTACCTTCTCCCGGACGGTAACGGGCAATGTTTTCGTCTATGCGATCGCCAAAGAAGTAGTTGGCAAGCACCCGGCCGCTGGCATCAAAATCTGCCCATGCGTTTTCATAGTTGTACGCAGTATACACCACATCGCCGTTAACACCTTTCTTAATGCGCCTGCCAAAAACATCGTACCCAAATTCCACCTGGGTAATAATCGTGCCATCTGATGTCTTCTCCACAACGTTTGTCAATCGGTTGCGGTGATCGTAGGTATAGGAGGTTGTGTTTCCCGTGCTACGCGCTGTCTTTAAAACAAGATTGCCTTCGTTATCATACGCATAATCAAAGTCTCCGTCTGAAAGGAGCTGATTATTGGCGCCCGTTACGTAATCTGAGCCGTGGCGATTTGAAGAGATGCGGTTGCCATTGGCGTCGTAACGGTAGGATTCATCGTCAAAGGTGGAATGATTCGCTTCAACAAGTTGTCCGGTACGGTCATATTCATAGCTGGATGTCTGACCATGATGGGTCTCATTCACCAGTTGTCTCGCTGCATCGTAGCCATACGTATATTCTGCGATACGTGAACCTGATCCATCAAAATGAGTAATAGTGGATACCAATCCTATCTCATTTACCCCAAAGGCACTGGCGCCTGCATTCTGATTGCCAGCAAGATCGCGGTATTTATCCACCCCGATACGATCACCACGTTCGTTGTAGCGGTAATCAACACGGGCAGTATCTATAGTGTTCCCCGACCACGTCCTCCTCGTCTGGAAATTCCTTGAGTTATATTCCGATGCCACCCTTGTGCTCAGATTATCCTCTATCGAAGTGAGGTTCCCGTTATTATCGTATTGATAGGTTAAGATGATCCGGGGCATGCCGGTTGTGCCGTGATTATCAACCTGTTCTACCCTGCTCACGGTATCGTAGGTGAATGCATAGGAACTGTCTGCGTCTGAAACAGACAACTGATTTCCTGCTTCATCGTATGTCGTTCCTATGGAACGAATGATTGAATCACCGGAGTACCAATTTTCCCGGGTTAGGCGATTTACCGTGTCATATTCAAAGGTGATCTTTCTGCCATTCCTGTCTATTTGCTCAGTTCTGTTGCCAACGGCATCATAGACATAGATTGTTGAATTCCCCAAGGGGTCGATTCGCTCAATCAACCGATTCTGCCCATCGTATACAAATGTTGTTTTGTTATTCACGGGATCTGTCACGCTCGTCCTGTTACCCTGTGCGTCATACGTGAATTGCGTTACCCCGCCAAGGGCGTCCGTCTGTGTTATGAGATTATCAGCGCCATCATACGCAAAGGTTGTTGTACGGTTCAGGGGGTCGGTTTTGCTGACAAGGAGATGTGCGTTGTAAGTAGAGATATAGGCATTTCCTTCATGGTCAACCTCTGAAATTTTGTGGCCCAGATTGTCATACGCAAAAATGGTCTGAGCACCGGTCTCATCAATAGCCCTGGTAATCTGTCCAAAACTGTTGTATTCAAATATTTTTACCGAACCGTCAGGAGAGATAATTTTCCCTGGTTTACCACAACTACAGCCGCCTGCGTAATCAAAGGTTGTAACATTACCGTTAAAATCTGTGTCCGTAGTAATCCTTCCCTGCGAGTCACGGATAAATTTGCTGCTCAACCCCAACGGATTGATCAATTCGGTAAGATTTCCTGCATCATCGTAATGTAATGTTGCTAGTCGGCCAAGTGTGTCTTCTATGCTCGTTATATTACCAAATTCACCATAGGTTAAGGTGGCCATGTTACCCTCCGCGTCCGTCTTTGTCAACATGTTACCCTGGGCATCGTACGTATATGAAGTCGTATTGCCGTTCTCATCGGTTATACTGGTCTCAAGGTACGGATTATTCGGGTCATCGTAGGCAAATTTCTTGATCCCTCCTAGGGGATTCCTTATTTCAAGGACGTTTCCATTTTGGTCGTACAAGTATTCCGAGACGTTGCCGTTTCTGTCCGTCTGCGTGGTGAGGAAGTTTTCCGGGTTGTAATCCTGCACCACCTTGTTGCCCAGGGAATCATACACGGCTACGACCCTTCCATTCTCGTCATATTCGGTACGCTGCGCCATACGACCGAGCGGGTCAAATATTTCTCTGAGGAAGTGTGCAGGGGTATCGTAATAGGTGAATGTGGTCGCCAAGCCTTCCTGATCGGTCTTCCTGATGAGATTTCCGGTGGAGTCGTATTCATACGTAATCGAATGCCCGTCAGGGTCGATGATCTCCTGGATGCGGCCTTCGCTGTCTCTGACAAACGAGATCGTGGTGCCGCTTGAGTGGGTTATGCCGGTCTCAGTTACGGCCAAAATGTTTCCATTTAAATCCTCCATGCGTAAGAGGCCGTCCTGCTCGTGCAACACATATTTTGCACCGTCCTTGGTCGTCAGGGTATACTGGCTTGGATTGAAATTGTCTGTAAAAAGCCCCGTGTAGAAATAGCCGGCGCTCTGCACGACGTATGCCACATCAACGCTCAGCGTATCATACACTCCCGGGTCAGGTTTAAAGGCCGTTTTGACGATAAAGGGGAACCACGGACTCACCGGTACCGGCGCGAATTGGAAGCCGATCCGCCTGCCATCTGGCATGGTAACATACACGCGAGACCTGAGGGAAAACGCCTCTCCCTCCGGGGCGCTGTCACGCACGACACCAGGATACCCCAGCGTCCAGCCCACCCCGAAATCCCCTTTTCGCAGGTCAAGGGTATCGTACACCCTCTTTATCGTTATCGGAATACCTGCCAGCGGGATCTGGAGGTCAACGAATTCTAAGCGGAAATTCCCCACCTTCAGGTTCCCGGAAACGGAATAGTAGAAGAATATGCCGCCCGTCCTCGGACCCTTTTTCCAGTTGATCTCCACCCGGTAGGTATCGTTTGCCAGCAGGGTCGGGTCAAACCTGCCTACCGGCGCCGCGTTCACCGTGCCCGCACCGCCGCCGATCACCCGGAAATCCTGGGTGCCCACCGCGGCAAACCGGGTCTCCCACGTGAGGTCAAGGGGGTCAGGGTCGGTAATACTCGCAATAATATCCGTGGGGCTTTTTATGTCCGCGTGGGCCTCCGGGCTGATGAGGGTGACCACCGGATCGGTGGTGATGATCCCGAGGGAAACGGTGATGTTTACCGCGGAACGCGCGGAAACGACACTCCCGCCCACCGGACTTTGGTTGAATACCTGCCCCCTCGGCACATCGGTGGTGCTCATTTCCGTAATATCCCCCACCGTGAGCCCTGCCGCGGTAATGGACGCCTCTGCCTCTGCCTGGGTCATGCCTACCACATCGGGCACCGTTACCGTGTTACTGACCACGACCGTTGCGGAAGAGTTTGCCGTCCCCTCATCGCCGGTTACGGTGATGATATAGGTGGTGGTCTCTGTTGGGGAAACCTCACGCGACCCGTTCACCTCAACGCTTCCAATCCCCTGATTAATCTCCGCGCTGGTCGCATTGGTGGAAGTCCAGGTCAGCGTGGAAGTGCCGCCCACGATTATCGAAGCGGGATCAGCATGCATCGATACCGTAAGGCCTGTCGTGGTACCTTCACTTACGGTAATAGTAAATGACTGTGCATCAGAGCCGCCTTTCCCATCCTCCACCCGAACTTCTACCGCATGATCACCCACCTGAGCACCGTTTGGCGCCCAGGTAATGAGCCCCGTAGCGGCATCAATGGTCATATTTTGAGGGAACGTCACCAGTGAATAAGTCAATACATCCCCATCGGCGTCTGTTGCCTCAACATCATATGTATATGTTTCATCTGTAAACGCCTCTGTTATGGGGGATGATGTGATTTCCGGGGGATTCGTATCCAACACCATCAAGATAAAACTCTGTTCATCATACAAACCTTTACCGTCCTCTACCCGTACCGTAACACTGTGTTCTCCGGTATTCTGGGAAGTTACATCCCAGATAATTTTTCCTGTTATCGAATCTATGGTCATTCCATCAGGGGCGGTTACCAGGGAAAATGTGAGAGAGTCATCATCTGGATCAATTGCTTCAACATCATAAACGTAAGTTCTTTCAGCAAGAGATTGACGTCGAAATCCACTGTATTGTACTGAATCCTGTGAAAAATTGTAAAAACCAAAACCTCCTGTGGTATAGGTATCATCAAATAACGTTATGGATTCGAGAATCGTTTCTCCCTCCTTAACAGTAATCGTAAATTCACCAGGATGGAAATCAAGAGTAAATTTATAATCTGTATAGTCCCTCCAAGGAATAGTATTGTGCAAGAGAAAAACTACATTGTCATTTTCATCACTTGGTAAAAGCCAAACATCATTGCACGTTAGTGCCCTATCAGATTTAACAATCTTAATACTCATTCCTCTTTCAACAAACCCATTACAAACAGCACCAGATTGGCTAGCCTGTTTCCAATCAAATAAATAGAAGTGCTCCGTATCTTGATATCCAAATACAAAGCCCATAAAATCATCATCATGCGATGTATTAACACGCCAGGTTCCCTCTATTTTGTCATTCTCTAGCACAAAATCACTCAAAAGGATGGATGCATCCGCATTGGCTCTCTGTTCGGCAATTGTATGTGTATGATCGAGTACCCAGTCAGGATTTGATTGATTGTTTAGATCAAATCGCACAACATCCCATGTTGATAAATCAATAATCTCTTTATCTCCAACAACCTGTTTTAGGATTAATTCAGTAACAGGTTCACTGGTAATTTCCGGGGGGCGATTCGATGGGACTATCGATCCATCGCCCATATCGTAGATATTATTGAGTTCATTACACTCACTGACCGATCCGGTCAGGGTGCCATCGTCGTCTGCGGAGACGAAGAGATTTTGGATTACGGCAGCAGAAACGGTGAAGCTTACGTCCTCGTACTTGCCCGGATCAATGTGGCCCGTCGTCTTTGTCGTACCCAGGAGTGTGCCGCCGCCGTTCGGATTACCATCGTAAAAGGCAATGGAAACACCCGGACCAACGTGAACGACCCCTGCGTTGCCAATGCGGGCTGTAATGTTAAAGCTTGAACCCTCTTCCGATACCCGCACGTATGACGGGATGAGGTCCGGCGCATCGTAGATACCAGAAGTCTCCGGCAGGATATTTTGGCGATAGTTGTTAAATGTCTCCCAGTTGTTTTCTTCCCTTATGGGAATCGTACCGTCATCATTTACATTGGTAATGTGATAGGTGTGCTGGTTCCAGATCTTGCGGGTAGATACCCAGCTATCCGATGCGCTCCCATAGACAAACACACCTCTCTGTGGCCCTTTGCCACAATTATTATTGGCCACGGCAACAATCTCAGCGTTGCCATCGGCATCCACGTCTGCCACAAGCACGTATTCATACCATGTACATGAGCTCATGGGTGTCTCAAAGAGGGTAGCGCCGTCTGTACCACGGTAAATACGCAACATCACTTCATCACGATACACAACCTCTGCAGAACCATCACCATCAAAATCAAAAACAGATGATCCGGTACAAGCAGAACTATAATCCTGCGTTATAGTTTGCCATTTAATGCTGCCATCCGTTTCAATAACTACATAACGGCTTGCGCCAGCAACCCCGATCTCTACTTCACCATCATTGTCAAAGTCAGCAATCGTTGGTGGTCCACCATATCCTCCATACGGGATATTTACCGGCCCCCATTTTATTGTCCCATCGTGGCCTAACAGGTATACCCTACCATATGTAACCAAAACAATCTCCGGAAAGGCATCATCATCAAAGTTGGCAACGGCATTAAAGCCATCTCTCAGTGAGAAGCTCATTTGAATACTTCCGTCTGCGTTATAAACGGTATTCCCCGCAACAACGTCAGGCGAACCATCAAGATTAATATCCGCAACAAGCGACAATGGCCCAAGTGGATAATTGTCTCCGGATCCACCCGACCCACTCCAACGAAGAGATCCATCATTGTTGAGCACCTGTCGTCCAATTACGATTTCAGGTATGCCGTCGCCATCCAAGTCAGCTATCGATGGCGCACCCCAAAAAACTACTTCAAGTCTTGGGCTACGCCATTTGAACATGCCGTCGTGTTCAAATACAATTAATTGATAACCTGAAGCATCACACGCCACAATTTCCTGCTTACCGTCCAAATCAATATCACCTACGGCAACAGGACTGCCAGTATTAATCCTTAAAGCAGGATCTGTTACGGTAAAGATTTCTGTACCATCTCTCCCATTGAGTGCCCTAAGCACGCCAACTTCTCCTCGAGGACTACCACTTGTTGAGTTTGTTGAACCAAAAATTACATCGGGAATACCATCTTCATTCAGATCGATAATTGCTGGTGGCATCATAACATTCAAGGAGTTAGATTCCACCGATGAACTCGTCCACGACCACTCCAGTACAGGATCGATCACCCCTACCTCTGGAACCACCTGGCAACCTGAACCGCTTCGCGCGAGATTATTCCCTTCATTTGTCTCAAAAACCCTGTTCTCACTGTCCACAAAACCCCAGATGGGTGCGCCTGAGAACCGCACGGTACCTGACAGGGCGGCAGTAACCGCAACCGACGCCCCGGCAGACAATGGTTCCGTAACGTTGGCCATTCCCAGTACATTGTCTATATTGGCATCGTAGGCGCCATTAAAGTCTACATCTTCAAAGAACAACACGTCGACGGGAATGACCACGCCTTCAGGGCCGTTGTTGGTAATTCTTGCCGTTATATTGCCGGATACCGTTAATGCCTGACCATCAAATACCAAGGAAGAGGCATCGATGGATGAGATCATAAGGTCAACGTCCTGAGAGGCCACGGTAATGGTGAATGCCTGGGTATCATAAAGTCCGCCCTGGTCCTGTACGCGTACCGTTGCCTCGTTTTCCCCCACCTGATCCGGAGTGGGCGTCCAGCTCACAACCCCGCTTTCCGCATTGATGGTCATGCCGCTTGGCGCCGCGTCCAGGGAAAAGGCAAGCACGTCTCCTCTGTCAGGGTCTGTTGCCGTCGCATTATATGCATACGGCTCCCCCTTCATTGCAAACAGAAAGGGATTGGAGGTGATCACCGGCGAATGCATGATCTGCACCGTAACGTTGTCCGAGGCCGTTCCGCTGTCTCCCTCCACCGTAAGCGTATACGTCGTTGTCTGGGTGGGAGAGACCGCCATTGAGCCGTTTAGGGCAACGGGGCCGATCCCCTGGTCGATCTCCGCAGAGGTGGCGTTCGTGGAAGTCCAGCTCAGGGTGGTAGTTCCGCCCAACACAATCGTCTCCGGATCTGCCTGGATATCGCACGTTGGCGCATGGGCGCCGGTGGGGTTGACGGTGATGGTCACACTGTCATACCGGGTAAGCTCAGAGTCGCTGGCGGTTAGTTTTAATTTATATACGCCCGGTTCACTGAAGGATGCCCGCGTGGTGGGTTGATGGGGATCGTCAAAGGTCACGGTGCCCGGACCACGATACTTGCTCCATGTAGTGATAAAAACGGCCCCATGCGGCAGGCCGTCATCACTTGCCGAACCATGCAGGGTTGCCATGGCAGGGAGGGTGATGGTCTGGTCGTCTCCGGCATCAACGAGGGGCGGCTGATTGCCCGGCGCTCCCAGGGCATACACGTCCTGCACCTCACGGGCGGTTAACGCCCGGTTATAGAGGCGGACGTCGTCAATGACGCCGCTGAAATAGCCCGACCGATACCGTGAATACCCGATCCTCATGTCGGCATACCGGGTTAACGGAACGATCGTGTTCCCGGCCGGATGGGCTTTGATATTGACCAGACGTCCATTGACGTATAATTTCTGTTCGCCCGTAGCTGCCTCATATGTGCCTGCCACGTGATACCAGCTTCCCACGGGATTCTGGAGCCTTTCCCGCGCTGCCCTGGTCGTCTTCGTTCCACTGCCGTCCCGGGTTACCAGCACAAACCGGAGTGAATCAGGGTTGTTCCGGTCAAACCGGACGTCGAAACCCTCCCGCTGTTGCGCGTCCGCATGGTAGCAGTATCCGCCAAACAGGGCATCGCTGCGTTCGGTATCGCTTGCCTCTTTATAAAACCACGCGCAGAAGGAGAGCTCGCCGCTGTTCATGGGAGGCGCCGAAACGGAGTCATTTACCCCGTCAAATCTCAGTCCGCCGCCGATCTTTCCGGTCGTCCACGCGGCGCCGCTTACGGCGCCATCCTGGTTATTGCCGGATGAATCATGGGCGATGAGGCCAGCGTCTTCATCGAAGGCATAGTGGCGGGAGAGATCGGAAATCGTGGGTGCGACGGTTAGTTCAGATAAGGTGGTTGATTTGGCAAGGGATTTTGGAGAGGGTATTTCCTGACCTTTTTCTGGCCGTTGTCCGAGTAATTGTCCGTGCGGGTCGTGGCGCTGGGCAACAAGCATCTTTCCCTTTTGAGGCAGCACATTTTTCTGCGCCAGTTCCCCCGCGTTCATGCCGTCATGTACCTGTTGTGTTATGGGAAAGGACGGCACGCCCCGGACATTTGCCCGAGCAAGGGGCGGGAAGATAAGCGAGTAGACGAGCGACAACACCAGCATCAGGGACACATATTTTACGTTCTCACGGATGTACCAGTTTCTGATCATGTGCGTTCTCCATTAGTGACGGTTGTGGATAGGTGGGCGATGCCCACCCTACTATGACTAAGCTCCCTTTAAGCTGGTTCAGTCTTGCAGACTGAACCTGACGTTTTGCATGGTGCGCCTGGGCATGGACCCGCGCAATAATGTGAAATTATGCCAAACGTTTTGGTTCAATCGTGGACGATTGAACCAGCCAAGATGGGCGATGCCCATTATAACTAAATCAATTAGCCCTGCCAGGGTTTAAAACCCTGACAGGGTAAGTTGTCAAGCCGCCCTAAGCTCCCTAAGCTGGTTCAGTCTTGCAGACTGAACCAGATGTTTTGCATGGCACGCCTGGGCATGAACTCATGCAATAATATGAAATCATGCCAAACGTTTTGGTTCAATCGTGGACGATTGAACCAGCCAAATGCATTGCCCGCTCCAACATCTACGCTTTCAGCTTAAGCTGGTTCAGTCTTGTAGACTGAACCGGACGTTTCGCATGGTACTCCTGGGCATGGACCCGCGCAATAATGTGAAATCATGCCAAACGTTTTGGTTCAATCGCGGACGATTGAACCAGCCAAGGGCTGAAGCCTGCGGCTCGCTTTCCTTTCTGTAAATAAAAAAGGCCTTACGGCAAAAATGTCTTTTCTAAAACATCTTTGGCAGTAAGGCTGTCTTTTTTGGATCATAGAGGGCGTATGCCATACGCCCCTACAAAAGACCCTGTTACTTTGCGTCCCCGGATCACTCCGGGTTTGCCCTTATCGTAATGTTTTCTCTTGGCCCTGGTTATTGTGGCGTTTGGCTTGGCATATTGCCATATGCGATAATACTTGTCAAGAATAAAATTTGCCGGAAAATATTTTCTGATATTTTTCCTGTCCTGCGATTCCTGAAAATGGGGTTATTTCATTGGCAGGAGTTTTTACAACGCAGCGCAGCCGCAGCCAAAAAAGTTTAACCACAAAGATTAAAAAGAAAACCTTACAGAAAAAAGAGGCTTATAGGGTAATACGATTACGCGGCAAAGTCAGAAATGAAACGGAGCGGGAGAGGGAACACCGTATGAGGGAGAACTGTTCTGATGGGCTCACGACGCGATGCCGTTCCAGTCCCACTCCACGATCCTTTGTTGCATGGTGTAGTCTGTCAGGTCATAGCGAAGGGGAGTAATGGAGATATATCCTTCATTGACGGCATGAATATCG
>WBZY01001162.1_pt1 | contig 14756 bp, 17 predicted proteins | sample 5204191 | NCBI WGS metagenome assembly WBZY01 (sample SAMN12344363, study PRJNA552823) | activated sludge metagenome | biome: Activated sludge suspended growth; feature: Anammox Sidestream; material: Wastewater; isolation source: activated sludge from anammox sidestream of wastewater treatment...
GGATCTCTACGTATACCTGAAGGCCCGCGCCGACGGCGCGCTGCCGCGCGGCCGGCCCCAGGGACGTGATGACAAGCCTCAGCAGGCGATCGACTATGACAAGGTGTGCTTTGGCGAGTAATCGCCTCCCGGTGATTCTCGCCGGACTGATGATGGCAGCTCTCGGCGCGACCAGCGCCGAGGCTGCAGGAGACAGGAAGGTCGACCTCGTGAACCGCCAGGTTCTCCGGGTCTGTGCCGATCCCTCCAACTTGCCCTTCTCCAACGACAAGGGCGAGGGTTTCGAGAACAAGATCGCGGACATCGTCGCCAATGAGCTCAAACTCGGCGTCGAATACACATGGTTTCCGCAGGCCACGGGGTTCGTGCGCCGCACGCTGTTCGCCAAGGCGTGCGACGTGATCATCGGATTCGCGCAAGGCGACGAGCTCGTCCTCAACACCAATCACTACTACAAGTCGACCTATGCGCTCCTCTACAAGCCAGGCAGCGAGCTCGACGGCGTCGAAACGCTCGACGACCCCAAGCTCAAGGGAAAGCGGATCGGCATCGTGGCTGGCACGCCACCGTCGGACATCATGGCCGTCAATGGCCTCATGACCTTGGCGAAGCCCTATCCGTTGACCGTGGATCGCCGCTACGAGAGCCCGGCCGAGCGCATGATCGAGGACATCCGCAAGGGTGAGATCGCCGCTGGCGTCCTGTGGGGACCGATCGCAGGGTATTTCGCGGCACAGGGCGGCGAGAAGCTCGTGGTGAAGCCGCTGCTGAAGGAATCGACCGGGCCGCGCATGTCCTACCGAATAACATTCGGCGTCAGGAACGGAGAGGACGAGTGGAAGCGGCAGCTCAACCAGGTGATCGCCAAACGGCAGGGTGACATCGACAAGGTGCTTCTAGACTACGGCGTTCCGCTGATCGACGAGCAGAACCAGGCGATTGCCTCACCGCGGAAGTAGAGCGCCGTGAGCCGCAGCTTCACCCCGCCGCGTGGAACGATCGGTGTCACGTCCCGATGGGGACCCTGCTTGCGCGGCGCGCGGCTGGGTTGTGCCGCGTCGTTGCTTGTGGCATCGCTGCTATGCGCGGCTGTGACGGCGCCAGCCGTAACGGCGGAGCCGATAACCGAGCCGGACGGCTACAAGTCGAGCGACTACCGCAGCCCGGTGCCCACAAGCCTGAAGGGCGCGCGCGTCGTCGCAAAGGAGGAGGCGAAGGCGCTGTGGGACGCCAAGTCGGCGATCTTCATCGATGTGTTTCCCCGCGCGCCCCGGCCCGAGAACCTTCCCAAGGGTACCGTGTGGCGCGACGTTCCCCACGACAGCATCGCCGGCGCGGTGTGGATGCCGAATGTGGGCCACGGCGTGCTTGCGCCGCCAGTTGAGGAATATTTCACGACGCGCCTCCAGCAATTGAGCGCAGGCGACAAGTCGAAACCGCTGGTCTTCTTCTGTCTCAGGAACTGCTGGATGTCCTGGAATGCCGCCAAGCGCGCGCTGGGTTACGGCTACACCAACGTGATCTGGTTCCCCGACGGCAACGACGGCTGGCAGGAGCTGCCGGCGGACCTCGTGAAAGTCCAGCCGCTTCCGTGACCTTTGCCTGTTGCCGCTGGCGAGCGCTAGTCCTTCATGTGTGAGCGGATCTCTCGCGCGATCTCGAACGCGCGGCTCTCGATCAGGACCGGAATCTCGCACGCGAGCGGCAGGTTGAGGTTGCGCTCCTGGAAGATGCGGACGTTCCAGTTATAGAGCTCCTCCGCCTTCTGCAGCGCTTCGGCGGCCTTGGGGTCGATCTTCGACTTCTCCTTCAGGGCAACGATTTCGAGCCCCTCGCGCTCGAGCTCCCTTGCGCGGCCCTTCTGGCGCTGCTGATAACGTTCGATGCCGCTGATGACGGCAGCGCGGTCGTCGTTGATGTTGGCCAGGAACCCGGCGAACAGCAGTGTCAGCGTGGCATTGCGCTTCTCTGCCGGGAGGCCATCCGCAAAGGTCTTGATCGACTTTGCGGCGTCCTCGAAGGGCACGCGGCGGGACGCAAGAGCCGGGATGAGCTTACGCACCTCGTCGTTGTCGAACCAGCCCTTGACGTCCTCGGTGGCGGGGCCGTCCCAGATCTGGGTCGAGGTGAGACGCGGGACCTTCGCCTGCACGCAGGGCCAGTCGGCGTTGGGATCGGGGGCCTTCCTGGGCGGCTGCGCACTTGCGCTCGTTCCAAGCAGCGCCACGGCCAGGGTCGCGAGAACGGCGGCGGACGTCATCGTGCTAGGCTTTGGCATTTTCGAGCGCTCTTCTTGTTCCGCAGACTGTTGTGTCGCTTTGGAAGGCTGCAATACCGCCCATGGATCCGGACGTATCAACCACCGCCCCCAGGTCCGCCGCGGCGGCCGATGAGCCCCTTTGACGGATTGTAGGCGTAGATGGCCGCGGCGAGGAACAGGATCGTGCAGCCGATGACGACATAGAGGTTGGTCAGGTCGAGATGGGTGGCGCTTGTCGCGGGATCCTCGACGACCGGCCCGATCTTTCCGTACATCGCGAAGCGGATGAGCTCCACCGCATATGTGAAGGGGTTCAACCGACAGATGGTTTCTAGCAGGGGCGAGGATTCCTTGATGCGCCAGAGCGGGTAGAGCGCCGAGGATGCGAAGAACATAGGGAATATCACGAAGTTCATCACGCCGGCAAAGTTCTCCAGCTGACGTATGACGGACGACATGAACAGGGCCAGCGCGCCGAGCATCAATCCCGCCAGGATCAAGGCAGGCAGCACGGTGATATAGCCGTTCCACGGTGCCGGGATGCTGCCGAACCCGAGGTTGAGCGGCGATCCACCCGGCTCGATCTCCCAGAAATAGGCGACGGCAAGGAAGGCATAGACCTGGAGCATCGCCACTGCCACGCCGCCCAGCAGCTTCGACAGAAGCAGGAACGAGCGTGGAAAGGGGCTGACCAGCAGGGTCCGCATCGCGCCCGTCTCGCGATCGTAGACCATCGACAGCGAGGACTGCATCGCATTGAACAGCAGGATCATGCCGACGAGTCCCGGCGTCACGAACGTCTCGTAGAGGACGTAGCTCTCGTAGGGCGGGATGATCGACACGCCGAGCACCTGCCGGAAGCCGGCGGCGAAGATGAACAGCCACACGAGCGGCCGTACCAGTGCGGAGAAGAAACGCTCACGCTGATGAAGGAACCTCAAGACCTCGCGCCAGACGATCCCGGTGAAACAGACGAGATAGGCGCCAAGTCCGTGCGCCCTCAATGGCGCGGGCTCGCCTCTTGCGCCTCCAAGTCCTTCCGCGGTCGTCGTCATGCGTCCTCGCTAGCGCCGGCAGCGGAGCTGTTCCTGCCGCCGGCCTTGGTCATGCTGTTGAAGGCGTCGCGGATGTCGGTTGTGCCGGTGGCGGCCAGAAACTCCGGAACCGTACCGGTGAATAGCACGCGGCCCTTGTGCAGCACGACGAGGCGGTCGTCAGGCGCGATCTCGTCGATGAGGTGGGTCGCCCACAGCACGCCAAGGCCCTGCTTCTCTACGAGCGAACGCACGATCGACAGGACGCTCTCGCGCGAGCCGATGTCGAGGCCGACGGTCGGCTCATCGAGCAGCAGCAGGCCCGGCCTGTGCATCATCGAGCGGGCGATCTCCACCCGGCGCGCCTGCCCGCCCGACAGGTGGCGGACCTTCTCGCCCGCCCGTTCCGAAAGGCCGACGAGTTCCAGCGCCTCGGCGGCGCGACGCGCGGCCTCGCGGCGAGGGATTCCGTGCAGGGCGGCATGATAGATGAGGTTCTGGTGCAGGCTCAGATCGGCATCGAGCGTGCGGCTCTGGAACACGACTCCGAGCCGCTGCAACGCGGCCGTGGGCCGCCGCCGGACGTCGTGCCCGAGGATCAGGATCTCGCCCGACACGTTGTCGTAGAGCCTTGTGATGAGAGAGAACAACGTCGACTTGCCGGCACCGTTCAGTCCGAGCAGCACCGTGAAGGAGCCGTGGGGCACCGTCAGCGATACGCCCTCGAGCGCCTTGCAGGCGCCGAAGTTGTGACTGACCCCGCTCACCGAAAGCACAGCCTGCCCCGGTTCCATTCCTTCGGCTCTGGTAGGTTGATTGCTTGCGCGCTCCATCTATCGGCGATCCAGGGTTGTTTGACTTCAGGCGACCCGGTGCCAGCACGCGCCGCCTCCGGACGAGCGAGGCCTCAGAACGGTGCGACCACGACGCCCCAGGGATAGCGGCCGGTCCTGATCGACTTCACGGCCTTCTGGTTCTCCACGTCGATCACGGTCACGTCGTTGGACGTGCCATTCGTGGTGAACAGCAGCTTCTCGTCGGGAGTGAAGGCGAGCTGCCATACTCGCTGCCCGACCAGGATGTACTTCTCGACCTTGAGCGTCGCAGCGTCGATCACGGCGACGCGATTGGCAGGACCTAGCGCCACGAACGCCTTCTTTCCGTCCTTGGTAATGCGAACGCCGACCGGCTGGATCGCTTCCGGACTGATACCCTGGATCTGGAAGTTGATCTTGCCGACGATCTTGCGCGTTGCCGCCTCGATCACCGTGACCGTGCCGCCGATCTCGGCGCTGACCCAGACGAACTTGCCATCGGCCGTGAACTCGGCGACCCGCGGCCGGTTGTCGACGAGAACGTTGTCGAAGGTCGTGTTGGTGGCGGTGTCGATGAAATGGGCCATATTGGTGGTTTCGGACGTGTTGACCAGCACCTTGCCATCCGGGCTCATGCCCATGCCCTCAGGCTCCACGCCGACCACGATCTCGCTCAGTATCCGGTCCTTTACCGTGTCGACCACGGTGACGAGGTTGTCATCCTCGTTGGCGATGTAGAGCGGATTGCCCGAGGGATGGAAGATCATCAGCTCCGGATCAGGGCCAGACGGGAGGTTTTTCACGAACTCGAGCGTCTTGGCGTCGTAGACCTGCACCGTGTTGTCGTCACTCGCGCAGACCAGAAGCCACTTGTTGTCCTTCGAGAGGATGATGCCGCGCGGCCGGTTGCCCACCTTCAAGGTCTTGACGGCCTCCAGCTTCTGGCTGTCGATCACGGTGATGGTGTTGTCTTTCTCGTTGGTGACGAACACCGTGTACGCGCTGGCAGGGTGGGAGGCGAGGCCGAGGGCGGCGCCAAGGGCGATGAGGGCCGGGAGGGCGAGGATCGGTTTCACGTCCAGGGTTCCTTCATTCGTGGAAGCGCAGTGGGTCGGTCGTGCAATGCAGCGTCGGCGATCAGGGCTTCTTCGCATATGCGCGGCACTTGCTTTCGGGCTTGTCGATGCCCAGCGTGTCGAGCTCGGAGAACTGGTGCAGGAATTCCTTCTGCGGCGAGAAGGTGACCGGCATTTTCGCCGTGGCCAGCATGATCGGCTGGCGCAGTTGACCGTTCCACTCGCGATAGGTCAGCTTCTGGCCCTTGAAGGCGGCTAGCTCGAAATCGGGTGAACGGACGTGGGAGAACACGTCCTTGTATGCGGTCGACTTCCTGCGTGTCGCGGCCTCGCCGATGGTGCGGATCGCCATCCAGACGTTGTAGTCGAGAGGGCGCATGGTGCGCCCAGCGAGCTTCTTGAAGCGGTTCTGGAACTGGGTTGCCCCCCACTGCTCCTGCGCCGGGTGCCAGCTCAGCGGCATCAGCCCAGCAGTGCCGGCCACGGGGCGGGCATCCCAGGTGCGGAAGGGGAAATACTCGCCGAACTGCCCGGCCTCGTCGGCGACGATCACCACGTCATGTGCCTTCGCGTCCTGGGTGAAGGTGGGGATCTGCTGCTGAACCTGCTCGTGCCCGCCGTCGGAGCGCCGGCTTCCCGCCTCGTATTTGAACAGACGCTCATCGACGATCTTGGCGCCGTAGCGCTGGGCCGTTCGCTTGATGGCGTCGGCGAATGCCTTGTCGCCGGCTGTCGGTCCGGAGACGAGGAACCAGTTGCGCCAGCGCTTCCAGGTCAGATATTGGCCGAGAGCGTCGGTCAGCATCGCGCGCGATGGTCCCGTATGCATCACGTTCGGCCGGCACTCTGCCTCGCGCACGCCGTCGTCCGGCGTTCCCGCGTTGAAGATCAAAGCGTCCTTCTCCTTGAGCGCATCGGCGATCGAAAGGAGCGTCTTCGGCTGGACCAATGCGACAATGAAGGCATGCCCCGCGCCGACCTTTTTCACCAACTCGGTGACGAGTTGCTCGGAAGCGGGGCTGTCGATGGTCTCGAGCGCGAACTCCTGATTGAGAAAGCGACCCGTGGTGTTGTTGTCGTTGATCGCGAGGCGGGCGCCGGCCACGCCGTCGTCCGCGGGCGGCAGGTCGAGGAGCGAGAGCGGGGGATCGGAATCGGTCAGCTCTCGCGCCAGGATGATCGTTAATTTCTGGGGCGCGGCCGTGGTCGCCGCCGCGGCCGGTGCCGGCGTTGCACCTTGCTGCTGCGCAAGCGCGAGGTGCCCCCCGCCAACAAGAATAGCGGTCTGCAGGGCGCCCATAAGCACCACCCGTGCCAGCGATCTGAGCGGCTTATGGGCTGGGATCTGCACCGCAGGCACGCGCATACTCTTGCTTCTCCAGTCAAGACGGACGGCTGATGTAACACAGTAACGTTTGTGTCGATACAGGTCCGCGCGATCAGCTTGAAAGTCAAGGCTGCGGGGAATTGACCTCACGCACTTGTGAGGTGGCGGGCGCTTGGCGATCAGGCTTGCAGCGTGCACCTCACGCAGGTACCAACGCACTAGTCGGAGCGATACGGCGTGACAGGCACGCCAGTGCAGGAGACGACGTGAAAGCGCGAGGTCTGATGACGGCCGATGTTGCCCCGGAGCGCACTCGATGAAACGCGGTTCTCCGATGGCCGCAGGGGGCGGTGGCGCCCACGAGCGGCGATTGCCCGCGATTGGAGTGGCAGCGCGCCGGCAGCGAGTGAACCGGGCCGTGCCGCGCCACCAACGCGGCAGCCAGCCGCCCTCTCGCAGTAACGAAGCGGCAGGGGTGTGATGGCAGCGCACCGGGTGATCTGGATTGTCGTGTATGCGCTTGTCGCGTCCGCGCAAGCGGCTCCCGCCAGGGCAGGACAGGCGGCCGCGACGGTCGTGCTGCCGTTCGACATGCTGGTGGAGGCGTTCTCGCCGGAGGAGATCCCCATGCCCAAGCCTGCCGAGAAGAAGCGGCTGTCGGTGCTGGGCGCCGAGGTCAAGCGGATGCTGGGCGAGAGCGGCAGGTACCAGATCCTGGACGAGACGCCGCTGGCCAAGGAGATCGACGACAAGTCGCCGTTCTACAAGTGCAACGGCTGCGAGGTGGACATCGCCAAGAAGCTCGACGGAACGCTTGTGGTGACCGGCCTTGTGCAGAAATCGACCGAATCCATGCTGAACATCTCGCTCTACATGCGCCGCGTGAGCGATGGCGAAGCCGTGGCAACTGTTGCGGCCAGCGTGATGGAAAACACCGACGAAGGCTGGATTCGCGGCGTCAGGCGCGCCATCAAGAGCAGGCTTCTCAACGAGGACACACGGAAATGATCGATCGCCGAAGGCTGCTTGTGACGGGTGGCGCGGCCATCAGCTCGGCGCTGTTGTCGGGACAGGGATGGGCCAGTCCGGCGGGAAGCCTCAAGGTAGCCTCCCTCAAGTTCGGGTCGCTGAGCTGGCTGCTCGAGACGATCCGCGCCGAAGGCATTGATGCGAAGTCGGGATTGCGGCTGGAGATCATCGACGTGGCAACCAACCACGCCGGCCCGGTCGCGCTTCTCGCCAACGAGGCCGACATCATCGTCAGCGACTGGACCTGGGCCATGCGCCAGCGGGCGAAGGGTGACAAGCTCAAATTCGCGCCCTACTCCTCGGCGCTGGGGGCGCTTATGGTGCCGAAGGACAGCCCGGTCAAGAGCATAGCCGATCTTCAGGGCAGGAAGCTCGGCGTGGCAGGTACCGCGATCGACAAGAGCTGGCTGCTGCTGCGCGCCTACGGCAAGAAGACGCTCGGCAAGGACATGGCCGAGGTGGCGACACCCGTCTTCGGCGCCGCTCCGCTGCTGACCGAGGAGATCAAGAACGGCCGGCTCGACGCGGTGTTGAACTTCTGGACGTTCGCCGCGAGGCTGAAGGGAGCCGGATATCGCCAGATCCTGGGTGTGGGAGAGATTTTCAAGGAGCTCGGCATAGAGCCCGTGCCCCCGCTCGTCGGGTTCATCTGGAAGGAGGAGACCGCCGCAACCAAGGGCAAGGAGATCGCGGCGTTCCTGTCGGCGGCAAACGAGGCCAACGCTATTCTTGCAAGCTCGGATCTCAGCTGGGAGCGCATCAAGGGTCTGGTGCGCGCCGCGGACGACACGGAGCTGGCAGCGATGAAGGCCTATTACCGCTCCGGCATAACCAAGCCCTGGAGCGCGGCGGAGACGGCCTCGGCAGAGAAGCTGACGGCATTGCTGATCGAAGCCGGGGACAAGGAGCTCATGGGGGCCGGGACGACGTTCGATGCGAAGCTCTTCCATATCCCAGGCTAGCCGCGCGGCGACCAGCGACGGTTCGCCATGGATCGGGCGCTCGCTGTGGACCATAGGCTCGATCGTGGCGTTGATCGCGTTGTGGGGGATTGTCGCGCTGCTGCTCGACGACCGGCGCTTTCCCGGACCCGCCGGCGTTCTGGCCGCGCTCGGTGTGGAATGGCGCTCGGGCGCACTCGTCACGCACGTGGGGGCGACCTTGGCCCGTGTCGTCGCAAGCTTCACCATTGCGATGCTGATCGGCAGCGCCATAGGCATGGCGTTGGGACTCTACCGCGCGGCCGACCGCTTCTTCGACACCTGGCTCATCTTCTTCCTCAACCTGCCGGCGCTGGTCGTGATCATCCTGTGCTACGTCTGGTTCGGGTTGACGGAGGTGGCGGCGATCCTGGCCGTGTCGATCAACAAGATCCCCAACGTCGCCGTGACGCTGCGCGAGGGCGCACGCAGCCTGTCGAAGGATCTTTCCGAAATGGCGCGCATCTACCGCTTCGGGTGGTGGAAGACAATGCGTCACGTCACCTTGCCGCAGCTTGCGCCGTTCTTTGCGGCGAGTGCCCGCTCGGGCCTGTCGCTCGTCTGGAAGATCGTGCTCGTGGTCGAGCTGCTCGGCCGCTCGACGGGCGTCGGCCATCAGCTCAATGTCGCTTTCCAGATGTTCGACGTCGCGCTGATCCTTGCTTATGCGATCGCCTTCATCCTCGTCGTGCAGATCATCGAGTTCGGCATCATGCAGCCGCTCGAAGCGCGGGTGAACCGATGGCGGCGGTAGGCGAAGCCATCCACGTCGATGTGAGGCGCAAGACGTTTCCGGCCGTCGGGCGGCGCGATGCAATCGAGGTGCTTCGCGACATCGACATCGAGGTCGCCCGCGGCTCGTTCGTCGTCATCACCGGCCCCTCGGGCTGCGGGAAGTCGACGCTGCTCAATGTGATCGCCGGGCTCGATGCCGATTTCGAGGGGCGCGTGGCGCTGGGCGCGAATGTCAGTCGTCTGACGTATGTTTTCCAAACCCCGCGGCTTCTACCCTGGCGGACCATCGAGGAGAACATCCGCCTGTCGCTTCCCGGCGACGATCCGCGTCAGGCGGAGGTACCCCGACTGCTGGCGCGTGTCGGACTGGCGGAAGCAGCCGATGCCTACCCCGAACGGGTTTCGCTGGGCATGCAGCGGCGCGCAGCACTTGCCCGGGCCTTCATCCAGGAGCCGGACGTCCTGCTCATGGACGAGCCCTTCGTATCTCTCGATGATCCGACCGCCGAGAGCCTGCGCCAGCTGCTGCTGGACCTCTATGCCAGCCGACCCACGACCGTGCTGTTCGTGACCCATGACAGGTTCGAGGCGGTGACGCTAGCGACCCGCATCTTGCGCCTCTCGGGAGGCTCTGCGACTATCATAGATGACGAGACCGTGACGTTGTCGCGCGCCGAAAGGGCAGATCGCGAGCGCGTCTCGGCCGAGCAGAAACGGATTTTTGGCAGCCAGTGATCATCGGTTCGAAGAACGCGCCGCGGCGCGTGCGATTTCTCGCCAGCGTAACCTCGGTCGAGGAGGCGCGGATTGCCGTTGCCGCTGGAGCCGACCTGATCGATTGCAAGGCCCCCTCGCAGGGGGCACTCGGCGCCCTTCCGCTTTCCCTCGTAGCGCGCATCAGAATGGTCGTTGGCACGGCAATTCCGGTCAGCGCGACGGTCGGGGATAGGGCTCCCTCCTCGCTGGATGTGGAAAGACTTGTCGTCGAGACGGCACGGACCGGCGTCGACTTCGTCAAGATCGGGCTCTATCCCGACAACGACATCGAAGCGGCGATCGTGCGACTTGCCGGGCTCGATCTGGGACGCGCCCGTCTGGTGGCGGTCATGCTCGCCGATCTCGAGCCGGATTTTTCCTTGATCGGGAAGCTCGCGAGCGCGGGCTTTGCGGGTGTGATGCTGGATACGGCCCTCAAGGACGGACGTGCGCTGCCCGCGGTTCTGGCGGTTCCAAAGCTCTCCGAATTCGTTCGCGAGTGCCGCGCCCACAGTATGTTGTGTGGCCTTGCCGGCTCGTTGCGGGCCGAGCACGTTGCGGCACTTGTTGATCTACGTCCGGACTTGCTCGGGTTTCGCGGGGCGCTGTGCCGTGGTACCAACCGGACAGCCGCCATCGACTCCGATGCTGTCCACAGTGTTGCCAGTGCGATTTCGAGTAGGTGTGGCATGCAATTCGGTGTGCAATCTCCAGTTGATGCGATCGTGAAGGTACACGAATTTTGACGCCGGACGGAGCCTCGAGAATGAAGCCGATTGAGGATCGTGCGGCAGAGAGCATTGCGATCACCGACCATATTTTCGTGCGCGACTACGTTGTGGACCTCAACATCGGTGTCTATGCAGAGGAAAAGGGTGTGACCCAGAAGGTCCGCATCAGCGTCGATGCGGAGCTGGCTAGCGGTGTCCGCAGCCGCAACGACGATATGGACGAGGTGCCCTCCTACGCAGAGATAATCGACGGCATCCATGCGATCGCGGCGACCGGGCACATCAATCTCGTGGAAACGTTCGCCGAGCAACTGGCGCGACACTGTTTTCTCGATGCCCGTATCGCGAAGGTGAAAGTCCGTCTCGAAAAGCTCGAGCGCGGTCCGGTGCGCGGCATCGAGATCGTTCGCGCACGCCCGTCCCACGCTGCGTCGCCGGAACGATGAGCAGCCGGAGCATGCAAGTACCGGGTCGCCCCATTGTCTTGAAGATCGGTGGAAGCCTCGCCACTGGCCCGCGGCTGCTGCGCGTGCTCGATGTGGCGGCGGGTTCCAAGCGTCGCGTCGCTATCGTGCCGGGCGGGGGGGAGTTTGCCGACCTGGTTCGCAAGAGCCAGACTCAGTATCGCTTTGACGATCGGGCGGCCCACCGGATGGCGATCCTGGGCATGCATCAGACGGGTTTGATGTTCGAGGCGCTGCAACCCCGGCTCGTGGCCGTCGAAACGCTTTCGGCCATGCGAGGGGCCTGGTCGCGTGGGCGCATGCCGGTGTGGCTGCCGCTGAAGCTCACTGACCGGGACCGCACCATTCCAGCGAGTTGGGATGCAACCTCCGACGGTCTTGCCGCCCGCCTTGCCCAGCGGTTGAAGGCGGATCGTGTGATCCTGTTGAAGTCGTGCCCGATCGATCGCGAGGCTGGTGTGCGGGATCTGGTGCGCAAGGGGATCGTGGATCCCGTATTTGCGCGCATCGTGGAGGGGCACGCGATGAACTGGTGCGCCCTCGGTCCGGGCGAGGAGACCTTGCTGGAAGAGGCCCTGGGCACGGACGAGGCGGGTGGCGATGTCGTTGCCGCGGCGGCCCCGGGAAGCAGTCATCGACGCCGGGCCCGAGGCGTGGTACGGCCTCGCTGATGGCACGCGACGACGTCAAGAAACCGAGATTCGGCTGGGCACTCACGGGGTCGGGGCATTTCTTCAAGGAGAGCCTGGAGATCATGCAGCGCCTGCCCGATCTCGACGTGTTCGTCTCGAAGGCAGCCGCCGAAGTGATCCGCATGTACAAGCAGGATCTGGCGTTGCCCGCAGGAACGCGCGTGTTCCGCGACACCACGGCGAGCGCGGCACCCGTCGGCGCATTCTATTACGGCGTCTATCACACCCTGATAATGGCTCCCGCGACGTCCAACACGGTGGCGAAGTGCGTGTGCGGCATCTCCGACAACCTCGCCACGAACGTGTTCGCCCAGGCTGGAAAGTGCCGCGTGCCAACGATCGTATTCGCGTGCGATACCGCGCCGGAAATGGATACCGAGGCGCCCAAGGGCATGGTCAAGGTCTATCCCCGTCGGATAGACCTGGAGAACACCGAGCGATTGAAGTCGTTCGAGGCGACGACGGTGGTGGAGACCCTGGCCGATCTCGAGGCCGCTATCGATGGCCGGCTCAAATGGCTGAAAAACTCCTCTTCCTGACCGGCAGGCTTGCCGAGGAACGCCTCAAGGAGACGGTTGGCGAGGTCGGGCTCGAAGAGGGGCGCTGGGCCGTCAACAATCTCGGCATCAAGGTCGCCGCCCTGATGACCGAAGCGATCGTGAAGAACCGTCTCAAGGGGCCTCTCGGTGCCGATCGCGTGATCGTGCCGGGCCGTTCGCGGATGGATCTCGAAAGCCTGACCCGGCACTATGGCGTCCCGTTCGAGCGCGGTCCCGACGAACTGATCGATCTGCCCCTGTATCTGGGCAAGAACGGCCGACCGCCCGATTTGTCCCGTCACGACCTCAGGATCTTCGCCGAGATCGTCGAGGCGCCGACGTTCACGACAGAGGCGCTGCTGAGACGGGCCGCCACCCTCAAGGCGGCCGGTGCGGACGTGATCGACATCGGATGCCAGCCCGATACGCCCTTTCCGCATCTGGAAGCGACGATCGCGGCCATGATCGCGGCGGGGTTCACGGTCAGCGTCGATTCGGGCGATCCGGCCGAGCTCGAGCGAGGCGCCAAGGCCGGCGCACACTTTCTGCTGAGCCTCGACGAGACGACCTTGGATGTCGTGCGCGGCACCAGTGCCGTCCCGATCCTGGTGCCCAGGCCGCACGGCGATCTCGCCTCTCTGGTGCGGGCGATCGACCTCGCCAGGGCGAGGGGCATTGCGCATATCGCCGATCCCATCCTCGATCCGATCCATTTCGGCTTCACCCGATCTGTGGAGCGCTATGCGGCGTTGCGGCGCGCGCGCCCTGATGTCGAGATCCTGATGGGGACCGGCAACCTGACCGAGCTGACCGACGCCGACAGCCAGGGCGTGACAGCCGTCATGGCGGGGATCTGCTCGGAGCTGGAGATCCGCAATGTGCTCGTGGTGCAGGTGTCGCCGCATACCAGACGCACCGTGGAGGAGCACGACGCCGCGCGCCGACTCATGTTTCGCGCGCGGGCCGACCAGAGTCTGCCCAAGTTTCTCGGTGGCGGGCTGCTCTCGCTGCATGATTTGAAGCCGTACACGGCGACCGCGGCCGAGATTGGTGCGCATGCCGCCGCGATCCGCGACCAGAACTTTCGAATCGAGGTTTCGGACGCCGGGATCCATATCTACAACCGCGACGGCCACCAGTTGGCAACGGATCCGTTTGCCCTGTTCGACAAGCTCGATGTCGCGAACGATGGCGCGCACGCCTTCTATCTCGGCTTTGAGCTCGCCAAGGCCGAGATCGCGTTTGCACTGGGCAAGCGCTATGCGCAGGATACTCCGCTCGACTGGGGCGTGGCGGCGCCGAGGAAGAGCGAGGATCTCATCCGACATGCGCCTGAAGGGGCGACGTTGAAGGCTGCCAGGGAGAAGGTGCATGGCGCTCGCCAACCCAAGGATCGTCGAGACGATCGTGACGACGAGGAGCGCGGCGGGTGAGATCCACATCGCCCCCTTGGGCCTGCACGAGGATGGTGCCGGCTACATCATTGCTCCTTTCAAGCCATCGCGCACCCTCGACAACCTGATCGCCCATCCATTTGCCTGCGCGAGCCACACGGACGACGTGCGCGTGTTTGCCGGCTGCGTCACCGGTCGCAAGGTCTGGCCCACCGTTCCGGCCGTGAAGGTCGCCGGCGCGCGGCTCGCTGGTGCGCTGTCGCATTGGGAGCTGGCGGTCGATCGCGTGGCGGAGGATGCTGAGCGTCCGCGCTTCCACTGCCGTCTGGTCCACACGGGGATGCATGCGCCGTGGGGCGGGTTCAATCGTGCGCAGGCCGCCGTCCTCGAGCTTGCCGTGTTGACCACGCGGCTCCACATGCTGCCGGCCGGGAAGATCGACGCCGAGATGAAATATCTCGAGATCGCGATCCAGAAGACGGCCGGCCCGCGGGAGCATGAGGCCTGGGGCTGGCTGATGGAGCGTATCGCGGTCTGGCGCCGGGGCGATGCGCCGGACAAGGCTTGAAGCTCGGTCGCTGCAGGCGACCCCTAGACGATCAGCCAGCGCGGGGTGCTACGGAAGTATGCCGCATACTCGCTGCCAAACACGGTGGCGAGGTGGCGTTCCTCGCGCGCAATGACGAAGCGCGTCATGCCCACCACATAGACGGTGATCGCGAGCAAGGCGGCTAGCCAGGAATAGTAGCCGAATGTGAGCAGGGGCAAGAGGAAGGCGACATAGATGGGGTTCCGGCTCAACCGGAAGACGCCGTCGGTAACGAGGCGACGGGGAACGCCGAAGGTCGAGGCGCGCAGCTTGAGGCTCATGTGCCGCTGGATGAGCGCGACCGCGACGAAGAATGCGACGACGCCGGCGACCAT
>WBZY01001163.1_pt1 | contig 14740 bp, 15 predicted proteins | sample 5204191 | NCBI WGS metagenome assembly WBZY01 (sample SAMN12344363, study PRJNA552823) | activated sludge metagenome | biome: Activated sludge suspended growth; feature: Anammox Sidestream; material: Wastewater; isolation source: activated sludge from anammox sidestream of wastewater treatment...
CATATTTCAGCAACAATCACGCCAACACTTGCTATAACTACGGAAAGTCCCGTAAGGTTGTGTATAAATCCCTCGAGCGCAGATTCACCCCAGGACTTGGCCATGATGGCAGTAATACCGATGCGGGAGCGATAGTTTTATCAGTCTAGAAGTTTTTTGGTTTATCAGAATACTTCCCAATAAGTACTTATTTTCTTAAGAACTGTGGGATCTTTGACAGGTTTTTCAAGAGAATCGTTGAGATACCTCCATGGAGATTATTTACCTTCCACGCCTTATAGTCTTCGCAGCTTTTTATAAAAATATTCTTTATGTTTCTATTACTCATTCCACCAATTCTCATTTTAATAAGGACTTCGGGAATATAGTAAGTTGATATTTTATGCTTTTCTAAGAATCTCAGCATTAATTCATAATCGGCTGCTATTTTGAATTCTGTGTTAAAATAACCAAACATATCGTATAGCTCTTTTTTTACAAAAAAAGTAGGATGGGGAGGCATCCATCCTCGTTTAAATAGACCTTCTCTGTAAGTGTTTGATTTCCAATGCCTGACAACCTTGTTAGGGTTATACTTATCAACATAAAAGAGGTCGCCATAGCAACTGTCAACATTACGCTTTATCATATGTGAAACAACAATTTCCAACACTTTATTGTGGGCATAGAAATCATCTGCATGAAGAAACCCAATAATATCTCCAGTGGCTAATTTAATTCCTTTGTTCAGGGCGTCATAGATTCCCTTGTCAGGCTCGCTTGTCCATTTTGAAATCTTATCCTCATATTTCTTAATCGCGTCAATTGTTCCGTCGGTAGAGCCGCCATCGACTATTATATATTCAATGTTTTTATAATTTTGCTTCAATACGCTTTTTATGCAGTCCTCGATAAATTCCTTATTATTAAAAACTGATGTTATAACTGAAATTTGCATTGATGAAAGTTTATAATACCTCGTGATTAAAACGGTTTCACCGGTTTTTTAACGTTGTTGAAAATATTACCGCGTTCTAAGACTTTGATGGAACCTCTATCGAATTTTATTCCGAAATCTGAATTTTCAATGATGTTATTTTCAATAATTACATCCCTGACTCCCGGTGCTGTTTGACTCAATCCGGTGATTTCTATATGTGCATTGGAATAAAGATGATTTCTTCGGTGAACCGCTCCCAACGCTAAAGGAGCTGTGTTTGGTGGTTGTTGAAGCCCCAGCGTACCTAATATGGCTTCACCAGAGGCAACAGCATTATTGGCGCCTGAACGGTAAATATTGCCTTCAAGAATTTCATTATCCAGAAACTGGCAATACCAGCTCGGTTGATAGTGACGATACCAACGTCCGGAATTATAAAAGCCTCCGGTCCGTGTAGACTTGTTACCTGAAGCAACATGATTAATTGAAGTTCCGTAGTATTGAATAGCCACACCAGCATCGACAAATTCATTGTCAACAAACAGATAATTTTGCTGCATCTTTGTTATAGTAACGACCGAGGTCTTGTCAGGTAAGACCTTCCATGGACGATCCATGTACACAACATTACCATCAACATGATCTACCTGAGCAAGCTGTCCCATCCCTTTGCCGTTGAGAATAAAGATGCCAGCTCCTTTCCAGGGATTATTAGCATCGATTTTTGCAGCAGGTTCATCATTCATCGTTATTGAATCTGCTGTAACATTGCTTACAGAACCATAATAATACCCGTACCCCGCATCAGAAGTTATCGCCTCTCTATCCCAGCCATGTATAAGATTGATCTTATTACGTGCGTAAAAAACATTTTGTGTATAGGTAACATCCCCAAGCGCATTAATTCCTCCGCCTGTAGACATCAAGTCTGCACCGGTTATTGTATTATCTTCAAAGATGAGACCATCAACTCCCGTTAATGAGTACCAACCCCATCGGCCATTATATAATTGATTTCGAGCTACATAACAGCATTTTGGTTTATAAAGAAAGATTGAACGTCCGGAGCCATACAAATCACAATCGGTAATTACAATATTTTCACCGCCAAGATGTATCGTGTCACCACCGCCTGAAGAGTACTTCAAACTTTTCCTAAAACGAAGGTCAATCTCTTCGGGTTTTAAATGGCCACGATATATGTCAGCACGCACCCTGATGCGATAAAGACGAATATTCCCCGGTTCACCTGCCTCCGTGTTTTTTAAATCTCCGCCGATAACATGAACGTAATTGCTCGCGTAGAAGGTTATATCTTCAATGGCAAAGTGGTTATTCCCGTAAACTAAGTATTCCGGAGGGTTTTCCATATCCTGCCAGATTATATTAACCAAATCACATCGTTCACCTCGCAGCGTGACAAACTTTGGTATCGGTAACGTGTCTGTCATCAGATAGCGACCGCGGGGAAAATAAACAATACCCCCTCCATTATCTTTAGCGGATTTTATTGCTGCGAGAATGGCCTTTGAATCATTATTAGTATCATTACCAACGGCTCCAAATTCTTTAACATTGAAAATCTTACCTGGCCATTTTTCAGCTATTTTTATCTCAAATCCACCAACCTTAGCCCATGCTTTGCCATCACCCCTGCCATTATGAAGGAAAGCGTTGTACTGTCCCTGCTTCAAATCTTCAGGCACGGAAAATTTGGCTTCCCACATGCTTGCAGATTTTGACACAATCCTTCGAACAGAACCATCTTCTGCCGAAGTCATTAACAAAACGGCATCCGTTGCCATATGTCCAACACACCGTCCAAAGATACGTATCCAACCACCTGGCGAAGCACACATACCCCCATCCCCCTGAGTCCAGTAAATTGTCGGTGCATTTAATAAACAAACGGCAGAGCCACCATCGTTTGTAACTTTCACAGCATATACCCCTTCCTTAAATTCCGAAGGAACTATAAACTTTACTGATTGTTTATCGGCTTGCAGCGCTTTCGCCATAGTTCCGGTCCCATTCCATACTACATCGGTAGGAATATCTTCCAGGTGATTATTTAATCTGGCTATTTCAATTTTTGGATTTCTTCCAAAGCTGTCTCCTATCAACATTACTGCTTCGTCAGGACTCACAGGATCACTTGCCCAGAAGACTTGGGGCACACCCGAAGCTGTTGATGTTAAGAATATCAAAATGATAACCAAAAGAAATAATGCATTAAAATTTGTCATCTTGGTTCTGTTAACTGACATATAAGGGAATTTGGGGATTTTTACCGAAAAAAATCCCCCTTTGCATGGCCATCATTTTCAAGAATTTCTACAATGCGTTTCAATTCTTCTTCTAATAGTTCTTTTCTTTGTTCAACAGTAAATAACTTCATACTCTCCTACTATCATTATATTCCTGTTATCACATATCAAATCTTTATTTATCTCAAAAATGACTAAAGTTAAACTATTATCCTTTCCGTTCTATTACCCAGTTCCCCATTACCAGTACATCCATTTTTGTCCTGAGAAAACAGTCTAAAGCCTCCTGGGGTTTACACACGACCGGTTCGTTTTCGTTAAAAGATGTATTGAGTACAATCGGAACATTTGCGATTTTTTCGAAAGCCTTTATTAGGCAGTGGTAGCGTGGATTTTGTAATTCAGTAACAGTTTGTAAACGCCCTGAGCCATTTACATGAGTTACTGCGGGAATCTCCTTGCGTTTCTCCTCACGTATCTGATAGACCTGCAACATGAACGGCACATCATAGTCAGTTTCAAACCAATCTTTTACTGCCTCACGAATAATGGAAGGGGCAAATGGCCTGAATGATTCACGGCGTTTTATTTTCAGATTAAGAATGTCCTTCATATCAGCTCTACGAGGGTCACAGATTATAGAGCGGTTTCCTAATGCACGCGGCCCCCATTCCATCCGCTCTTGAAACCATCCGATTACGTTTCCTTTTGCTATTTGTTCAGCAATTCGTTGGCAAAGTATCTTTTCATCTTCTATTCTGGTTATTTCACAATTTTGTGCTTCTAATTCTCCATTACTACTTTTCAATATTTCGTAAATTTCTGTATCATTAAAACATGGGCCTAAATAAGCATGGTTCATTACAAACGAGCGGGCTTGTTTTAATTCCTGATTCCATACGTAAAAGGCCGCGCCTATGGCTCCTCCACTATCGCCAGCCGCCGACTGGATATATAATTCTCTGAAATTGCCTCTCTCAAACACCTTGCCGTTAGCTACGGAATTCATGGCGCAGCCCCCAGCTAGGCAGAGATTTGGATTTTTAGTTTTATTGTAAATATGATCAAGAATATGGAAAAATGCCTCTTCGTACATACATTGCAAAGATGCCGCCACGTTTTTGTGGTGTTCAGAGATTGTTTCGTCTTTCTTTCTGGCTGGACCTACCAAATCCTCTAGTCGGTTGGAATAAACAGTTCCGATCCGCGGCTCACCATTCTCCCAGAACATGGAGATGCCTTCAGAATGATGGAGGAAGTAATCAAGATTTAATTCAAACTTTCCTTTTGATTTCAGTCGGACAATCAGCCTCATCTTATCCATCTCTGTGGGCTTGCCATAAGGGGCAAGTCCCATAACCTTATATTCGTCGCCATAATTCAGAAAGCCGAGATGCTGAGTGATTGCCAGGTAAAAGAGACCGAGGGAATGGGGGAAATTCACCTGATCGTGTATAGTGATGTTAGCGCCTTTTCCTTCACCCCACATGGCGCTAACGAAGTCGCCAAATCCGTCCACAGACACCACCGCAGCAGAATCGAACGGAGATACCAAAAAAGAACTTGCCAGATGCGCCCTGTGGTGTTCTATGTTATGAATCTGAGCCTCTATATTCTCGCGCTTCAAATTAAATTCTTTACATAGAACGGTCTTTATATCCTGTATCTTTCCCGCATTTGATAGCCGATCTTTTATCGCGGATAAGCTTGGTCGTTTGGAGAAGGCAAATAGCGACTTTTTCAATAAATTTGCGTTTGGGTTGCGATTAATTGCAATATGATCAATTTTGTTAATGCTTATGCCGCCGGCTCGTAAACAGTATTTGATTGATTCTACAGGGAAGCCTGCCCAGTGTTTGATCCTGCGGAATCGTTCTTCTTCGGCAGCGGCAACAAGCTTGCCGTCTATAACAAGGCAGGCAGAGGAATCGCCGTGATACGCGTTAAGTCCAAGTATATAAGTCATAACTTTTTAAATTATATTAAACGGCTTAAATAAGTTAGCATATACATGTCTCTGAAGTAAAAAGTAAAGCAATTACCAACACGAACGTTTCGCCATTCTCCTTGCAATGACAATTCTCGTAATAATTCACCATTACCTTTATTTTTAAACATGCTGATAGGTGAATTCAATTTTCTATTATAATGATGGCCATATCTCAGACAATAATTTTATAATTTCATCGATGGTCTTCTTTTCTATATTTTGATGAGTTTCTGGGTTTTCTGTTGGATGTAAGTGCCAGCCTCTCATATTATCATAATCTATTCCCCAGATTCGCTTGTCATTTTCAATAAGTGCAAAGGCTATGGTTCCGGTAAGTTCATTAAAATATACTTGCAAGAAACGATTGTTCTTTAAAATTGCGCGGCATTTTAAAATAAATACTTCGGTAACAATATCAACCTTCTCAACAAATTCAAGTTCAGAAAGGCGTTTGAGCAGCAAAAGAAGAAACTGACTCACATCCATTGTTTTTTTATCTCTTCATAGTGTTTTCTCAATGTTTCCGCTTCTTCCCATTGCCAGAAATCTTTTTCTGTATCAAATGAATACACATCTTTTTTTAAAGTTTTATCCTTAATACTTTTTTCAAACTCCTTAAAATTCATACCCCATTTCATCTGGTAGGTATTTATAGTTTCGTTCAGTGTTTTTAACTTTAGTTCCAGGTATTCAGAAAGAATTTTGTTTAAAGCATCATCTAAGTCTTTCGAATGTGTTGTTTTAACCAGAATCTCGCTGAGCTTTAGTGACATAACAGGCATTTTTACACCCCTTTTTTAAATTAAACAGGACAGATTTTAATATCTAATTCACAAAATTTATTCCGTATTCATCTTTTATAAACTTTTTAATATCTTCTTTATTTTTCCCAGTCTTTTTATATATTTCAAATATCTTCGCATCTACTAAAAACCTATACCAAAAGCCCTGTAGAAAATGCCACATTAAACCTTCTTTACCTTCTAAAAATCCGAATTTTATAAAATATCGGTAAAAAAAATAAAAAAAGGGCCTCATGAAAAGAGGCATGTTAGCGTATAATTTTTCCTTAATCCATCTTTTCCTCTGTTCTTGTGAACCCCAATAATTGCTGGAAACCGAGTCATAATTTAAAAGATGATACTTCAGGTTGAGGATATCTACCGCCTCTCTGGTGGCATAGCTGTTATGTTTCCCAATCCACCAGTGAAGATTCTTTTGGTTTTCATCAATGATATCATTCTTCAAAAAAAGGACTTCCCCTTCAATAATTTTTATATGTTCATCCATCCACCGGTCTTCACAATGGGCTTTACCTTTTTTCCAAATCCGTAATAACCAGGTAGGATAATAACCGCCGTGTTTTATCCACGTACCCATAAAATACACCTTTCTTTTTACATACAAGCCTGTTAATTCTTTTTTCAGATCGGGTAAATTTTTTAATAGTTCGTCTCTTAACTCCGGCGTGACCCTTTCATCCGCATCAAGCCGCATAATCCATTCAGTCGTTATCGGAATAGTATTTAAAGCCCAGTTAAATTGTTTTGAGTGGTTTTCAAATGGGTGTTGATAAATCTTATCGGTATATTTCGTTACGATTTCTAAAGTTTTATCAGTCGAGTAAGAATCGACGATAAAAATTTCTTCCACCCACCCATAAATGCTTTTTAAGCAGTTTTCTATATTTTTTTCTTCATTGTAAGTGAGAATAACAACAGAAATTGGGGTTCTCATATCTTCCGGGCAACGATTATCATTGACTTCCATAAATATGGCAATCTTCCGCTACCGTAAAATTTTACGTAATTGAATCCGGATTCATGAAGTATTTTTAAAATTGTTTTCTTTGAAAAAAACTTGATATGACCACCTTCCCATAATGGATTTGCGTGTTTGTCAAAACCGTCCAATAAATTGATTGCTAAGTTTTTGAAATAACCGTGATATGGAGTGGTAAGAACTAAGTAGCCACTTTGTTTAAGCCAGGTATTTATATTTATTAAGTAAGTTTTCGGGCTATAGAGATGTTCAATCACTTCAGCCGATAAAACTATATCATAGTCCTTTAGAGGGAAAATATCCGGCAGTACTGTCTCATATCCATTGTGGATTGTGAATCTGCTTTGAATATCTGTAAAACTTTTTTTAGCTACTTCTACACCACTTTGAGAAACATCGAATCCCCAAATATTATCATACCCTCTCTTATAAAGTTCGTTCAATATATACCCCCCCCACAGCCTGCATCAAGAATCCTCAAGGTCTTTGAAAGGTTTAAATCTTCTAAAATGCTTAGAATATAAGGAAACAAATAATTATGTGCCTGAGTTTGTGCTTCCTTCCAGCCATAATCTTTTATTGGTGTTTGTCTTGGTTCTTGCACTTCTCAATACCCCTTCATAAGTTTTAATCATCATATCAGCAACCATATCTATATCATAGTAACTCTCTGCCAATCTCCTGCCATTTTCTGCAATCTCTTTCCTTCGTGTTTCATTGTCGAGCAATGATTTAATGCCTCTATGTAAACTTTCTGGATTTGTTTCGACAACAACACCCGCTTTATTATTCTCAACCTCTTTGTAGATGCCTACTTTATTGGAAATCACAACGGGAACGCCACAGGCCATAGCCTCGACAACTGACATCCCGAAATTTTCAGAATATGAAGGAAGCACAAATAATTCAGCATCATTATATACCGATAGTTTTTCTTTTCCCGTAATCATACCGGTAAAAATTGTTTTATTGAGAACTCCATATTTACCCAGTCTTACTTTTATTTCTTCCCCATAATTTTCATTATCAGGACCTGCTAAAACAAGAAATAAATCTTTATACTCCTCAGCAAGTTTTTTAAACGATTCAATTAAGATGTCAATTCCTTTTTTGATGTTTATTCTTCCAAGGAAAAGCATGTTTCTTTTGCCCACCAAGACGGGATATCTTGTTTCGAGATACCTTTTCTCGGGAGGTTCTTTAAACTCTGAAAAATCAAGTCCATTAGGGACAACAAAGGATGAACATGTTAGTTTTAGATATTTCGTAACCTCTTCCTGTTCATCCGTTGTTGTAAAATGGATTGCATTTGCTCTTTGTAAATACTGTCTGGCTATTACATTGAAATAGAGCATTTTTTTATTTGATGATTTTAATTTGATGGTTTGTTCATATATTGTTCCTCTTGGGGATATTATATAGGGCTTTTTATATATTAAACTAGCAATTGCACCTGCTAATACCGGGAAATTCCATACAGCAGTTATATGAATAAGATCATACTTCTCCATTCCTTTAAAAATCTCAAAGAAAAGTCGGGGAGAAAAGGTATAGTGTTCGTATCCGTAATATTTGAGATACCTAACTCGTACATCATCAAGAAATGCCCACCGATTTAAAGGAATATCATTTCTGCCCTCCAACCCTGCGTCTGTCGTAATGACATCTACTCTCAAACCTTTTTTAACAAGGGTTTTATTAAGTAAGTGGACAGACTGAATGGGACCACCGTACTTAAAAGCAGGATAATATGAAGGAGTAATATGAAGAATATTCATGTTTAATTGCCCTGTTGTTCATGCACATTGATCAAGGATTGCCTTGAGTTGTTCTAGTCCACTATTTAACGATAGCAATTTATCAAATGTTCTCATGGCACGAGTTCTATAACCCTCGTAATCTGCCAATATGCTATTTATAGCGCCATCAATTTCTTCCGTATCGTGTATACAAATACCACAACCATTATCTTCTACCCATTTAAGACTTTGATAATTACTTGTTATAACAGGGATTCCACACTGCAAATATAATGCAATTTTTCCTGACGACAAGCCCATTAATTCCTCATTTAATTCGTTGCCTTTCTCTGCCTTGCATAAGGCTATCCCGATGTGAGCCGACATTACAAGTAATTGCAACTCATTGTATTCAAGAAACTGTTCGGAAATAAAAACATGAGAATTTGCTTCAATCAAATTTTGACGTAATAAGTTCCTATATGGGGTTTCACCTGAAACAGGAGGGGAATGGAAAACAAGAACCACATTTTCTGACAATGTTTTTGCTTTTTTTGCTATTTCCGCACTCATAAAATGAGGAATAATACCGCCAACATAAAGCAAAACCGCCTTATTTGTTGGAATATTATATTTCTTTTGTAACCACAACGAATCAACCCGGTTAGCGTATCCTATTGGAGAATTTGGAAGAATAACAAACTTGTGACTATCCAAATTATGCTCATTAGCTAAAGCCGCGGCCCTGTGCTGGTCCTGTATTATTGTTGCTGTACAGCGACGATTAATCAGGGCTTCTATAATTAAGAATAATTTTTTACCATACTGAGTTGTTTCTTTTTTTAAGCGAAGTTCTAAATTATAGTAGAATATTTTGATACGAGAGTTCCATAGTAGAAAGCCCGCTAACAATAGTCCCCAATGTTCTGTTGCTATTATATAATCAGGCCGTTTTGCTATATTTTTTAATATAAAAAAACACCAATTCATAATTATGCGCGAAATTCTTTGTAAAGATGTATTCGTGCTATAAAATATTACATGCAATCTGACATTAGGAGACCCAAATTCGGGTAATGGAACATTTGAAGGATGATATAAGAAGAGTTCGATTTTATAATTATTTTCTGCTAACCATTTAATACATCCATAAAGAGACGGAATCATGGAGACACAGTGTGTCACACATATAAACCATATTTTATTACAATTGTTTTTCATAAAGATAGAATATGTGAATAAATTTTATACTTAGCAGGTCTCCTGCGTGAAAGGAATAATAAAACAAGCATAAGTAAGGTTGGACCTACTTCCTGTAATCGCCAAGTATGAATGCCCATTAATGCGAAGGCATGACCAAAAGCGAAAACAATTAGCAATCCTATACTTTTTTGGCCAATCGATTTTTTATATAGATAACCAATCAAAAGCCCATAACAGAATGGAATAATAAAAACTCCTATCCAGCCTAGATCAGTATAGAAAGGAAGACACCAAGTATAATGTGCGTTTGCTGTTGCAGATATTCCGACTCGAAATGGTGTTTGAATGTCATATCCACCAGCACTAGGCCAGGTGTTCCAACCCTCTAATCCAAATTTTCTTACTAAAAGTAAAAGAATTGTATTTATGCCTCCTAAGGATAGACTTCCGATAAACTTATTATGTGTAGGCATTACTTTGTCTCTCATATCAAATAAAACAAATGGCTGCGAGAAATACTTGGTAGCTACAATTCCCTGATCTGTTATGCTATCTCCTATTCTCAGCAAAGTAATAAAACCTAAAATAAATACCGCAAATATTAAACATAACGCTAAAAATAATCTATTTGTTAGGTATGAGAACTTATGCTTATTCTCACAGGGTCTTATTTTTTTGGAGTAGAAAGAAACAATAAAAAAAACTATTAGAAATAAGAATGTAATTCCTCTTGAAAGTGCTGTCATATCCACTAGTAAAAAAGAGATAAAACTCAAGCCTAGGAACAAAAGATCAGAATATTTGTTAAAAAAATAGTAGCGATACATGAATACACTGCTAAATACATATACACTCGGAACTAAAATAAAATCTCTAAACGTTACCATGTAAAAACTACCCCAGAGTATATTCTGCTGTGTTTGCACCAGCATGTTTCGCAGTTCGGATGGACTAAATATAGATAGCAGGTTTCTAACGCGAAATGCGTTATAGAGGACAAAAATAAAGGCTATTATAAATAATATTCTTATACGATGAACTAACTTCTTATTATCAAAAATACTCCAAAATGAAACGTCATGTAAATATGAATAGCATTTTGTTGCTTTATGAGAAATCATAAACCCTATTGAATACCCCCATATTGAAGACATAATAAGGACGTATGTAATGTCCTTTGGTAAATATAGACCTGTCCAGGATTGCCTGCCCAATAACATAAACGAATACCACCAAACGACAAAAATTGATATAGGATTAAGAATCGAACGGAAACAAATAAAAGTTGTTATTAACAAAATAAATAATGAAAACCAATATAAAAAATTAAAGGAAGGCATATTTTTAAATTATAAAATCCAGAAGCGATACTCTGAGCTAAAAATACAGAGAAAGGGAATGTCTAAAATTTAATTCGTCCAAGTATCTCGCTTTCATTACCCATTCATATAAAGTTGTATCTTTTCTAACTTCTTGCTGGTGATATTCATGCCCTTTACAATAGGCCGCTTTGATTTTTGCAGTACGTTTATTTCCAAAAGACAATTGTAATCCATGCTTAAATTTTCTTAAAAACATCTTCCAGCTTTTTGTTTTGTGCCCATTTCGTATGTTAGTATATGAATCAGATATCCCCTGATTGAATGCACGCTTGCAAAAATAATCCTCGGTCATCCGGCTTATAGGCACCAAATGATAAATTGAGGCTTTCGGGTGATAAAGAGCTTTATATCCTTGTCCCAAAATAAACCGGCTGATGTGTCTTTCCCCATCACCACGATAGCGGATCAGTTCTTCTGGCATACCATCGGGATGAAAACCGCCTGCCTCAAGCAATACTGATTTCCGGATTGAAAAATTACAACCATTAACATAAAAAGGGCTTATCTCTTTTATCTTGTCTCCAAGATCAAGAATGCTTAAATAACCTAGCTCCCTATTTCCATGTTGATCTTCTTTCCACATCTGCTTAATCCAATCTGGCGGTTCAGCTTCAAACTTAGGCAGATTTTTCCCTCCAACAAGCGCTATCTGCGGATCTTCAAATGCCTCTGCAATACCTTCAAGCCAGGTTGGAAATGCCTCAATGTCATCATCTGCATAGACAAGAATGTCGCCCCGTGCCTTTTTTAGGCCAAGATGTCGTCCAACGTGTAAACCAGGTTGTGGATCATTATAATAACAAAGGTTATGTAATTTTTCTTTAAATGCCTGATAAACCTCTGAAGTATTATCCGTTGAGCCGTTATCTGCAATGATAACTTCGAAGTATTCAGGTGAATATGTCTGGGCTACAATAGATACCAACGCCCTTTCTAAATATTTTGCTCTATTTCGTGTAGGTATAATGATAGAGAGGAACATTCAGGTTATTGACTCTTTTGCAAGTTTAAAGGTTTGTTTTACGAATTCTTTTTCTACTAACCAAGAGACTGATATATAGATTATTCCACCTAAAATTATTATTCCTATCAGTTTAAACAATCCTAACATACCAACAAAATCACCAGAAACGTTAGTTAGAGGATAGATTACAATGGCAATAATTAGTCCACTTATAAAAGGTACTCTTACGCAACTATAAAGATATGTGAATGGCAATTTCAAAATTTTATTTGCTACAAAAAAGTGTAATCCCATACTAACAATTGCTACAGCAAACCTTGCAAAACAAAAGGTTAAAAGGCCATAAGGTGCAGCAAATATGTATATAGGTATATAGTAAATTAATGCTACAAAAAGAAGCTTGGAATTTATATCTGGCCTTCCTATTGCTCTGTAAATCTCTGGATTTAATCCAACAAACCATGTTATGGCATCTTTCATTCCAATTATCGCTATCACTATTTCAATACCGTTCCATTTTTCTTCAAATATGATTGAAGAACCTTGTTTCGCAAAAATCACAAATCCAATGCCGATTGGAAAAGAAACAAAACAGATAATTTTCATTATTTTGAGAAAAGTTTGTTTTAATTCATCAAGATTTGATTGTAGCCTGGAAAAAGCAGAAAAAGCTATTGGAGTAAAATGACTTAAAAAAGTCCCGAAGACAAGCATAACAAAAATTACGCCCGTTCTATAAATACCCAGTTCCTTCACCCCTAAAAAGTGGCCAAGAATTATAGAATCTCCGCACATTAATAACCAGCCCAGTAACGCTTCTAGTGCAACCCAGCTACTAAAACCCAATAGTTTTTTTGCTAATTGATAATCATAGTTAAACCTTGGTCTCCAGGGACTTAGCCTCCAATAAAGAAATACTTGAAATAATGCCCCAATTAAAGTACCAAAAACCAATGCCCATACACCAATATTATAGAATGCTAAGGGTATTGATACAACGCCTGGAATGGTGGCGGAAAATAGTCTAATCAAAAACAATTGTTTAAATTGGAATTGTCGTTGGAATAATGCTTGATGTACAGATACAAGGCTAACAAGGACAATTTGCAAGCATAAAACCCTTAAGACCTTTGTTACTTTTGGTTCGTGAAAGAACTCGGAAAGTAGAGGAGCTATGACAAAGAGTATTAAATATAGAAAAAAGGAGAAGGTCAAATTTGTCCAAAAAATTACATTAGATGATTTATTGATCTCCGTTTGTCGTTGAATTAATGTCTTTCCTAAACCAAAATCCTGGAATATCTGTGCAAGGCTAATAACAATCATCGCCACGCCAACTAGCCCAAAATCTGTTGGTGTTAGTAAACGCGCAAGAATTAATGTAGTTATTGGTTGAATAGATCGTGAGGCAATTTCACCGAGAGCAGTCCATTTTACAGATCTAATTGCATTCGTTTTTATATTAGAAACTACTTGAAACCCTTCTGCACTTTTCATTTCTCAAACACCGCAGCAAATTTTAAATAACAATCAGATGAAAGCTCCTTTTCATTTTCAATGAAATAGACTTTTAGTTGAAGCCCATTAAGGTTATATACGACTCTTTCAATAAACGATTTTACCGAATATTTTCTTGAGAATCTTATTCTATGGCCATCGTCTCTCCATACCCTCATAGCGCCCTGATAATCCAATTTGCGCCGATCAGCCAGAGGACTGGAATCTGCAAAATAAAAATTGTGCATGTAAAGTGGTAAAATTACCATCTTACCTCCCATATTTAGGACTCTCTTAGCTTCTGATAACAACCTTATATCCGCATCACTTTCAAACATCTCATAAGCACAATGTAAAGCCATTTTAGTAGCAAAGTTATCTGGTAGAGGTGTATCGGTTGCATCTGCACCTATTTTGTTGCCATTTACTCCTTTTGGAAAAGCAATATCCAAAGCATAGGCAGTACAACCATACAATCGTTTTGATATTTCAGACCAGGGGCTACTTGATGCCGCTATATCAATCAATTTGTCACCTTCCTTCAACTCAAGCAATTGTGCCCCAACATAGTGTTCAAGCGCCTTTTCAATAAAAACACTTCCATAATGATTTACATATTCTTTTGGAAAAGATGCCTTATCAAGCCAATTATTAAACTCATCAACGTTTACCCTGTAAGGAATAACTGTAATGCCAGATGATTCAAAATCACTTCGTATTTTTTCATAGTTTTGAGGAGATAATTTACTTTGCCTTTTGCTATAAGGATTAAGATAAAAGCCCATTAATCCACTTACAATATGGTATGAAAGGTTAATTGTATCCAATAATCCTTTCCTCTTAATTTGTCTCAATATTCTATTTATCATGTTTGGTTCTTCTCCCAATTAGTTTGCAAAAGCTTGTATAATTTTTAATGAAAAGTACCGTTCGTCATGAAATCCATAAGCTTTTCTTTTGATAACTTTGATCTTATTATTAACCCCTTCGAGTTTAC
>WBZY01001164.1_pt1 | contig 14736 bp, 12 predicted proteins | sample 5204191 | NCBI WGS metagenome assembly WBZY01 (sample SAMN12344363, study PRJNA552823) | activated sludge metagenome | biome: Activated sludge suspended growth; feature: Anammox Sidestream; material: Wastewater; isolation source: activated sludge from anammox sidestream of wastewater treatment...
ACCGCAAGCCAGAAACGATCTCCTGGCATATGCCTAACTTGAACTCACGACTGAAACTACGGCGAGACACCATCCTATTTTCTCCTGACAGAACAAGTAGGTGTCCACAAATTTCGCCGCAGTGCACGGAATCCACCTCATGACGAAAAGAGTGGATGCGGGGGAGGAGATTCGGGGCTTTCCGTTGTATGATGGACATGGAAACATGATCGCAACGCTCGGCCGCTCGGAGAACTCGCCTTACTTTGGGGTTGCTGACTTGCGGTCCTATGACGTCTGCGAGTGACCGCAGGCGAGTTCCTGGTCTGCTAACCTCGTGCCGTTCAGGACGGGCGCCTCTTCGGCAGTTCCCTCGTTGTCGCTCCCGCTTTACGCTGTCCGAAGTCTGAGGCGACTCGCAAATCCCAAATTCTGCACTCGCGGGCGCGGCATCCAGTAGACTGCCGCTTGTGGAGGGCTAAGCTCGTGTACGAATGGATTCGTCAACTGTACGCCGACCCGAACATGGCGCGGATGGGCCACGCCCAGAGCATCGAGGATCAGAATCTTGGTTCTGGATGGATCTACTACGGACTTGCTAGGGCACTGCGACCCTCGACGGTGGTCGTGATCGGCTCCTTCAGGGGCTTTGTTCCTCTCGTGCTTGGGAAGGCTCTGCAGGACAACGGTAGGGGTGACGTGGTCTTCATCGACCCTTCGCTGGTGGATGACTTTTGGCTGTCGCCCCCTCGCGTGCGGCGCCACTTCAAGAACTACGGAATCACGAACGTCCGTCACTACTGCTGCACCACGCAGGAGTTCGTGACGACCGAAGGGTACCGAAGCCTCGATGAAATCGGGTTGCTCTTTGTGGACGGGTACCACACGGAAGAACAGGCGCAGTTCGATTTCACTGCGTTTGAGCCCAAGCTCCGATCCGACGCGCTCGTGCTTTTTCACGACAGCGTTCGCGAGCGCCAGTCGAGCATTTACGGCGAGAATCGCGCTTACACGCACAGTGTTTGTAGGTTCATGGAGTCCCTCCGCCTGGACCCCGCCTTCCAGGTGCTGAGCCTAGGCCTGGGAGACGGCCTGACCGTCGTTTCGCGGGCGCAGCATCATCCCGACCCCAGACAGGTCCTCATTGAGGCAACGAGACGGTGAGCACGGCCCGAGACGCTCAGAGTGATTTGTGGGCGATCACTTGCCTCTTTGGCGTTTCATCGCCACGTCGCATCGAGAATTACTGGGAGTTTCGCAACGCGCTGCGCCTTCCCCTCGTGACTGTGGAACTCTCCTTCGGCGAACCGTTCGCTCTGGACGCAACGGCATCGGAGGTGCTCGTTCAACTTCAGGGGGGAGACGTCATGTGGCAAAAGGAGCGCTTGCTTTCACTGGCGCTTGCGCGTCTTCCTGATTGCTGCACAAAGGTTGTCTGGTGCGACGCAGATATTATCGCTCCCGACCCTTCATGGCCTCTCGCGATCTCCAACGCGCTCGACGAGGCGCCTTTGGTACAAGGGTTCGCCGAGGTCCTGCACTTGCCTCCACGCATCGCGCTTCCGGCAAGCGAGGACATACAATGGCATCCTTCGACGATGCTTGCTCTTTCGCGCGGCGGGACGGTCGCTGAGACCCTTGATTCTGCGCTCAACCGCACGGGCACGTCGCCCTGCCCGGGACACGTCTGGGCAGCGCGGCGCGAGGTGGTCGAACGCTGCGGGTTGTACGATGGTTGCATCATAGGAGGAGGCGACACTGCAGTCGTCAGTGCGGCCCTTGGACATCCGGAGGTCGCGATTGAACTCCACGCAATGGGAGAGGCGCAGGCTCAGCGGTACGCTTTGTGGGCGCAGAGGTTCTACGCAGAGACCCGCGGTCAGATCACCTTCGTTCCCCAGACGATTCACCATCTGTGGCATGGAAGTATGGAAAGCCGCAGAGCGAGGCAGCGCCACCGGGGCTTAAGCGCCCTCGGATTCGATCCTTACAGCGACCTAAGGTTGTCTCCGAGAGGCGTTTGGCAATGGAGTTCCGAGAGGCCCGAACTTCACCGGTACCTCAGGGAGTACTTCGAGTCTCGCGGCGGGGCCGAAAGAGAGGGAGTGACCTCTTGAGCCTAGGTTCGCCGATCCTGATTTCCCGATGCAACGGACTGAACCCGCACCACTACGACGTGGTATTGGACTGGATTGAGCAGCAACACCCCGATCTGCTTCGCCACGTCGCAGGAAGGGCGTTGCCCTACTCGCTTCCCAACGATTCCAAATGCCGGCTCCATATCCCCTGGCTGCAAGATCCTGTTGAGGACCTTCACGCTTCCGCTTACCATTGGTCGACTGAGCTGTCGCGTCAGTGCGACGAGCGAGGAATCCGAACGATCAACCGCGTGGACAAGCATGCGAACGTTTCCAGGTTGGAAGCGAGCCGACGGCTCGCTTCGGCAGGCATCCGCACTCCCAAGGTCATGGCCGTTGCGAGCGAGGAGGAGCTACGCGATTGCCTTTGCGGTATGGAGCCTCCTGTGATTCTGCGCGACAATAGGTCTCACCAGAGCCCTTTCGTGCGAATCGATTCGATGTCGGAGGCGAAAACCGCAAACCTCAATGGCTTTCGTGACCCGGTCCTGGCCGAGTTCATCGATGTAGCTAGTCCAGACGGATCCTACAGGAAGTTCCGCTGTATCCTGCTGGGAGACACCGTCTACTCGCATCACCTTCAAGTCACGGAGTCTTGGATTTCGCGGGGAAAAGGGCGAATCAAGAACGCCTCGACGCGAGAGGAGGAGATCGAATACCTGCTCGCGCCAGAACCCCATGAGGAACTCATGCGCGCCGCGCGAGTGGCCCTCGATTTGGAGTTCTTGGCAATCGACTACGCTCTCGACAAACAAGGCCGGGTGGTCGTTTGGGAGGCCAACCTCTACCCGCACATTCACTTTTCGAAATACGACCTTGTCTATCGCAACTTCGCAATGGAGCGCACAATTGCCGGGATGGTCCGCTACTATTTGGAGCAAGCGGGAATCCCCGCGCCCGCCAGATTGATCCAACAAGCGTCTTATGTCAACGGAGAGTGAGTTTGAGAAGTCGCCCGCACCGACGGCCTATTTTGGATTGCCGATCAGGATCGCTTTGCCGAAGGCCGATCGAGGACAGGATGTCGGGGTCCGGAGGTTTCGCGAGCGAACTCGGGAGCTCCCTACGTTCGGCCACGTGCTATTGAAATGCGTCCCCTCCAAGGACATTCTGCAGCATGCTCTTAACGAGTCTGGCTCATCGGGACGACGACCGCCCCGATGAAGCCCAGCACGAATAGCGCCAACCCAGCGGCTGAAGGCGATTCAGCGCCTTCCCTTCGCTAGCCCGTGTACCCGAATACGTTCAGGTTCACGGCAATGGTCTCGGCCACCTTCCCCTTCGCCATGTCGGGGATCATGATGCCGTAGTCGGCCAGCTTGACCTGGAACCGGCACTTCAAGTTCACCACGTTCCCCATGAACATCGCCTTGCGCGTTGCGTCGCTCTCCGGGAGGTACCTGACCGTGGCGGTGGTCGTGATCGTCCGGGTCACTCCGTGGAGGGTGAGCTTACCGGTGACCTGGTAGTCGTTGCCCTTCGCGTGCTTCACGGCCGTCGTTTCGAAGGTGGCCTTCGGAAACTTGGAGGTGTTGAACCACATGTCGCTCTGCAGGTGTTCGTTGCGCATGGCGATGCCTGTGTCGACCGACCCGAGATCGACCTCGATCTTGCCGCTGCCGGTTCGCTTAACCGGGTCGAAGTTGATTGCTCCCGTGACCTTGTGCGTTTGCCCGGTGAAGTTCTCGAACTGGGCCTCGCTCGTAAACGAGAAGGTCTGGGCGACCTTCATGCCGCCGGCGTCGCCGACTTTGAACTTTTGATCGGCAGCGCCCGCCAGGGTAAGGCCGAGGGCTGCGACCGCTACGGAAAGTACGATTCTTGCTTTCATTCTTGGATTCTCCTTGGGGCGACCGTTCTTGGGGCCGTCCTACAGCAAGAAACGCGATGTCGCTCGACCAAGGTTGTGCCCTACGACACGTTTTGCCAAGGCCTGTCCCACTGAGCTTCGTGGGCCAACTTGTCCGAGTTCACGATCACGATGTTTTTGCCTTCGAACTCGATCGCGCCCGCATCGACGAGCCCGAGCGTCGCCCGGTTGGCCGCCTCGCGGTTGCTGCCCACCATTTCCGCGATCTCTCGCTGAGTCAGCTTGAGGCCGATCTTCCGGCCCTTGGGGTGGTCCTCGCCAAATTTCTTCGCAAGTTCTGCCAGAAGGCGGGCGATTCGAACTTTGACCGTGCAAAAGGCGATGTCGATCAGACGCAGTTCGATCGTCTTGCGGCGAAGGCCTTGCTGCTTGGAGAAGTGCAGGGCGAGGCCCGGAGTCGCCTCGAGCAGTTCTCGCAAGATTCGCGCGGGGACCCTACAAAACAGCACGTCGTCCAAGACCTCGGCGTGGTCGGCGTCGGAGTCTTCGGTCAGGATCGGCGTCAGGCCCAGCACGTCTCCCGGCCCGAGCAGGTCCACGGCCACCTCGCGCCCTTCCGCGGCCCTCAAGAGTCGCACGTGGCCCTCCTTGATCAGGTAAGCGTTGCCCCCGGCGGTTGTGGCGACGTTCAGCTTATGCCCGCGTTTGGAGGGGATCATCTTCGAACTCGCGGCAAGGTCCATCTGCTGAGCTTCCGTGAGTTGGGGAAAGAAGTTCAGGTTTCGGATGTACCAAAGGCAGCTCCGCTCCATGATGGAGTGCAGTGTACCGGCGGAGCGGGTTGCTTGGTCTTGGGGTGGGGAGATATGGGGAAGGGGCTTCTTCTTTCGCAGTGGAAGCAAGGGTGATAGTGGAACCCAACGACCCTTACTTCGCCGGACGGAACTCAGCCACAAAGCCGCCGTCGCGCGCAAGCCGCACCTCGATCTCTTCGCCACGCCGGACCTCACGGGTCTCCACCGTCAGCAAGTTCGGATCGAGATCGGCCCCATCCGCGTCGCGCCATAGCCTCATCCGGAAGTTCGACCTGCCCAGGAACGAAGCGGAGAACCTCACCGTTCGCGCCTCGCCAGCCGACGCGCATCCCACCCACCAAGAAGCGCCTTTTCTCCGCGCCATAAGGGCGATCTCGCCAACCTTGCCCGCAAGGACCCTTGTTTCCTCCCAAAACGTAGGGACCTCGCGCAGGAAGTCCAGCCCCGCTTGACCTTCATACGCGTCAGGGTAATCCGACACCATAGGGTTAGGGTTATCGATAAGAACGTAAAGCGCTAAGTTGAATCCTCTCGTGCCGAGTACGTTTGGACCGACGTTCCGCGGAACGAAATCCTCCCTGACGACCGACCGAAAACCTCCCAAGTGGTAATCCATCGGCCCAGCGATCTGCCTGGTGAACATCACCCTGAGAGTATGTTCGGGCGTACAGGTATCTCTCCACTTCAGGTACTCAAGGTTCAGCGAACCTTCGTGATTCATGAGGTTGGGATAGGTGCGCTCCCAACCCGTAGGCTTATACATTCCATGAAAGTGAATCAGAATCTGGTGTCGAGCCGCGGCCTTTAGGATCTCCTCAGCAAACCGCACGGTCGCCTGATCGTCGTTATCAAAGAAATCGACCATCATTCCGCCCCACCCCAGGTTTCGATAGTGAGCAAACACCGCGTCGAGGTCCTTGCCCCGGAGCGTCGCCTGGTGGACCCACGTCCAGAGTCTCACTCCCTTCGATCGAGCATAGTCGGCGATCCTCTTCAGGTCGAGGTCCGGTCTCACCTTCGTCGAGTCCGCGCCAGGTCCAGGAAACAGTCCCGGCTGGCCGTTGATGTACCAAGGTTCGTCGTTCTCGCTCGAGATGATCGAATGGTAGAGGATTCCGTTCGCGGCGGCAAAGTCGATGTAGCGCTTCTGTGCCTCGAATGAAAGAATCGGTTCGTTGGGCTTTGGGTAACCGACGTAACCGTTCCACCAATACCAGGTCATCTTGCCGGGTCGAATCCATGAGGCATCGCCGATCGCCGGGGGATCGTTGAGGCAAAAGAGCGTCGTAGATTCGAGCAGATCGCCCGGCCGGTTCCCGATCAATACGACTCGCCAAGGGGTCTTGAAAGGTACGGAGCATACGGCTTTGGATCCATCGGACCGCGGCGACAATCGAGCGAACAGCGATTGACGAGTATCTCCGATGGGGCGCATCAGGGACATTCCAGGGAATTCACGCAAGCCTGCTTCAGTAATGGCCAAGGTGATTCCATCTTGTCTCTGCAGCGTTAGAGGAGTATCGAGAAGTACTCCTTGCCGGAGGTCGCTGAGTGGCACCTCCGCGATCAGGTGCTCACGCGAGTTAGCGAAGTTTGCCATGTAGCGCGCATAGGCCGTCCATTCCCCCGCTGGCACGAAGCTCGAGTCCTCACCCTGCACGACCACGCCTTTCGAACCGGGAAGCGACTCGACCTCATATCGAAACGCCACCGCGTCGTCGAAGCAGCGAAAGACGAGCGCAAGGCCGCCACCATCGGGCGTCCTGAGTCCAAGCCGAATCTCGCGGAACCTATTCACACCCTCCGATGACTTGCCAAACAGGATCGGGACTCGCTCATCGACGAACCTCGTCGCCACCGAATCCACCCGCGCTCCCTCCATGAGGTCGCCCCGCGCCTTTTCGGTCAGGCTCAAGAGGCACCCATCAAGGAGCGTTTTCGTCCCCCGCTTCAGGCTCCATGAGGGTCTCCCAGCCGAACTTCCCTGCGGGAGCTCGATCTGAACGTCGAGCGAACCGCTCGGAGAACGGAGCGCATATCGACCTGAGGAGTCGAGGGCAAGGGCCTCGGAAGTCCGGGTGGGTCTTTCAATCGATTCCATGGGCGGGTTGGGGGGCAACAGGCCGGCAGCGGCGATAAAGGCGAGCATGGGGCGGAGCTTACCGTCTCCTTAGCGAAGGCAGTCTGGAAGATGCCAAGAGCGCCTTGTAGGGAGAGGGTAGATTGGGGCCATGACCCGACCGAATCCGCCCACGACGCCTGAAGAGTACATCGCCGGGCTCGACGAGCCAAGGCGAACGCACGTTCAAACGCTTTTCGACCTCATTCGCAAGGCGGCGCCCGAGCTAGAGCCTTGGATGGTCTCCGGCAAGATCGGCTTTGGGAAGTTCCCCTACCAGGGCAAGAGTAAAGCCTGTTCGGGAGAGTGGTTCAAGCTCGGCTTGGCGAGCAACAAGAACTCGATCATGTTTGCTTCTTGCGCGGCTGGCGAAAACGGCAAAACGCTGCCCGAGACCTACGCCGAGAAGCTACCGAAAGCGAGCATTGGCCGAAGCTGCATCAACTTCCGCAAGTTCGAGGACGTGGACCTCGACGTACTCCGCGAAATCGCCGAAAGGACGGCAAAGGCAGACTTCTCGAACTGGATGATGTGAAGAGAATGCATTGGGAACTGGCAGCGTAAGTGATTCGTCGAACCCGGCAGCTTGCCCAAGCATCCAGCGTCGAGCAGTACTGATCAAGCGGGAAATGGTCACCGCACGGACGCCGCGCGCGGTCCTACGACACCTCCCGGTACCTGCTCGGCTCGCAAAAACGCCATTATGTCCAAAATGGTCGTCTGTGCGCCCGATCCTAAGAACTCGCCGCACCGTCTGAAACAGTATGAGGAAGCTCGCATCCGCTGGCGCGGGCGCTTTGGTGTCCGGAGCCTTGCTGACGGCCTCCATGCCGCCCGCCGACCTTGGGATGCTCTCTTGGCTCTGCATGGCCCCTCTTCTGATCGGAGTTCGTGGGTCTGGCTTCGTCGTCGGTTCGTTGGCTGCCTTGGGGGCGGCATTGATCGCAGCGTGGCTGAGTGTGATTGGCGTGTTCTATCCTGGCGTCGCCCGCCTCGATGAAACGGCAGCCTGGCATTACGTGGGCTTCTTCTTGTTCTCCCTTTCGATGGTCGCCGTTGCGGGTATCTGGGCCGACCTAAAGACGACGTCACGCTGGGTTTGGCTTTGGCTCCCTGCGATCGCCGTTGTGGCGGAAGCAACGCTACTGCTCTACCTTCCCGCACACTTGGGACTGGCGCACTATCGTTCCCCGTTTCTATTGAAACTGGCCTCGTTCACCGGCATTTGGGGAGTCTCGTACCTCGTATGGGCATCGAATGTCCGCGTGGCTATGGCGTTTGCCGACGGCCGACTACGCGAAAGATCGAAGCTGCTTGCGGCTCGGACCCTGGACCTGAGTTTGCTCGCAGTCATACTCGCAGCCATGGTTTGGCGGTTTCCGCCCCCAGCCCCCGGGGCATTGGGCGAAGGCAAACATGGCCAAATGCTCTTAGCAGCCATTCAGACGCTGAGTCATGAACCCGACCAACTCGATCGGCTCCATCGACAGGCGGCCGCGCATGAGCCTGAATTCGTGGTGTGGCCCGAACTCAGCGCATCCGGGTGGGTGGTCGGTGGGGACGTTGGAGAGTTACAGAAAGTAAGCGAGCAAGGCGTTGCGTTCGTAACGAGCTATCCCAGATTGGAGGGAGGCTCGTTACCCTACAACGTGTCTACTCTCTTCGTCGAGGGCAAGGCTTTGGGGAATTACCGGAAGCGCAAGCTGTTTGGTGGGGAGCGGTCGATGCATCTGCCAGGGAGTAAGCCGACTTCGGCGCGCTTTCGCAAGGGGGATGTAGGGCTTCTTGTCTGCTTCGATTCGTGCTTTCCCTATATCGTTCGAGAGACCGCCAGCCTACCTGGCGTGAATTCGATTTCCTTGCCCAGCATGGGGCCGGAAAGCCCCTTCGGCGTTATGCAAGCAGTGCACGGCGCGTTCACCCCCTTTCGAGCAGCGGAAAACGGGGTCGCGATTGCTCGCGGCGAGAGCAGCGCCTTCGCTCAAATTGTCGATGGGGACGGCCGAATTGTGGCCGAGGCGCCTGCGGGATTCGAGGGGGCGATTGCCGGCTGGGTTTCCGACCGACCGCGGTGGACATTCTACAAGGTCGCAGGCGATTGGTTCCTGGGGGTGTGCGTGGTGGTGACTCTGATCGTTGGCGCAACGGCGATTCTCCGGCAGCGAAACGAAGCTGTTCCGGGACGCTCCGATACTTGAGGACAACGGTTTCTCGGTCGTCCCACGAGAATCGGATCTGAATGGGACCAGAAGCGCAAGGCTATCGAGGTGCCGCCCGCGGCGTCCAGACAGCCGGACCGTAGTTCCGTTTGACTGCAAGAGTCGGGAGTTGATTCCAATCTCCCCGCATCTGTGGAGCATGTCTCTGCAGCCGGTAACGTGAACGAGACCCTTCACCCCTGGCGGGAGGAATGCAAACCTCCTGGCCCGCGTGGGTCCGGTTCGATCCTCGAGGCCTGAAGGACCGCGAGGTTACAGCGAAGGACGAAGGCCTGGAATCCGTGCCACCCGACCGATCCTCAAGGCCTGAAGGACCGCGAGGTTACAGCAAAGGACGAAGGCCTGGAATCCGTGCCACCCGACCGATCCTCGAGGCCTGAAGGACCGCGAGGTTACAGCGAAGGCCGAAGGCCCGGAATCCGTGCCACCCGACCGATCCGGTAGGCCTGAAAGGCCGCAAGAATACATCCGAGCGCCCCGGTCTGACTCGATGAGCGGACCGGGATCGAACGTCCTTCGCTCGAATCCGGCGATAGGACTCCGTACCCGCTTAGTCCTCAGTCTCAATTCTCGCTTTATGAAGATGCTCGTCTCGAATTGCCTCCCTCAACATGTGCTCACTTGCACTTAAGTGCTTCTCGGCCCAAAACCGAACGGATGGATTCGTGTGGCTCAGGAGCTGTTTTGAAAGGGTAACGCGATCCTTGAAGAGATCAATCCCGAATCCACAATAGACACCAGTATTGTATGTGTGCGCGATGAAATTATCCATCGCCCCCTCAAACGCCTCGTGGCCTGGCGGACAGAGGACCCAGAATGCTTCCGTGACCTCAGGAATCTCCGCCCTTCCGTCCGCCATAACTGGTTTCGGCAGATGACCGGCAACGTTTTGCCACACCTTGGGATCTTGGCCCTTCAGCCATTCGGTGAAGACGCTTGCGGGCACCTTGACGAATACGGCCAGCAGGCCGCCATGAAGCAGGATTGGGGTGCTGTATGGGTCCTTTAGCTTTGGGACCAAGGCGTCCAATACCTCCGCTGGATGTGACTCTACCGCCGCTGCAAGCACGGTCGTGGCCTGTGAAAACTCCGACTGCTCCTTTGAAGCGGCGATCTTGATCACCGATTCTGGATTGGATCCGAGCATCCACATGCCGATATCATCCCAGTCTCGCAGATTGTTGGTGCCGTGCTCTGGATCACTGACCTGCAGGACTTTGAGGCAAAGCTGCCTGGCTTCTTCAGACCGAACGTTATGACGCGCAAGTTCGCCTGCAACAATGACTCCCAGAGCCATCGCGCCCCTATCCCCTCCCGTGATCCTCTCGTCAATGGCCCGAATGAACTTCCAGACGCTCTGAGTCACCTCGTCACCTGACCGTAGCCAAAACTGGCCAAAGAACCGAGCATCGGTCTTCGCTTCGCGCAACATTCGGGCTGCTTCGTCGAAGTACACGTCGTCTCCAAGAGACTGATAGATCGCAATCGCCGTTCCCGGCTGCGTTCCTTCCTGCTTGCGGGCCTCCGAAACAAGCTCCTCGCGATGGCTTGGGTTTCTCTCGATGAAGGCTCGAAAAGCTGCAAAGGAGAACTGCGAGAAGCCTCGTGTCCAAGCCCAATCGAGCAGCATTCGAATGTCACTAGCGGACAGGTCTGGCCCCAGCAACTTTCCGAGTGGTCCGCCGCCGTGCTTTTTGGGGTCTGCTAAAACTTCGAAAGCGGTTCTCTTGAATTCGGGGTCAGCCTTGCATCGCTCTGAAACACGCAATTGCTTCTTGTGGATGTCTTTGGAGTCATCCTCGCCCCAATAGCCGCGTTCCGCGAGTTCAAGCACCTCAATGAATGGGTCGTCCTGATCGATTTTTGACAGTAGTTCGCGGTGGAGCTCATGCATGCGCAACGATCGCGGCTCAACATCATCGCCAAGTTCTGCCCGCAAACTGATATCGTGCCGGGCCTGAACGACCAGTTTCCTTAAAGACTCAGCCGGGAATCCTGGGCTTGTGACCATCTGAAGGTATGCCTGGATCGCACCTCGTTCAAGCCAACTGAAGCACGCATCACAGATTGCATTGCCGATTTCAAGCCTGAAGTCGGCGTCGTCAGTTTCGAGCAGAAGGGCGAAGAGCTCTGGGATTCTCTGGGCCGCCAAGCGGGCCTGCGAATGGTGGATAAAACGAAGTTCCGGGGGCGCAAGTCTGCCGCCAACTCTCTCTGACGGAATATCTGTGCCGGTGTGCGGAAAGGGATCGTCAATGGCTTTCAAGATCAGCCTTCTCACCTTCAGGTCGCCGGAGCGAATGCGTGCTTCCAGCATCGAGAGCCGCTTCTCGTACGGGTACACCGTGTTGTCGAACCAGGCACCAAACCAGGTGGGCCAATAGCTCGACGCAATGTTGTGGTACGCGCTTGGCGTTTCCTCGAGCGCGAGCCAAAAGACGATCTCTTCGGCAAGTTCAAAGTACTCCGCGAACTGAGCTAGGTCTCGCAGTCTCCAGATGAGGTCTCGCCTGTCAACTGGAGCCCGCTCATATGGGAATTCAGCAAGTCGGCCTCTGTTCTCGCGAATCACACGGTGGATAGCGAGCAGGTATGTGCCCGGGTCCGCAGTCAGCAGCTGGAGAATCTGCTTTCCCTTCGTTGCGTCCAAGAGATCGGCCAAGCCGAGATCCGCGACGGGCACCCTAAAAAAACCGAGCATCTCCTCCTTCTCGGTGCAGTAGGGCATCCTCCGTATGGCCGTCAGAATGCCGTCGAAGAACTCTCCAGGCGCCTTGAGAATTGCGGTCACTTTCTCACGTTCGTCTCGCCACAGTCGAGCCAAGGCAACGTGAGCAAGTGCCGGTGCACCAACATAAAGGGCGTGGTCGTTGGCCTGTATCAGTCCAGAGCGTTGGCTGACGTCACGACAAGTGCGCTTGAATCCATCTGGATCCAGCCCAACAAGGCGGCAAAAGGCAGGAACTTGCTCACCCAGCAGCATAGGAACCAAGGATAAATAGGCAAGAGCTTCTTTTCCAGACTGCATTCGACCCAGTTCAAAGTCGACCACCTGTTCCAAGCCATGCAAGTCCAGGTTGGCATCTGGACTCTTCGAGAGAAACTCGCAGATCGATCTGGCAAGGCGCAGGTTTCGCCTGGACAGCTTGATCGCATCTACGATGCGGAACTCCTGCAAAGCCGGAAACGCCGCGCGGAGGGCAGCGATCATCTCTGGCTCTGTCAGCGGCTCAAGCTCATGAGTAACGATGGACGCACCGCGATCGGTCAAGTGTGAATGGCCGATCAAAATGACTTTGATGCCTTTGGGAACCGTATCGCCAGTTACGGGGATCGTGGCAGTCGTCTGCCCAATGTACTCATCTATGATGCACGCGCCAACCCAACACTCCTGCTTTGCCAGGGAAAAGAACCGATCTACGTTGGACGGATCGGGGAAGTAGCAGACCAGCCCTGCCAAGCCAGCGGTCGTCTCAATGGCCTCCAAGACGCTTCTCGACTTTCCAATACCGGGCTCGCCTGCGATGTACTTGATTCGCTCGTCGTGTTGTCCATCACTTAAAAACCCCCGAATGTCGTCCCGAAAATGCTCAAACTGTGCTCCAGGAACAAACTCCTTGAACCGGGCGTGTGGATTGTCGGCGAGCGCCGCATCGGTTGTGAGAAACAGGCCTTCGGCTCCCACGATCCTCGACGCGACACTTGGAGTCCGGGAAAGGCATGTACTGAGGCGATTGGCGTCGATCACAGACGGCTTCGGAGAGCCGGACCTGATGTCCTCGACAATCGTTTCTATCGCCTTTTCGGTCTCTTTGAGCTCATCATCCGTTAGTCCCTTCCCTACGAACCATACGAGCTTATAGCCGTCTCTTATCCGGTCGATGATTCGGGTTGAACCATCTTTCGGTTCTTTCGCGAGTTCCGCTCTGGCTTCAGCCTCGGATGTCTTTCCTGCCTTGAATTGGAGAACGCTTTTCGGACTGAGAAAGCCTAGAGGATCGATAAGACCGGGAGCGTCGATAAGACCGTCCGTTCCGCCGTCCGGCCGAAAAGAGACGCCGTTTATTGAGAAGGTGGTGTGACCACCCCCGATTCTGGGCAGATAGACCTGTGCCCATCGTCGGATGAGGTCAGTGAACTTCTGGCCATCGCTGGCCACGAACGCCTCGAGCGTTGATGTCTTTAAGTACGATAGGCTGTTCATCTGGCTAGAGCTTGCGCCTCCTGCCCGACTGGCTGGCGACCCGAAGTGAGCTACGTTTCCGATAATGCTACCCTTGGGAATCATGCCAAGGTCGAAGTCGCAGGCTGCTGCCTGAGGAATCCTCTGCGGTGTGGCAAGGGTCAGCGTTCTGGCACTTCACCCTTGGGATCTCCCCCCCAACCCACGGCTTGTCGCCGGGTCGGACTCCAGCGCCAGACCCTTAGAGGAACTCGCTCCGTCGCCCGGCCCGGTCTGCGCGTCAGAAGCGGCTTGACATTCGCGAAGGATGTTGAGAGTTGCGGCCCAACAGGCCGCCTATGTATTGGGGGCTGGTTTCCACCAGGGCGATGCCCTTCGCTTTAGCATGTCGGCCCTTTGGGCCTAAGATTCCTTTCTCCGATGCGGAACGTCATCCAGGGCGGGTTTGAGCGGACCTTGACGGTCGCGGGGTTGCCTTTCAACAGCATGCACTGCGGCGATGGTTCTTGGCCGTCTAAGAAATAGCAATGAAGCCTTTGAAGAAGAGTCCCTGGCCCACGCTTGTTCGGGGCAAGGTCAAGATTATGATGGCCAGTCTTTTCGCGCATCTATCAAGAGCCCTCGATCCAAGGGCTGGTAGATCTGCTCAAAGGCCTGTTCTTGGGCGCTTCTTGGTGAGTTCCTTTTGGTTCGCGGCTTATGTGGTGGTCGTGGCGACAATTCGGGGGCCGTACCGCGATCCAGTTGGAGTCTATACGTTCCTCATTGTGGGTGTCTCGATGGTCAATGCGATTGTGTTTTGGCTACGAGGCGATTTCCGGAGTAGCGGCAAACGTCGTCCCTAAGAGTACATTCGGACCAACTTACCCCCTCGGTGCTGAGGGCATGCATGTAAGCGCGACGGCTTCCGTGTCGGGCCATCCGGTAGCTTTCTTGGGGACCGGGCCCAAGCCAAGGCGGTGCCCTTCGCTCTAACATCTCGACCCCGTCGGGTCTGAGGTTCGCGTCTTCGAAGGCGGAACCTGCGCGATTCTGGGCGTTCTGTTCGAGTCCGACCAGGCTCCCCGGGGCTGGCCCCTCATCCCCTTGGTCCCCTTCTCCCCCAGAGGGGCGAAGGGGAAGTCTTGTGCCGCGGCGGCAGGCGGAGAAGTGGGTTCGATCCCGATGCTGCTCTTGGGGTCAGGCGCGGGCTCCCCGGAACTGGCCCCTCATCCCCTTAGTCCCCTTCTCCCCCAGAGGGGCGAAGGGGAAGTCTTGTGCCGCGGCAACAGGCGGAGAAGTGGGTTCGATCCCGGGGCTGCTCTGGGGGTCCGGCGCGGGCTCCCCGGGGCTGGCCCCTCATCCCCTTGTTTGTGTCCCAGCTCGTGGTGTAGAAAGAGGCGCCATTCCGTCCGGTTGCTTTGTGAGAAGTCAACGGAGGACGAGAATGGCAAACAATAGCATAGCGCTCTTGGAGGGCGCGGAAGTTAGGGA
>WBZY01001166.1_pt1 | contig 14729 bp, 7 predicted proteins | sample 5204191 | NCBI WGS metagenome assembly WBZY01 (sample SAMN12344363, study PRJNA552823) | activated sludge metagenome | biome: Activated sludge suspended growth; feature: Anammox Sidestream; material: Wastewater; isolation source: activated sludge from anammox sidestream of wastewater treatment...
CCGCGATATTCAGGACGCCGCAGATGTGCTGCGCCCGGTGTATGAGGAGACTTTGATGCGCGATGGATATGTCAGTCTGGAGGTATCTCCGTTCCTCGCGCACGACACGGCGGGCACCCTGGACGAAGCCAGGCGGTTATGGCAGGCGGTGGGGCGCGATAATCTGATGATCAAAATTCCGGCTACAGCCGAGGGAATTCCGGCCATCCATCAACTCATCAGCGAAGGCATCAACGTCAATGTGACGCTCCTTTTTGCCCAGGAGGTTTACGAGCAGGTGGCGGAGGCGTATCTTTCCGGACTGGAGAAAATTGCTGCCCGCGGCGGTGACCTGAAGCGGGTGGCCAGCGTTGCCAGTTTCTTTATCAGCCGGATTGACACTGCCATTGATGCGCTCATTGCGGCACGGTTGCAGACAACGACCCAGGCGCGGGAGGAGAAACTTCTCCGCAGTCTTACCGGCAAGGTGGCCATTGCCAACGCCAGGCTCACCTATCAGCGCTACCGGGAGCTTTTTGGCGGCCCGCGCTGGGACGCATTGGCCGGACAGGGCGCACAGACGCAGCGCTTGTTATGGGCAAGCACGGGTACAAAGAATCCCGCCTATCGCGATGTCGCATACGTAGAAGAGCTGATCGGACCTGATACGGTGAATACGATTCCGCCCGCAACCTATGAGGCATTTCGCGATCACGGACGGCCGCGCGCAAGCCTTACGGAGGATATCGAGTCCGCCTACGACGCCATGAAAGCGCTCACTGAAGCCGGGATATCTCTGAAGGAGGTAACCGACACGTTGCTTGCTGAGGGAGTGCAGCTCTTTTCGGACGCCTTTGAGAAGTTGCTTGCGGCAGTGAAGAAGCAAGGCAGGGAAGCCGGAAAAGGGAAAATCAATCGCATGGCGCACCATCTCCCCCTGCCTATAAGCGCTGCGGTTAAAGATGCTTTGACAGAGTGGGGCGCGCAGGGCAAGGTGAGAAGGCTTTGGGGCCGGGACGCATCGCTGTGGACCGGCAAGGATGAAGCGCGGTGGCTCGGCTGGCTCGGCATTACCAACGACCAGTTGGCCCATATTCAGCGTCTAACCAGGGTTACTGAGCTCGCCAGGAGTTCGGGCTTTTCCCATGTCTTATTGTTAGGCATGGGCGGATCGAGTCTCTGCCCTGAGGTGATGAAGCAGACCTTCGGCACGATCAGCGGATTTCCGGAACTTTACGTGCTTGACTCGACCGATCCTGCCCAGGTAAAGGCCTTCGAGAATAAAGTCGATCTGAAAAACACCCTCTTCATTGTGTCAAGCAAATCGGGCTCTACCCTTGAACCCAACATTTTCAAACAGTATTTCTTCGACCGGGTGACGCAGGTCGTTGGTTTAAAGGAAGCGGGGAGGAGGTTTATTGCCATTACCGATCCCGGTTCCCGGATACAGCATATTGCAGAAGACGATGGCTTTCGCCATATCTTCTTCGGGTGGACCAATATCGGCGGGCGTTACTCAGCGCTTTCTGATTTTGGCCTGGTCCCAGCTGCCATCATGGGGGTGGACGTGACGAAGTTTTTGGATCGGACTGAGGAGATGGTCTGCGCCTGCATGCCGTCGGTGCCGGTTGAAGAAAACCCGGGGGTCACGCTCGGCGCTATCCTTGGGGTAGCCGCAAGGGAATTTGGCCGCAATAAAGTCACGATCCTTACATCACCGGGCATTTACGATCTTGGCGCATGGCTGGAACAGATGCTTGCCGGATCAACAGGAAAAGACGGCAAGGGATTAATTCCGGTCGAACGCGAAGCGCCCGGCAAGCCCGATGTTTATGGCAGCGACCGCCTGTTTGTCTATCTGAGGCTGGGTTCGTCTCCGGATACAGCACAGGATGGATCGGTTGCAGCGCTGGAACAGGCCGGCCACCCCGTTGTGCGTATTGCGCTGGACGATCCTTACGATCTGGGTGAGGAATTTTTCCGCTGGGAGATTGCAACCGCAGTGGCAGGCTCTATTTTCAGCATTCATCCATTCGATCAGCCGGACGTGGAGGCGAGCAAGATCGCGACACGAAAACTGACCGCAGAGTATGAGAGAAAAGGCGCATTACCCCAGGAGACACCCATCTTCACCGGGGACGGGATTAACCTCTACACGGATGAGAAAAATGCGGCTGCATTGCGGCCGGTGGTGAAAGGCTCTTGCACGCTGACGGGATATCTCAGGACGCATCTGAACCGCCTCAGCGCGGGTGATTATTTTGCATTGCTCGCCTATGTGGAAATGAACAAGGAGCACGAACGGCAGTTGCAGGCGATGCGCACGTGCGTGCGCGATGCCCGGCGGGTTGCCACGTGTCTGGGATTTGGGCCGCGCTTTCTCCATTCGACGGGACAGGCTTTCAAGGGGGGACCGAATACGGGCGTCTTCCTGCAGATCACGTGCGATGATGCAGCCGATGTGCCGGTGCCGGGACAAAAATACACGTTTGGGGTAGTCAAGGCAGCCCAGGCGCGAGGTGATTTTCAGGCGCTGCTGGAGCGTGGCCGCCGCGCCTTGCGCGTCCATCTTGGCACAGACGTTGGCGCTGGTCTTGCAACGCTGCAAAAAGCCATTGCTGCGGCGCTGACGCCATAGCCGGAGAAATACCGGGGACAGTTCGTAGGGACACGGCGCTCCGTGTCCTGCAATTGATGAGGATCACAATGTCGAATATCGACAGAAAGGAGAGGCACATTACAATGGGCAAAAAGACATCCACGGAAACGAAATCTGATTCGATCAGTCTGGCCGACGAGGAAGGAGTGAAGCAGGTACTCGCGAACTCGGTTCTCGGCCTTTGGGACATCGTCAACAATCTTACGCGGCTCAAGCCGTCCCGGCGCGGCCGTTACCGGGTTACCATCTTCGGCTCCGCGCGGGTGAAGGCGGGGACATTCGGCTACGAGGAGACCAGGCGGGTTGCCGCCGCCCTTGCCAAAATGGGCTGCGATATCATCACCGGCGGAGGTCCCGGGCTGATGCAGGCCGCCAACGAGGGAGCCGCGATCTCACCGGAGCATGCACAGTCCTTTGGGATACGGGTTGATTTACCCTTTGAACAGGAAGTCAATGCGTTTGTTACCCAGGCGTTCGAGCACCGGACTTTCTTTACGCGTCTGCACCAGTTTGTGCTTACCTCCGACGCCTTCGTCGTTGCGCCGGGAGGAATCGGGACCGTCCTGGAAACGATGATGATCTGGCAGTTGCTGCAGGTCCATCACCTGGAGAACACGCCGCTGATCCTCGTGGGAAAGATGTGGCCGGGACTGATCGAGTGGGCGCGCGGCGCCATGCTCTCTGCTGAATCTCCTCTGGCAAACGCTGAAGATATGGCGATACCGCGCTGCGCTGCAAATGCCGATGAAGCAATCGCGTTCATACGAGAACACCATGCGGCATGGCTCAGCAAGAAGGAGAAAACGTAAAGGACTTTGCTTTGCACGGTATGACTGGTACTGGGGAAGTGCATCTCTGTCTTTTGCTATACTTTAAGGAATTTGATCGAGTAGGCAGCAGCGGTAGGGTGGATTAAGCGATAGCGAATCCACCTTTCCTGGAAAGATTATTGGTGGATTCGGCGTAAAAACCAACGCCTTAATCCACCCTACTCATAACTTGAGGAAGTTTGTAACAAGGTAGTTTTTGAAAAATTCCAATAAAGGCGGTGTTTGCCATGCCATGTAGGGGCAGGTTTGAAACCCGCCCCTGCAAGACAATAGTATTCCTGGCGCAGCACAGCCGCAACCAAATTTCCTTTATGAAAGCGGGGAGATTGCTTCGGAAAAGGCCCTCGCAATGATAGCGACCATGCACTTTGATGGCACACGGCACGTTGTCATTGCGAGTGAAGCGAAGCAATCTTTCACTCATAAAAAACGGTACCTCCTGAAAGGGATTTGTGAAAAAACTTACAAAAAAAGAAGTTTTTATACAGTAATACTATAGAGAGAATTTTTCAAAAGCCAAATTGTTACCAATAATAACGATGTTGCTGCACTGTGTAGGGGGGATCGTTGGCGCATCATTTCCTTTGCCACGCTCAGGAGACAAACCATCAGAAGGATACCGTTTGTCATTCCTTCGCCTTCTGTCATGCTGAGCAAAGCGAAGAATCTTAGGCTTAAGCAGGCAAAAAAACCTTGCATCCCGCTTTGTTTTATGGGTATAATGCTCAACTTACAAAGCAATTTTACAGAAATCAAAGGAGTCTCCAATGTCCAAACCGAGTTACAAAAAGCACCTGATATGGATCATACCGATAGTCGTTGTCGCGGGTGGCGCATTCTTCGGATATAAGTACTGGAAGGCGAAGAAATACGCGTTGCCGGAGGGGATCGCCTCGGGTAACGGCCGAATCGAGAGCAAGCTGGTTGATGTCGCCGCCAAGGAACCGCTGAGGGTCAAGGAAATCCTCGTCGATGAAGGCGATCGCGTCGAGCCGGGTCAGGTGCTGGTAAGGCTGGACACCATCACGCTGGATGCCGAGTTGGCGAAGGCGAAGGCAAATGTCGCTGCCACGCAGGAGCGCCTGGCAATTGCCAACGCCGCAATCGTCAGGCGGAAGAGCGAGATAGCGCTTGCCAAAATCGAGGTTGAACGCACCCGAAAACTCGTTGAGGAACGCGCCGGCACCCAGCGGGAGTATGATGTCCGCAGGACGGAGCTGGAAACAACCACGGCTGCACTCGCAGAAGAGGAGGCGCGGCTGCAAACTGCCAGGCAGGAGGTCGAAGTGGCTCAGGCGAATGTGGCAACAATCCAGACCCGCATCGATGATGCAACACTCACCTGCCCGGTCCGCGGAAGGGTGCTGTATCGTCTGGCTGAACCTGGCGAAGTCCTTGCGCCCGGCGGGAAAGCACTGACACTGGTGAATCTGAAAGATATCTATATGGAGATATTCCTTCCTGCACAACAGGCTGCCAAACTGAAGGTTGGAGCCGAAGGAAGGATTACCCTTGACCATGCCCCCGGCCGCGCGGCCGCCGGATATGTTAGCTTCGTGTCCCCGGAGGCGCAATTCACTCCCAAACAGGTTGAGACACGCAGCGAACGTGACAAGCTGATGTTCCGCGTCAAGATCCAGGTGCCCGAAGAGCTGGCCGTCTCTTACATGGATTACATCAAGACAGGCGTCCGGGGCGTTGGATACGTCAGGGTGGATGAATCTGCTTCCTGGCCGAACTGGCTGCAGAATCTCGTGACAGCGCCTCCAAAGATGTATGAACAACCCAGGGAGGTGCGTTGATGCGCAGCCATAACGATACAAAGCCTGAGATGTACAGAGGGGATTGGGTCATTGCCGGTGCGGTTTCGCTCCTGCTCATGGTCGTAACGCTGGGCGGGTGCGCCGTAGGCCCCGACTTTGTGAAACCGGAAGCCAGGGTTCAGGAAAGCTGGAGCGAGAAGGGCGACACACGGGTCGCGACTCAGACCGCCGTTGACAGCCAGTGGTGGAAAGTCTTTCAGGACCCGACATTCGACCAGCTCATTAAACTCGCCTACCAGCAAAACCTGCCGTTGCAGATTACCGGCCTGAGAATTCTGGAAGCCCGCGCCCGGTTAGGCATCGCCATCGGCCGTCAGTTTCCCCAGCAACAAGAGGTATTTGGCGGTGTAACTAGGGAGGAGATCAGCGATAATGCGCCTAACAGTTCCTTCCGGGACCAAAATTATCTGGATTATCAGGTGGGCTTTGACGCGGTCTGGGAACTGGATTTCTGGGGCAAGTTTCGTCGGGACGTGCAGGCAGCCCATGCCACGCTGATTTCTTCGGAGGCTGACTACGACGACGCCCTTGTCTCGCTCACTGCGGAAGTCGCCCGCACCTATACGGTGATTCGAACCTTTGAGGTGCTCATTGAACTAACCAGGAAAAACGCAAAAGTTCAGGAGGAAGGGCTGGAGATTGCCGAGTCTCGCTTCCGTAATGGGGTCAACACGGAACTGGACGTGGCCCAGGCCCGCACGTTATTGGAAAGTACCCGGGCTTCCATACCCACCCTGCAAAGCGGGCTGCGGCAGGCCCAGAATGCCCTGAGCACGTTGCTGGGGCAACCGCCAGGCGCAATTGAGGCCGTGCTGGATGGACACAAAGGAATTCCCACGGCGCCTGCAGAAGTGGCCATCAGCGTACCGGCTGAATTGCTGCGGCGGCGCCCGGATATCCGCAGCGCGGAGCTTTCCGCCGCTGCGCAGTGTGCCCGTATTGGCATTGCCAAAGCGGATCTCTATCCCAGTTTTTCGCTTTTGGGCGAGATCGGGTTCCAAAGCAGCAGTGAAGGCGGGGTTCAGTCCAACCGTGCAGACATTGACAATCTGTTTGACTCAAGCAGCTTTTACTATGCCTTTGGCCCGCAGGTTAAGCTGCCCTTTTTCAATTACGGACGTATCGAGAACAATGTGCGCGTCCAGGACGCGCGGTTTCAGCAGTTGCTCGTCAACTACAAAAACACGGTGCTCAGGGCAGCCCAGGAATCGGAAGACGCCCTGATCGGCTTCCTTAAGGCCCAGGAAGCCACGGCCTTTGTGCAAAACTCCGCTCAAGCCGCCCAGCGGTCAGTGGAGATAGCCCTGATTCAGTATCGGGAAGGAGCCGTGGATTATCAGCGCGTGCTGGATACGCAGCGCGCTTTATTGCAGGAGGAGATTCGTCTGGCCGAGACGCGCTCGTCCATTGCCACAAATCTGATTGCCCTTTACAAGGCGTTGGGCGGAGGGTGGGAATTGCGGCAGGGCCATTCCGTTATATCAGAAAGCATGCAAGCCGAGATGCAAAAGCGGACAGACTGGGGTAAATTATTGCCGCCGCCGTCACCGAAGCCGGAAAATTTAAATCCGGTGCCGGTCCGGGACGTACCGATTATAAAAAAACCTTACTGGTGATGACTTCCGCAGATGGTCTTCGCGTCATTCGCTTTACGATCGTATAAAAAGTTTTCTGACATTTTTAGCAAAAATTATGATGACTATAGTGAACGCAAAAGGAAAGTTGTCATTGCGAGGGCGTTAGCCCGAAGCAATCTTTCATGAGTCCTTCGGCGACCTTTTCAGGGTAGAAGCGACGAGCCTCGTCGCTCTACAACCGCAACTTTGAAATTTCTGTACGGCAAATTGGGCCTTCGACGACTTTTTATGATAAGGTTAAACCCACCCCTGAATCCCCTCCCAGGAGGGGACTTCTTAGTCCCCTCTTGAGAGGGGGTTGGGGGTGTGTGGGGCAGGAGCAGAAAGATTGAAATCTCTATACATCAAGGGTGGGATTGCTTCGCGGAGTTTACACTGAGTAAAGCGAATGTGCTCGCAATGACTATCACATATCAACTCATGTAAGGCGTTTACTATAACCCTGTCAGGGTTGGCTCATGAATCTTGCGCATCAATTTTGGTAACACTTTAGTTTTTTGAAAAGGTAGGGGCGAAGCATTTGCCAGCTTGTGGTATAAATACATTTATGCCAATTTATGGCAAATGCTTCGCCCCTACACCGTGCAGCAACATCGTTATTATGGTAATTTTTCAAAAAACTAAAGTGTTACCAATTTTGTTTTTTTTGACTCGTTCGGGTTAGGAGGATATCTGATCCATGGCGTCTCCCGCCTCTCAATCAACTAGCGCACCGGTGGTTTCCATAAAAGACGTTACCCATCGCTATGGAAGCGTTGTGGCGCTCGACGGCATTTCCCTTGATATTCCCAGCGGCCTCATGGTAGGCATCATCGGGCCTGACGGCGTTGGCAAGTCCACGCTTATGGCTATCGTTGCAGGATCCAAAAAATTGCAGGAGGGAAACGTGACTGTCCTGGGCGGCGACATCGCCGATGCCCGGCATCGGGGCGCCGTGTGCCCGCGGATTGCCTATATGCCCCAGGGACTGGGCAAGAACCTCTACCTGGAGCTCAGCGTTCATGAGAACGTTGACTTTATGGCAAGACTCTTCGGACTCTCAGCCGCGGAGCGTCCGACCCGCATTAAAGAGCTGCTTGATGCCACCGGACTCGGCCCGTTTCCCGAACGTCCCGCCGGCAAGCTCTCGGGCGGTATGAAACAAAAGGTGGGGCTCTGCGGCGCATTGGTTCACGAACCGGACCTGCTTATTCTCGACGAGCCGACTACCGGCGTTGACCCGCTCTCGCGGCGGCAATTCTGGACGCTCATTGACGATATTCGCAAGGGTCGTCCCAGCATGAGCGTCGTCATTTCCACTGCTTACATGGACGAGGCGCAACAGTGGGACTGGATCGTTGCAATGGATGCCGGCCAGGTGCTGGCGACAGGAACGCCGGCGGAGCTGATGAAACGGACGAACACCAGGGATTTGGAGCAATGCTTCATCGCCCTGCTGCCGGAAGAGAAACGAGCCGGCCATAAAGAGATTACCATCCCGCCGCGCGTAGACGCCAAATCGGAGATCGTTATCGAGGCCAAAGACCTGACGCGCCGCTTTGGCAGCTTCACCGCGGTTGACCACGTCAGCCTGTCGATCGAACGCGGCGAGATCTTTGGCTTCCTAGGCTCCAACGGGTGCGGTAAGTCCACAACGATGAAGATGTTGACGGGGTTGCTGCCCCCCACGGAAGGGACTGCAGCGCTCTTCGGCGGCCAGTCGATCGAAGCCGGAAGCATCGAGGTGCGGAATCACATCGGCTACATGACCCAGGCGTTTTCACTTTATGGCGAACTGACCGTACGCCAGAACCTGGTGCTCGATGCGCGCCTGTATCACATCCCTCCCGACAAGGCCAAAGCGCGTATCGAGGAACTGGTGGATAAATTTGGTCTGCGCGCACATCTTAATTCATTGGCAGAAGATCTGCCGCTGGGCATGCGCCAGCGGCTTTCGCTGGCGGTCGCCGTTCTGCACGAGCCGGAATTGCTGATTCTGGATGAACCCACGTCGGGGGTTGACCCGGTAGCCAGGGACAGCTTCTGGGAACTCCTGATCGATCTTTCGCGGAAACAGGGCGTGACGATCTTCGTCACCACGCATTTTATGAACGAAGCGATGCGCTGCGACAGGATTTCGCTGATGCACGCGGGTAAGGTGCTGGCGTGCGACGCTCCGCAGAAGCTGATCGGGGAGCGAGGCACTGCCACCCTTGAGGACGCCTTCATCGGCTACATGGAAGACGCTATTGGCGATGCTGCGGCCAAAGACGAAAGCAAGGACAAGGCAACGGTCAGCGCACCCCCGGCGGCCGCGCAGCCTGCAACTCAGCCAGCGTCTCCGGGGCGCCGTACGAGCTGGTTCAGTCTTGTTCGCATGCTCGCCTACACAAACAATGAGGCTATGCAGATCCGCCGCGACCCGGTGCGTCTGGCCTTTGCCTTCATTGGTTCTGCTCTCTTGATGATCGTCTTTGGCTTTGGAATTACCTCAGACGTCGAGCATGTTCGCTATGCCTCATTCGATCTCGATCACTCGCCGGAAAGCCGTACGTATCTGGAACAGTTCGCCGGTTCTCAGCGGTACTTCAGCCTTACGCCGCCAATCGGATCAGCCGAAGAGGCGCTGAAACGACTGCAATCAAATAACATCTCGCTGGTTGTTGAAGTTCCGCCGGATTTTGGCAGGGATTTCCGCAGGGGTTCCTCGCCGGACATCTCAGTGTCGGTGGATGGGGCAGACCCGTACCGCGGGGAGACCATCGCACAGTATGCGAAAGGAGTGCACGATACCCTGATGAACGACCCCGCAAGCGGACTGTCCTCAGGTCATGACAAGTACACTGCCAAACTCCAGACGCGTTTCATGTACAATCCCACCTTCGAAAGCATCTATTCGATCGTGCCGAGCGTTCCTTCTCTGCTGCTGGTGCTGATACCGGCGGTGCTTATGGCGGTCAGCGTCGTGCGCGAGAAAGAACTTGGCTCAATTATCAACTTCTATGTCACGCCGACCGGCAGGCTGGAATATCTCATGGGAAAGCAACTCCCTTACATTGTGATTGGCATGATGAACTACTTTATCCTGGTCGTTATGGCGCTCGTCATCTTTGGCGTCCCTATCAAAGGAAGTTTCCTCATGCTGACGATGTGCACACTGCTGTACCTTATTGTGACAACCAGCATCGGGATGTTAATCTCGACGTTTACGAGCAGTCAGGTGGCGGCCGTCTTCGTCACCGCGATTCTGACCATTTTACCGACCACCCAATTTTCCGGTTTGTTGCAGCCGGTTTCGACACTTGAGGGTCGGGCCCGGTTCATTGGCTCAATCTGGCCGACAACGTACTACATGCACGCCAGCGTGGGTGCATACACCAAGGGGCTCGGCCCCAGTCTCCTGATGCAGGACATCATTTTTCTGGCATGTTGCATCCCGGTTCTCCTGACGGTAAGCGTCGTGAATATGAGAAAGCAGGAGAAATAGCGATGAGGTCACTCCTGAACATCCTCTGGCTTGGACTCAAGGAAATCGCCAGCCTGCTGAGCGACATCGTAATGGTGATTTTCCTCTGCTATGCGTTCACGATGGCGATCTACGTCCAGGCGACGGGCACTTCGACTCAGGTTAACAACGCGTCAATCGCCTTTGTGGACGAGGACGGTTCCGCCTTGTCCAAGGAGCTGTTCAATGCCTTCCTGCCTCCGTATTTTCAGAACCCCCGGTATATTGAGGCCAGGGAGGTAGAAGATGCAATGGACAGGGGCGAATTTATGTTCGTGGTTGCAATCCCAACAATGTTTGAATTGGATCTTCGCGCAGGGCGGAATCCGGACGTTCAGGTGAACGTAGACGCGACGGCAATGAAGCAGGCCGGCATTGGCGCGGACTACATTAAGAATATCATCAATCAGCGCATCGCAACCTTTCTCAAACGCACGGACGAGAAGGCAGAGGAGCCGGTCAATCTGATCGTTCGGCGGATGTTCAATCCAAACGGCATCTCCTCCTGGTTTACCAGCATTGTGGCCATCATCAATCAGGTGACCCTGTTAACGGTAGTCCTGACGGGCGCGGCAGTAATCCGGGAACGCGAGCATGGGACGCTGGAACACCTGCTGGTGATGCCGCTTTCCGCGTTCGAAATCGCCATGGCGAAGGTATGGGCAAACGGACTGATGATTCTCATCGCGACGGGTTTTTCGCTCTTTCTGATCGTGAAGGCTGTGCTGCAGGTGCCGTTCGCCGGTTCGATTCCTTTGTGGTTCTGCGGGGTTGTGCTCTATCTGTTCTACACGACGGCGCTGGGGATATTCCTCGGCACGATTTCGCGGTCCATGGCGCAGTTTGCGCTCCTGATCGTTCTGGTCGTCGTCCTGATGCAGCTCCTTTCGGGCGGCACAACGCCTATCGAGAGCCAGCCAAGGTGGCTGCAATACATAACGTTTTTCCTGCCTACACGGCATTTCGTCAGCTTCTCCCAGGTGATCATCTATCGAGGCGGCGGCTTGAGCGCCGTGTGGTTGCAGTTCCTCGTGGTGTCTGCCATCGGTCTTGCGTTCTTTGCGTATAGCCTGGTGCTTTTCCGGAAATCAATCGCAGTAACGAAGTAAAGGTTGCCGGTAAGGGTAAGGAATGGTGGATTCACTTCGTCCTTCGCAAACTCGGGACAGGCTTAGTCCGCCCTCTTTTTCAAACAATACCTTTTTACAGAGAGCAGCCTTAATAGTGTCTCATAAAAAATATTTTGACATTTTCGGCAAAAATGTTTTTTTCACGCTGTGTAGGGGCAGGTTTGAAACCTGCCCCTACCGTATTTCTTTTCCGACGCGTTCGGGTTGGGAATTCATCAAAGACAAAGGGGGATATAAATGGCAAAGCCATCGCAAAAAGGGCGCGATTCATCAATGGTTAATACGGGGGAGGAAAATATCCGGACCGGGACCAGTGTTGCTTCATTGAAAAAGGCAATCCTTGACAATCTCTATTACATTCAGGGACGCACACCGGGACTTGCCACGAAGAACGACTGGTACATGGCCGTAGCCTATACGGTGCGGGACCGGATGCTGGAACATTTTATCCATTCCCTCAAAGGGATGCAGGATCCCAGGGTAAAAATCGTGAGCTACCTTTCGGCGGAGTTTCTGATGGGGCCGCACCTGGGCAACAATCTCCTGAATCTGGGGATTACTGACCAGACGCGGGATGCGGTAAAAGAACTGGGTCTCGAACTGGACGATCTGCTTGCGCAGGAGGAAGAGCCGGGTCTTGGCAACGGCGGCCTTGGCCGGCTGGCTGCCTGCTACATGGATTCCCTTGCATCGCTGAGCGTGCCAGCGATCGGATACGGCATCCGGTATGAATTCGGCATCTTTGACCAGGAGATTCGCGACGGATGGCAGGTGGAAAAGACCGATAAGTGGCTTTGTCTGGGCAACCCCTGGGAGATCTGCCGTCCCGAGGTCTCCTATAAAGTAAATTTTGGCGGGTATACCGTGCACTCTCTTGATGGCGAGGGACGTTTCAGGGTTCAATGGATCCCACACCGTGTGGCCAGGGGAATCGCCTATGACACCCCAGTCCCGTCCTACCGTGACGAGATGGTGGACATGCTCAGGCTGTGGAAATCAGAGGCAATCGAATCCTTTGACTTTCAGGCATTTAATGTCGGCGATTATTACAAATCTGTGGACGAGAAGATTATTTCCGAGACGGTGAGCAAGGTGCTCTATCCAAACGACGAACCCGAGATCGGAAAGACCCTCCGTCTTGCCCAGCAGTATTTCTTCGTCTCCTGCTCGCTTCAGGACATGATCCGCATTCATCTCTCGCGGGGAAAGGGCATGGAGACATTTCACGAGAGCTTTGCCGTGCAGTTGAACGATACCCATCCCTCGATTGCCGTGGCAGAACTCATGCGCCTGCTGGTGGACGAACATCTGATGGGCTGGGACAGCGCCTGGCAGATAACCCAGAAAACCATGGCGTACACCAATCATACGCTGCTGCCCGAAGCGCTCGAAAAATGGTCCCTTCCGCTGTTCAAGCGTACGCTCCCGCGGCATCTGGAGATCATTTATGAGATCAACCGCAGATTTCTGAACGACGTCCGTCAGCGGTATCCCGGCGATGACGGGCTGGCTGCCCGTCTTTCGCTCATTGATGAGAGCGGAGAGAAGTATGTCCGTATGGCGCATCTTGCTTCCGTAGGGAGCCACCGGATCAATGGCGTGGCGGCATTGCACAGCAATCTTCTTACCCTGACCGTCCTGAAAGACCTGTACGACCTCTATCCGGATCGTTTCGTGAACGTAACAAATGGTGTGACCCCAAGACGCTGGATTGCCCTGAGCAATCCGGAACTCTCCGCTCTGATCAGCAGGGGCATTGGCGACCGGTGGATCAGGCATTTTGAAGACGAGATCCGGAAACTAGAACCCTTCGCGGCCGATGCAGGATTCCGGGCGGAATGGCGAAAGATCAAGTGTAAGAATAAGGCCCGGCTTGCCGCAATCATACAGGAAAGGACCGGCATTGTGCCGAACCCTGATTCGCTTTTCGATATCCAGGTGAAGCGGATCCATGAATACAAGCGCCAGCATCTGAGTGTCCTCAACATCATCACGTTGTATAATCGTATCAAGAAAAATCCCGGACAGGAGATCATTCCCCGCACCTTCATCTTCGGTGGAAAGGCCGCACCCGGTTACTTCATGGCAAAGCTGATTATTAAGCTGATCAATTCCGTTGCCGAGGTGATAAACACGGATCAGGATGTGGCAGGAAGGCTGGCGGTTGTCTTCTTTCCGGATTTCAATGTGAAAAACGCTCAGCATATCTATCCTGCCGCGGAGCTCTCCGAGCAGATCTCAACCGCTGGCATGGAGGCATCGGGCACCGGCAATATGAAATTCTCGATGAACGGCGCCCTCACCATCGGCACCCTTGACGGCGCAAACGTTGAGATTCGCCAGGAGGTTGGACAGGAGAACTTCTTTCTCTTCGGCCTGTCTGCTGAGGAAGTGCACAACGAGAAGGTAAAGGGCTATCGTCCCCGGGACTACTATGACTCAAACCCGTGCCTCCGTGAGGTTATCGAACAGATCCGGTCAGGATATTTCTCACGTGGTGATGCAGAACTTTTCAGACCGCTGGTGGAAAACCTCCTGGATCACGATCCCTACCTGCTCCTGGCTGATTATCAGCCGTACATCGACTGCCAGGACGGGGTGAGCTCGGTGTATCATGATCAGGAGCGCTGGACGCGCATGTCAATTCTCAACGTGGCGCGGATGGGGAAGTTTTCTTCAGACCGGTCGATCCGGGAATACTGCGATACTATCTGGAATATAAAACTGGCGAAAGGAGGGTAGGGCATCATGGGATCGGAAACACGTACTTCGGGCGATAACGTTATTGACCAAACGCGGGGGACCAGCTTTCCGCTGGGTGCGACCGTATTACCTGGCGGTGTTAACTTTAGTGTCTTCTCGAAAAACGCGACATCCGTAGAACTGCTGCTCTTTCAGCATGCAGAAGATTCCGCCCCTTCCCGCATAATCCTGCTCGACGCCCGGAAAAACAGAACCTATCACTATTGGCACGTCATTGTCCCGGATATTGGGCCGGGACAAGTCTATGGATATCGCGTCCATGGTCCCCATGAGCCGGAGCGCGGCATGCGCTTCGACCCGGACAAGGTGTTGCTTGATCCTTATGGCAGGGCGGTTGTCGTTCCCCGGAAATACAACCGCGGGGCGGCATGTCAGCCTGGTGACAATTGTGGCGTTGCGATGAAGAGCGTGATAACCGACCCGG
>WBZY01000711.1_pt1 | contig 14701 bp, 17 predicted proteins | sample 5204191 | NCBI WGS metagenome assembly WBZY01 (sample SAMN12344363, study PRJNA552823) | activated sludge metagenome | biome: Activated sludge suspended growth; feature: Anammox Sidestream; material: Wastewater; isolation source: activated sludge from anammox sidestream of wastewater treatment...
GCGGCTCCCACGCGAAGGCGGGCTCCGGCTGTGTTTCGGCCTCAACCGGCGCCTCCCACGTGAATGCTGGCTCGGGCTGGGCCTCAGCTTCTACCGGCGGCACCCACGTGAAAGCGGGCTCCGGCTTTCGCTCAGCCTCTACCGGCGGCTCCCACGCGACTGCGGGCTCCGGTTCCACTTCGGCCTCTACCGGCGGCTCCCACGTGTATGCGGGCTCGGGCTGCGTCTCAGCCTCGACCGGCGCCTCCCACGTGAATGCGGCCTCGGGCTCCTGATCTGCCTCTGCTGGCGGCTCCCACGTGAATGCGGGCTCCGGCTGCGTGTCCGCCGGCACCTGGAATGCGGCTTCCCCCGCTTCTTCTTCCTCCGGCGGCGTCCAGTCCGAAAGCAGTTCCTCTGGGGCCAGCCAGTCTGACGCGGGCTGCTCGGAAGCCTCTGCGCCGGCCTGGATATCGCCGCTCTCGTCCTCACCGGGCATTATCCAGCCGCCGGTAGGCCCGAGTGCATAGACCACCTCGCCGGGCTCCGTTCCGCCTGGCGCAACGTCCCGCTTGCGGCCAAGGAGGCGCCCCAGGAATCCCGGCCTCTTCGGAGTCTCGGGCACGGATGGCCGCGACTCCCGCAGTGGCTGCTCGCCGGTGTGGTACTCGTCCGCCATTCTGCCGTCCGAAAGCCCGGACTCGGCGCCGGCGCTGTCTTCTTCCTCCCACGGCAGGGGGCCGATGGGCGATGGCTCAAACGATAGAACCGGGGCACTGGCCGATTCGAACGCGGGGGTCTCCGGAATCCTCCCGCTATCTGGCGACACGGACGGTTCATCAGGTGCCAGTTGCGGCACATCCGGTTGGCCTTCGAAATCCCCGGGCCGGGGCTCGGCCGCTCCTCCGTGTGCCCAGCGCCGCATCCCCTCGAGCATCCCGCCGTCGTCGGCCGGCGCCGAGAACATCGAGTCCCAACGAGACGTACCCTCCGGTTCGGAGGCGCTGCCATGGGTGAACTCCGCCGGAGCCTCCGGCGGGAAGGACTCGTCCCCGCTCGCAGCCGCCGGGGACACTTCCGGGTCGGTTTCCAGGGGTTCTCGCCGCGCCCAGCTGCGCATGCCCTCCAGGAGGCCCCCGTCTGCTGGGGCGCCGAAGGCCCGGTCCCAGCGCGACGTGGACTCCTCCCCCGCGAGCTCATCTTCCGGGGCGCCGGGCGAACCGGCAGTCGCCTCCGGTCCCGCTGCCGTCTGACCTTGAGCGGGAATTCCAAAGAGCACCTCCCAGCGGGATGCTGGCTCTTCGTCTGTGGCTGGTTCCAGCGAGGGGCTGCCCGATGGCTCGGTGCTCCACTCATCGATGTCCGGCGCCTGTGACGCTTCATGCCGCCTGAGGCGAAGTGGTGGTGGCGCGCCCGGTGCCGGCGGAGTCTCCTCCAGGGGCCCATCGATTCCCGCCCCTTCGTCGTCGCCTCGCCCGAACCGGTACGTGCCTCCTCGCGTTTCGGCGGGGGAGTCGCCGTCCTGCTTCTTCCTCCCCGAACCAAAGATGCCGCGCTTCCGCCGTTCGTCATCCAGGGGCAGGTTGCGGCCGTGGCCCTCAACATTCTCGATGATGCGGCGCCGCAGCTCGTTGTTCTTCTCTTGCTGGCGCTCCCAGGCGCCGCCGGGGAGGTCGAAGTACCAGCCTCCATCCTCGGCTGCTTCTTGTTCGCCGGGGGCCCTGTCCTCGGGCCTTTCTTCTTCGTGTTGCATTGCCATCAGGGTATCACAGCCTCCTCGCGGCCCCGTTCGCGATGGTCATATCGCCCTTTACAGTTGATTGACCTACTCTCGCGCCATATGAGCGCGGAGCCAGGGCAGTCCGACGAGCGACTCGTCTCACTTTCAAGAGACGGAGATCTGGACGCCTTCAACAGGCTTGTCGAGCGCTATCAGACCCCCGTTTATTCACTTTGTCTTCGCCTCCTTGGCAACCGTGAGATAGCCGAGGACGCCTCCCAGGAGACGTTCCTTTCCGCCTACCGGGCGCTTGCCCGGTTCGCCGGGCCAAGCTTCCGTGCATGGCTCATGCGAATCGCGGCAAACCAGTGCAAGGATCAATGGCGCCGCCGCAAACGCAAAGATGTCGCAATGTCTCTCGATGAGATTCTCGGCACCTTCGATTCCCCCGTTGAGGTTCCAGATGAGTCGCCGGGCGCCGATGTGGTGGTCGAAAACGTGGAGCTTTCGGAAATAGTCCAGCGAGCAATGCTCACCCTCCCCATGGACCAGCGCCAGGCGGTCGCCCTCGTCGACCTCCAGGGCCTCCGCTATGAAGAAGTGGCCGGGATCACCGGCGCTTCGCTCGGCACCGTGAAGTCGCGGGTTCATCGCGGCCGGGAAAAGCTGCGCCAGGTTTTCACCGCCCGGCCGGAACTACTTGATTCCTACCGGCGTCTTGAACAGGTAGAGGTGAGCGAATGAGGTGGTTTGGGAGACTCCGGGGCCACGGCCGCTGGGAGGCCGGCCTGGCGGCTTACGCCGACGGTGAACTGCCGGAGGCCGGGGCCGCGCGGTTCGTCGGCCATCTCCAGGCCTGCGAACGGTGCCGCGAGGCACTGTCCGTTGAGCGGGCGCTCAAGGAGATGCTCTCAGCAACCCTTCCCGTCGCGCCCGCCCCGCGGTCTTTCGCCATCACACCCGCGATGCTCGCGCTCCAGCCTCGCCCTCAGCCAGCCCTCGCCCGGACGCCGCGGCTTGCCATGCGCATGGCCCAGGCAGCCGCGGGCGTCGCCATCATCGGCCTCATCGGTCTGTTCGTCGTCGACCTCGGTGGTTCGGGAGAGGATGGCCGAAGCGGCGCCGCCGCGCCCATGGCCGCCGGGGATGACGCCTCCAGCACCGGGGAGGAGGCCGCCGGCTCGTCCGCTCCCCGGGGAACACCAGGGAACGAGGCAACGGCGGAGTCCGGGTCGCTTCCCTCCTATGACACGGGTGGCGTCTCGGGCCAGGGCGCCGAGTCGCCCGCCCCCGATCCCACTGCCGCTACTCCGCAGGCCAAGAGCATTGCCGGCGGCGCTACAACGGCAACCGGGAACGGCGCCGGAGCCCTGGATGGCGGCGAACGGGAAGGCGAGCCACTTCGCCGGGCCGGTGACGGCTCTGGCAGAGACTGGATGCCAGTCGCCCGCATTTCCCTGGTGCTCGTTGCCGCCGGGGCGGTCGCCGCTTACCTCGCAATTCGAACAAGAGTCAGGAGATAGGAAACGAGAATGAATGCCAAGCGGTTGGTCGTCCCTCTGATTGCGGCACTGGCTGCCGGTACCGCACTCCTCGCGGCTGGATGTGCCGGGGATACCACCAACGTCGTGCAGCCATCCCAGGAGGCGCCCGGGATTACAGTGAGCGGCATGGGCGAGGTCATCTCCGCCCCCGACACAGGGTTCTTCAACGTCGGTGTCGAGTCCCGTGAAGAGACGGTTGCGGCCGCACGCGAGAAGGCCGCCCGGGCTGCTGAAGCGGTCATCTCCTCGCTCAAGAAGAACGGCATCGACAGCAAGGACATCAAGACCACCGGGCTCAGCATCCAGCCCGAATATGACTACAGCAAGCCGGGCGACAACCCGCGAGTCATTGGCTACCGCGTCTTCAACACCGTCGAAGTGACGGTTCGCGAGCTCGACTCCTTCAGCAAGGTCCTCGATGACGCCGTCGAAGCGGGCGGCGACGACGCGCGGGTCAACAACATCCGGTTCGACATCGAAGACACCGATGCACTTCTCGAGCAGGCACGGGAAGCGGCCATGAAGGATGCGAAGGCGAAGGCCGAGCAACTGGCCAGGCTCGGAGGTGTGAAGCTCGGCGATCCGCTTGCCATCTCGGAGGTGCAGAGCCCGGGGCCCTCGCCCGAATACAGGCTTGTCCCTGCCACCGGTGGGAAGTCCGATTCCGCCTTCGAGACCCCCATCGAGCCGGGCACCGGGTCTTTGACCGTCAACGTCAACGTCCGCTGGAGCATCGAGCAGTAGCCGGCTTCCCACCCGAAACGCGAGGTTAAGGGCCTGGCTTTCAGGCCCGGCCCGCTTCGCCGATGCTAAGAGCGTGCCCACCCGGATAGCGCTGTTGATGCCGGTTGCTGCCCTGGCGATTGTCACTGTCGCCATCGTCGCCCTGTTCGCCGCCCCCAGCGGTCCCGCTGAAAGTAGTCTGAGTTCCATCGAAACTCCTTCGGAGACTCCGGCCCTGACCCCGCAAGACCCGGCCCTCATGCCGTCCGGTTCGGTCTGCCAGGGGTCGATTCGAAGGCCCGACCCCGGTGAGCCGCGCATCTATCCGCCCCAGTACACGCGGCAGCGGGAGGTGCTGGGGATTGCCGTGGTGGGGAGCTCCGCCGTCGATGAGCGCGCCTTCGACGAAGCCATCGCTACCATTGAGCGGTTCTTCTCGGGCAATGACCTGGAAGAGCGCCTCGCCGAGGAGGGCGCCTACATCGTCATCGCCGAAGATGGCGTGGCCCTCGATGAGCTGCCCGAGTTCGCCTGCCTCGACCCGCTAACGCGCGACGACGTGCACTCGGCCTGCGGTATCGCCGACCGCGCCGACTACCCCGTTGTTGCGGTTGATGAGCTCGACATGACGGGCAACCGCCGCGGCCCCTGCCGCGGCCTCAACATCCTCTACCACGAGCTGGGTCACCTGGTGCAGGGGTGGGCGCTGCTTCCCGCGGACTACTTCGACGTTCGCATCTTCTACCAGGCCGCTCTCGATGCCGGCAAGTACAGGAACACCTACGCCGCCAGCAACGTCAACGAGTACTTCGCCGAAGCCACCCAGGCCTACTTCCTGCACAGCGACACGGCCGGCGCGCGCGACCGGGAGTGGCTCCGCCAGTACGACCCCGACCTTCACGGCCTGCTCACCCGGATCTACGGTGAATGACCTCGGCCGGCCCGCCCATTACTTGCGAAGCATGGCGTAGCGATCTGCTGCCTTCCCCAGGTACGTCTCGAACTCCGGGTATCGCTGCCGCAGCGCCTTCAGGTGCTCGTTTACAGGCAGACGGCGTCGCTCGTATGGCGATTCACGGCCAAGGTCCTTCACCTCGCTGGCGAGAACGAAGTAGAGAGGCCGCACCCTGACTGCGCCCGGCGGGAACGAGGGGTTGTGGCTGGTTGCCTTGCATTCGAAGAAGCCCACCAGCTCGAACTGCCCGGTCGCCCCCGTCTGCTCCCGTGTGATGCGCTTCACGAACGCTGGCGGCTTCTCGCCGGCTCCGGGGGCGCCTTCTACCGTGCGCCACACCGTCTCGCCGATTGAGCGGGTGACGTAACCGAAACCCCCCATCCACACGATGACGTAGGCGTAGTCCACCGGCGCGTCCTCGGGGAGAACGCGTTCATCAACCCACCGCGCGCGCCATTCGTCGCTGAAGTTCAACTCCACAACGGCCGGCCAGCGGGGCTCGTAGTAGGACCCGAATTCGGGGGAAGGAAAAGTCATGCTTCGCGTCTCCGGCGATAGAAGGGTCTGGCAACAACGGCTGCGGGACGGCCGCCCACCACCAGCGCCGCGCCCGGGAATGAGTGGCGCTGATCGATTACTGCCAGTGCGATGATAGCGCCAAGAGAGAAAGAGCGAACGCACGACCGGACTTCCCCCACCGCCAGGGCGCCTGCCATGACCGGCGTCCCGGCTGTCACCTCGTTCTCCAGGATTACCGCGCACAGCACGCGCTCCGCCGCGCTCCCGCCGATGCCCAGCAGCGCGTCGAGACCCGCTTCGGCAGGCGTCAGTCCAATCTCCAGGTCTGGAGAGTAAGCGGGAATGCACTCCTCGATGCGTGCCGTCTCGTGCGCCGTGTCGCCGGCCAGCAGAACTCCCGCAGTTCCCAGGATCTGCATGAGATGGAGCGCGGCCGCCGGCGCGAGCACGAACTCGAATCCATCCTCGCCGGTATCGCTGGTGCGCGTGACGAGTGCCCGGAACCCATGGAACTCGAATGCGACCGATTGGAGTGGCTCAAGCGCGGCCGGCAGGGAATCGGCAACGTGCTCCCTGAGCGCGGCCTCCGCCCCAGGTCCGGTCACTGCCAGCGTGCAGGTCGCCAGGGTCCGATCCTCCACCCGGGCATCGAAGTCCTCTGCCTTGGCGCCTTGCAGCCGGGCCACCGTCCACTGGCGCTGTCCGGGCTCGCCACAGACCAGGTACGAAATGGCGCCCGTACGAACAATCAGGGCGATATCGCCCACCAGCCCGCACTCGTCGAGGGCGACTGTCCGGACCGCGCGGCCTTCTTCTATCCCCATCACATTGCGCGCGAACACCCGGCCAAGCAGGTCGGCTGCGTCCGTCCCGCTCACCAGGATCCGGCTCCGGTGGGACCGGTCGAAAACAACGACGCTTGAGCGGAGGGCTGCATGCTCGGCCTGCGCGTCGCCGTAGTCCGCCGGCAGCTCCCAGAGGCCACAGACGCGGAACTTCGCCCCGGCCGCGGCGTGATGCTCGCGCAGGGCGAGCCGGGCGAGCGATGCCTGCGGCTGGCTCACTCCGGCACGAACCTCCGGCGTCCATCCTCCTCCACCAGGCGGCCGACCCCCGGAAAAGCGTTGTGGACGCACACCAGCAATGCGCGCTCTCGAATGGCCCGCTCCGCCAGCGCCTTCTTGGTTTCAAGGCTCACCAGCGGCAGGACATCGAAGGCCGCAATCCATGCAGGGCGTTCCATTTGCGTGGCATGGTGGACAAGGTCTCCCGTGTAGATAGCCGTTTCGCCGCCGGACGTGAGGACAATGGAGGCATGGTCCGCTGTGTGACCGGGAGTGGGGAGAAACTGGACGCCCGGCATCACCTGGTGCTCGCCCCTCACCAGGGTCATGCGTCCCCCTCGCACGAGCGGCTCGAAGTTCTCCGCAAAATACGTGCCGCGCGTGCGCTCGTTGGGATGCATCGCCACCTCGTACTCGCCTTCCTGGGCGAAGTAACGGGCGTTTGGAAAAGTCGGTACCACCTCACCATCTTCGCGCCGCACCGTGTTCCAGCCGCAATGGTCCGTGTGCAGGTGGGTGTTCGCCACGGCCGTGATGTCCTCCGGCGCAAGGTCCAGCCGCACCAGGGCCGCAAGCAGGTGGCCGTAGTCCCCGGGAAACGATCGCTCCCGCACTGCCTTCGAATGCTTGTTGCCCATCCCGGTCTCCACCAGCAGCACATCCTTGCCCCGCCGCACAACCATGCAGTTCAGACCAAGGGGAACCCGATGCTGGGCGTCGATGTTGTCCGCCCCTATCACAGGCTCCCACATCACCCGCGGCACGAGTCCGAAGACCGCGCCCCCATCCAGCCGGATGTATCCATCCGAAATGACTGCGATGTCGAAGTCGCCAACCCTGTAGCGGGCCGGTGGGTGCATGATCGGAACCATAAGAGGGCTCCCCTTATGCGGCAACGGCACCGTCCGGTTCTCCGCTACGCCGGTTCACACACATTTCACAGGAAAAAGCTGACAAGACCCGCCCGGCGCCTGTAAGATCGCAGAACAGGGAAAGCCAGCAAGTTGCAGTTGCAAAGAGTTGCAATTAGCGGGACGATACGCTTCCACAGCAGGCGCCCGGCGCACCAGCTCTCTCGGCAAGGGTAGTAGCATGTCCATTCCGCCCCTCTTCCTCCTCCACGCACCCGATGGGTTCCTCTCCACACCCATCGCCGCCGTCATGTGGCTGGTTACGGTGCTGGCCCTCGCGGTGGCCGTCAGGCGCGCCGATGCGAATCTCGATGAGAAGGCCGTACCCCTGATGGGTGTGATGGCAGCCTTCGTATTCGCGGCCCAGATGTTCAACTTCCAGGTTGCGGGAGGGACATCCGGCCACCTCATGGGTGGCGTGCTGGTGGCCGTCCTCCTCGGACCGTGGGCCGGTACCCTCGTGATGGCCTGCGTCATCGCCGTCCAGGCGCTCGTCTTCCAGGACGGCGGCCTCGTCGTCATGGGCGCCAACATCTTCAACATGGGGGTCGTCGGCACCTTCGGCGGCTACCTCCTCTACCGCGTCCTTGCCACCGTCCTGGGCGGCGAAAAGCGGGCCCGGTTGCCCGCTGCCGCCATTGCGGCGTGGCTCTCGGTGGTCATTGCCGCCGTCCTCGTCTCCTTCCAGCTCGCCCTCTCCGATACCACTTCGCTGCGCGTCGCCCTCCCGGCCATGGTTGGCGTTCACGCGCTCATCGGCATCGGCGAGGCCGTGATTACCGTCGCCGCCCTCAGCTTCATCGCCGCCACCCGCGGCGACCTCCTCCATATCGCTCGCCCGGCGCTCGCCGGGCAGGGGAGCCAGCAATGACCATACAGCACCCGCTTCCTGCATCAGGCGGCGCGCGAACCCGCCTCCGGCGCTACTGGTGGGTCGCCGGTGTTGCCATCGCGGCGCTCGTGGTGGTGATCCTGGCGCCCCTGGCCTCTTCCCATCCGGACGGGCTCGAGCGGGTCGCCGAAGACAAGGAATTCCTGGATACCGCGAAGGGCGCCCGCTGGGAGTGGCTCCCCGACTACTCCGTCCCGGGCCTCTCCGGTGACGCGTCGACGGTGCTCGCTGGTCTCATCGGCGTCGCCATCGTCTTCGCGCTGATGGTGCTCGCGGGGCGCATGCTTTCCCGCAGGAGTCAGTGAGCACACTCAGTCTCGACCGTTACCTCGCCCGCGAAAGCGCCATACACGCCGCCGACGCGCGCCTGAAGTTCATCGCCACGGCCGGGTTCATCCTCGCGCTTAGCCTGCTTCCGGTGGGAGCTTTCGCGGCCCTCGCTCTCGCGTGGGCGGCTGTCGTTATCGCTTCGGCCGCCGCGCGCGTGGGGTGGCTGCGAACCACCACCGGAGCCTTCTTCGCCCTCCCCTTCCTGCTCGCTGCCGCGCCCCTCGTTTTCACCCGCAAGGCTGACCCGCTTGGCGAGGTCGACCTCCGGCTCTTCACACTCACCGTCAGCGGCGAGGGCCTCAAGATGTTCGCCACCATCGCCCTCAAGAGCTGGGTGAGCGTGCAGGCAGCATTGCTCCTCAGTTTCACCACCCCTTTCCACGAGCTCGTCGATGCGCTTCACCGGTTGAAGCTCCCTTCCCTCATGGTCGCCATCATCAGCTTCATGTACCGCTACATCGCAGTCCTGGCCGAGGAATCAAGCCGCATGATGCGCGCCCGGGCCGCACGCTCGGCTTCCCGCGACGGCCATACCGGAGGCTCCGTCATTTGGCGCGCGAAGGTCGTGGGCTCCATGGTCGGTTCGCTCTTCCTGCGCGCCTACGAACGAAGCGAGCGGGTGTATGCCGCCATGCAGTCGCGCGGGTTCAGCGGCGAAATACGTCACATGGGCGGCCGCAAGCTCCGCAGCGGCGAATGGCTCGCCCTCGGAACGGTAGCTGCGGGCCTCTCTGGCTTCTCGGTCGCAGCCCGGCTCTGGTTCCCAACCGCATGAACGGCCCATCGCCGGAAACGGCGCCGGGCCTCGATGCCAGCCTCGCTTCGCGATGGATCGAAGTGGAGCACCTGCACTTTCTCTACCCCGACGGCATGGAGGCCCTCAAGGGCATCGACCTCACCATAGGGCGGGGCGAGAAAGTCGCCCTCATCGGCCCCAATGGCGCCGGCAAGAGCACGCTCATGCTCCACCTCAACGGCATTCACACCCCATCTCACGGCCACGTCCGAATCGGCGGCACGCTTGTCGGCCGCCCCACCGTCAGGCGCATCCGGGCCGAGGTTGGACTCGTCTTCCAGGACCCGGATGACCAGCTCTTCAGCCCCACCGTCTTCGAAGACGTGGCCTTTGGACCCCTGCACATGGGCGTTCCCGGCGAGGAGATCCACCGGCGGGTCGAAACAGCCCTCGCCGCCGTCGGAATGACCGGCTTTGAGCGGCGCCTGCCCCACCACCTCTCGATTGGCCAGCGCAAACGCGTTGCCCTGGCCACGGTGCTTTCCATGGAGCCGAGCGTGCTCGTCCTCGACGAACCTTCCGCGGGACTCGATCCCCGTGGCCGTAGGGAGCTCATCGGCCTGCTGCGAAGCCTCCCTCAGACCCTGCTCGTCAGCACCCACGACATGCGCCTCGTCGCCGACGTCTTCCCCCGTGTGATCGTGATGGACGACGGCCGCGTGGTAGCCGATGGTCCGACCGCTGATGTGATGGCCAATGCGGCCCTCCTTGAAGCCCATGGCCTCGAAAGCCCCTGAAGCAACCGCTTCCGTTTGACAACCGGTTGCGGGGCGAATTACCGGGTCGGACGTAGGGCTCGTATACTGGGCTCAGGTGTTTACGGCTGTCTTCGACGAGTTCGCCCAGGCCATAGCCGGCCACGACCGGGATGTTGATCTCTTCGGCGCCGCCATGTCGGTCTCCCGCCTGAGCGGCCGCGAGTTCGAACCCCACGACTACGCCCGCAAGCTCGACCTCGTCGGCGAGGCCGTGCTCGAGCACGCTGGTCACGGGGCCGGGGCGAGTGAGCTGGCCCATGCCATTGACTACCAGCTTTTCACCGTGCTGGGATTCAAGGGCGCTTCCGCCGGCCTCAAGAACCCCATCAACAGCTTCCTTTCCGATGTCATCGATCGCCGCGAAGGCATCCCCATCACTCTCTCGCTCGTCTACATGGAAGTCGCCCAGAGAGCCGGCCTGCGCTGCGACGGTGTGGGCTATCCCCGGCATTTCATCGTGCGCTGCGGCGAACCCGAAGACCCGATATACATCGATCCCCTGAACCAGGGCGCGCGCCTCGACCGCGCAGAGCTCCTCGCCGGGCTCCGTTCGGCCAGCCTCGGAGGCGCCACGCCGGACTCCATATTGTGCGCCGTCACCCGCCGCCAGATCCTGCAGCGCCTCCTGGCAAACCTTCACGGGCTGTTCCGCGAAAGTCGCGACCTCGAGCGGTGGCTCGCCACCGTCGAGCTCAGGCTCAGGCTTGAACCATGGAACTCTGCCCTCGTAGGAGAGCGTGGAATGCTCCACTACCGCATGGGCCGGCCGGCTCTCGCACTGGCAGACCTCGAACGATATGTTGACGGCGGCGGCCGCAGGGCAGCCGTTTCAGGGGCTATCAGGCTCCTCGACCAGCTTCGTTCGCGACACGGGGACCCGGAGGAGACCGAATGATGACCGAAATGCCAGTCCGCCCGGCGCGTGGTCACCAGGCTCTGCAGAGATCGATCGCGTGGTACCTGCGTCAGCTCAGCCGGGTGATGAACGTCCTCTCCGATGATGAGCTCGAACGCCTCATCCCGCTCCTCACTGAGCGCCGCTTCCGGCCGCGACAGATAATCTTCTCCTCGGGCGACCCTGCGGAGCGGGTCTACCTCCTCCTCAAAGGCCGCGTGAAGACCTACCAGGTGGCCGAGAACGGCAAGGAGATCATCCTTGACCTGGTTGGCCGCGGCGGGATTGTCGGCGACATGGCAATCGTTGAAGGCGGCGAGAGGATTGCCTGCGCCCAGGCCATCGAGGAGACCGTCGCCGTCAGTATCTCCTGGGAGGATTTCTCCCACCTCCTGCAGCAGTCACCCCGGCTCGGCTTTGCCATGGCCGAGCTCATGGCCCGGCGCCTCGCCGGAATGCAGAAAACCTTCATGAACATCGTCTCCAAGCCCGTCTCCGCCCGGCTCGCGGATGCCCTCCTCAACAGCCAGGATGGCGAAGTCGTCTATCTCGGTCTCACTCACCAGGAGCTCGCGCAGACCATCGGCACCAGCCGCGAAACCGTCACCGCACTCCTCAGCCGTTTCGTCTCCATGGGTGCGATTGCGCCCGCTGCAGGCGGCTACCAGGTCGCCGACCTGGCTCTCCTGCGCGGTATCGCCCGTGGTGACGTGCAGGTCTCGCCCCGGCATCCGGTGGGAAACCAGCCGAGCGCCGTCGCTCCCTGATGTCTGCCGCCCCGGCCGGACTGGCGGCCTCGATCCCCGCCCGCAACGGCCCCGCGCTCATCGCCCACATGGCGGGAAACACCGCCCGCCAGGTCCGGGCAGCCATCGAAGAGGTCGCCGACTTCGTGGAGGTCGACCTCTGGGCCCATCGCGGGCGCCTTGAGGCGCGCCACGAGAGGGCTCTCTACCCCTTGCCCCTCTGGTTCGAAGAATGGACTACCGTCCGCCGCGCGCCGAGCCAGCCCTTCACGCTCCAGGAGCTGCTCGTGGAGACCGCCGGGAAAACCGGCGTCTTCCTCGACCTCAAGAACGGGCGCGATCAGCCTTCCCGGCTCGTGCGCTCCGCCCTCGATGCCGCGCCCAACAGCATCGGCCCCGTGGTCGCCTCGTCGCAGCGCTGGGGAGTCCTCCGCGGCCTCCGGGAGAAGGCCCCCGAAGTCGAGCTCTACTACTCCATCGACGTGCAGGCCAAGCTTGATCTCTTCCGTTCGGTGGTCGACCGCGACCTGCGCCCGGCCGGCGTCTCCTGCCGTCACAGCCTGCTCCACGAGGGACTCGTCAGCGAGATGCATGATCGCGGCCTGAAGGTGGTAGCGTGGACTGTGGATGAGCCCGCACGGGCCGCAGACCTCGCCTCCTGGGGCGTCGACGGCATCACCACTCATCGCGTCATCGAACTTCGGAGCCACCTCGGTCTCGAACGGTGAACCCGCTTGCCGTTTACGTCCACATTCCCTTCTGCACCGTCAAGTGCGGCTACTGCGATTTCAACGCCTACGCGGGTATGGACGGCCTGAAGCGCGACTACACCCGGGCGCTTCTGCGCGAGATCGAACTGCGGCAAGAAGAGGTCGCGGCACGCAACATCACCTCCATCGTCTTCGGAGGCGGGACACCCGGCGAGATGCCCCCGGGCGACCTCACGGCAATCATCGATGCACTGCGCAGTTCCGCGACTATCTCCCTGGACGCTGAGATCGGCATCGAAGCCAACCCCGGTTCAACCGGCCCGGACGACCTCCGGCAGCTGGCTGAAGCAGGAGTGAACAGGGTCTCTTTCGGTGCCCAGAGCTTCGACTCCGAGGAACTGCGCTTCCTCGATCGCATCCATTCGCCCGAGGCCATCGACGCTTCCGTGGCCAACGCCCGCCGCGCCGGCATCGCCAGCGTCAACATCGACCTTATCTATGGCCTGCCCGGGCAGGGCACGGCCGCCTGGGATCGGACCCTGCAACGGGCGCTCGCTCTCAACACCGATCACCTCTCTCTCTATGCCCTGACCGTGGAGGACGGAACGCTGCTCGGCAGGCGCGTCCGCGAAGGGAGCGTCGTCATGCCCGGCCCGGACACGGTCGCGGACCTGTATGAGAGGGCCACGACCACGCTGGACCGGTCGGGATTCCAGCAGTACGAGCTCTCCAACTGGGCCCGTCCCGGCCACGAATCGCGACATAACATCACATACTGGAGTGACGGCGACTACCTCGGATTGGGGGCCGGCGCCCACGGCTACCTCAACGGCGAGCGCTACGAGAACGTCGCCCACCCCCGCGAATATGTGCGCTCCCTCCGGGGGCCAGCCTCCGGCCCGCGAGCATCCGTGTCTTCGGCCTCCGTCCCCGAGCGATCAACGGCGATCTTCGATTGGGTGACCCTCGCGCTCCGGCTCTCGGTAGGGTTCGAACCCGCCGCCTTCGCCGCCCGCTTCGGCGCCTGCCTCGACGACGTCATCGGACCGCCGCTCGCCGAGTGCGAGGCTGCCGGCCTGCTCCAGCGCGACGGCCGCGGCGTTCGCCTTACCCGCGCTGGCCGCCTCATGCATGGCGAGGTATCGGTACGCGTCCTCGCCCACCTGCGAGCAGGAACACCCGCGCATGAAGATTGAGCTTGCGGTCGCGGCCCGTGGCCTCGCAACGTGGGTGCACAACGTGTACCCGCTCTATCTTCACGACCTCTCCGCCTTCACGGACTACTACTCGCTGGGCGCCGACGGCCTCTGGCGCCCCGACCACCTGGGCGACTGGCTGGCTGGCGGCCCGCTCCAGCACGCCCTTGTGATAGTGGCCGATGGCGACCCGGCCGGGTTCGCCTTCGTTGGGCAGGCGCCGTTCGCGCACATGACGCCCGCCCGCGACTTTCGCCTCTGCGAGTTCTTCGTCCTGAACCGCTTCCGTCGCCGGGGCGTGGGCAGAGGCGCGGCGTTTGCCATCTTCGATCGCTTTCGCGGCGAATGGGAGGTGACGGAGGTGCCGCGCAACGAGGGCGCAATCGCTTTCTGGCGCCGCGTGATTGGCGAGTACACCCGCGGCGGCTTCTCCGATTCGCTCGAACCAGGGGAACAGGTGCAGGTCTTCACCAACAGGTGATGCCTCCGCCGGTGCTATCCTTGCCGCGCGCGGAGGTGGAACCGTGGCGAGCTACGACCGCAAGACCGCTCTCATCGTGGTCGACATGCAGAACGACTTCGCCGACCCCGGCGGGGCGCTTTCAGTGGCCGGCGGCGAGGAGATCGTGCCCCTTGTCAATGACCAGGTGACGCTCGCTCGTGCTACCGGCGCAGTGGTGTTCTACACCCAGGACTGGCATCCGCCCGATACGCCCCACTTCGCAAAGGATGGCGGCGCCTGGCCGGTCCACTGCGTCCGCGGTACCCGGGGCGCAGCCTTCCACCCCGGGCTCAAGGTTGAAGGTGAGACCATCCGCAAAGGCGCCGGCGGTGAAGATGGTTACTCGGGCTTTACCGTGCGCAACCCCGACAGCGGGCGCGAGTCCGAAACCGGCCTCTCGGCCATGCTGCATGACGCCGGCATCGAGCGCGTGGTTGTCGTAGGCCTGGCGACCGACTACT
>WBZY01000699.1_pt2 | contig 14695 bp, 10 predicted proteins | sample 5204191 | NCBI WGS metagenome assembly WBZY01 (sample SAMN12344363, study PRJNA552823) | activated sludge metagenome | biome: Activated sludge suspended growth; feature: Anammox Sidestream; material: Wastewater; isolation source: activated sludge from anammox sidestream of wastewater treatment...
CCTCTCTCACTACCTGGTTCGCCGCCTCGCCGCACTCTTCCCCGGCTCGGTGCACGTCCGGGACGGACGGCTCGAGCGAGCCGACGACCGCGCCATCTGGGCCCGTGCTCGCGCCAACGGCCATGCGATCGTGTCCAAGGACGAGGACTTCGCGGAGCGAGCGCTGCTCGAAGGGCCGCCGCCGAAGGTCCTCTGGATCCAGCTCGGCAACTGCACGACGGCCGCGATCGACGAGCTCCTGCGGGTCCATTCCGATGAGTTGTCGTCCTTCGCAGCCGATGCGGAAGCGGCTCTGATCGTCCTGCCCTAGCGCGGCTGGATCGCCTTCTCCTCCGCGGGGTGCGGGATCCTGGGCTGAGCGGGGGAGGCCATCGTGGCCCTCTCATGCACCGCCGGCGATGCGCATCTTGGCGGCCCGTGGCAGAACGGGCACAACCAGGGAGTCGGTTCCAGAGCGGCTCCCGTGTAGCGGCGTTCACGAAGGGCGCATCCATGGCAGGCGTTCGGCACGGCATGCGCCTTGCTCTGCTCAGAGGCATTGCGGAGAGGAGCTGCCACGATCGCATCTGGCAACCTCGGTGCTCTCGCCGCGGCGACCCTCTCAGCCTCGGCGCTGGGGAACTTCTCATGAGCTCGATGGATGCCTCGGTTCAGGCCTTCGCTGCCGCTGCACTTCAGGTGTCGCGCGAGAGGGAGCACGTGCTATGTGATCTGCGTCTCGCGTTGCTGCGCCACGACCACGACGCGACGATCCGGCTGGCGAAAAGTCTCTGTGGACTGGGAGGGGGAGATGCCGAAGGCGATCTCGATCGTCCGCGTCTCGACGACCGGCCAGGCGGCTGAGGATCGCGCCGGACTCGAATCGCAACGCGTCGCGATCGCGCGAATCGCCACGGATCACGGGCTGGAGATCGTGCGCGAGCTGCAACTCGCCCGCGTTTCCGGCGCGCGCGTGATGGACGATCCGCGCTTCCTGGACATGCTGCTCGCCATCGAGAGCGCCGAGATCGCCGGCGTCGTGGTAGCCGACCTCGACCGGCTCATGCGCCCGGAGGACCCCGGCTACTACGCGATCTTTGGCCGCTTCCGCGATACCGCGACGATCCTGTACACGAGCGAGGGACCCAAGGACTTCCGGCGGGACCGCCTCTTGATGATGCTCCAGTCCGAGATCGCGGCCTACGAGCGCGAGCGGATCCGCGAGCGGACGATGCGGGGCAAGGAAGTCCACCGGCGCGCCGGGCGCTTTGTAGCGGGTCCCGAGGGTCTCCCCTTCGCCGTGGACTACAGGACGGAGAACGGTCGTCCGGTCTGGTCGTACAAGTGGCCCGAGGCCGCCACCGCACGCGCCGTCTATGAACGCGCGTTGGCCGGCGAGCACAACTTCTCCCCCTCGCCCGGGAGCTCGGGATCACCCGCACCCTCGTCCGCCGGATCCTCTCGAACCCGATCTATGCGGGCGTGCGCCGGATCACGCATCGCTACGCAGGGCACCGTGCGCACCTGCGCGCCGCGGAGGACGTGATCGAGCACCAGGTCCTCGATCCTCCGCTCGTCCCCCTGGCTTGGTGGGAAGCAGCCCAGCCCCTGCTCGGGAGCCGCTTCCAGGTGCGCCGCGATTCGCCTTCCCTCTATCGCGGCATCGCCCGTTGCGGCGTGTGCCAGCTGCCGATGCACTCCCACCGCGACACGCACTCCGGGGGCTGGGGCTACCGGTGCCGCTCCGCCGCCCGACGCAGCTGCGCCGTCGGCTGGCTCAAGCGCGAGGCCGTGGAGCGTGCGGCGGATCGAGCCGTCGTCGAGCACCTCGCGAGGCCGGACGTTCTCGAGCTCGCGCTCCGGGCAGCCCTCCAGCCGGCGAACGAGGCCGCACCCTGTCGCGAGGAAGCGGAGAGGCGCATCGAGCTCCTGACGCGTGAGCGCGGGCGCGTGATCGAGTCGTTCGAGGCGGGTCTACGCACCCTGGCCGAGGCCGAGACGCGAACCCGCGCCATCGAGGCGGAGTTCCGGACTCTCAGGCAGGCCGTTCGGAGGACCCCGCAGACCGGCTCGGTCGCAAGGCTCGCAGCCGAGCTCGCCGCTCCGTTCGCGGAGTGGCAGTTCCTCAACAGCGATCAGCGACGACGCATCGTCATGGCATCCGTGAGAACACTGGACGCGCTTCGAGCAGGGCGCGCAGAGGCTCGCATCCGCGCGGTAGAGCTCAAGTTTTCAGCGGCCCCTTCCCTGCCGCCGCATACGCCTCTCGCCGAGCCCCGCGGAGCAGGGCGCAGCGCCGGGATCCGTCTACCAGGCGGCGCGCCGATGCCTCGCGCTCACCGGGAGTGGCAGCGGGTTCGGCGGCGCCGCGCCCCGATCGCGGCGAGCGCTGCCAGCGCGGCGGTGCCGCGCCGCTGCGCCCACGAGCGCCACCACCAAGCCACCGATGACCGCGATCACCGCCTCGGCCGTGGCGGCGAAGGCGCCGATCCGGCTCGACTGCAAGCGGATCGGCGAGCCCTGACGGCCACGGGCCGGGGACCGCGCCCGGTCTGCCTCTCGATCGCCTGGCTCGAGTCCGGCCGCCGGTGCCCGGGCGCTACCTTCGGTCGCGAGGCATCCGAAGACCGCTTCCGGCTCGAAGCGGGCCATCGGGATCCGTGGGAGGGACCGCGTGGCGAGGAGTCGGACGGCCATCGTGGCCATCGCGGCGGTGCTGCTGGCGCCGGGAGCCGGCGCCGAGCCGCTCCCGTGGATGGATCCCGCACTCGCCCCCGAGACGCGGGCCGCGCTGCTGGTCGGCGCCCTGACGCTCGAGGAGAAGCAGCAGCAGCTCGCCGGCAGCGCCCCCGAGCTCGTCCCCGAGCTTCCCGATTGCATGGGTGCGCGGCACGTGCGCGGGATCGCGTCGCTGGCCATCCCGACCCTGCGCATCACCAACGGGCCCGTCGGCATCGGCCAGAACGACTGCGTCGACCCGTCGGTCACGGGCATCGGGGCCTTCAGCGATCCCTCGTCGGCGATGGCGACCGCGCTGCCGTCGGCCCCGGCGGTCGCGGCGTCGTTCGATCCCGCCGTCGCCGGCCTCTTCGGCGACGTGGTCGCCAGCGAAGCCAACGACCTCGCGCTCCACGTCCTCGAAGCGCCGGGCATGAACCTCGCGCGAACTCCCGTCCTGGGGCGCAACTTCGAGTACTTCGGCGAGGATCCCTTCCTGGCGGGCACGATGGCGGTCGCGGAGATCGAGGCGGTCCAGGCCCACGGCGTCATCGCGATGGCCAAGCACTTCGCGGGCAACGAGCAGGAGACGAACCGGATGTTCGAGCTCCAGACCACCATCGGCGCGCGGGTCCTGCACGAGCTCTACCTGTTGCCGTTCGAGATATCGGTCCGGGATGGCGACGTCGCCGCGGTGATGTGCGCCTACAACTTCGTGAACGGGTTCCAGGCCTGTGAGAACCGGGAGCTGCTGACCGATGTCCTGCGCGACCGGTGGGGCTTCGCCGGCTACGTGCAATCGGATTTCTTTGCCGTCCGCAGCACGGCACCCGCGCTGCTCGCCGGGCTCGACCACCACATGCCCGTTCCGACGCCGCTCCTGGTGGTGCCGGCGCCGTGGACGGCGGACGAGCTGGACGTGGCGCTGGCAGCGGGAGAGCTCCAGGTCGCCGATCTCGACCGGGCGCTCCTGCGTCGTTACACGAAGATGTTCGAGCTGGGCATCTTCGAACGCCAGCCGCTCGTGCAGGCGCCGATCGACTACGCCGCGGGCGGGGTCGCTGCGCGGACGATCGGGGGGCAGGGTGGAGTCCTGCTCCAGGACCCCAACGGGGTGCTGCCCTTCGACGCCAGCACGCTCGAGAGCGTCGTCCTGATCGGCAAGGCGACGCAGGTCTACGCCCAACAGGCGGTGGCCGGCGGATCCCGGGTCGGCGAGCCGATGGGCGCCGGAGGCGGCAGCTCGGACGTGGTGCCCGCCTACACGGTGTCCCCGATCGACGGGCTGGAGGACGTGCTCGCGGCGCTGGGCAACGCGTCGGCGACGGTCACGCTGATCACCGTCGAGGACGACAACAGCGACCTGGAGGCGGCGCAGGCGGCTGCCGCCGCGGCGGATGCGGTGATCCTCATGGCGGGCACGATTGCCGAGGAAGGCGCGGACCGCGTGACGTTCAGCGACGGGAGCGGCAACGCGGTGGTGGAGATGGGTGATCACCTCGATTGGTACGTGGCCAGGCCGAACCAGATCTCGACGCTGGCATCCAACCCACCGGCCGACAGCCAGACGGTGGCGATGATCGAGGGCATCCTCGCCGCGACCTCGACGACGGCGAAGCCCATGGCCGCGAAGACCGCGCTGGTGCTCAAGGACAACGGCGGCGTCGCGATCGATCCCGCCCTGCTGGGTCCAGCCGGGCCAGCCATCCTGGAGGTCTGGTTCCCCGGACAGGAGGACGGCCACATCGTGGCCGACCTGCTGTTCGGTGTGGTCGATCCGTCGGGCAGGCTGCCGGTCACCTTCCCGGTGGCCGGTCAGGGGTTCCTCGACTGGGCCCGGAGCGACGCGTCGGTGTTTCCCGGGGTGAGGAACGCCGCCAACCAGCCCGAGGTCACGTACCGGGAAGGCCTGGAGGTCGGCTATCGCTGGTACGACGCCAACGGGATCGCTCCCGCGTTCCCCTTCGGCCACGGGCTGTCCTACACGACGTTCGAGATCTCGGGCCTGGAGGTGACGCCGGAGGTCTCGGACGGCACGCCTCCGATCACGGTGGAGTTCCTCGTCGAGAACACCGGCAGCCGGCGGGGCGCCGAGGTGCCGCAGGTGTACCTCGGCCTGCCGGAAGGACTGGGCGAGCCGCCGAAGCGTCTGGTCGGCTTCGAGAAGGTGTGGCTGGACCCGGGACAGGTGGAGAGCGTGCAGATCGTGATCGACCCGGCAGCGGCGAACCATCCCCTGGGAATCTGGGACGACGCGACGCAGGCGTGGACGGTCGCCCCCGGCCAGTACCAGGTCTACGTGGGACGTTCAGCCGGCGACATCGTCCTTGGCGATTCGATCACCGTGCCGGAGCCGGTGGGGTGGGCTCGATCCTGCGCCGCCCTCGTGGCCCTCCTCGGCAGCCGGCGTCTCCGCCGGTCACCGCGACCTCGCCCGATCACGCCGTGAGCCTCGCTCGCCTCGCGATCGGTGATCGGGGTGTGCACCCGACCGCGGGCGCACCGGCGCGCACTCCCGGCCTTCGGCGCGGGCGCGGTGCGACCCTCGGCGCTACGGACCGGGTCGTCCCGAAGCGCGAGCCACCCCGGCCACCTGGGGTGGAGACGCCCCCCTCCCCACCTGCGACGCGGTCCGCCGGGCGTGTACCCTCGGCGGCCCCATGGACGACGCCGCCTCGGACTCCGCGCCCGACCCTGCGGGGCCCGATCGAGCCCCGGCCGGCGGCGGCGCGCGGCGCTGGCAGGCGGCCTCCCTCGTCGTGGTCGCCGCCGCCGCGGCGGCCCGGGTCCACAATGCCTTCGCCTTCCCCCCGCTCCACGACTTCGACGGCGCCGGCCACGCGCTCAACGTCTTCCTCCTGTACCAGGGCCGGCTTCCGGATCCCGCCACCTGGTCGGGCTTCCACCCCCCGCTCTTCCATGCCGCGGGCGCGGCGCTCTGGTCCCTCCTGCCGGCAGCGGTGCCGGTCCACGCGGGGCTCCGCCTGCTGTCGGCGGCGGCGGGCTTCGCGGCGCTCGTGGTCGCCTTTCGCGCCCTGGCCCGCTTCGTGCCGCGCGCCGACGCGGCGGTCGCCATCGCGCTCGTCGCGGGCTCCGCCGTCTTCGCGCTCCCGACGAGCATGCTCGGCAACGAGACCACCTGCGTGCTCTTCACGACCCTCGCCCTCGCCGCGCTCGCCCGGACGCCCGCCAGCGAGGACCCTCGCGCGACCCGACACGCGATGGGGACGGTCGGGCTCGCCGCCCTGGCAGCGCTCGCCAAGAGCACCGGCCTCGTCGCCGTCGGTGTGAGCTGGCTCTGGCTGGCCTGGCGGGGGCGCCGCTCCCCCGCGCGGGCGCTGCGCCCGCTCGCCCTCTCGGCGCTGGTCGCGGTGCTGCTGCTCGGGGCCCATTACGGCCGCCTCCTGGCGCACGGCGGCTCGCTCCTCGCCCCCTTGAGCGGGTACGCGCACTCCGAGGCGATGCGGGCGGCGATGTCGGGGCAGCCACCCGGCTTCCGCTCGCTCGCCCACTACCTCCGGATCCCGCGCTCGGCCCTCGTCGCCCCGTTCCACGATGCGCCGGGCATGGTGACCTCCGTGCCGGGGCTCCTCTACGCCAGCACCTGGGCCGACGGCCATGGCCGGCTGCTGCCGGCGAAGGATCCCCGGGTGGCGCGCGTGGCGGCGCTGCTCGCGATCGGGGGCCTGCTGCCGACCGCCATCGGGTGCCTCGGCGCCCGCGCTGCATGGCGCCGGCGCCACCGGCTCGGCCCGACCGCGCCGTGGTTCCTGTTCGCGGCGCTGCTGCTCGCCGGCTTCGTCGTGCAGAGCTGGCTGCTGCCCTACTACTCGGCGGTGAAGGCGAGCTACCTGCTGCCGGCGCTCCTGCCCTTCGCGCTCCTGCTCGCGCTCGGGACCGCCTCGCTGCCCGGCGGCGCGCGCGCCGCCGCACGCGCGGCCCTGCTCGCCTACGCGCTCGCCGCGGGATGGGCCACGCGTTGGGGCTGGTGGGAGGCGCCGCGCCCGGAAGCTCCCGCCGCCGCGCTCCCGGCCGCCCCGGAAGGGAGCCCGCAGGCGACCGTCTACGCCTACCTCCGGGCGCTCGGCCGCGACCCGCTCCGCACGCTGCCGCTCCTCACCCCGGCCGCCCACGAGCAGCACGGCCTCGGGGTGGGCACCGCGGCCACGGCGGGCGAGGCACGCGACGTCCGCCCGGAGGACCGCCTGCTCGGCTGGCTCGCCGTGCAGACGGGCGGGCCGGTCCTCCGACTCGCGGGCCGGCTCGGCGCCGGGGCGGCCTCGGTGGAGGTGGACGCGGACCGGGCGGAGGTCTCGCTCCCGCTCACCGCGCCGGAGGGCGCGCCCTTCGAGCAGCGCTTCGTCCTGGTCCGCAGCGCGCCGGGCTCCCCCTGGCGGATCGATCGGATCGAGCAGGCCGGCGTCGGCACGGGCAACGCGGTCGCGGCCTTCGCCGCCTGGCCGACCGCCGGCGGCAGCGCTCCGGCCCGGGCGCCCGGCACGCGATGAGGCGCTCGCCCTGGGCCGTGCCGGCCGGCGTGCTGCTCGTCTTCGCGCTGCTGGTCGGCCTGCGCGTGCATGGCTTCTCGCTCGCGATGTGGCACCAGGTGATCGACGGCAGCGAGCCGGGCGAGGTGCTGCTCGGGGCGCCCCGGTCGATCCGCTCGGACGACTGGAAGGTGCACCTGCCGCTCGCGCTCGCCCAGCGCGCGCACGATCCGCCGTTCCCGCTCGTGAACGAGTCGATCGCCCTCGGCCAGAGCGCCCTCGTGCCCTTCGAGCTGCCCGTGGCGCACCCGCTCGTCGCCTTCCGGCCGACCGTCTGGGGCTTCTTCCTGGGCGGCGACGTCGGGGTGGCATGGCTCTGGTGGTCGCGCGTTCTCGGGCTGTTCGCGGTGTGGTACGGCGTACTCTTCGTGGTGTCGGCCGGGCGCGCCGACCTGGCCGGGATCGGCGCACTCGCCGTCACCGCCGCGCCCTTCTTCCAGCTCTGGTCGTACTTCCAGTCCGCGACGATCGCGGCCGCCGGCGGCGGCGTGTTCCTGGCGGCCGCCTCGCTGCTGCGCGCGCAGAGCCGGGCCGGAATCGTCGCGAGCGGCGCCGGCCTCGGCTTCGCAGGAGCCTGCTTCGCCCTGGCGACCTATCCCCCGTACCAGGTGACCCTCGCCTGGCTGGTCGTGGCGCTGCTCGTGGGGCGCGCCCTCGAGCTGCGTGGCGAGGCTCCGTGGCGACGCCACCCGGGGCTGCGCCTGCTGGCGGCGATCGCGGCGGCCCTGGTCGTGCTCGCGGCGGTGGCGGGCCTCTACCTCGCGGCGCGCGAGTCGATCGAGACCATGCGGCAGACCGCCTATCCCGGCGCCCGGGTCTCGACCGGAGGGGGACGGACGCTCGCGCAGCTCACGACCGCGAATCTCGCCGCCGCCTGGTGGGCGGAGGGCTGGGGGCCGCTGCACAACATCTGCGAGGCTGCTTCGTTCTGGCTCCTGGCACCCGTCCCCGCCGTGCTCTGGCTGGTCCGCTGGGCACGCGGCGAGCGGGTCGACCCGGTCGCCGCGGCGCTGCTCGTCTACCTCTGGCTGCTCGGCGCCTTCACGGTGATCGGCGCGCCGGCCCTCGTGACGCGGGCCACGGGGCTCTCGCTGGTGCCCGGCCCGCGCGCCGTGATCGGCATCGGGCTGGCCGATACGCTGCTGGTCGTCCGCTGGCTCGCGCGCGCGGAGCCGCTGCGAGCGGAGGAGCGGAGGCTGGGGCTCGGGATCGGGCTCGCCGCGGGCTGGAGCGCCTTGCTCGGCGCGGCGGCGCTCGAGCTGGCTCGCGATCTCCCGGGCGCCCCGCCCCTCTTGCTGGGGGCCCTCGTCGTGGCGAACGGCGGGCTCGCGTGGCTCGTGCTGGTGGCGCGCCGGCCCCGCTGGCCGCTGGCGATCCTGGCCGCGGCTTCGCTCGCCGGCGCGATCTGGTTCCACCCCCTCACCGTCGGCGGCACGCGCTGGCTGGTCGAGAACGAGGTCTCGCAGCGCATCCTCGCGATCGACCGCGCCGAGGGTGGCCGCAGCGTCTGGGCCTCCTTCGGGCCCGACGAGATCGGGAACCTGTTCCGGATCCTGGGCGTCCGGTCGATCAGCGGCGTGCACCCCGTGCCCCAGCTCGAGCTCTGGCGCCGGATCGACCCCTCCGCCGCCGCGCAGGAGATCTACAACCGCTACGCCCACGTGAACCTGGTGGCGAGGCGGGTCGCGGGCCCGCCCTTCCGCCTCGTCTCCCGGGACGTCTTCGCGCTGCGGCTCGACCCGGGCGGGCCCGGACTCCGGGCGCTCGGGGTGACACACGTCCTGGTGCAGGGCGGCGAGGCAAGCCGGCGGCGTTTCGAAGAGATGTCCGGCTTCGAGCCGCTCGGCTCCGTCGGGAACGTGCACCTGTTCCGGGTCCGCGCGAGCGGCCCGGCGCGGAATCCGGGCTAGCATCGCCGCCATGCCCGTCGATGCCAGCACGCTCGAGCGCCTGGTGCCCTCCGAGCTCGACGGCCGGGACGTCACGGGCCGGCAGACGCTCGAGCTGCACCTGGAGCGCTACCGCTTCGCGGCGCGCTGCGCCCGCCCCGGACGTCTCCTCGACCTCGCCTGCGGGGTCGGCTACGGCACGCGCCTCGTGGCCGACGACGCGGCCGGCGTCGAGAGCGCCCTCGGCGTCGACCTCTCGCCCGAGGCCGTCGCCTACGCCCGCGACCACTACGGGCGCGAGGGCGTCGAGTACCGCGCCTGCGACGGGCTCACCTTCCGGGACGCGGCCGGCTTCGACACGATCGTCTCGCTCGAGACGATCGAGCACGTGCCCGAGCCCGGGCGCCTCGTGGCGCACCTCGCGAGCCTGCTCCGGCCGGGCGGCGTCCTCGTGGCGTCGGCGCCGACGACGCCGTCGGCGGACGTGAACCTGCACCACCTGCACGACTTCACCGCCGCCTCGTTCCGCCGCCTGTTCGCGGGCCTCGGCCTGCGCGAGGTCGCCTCGCTCCCCCAGGTCCAGCCCTACCGGCTCTTCGCCGCGCTCGGCCGCACGGAGCAGCGCATGGCGGACCTGCGGCCGGACCTGCTCCGCTACTACCTGCACCACCCGCGGGCGGCGTTGCGCAGGGCCGCCGCCACGCTGCGCTTCGGCTTCACGAACCGCTACCTGACGGTGGCGTGGCGTTCCACCGGCCCGTGATCGTCGGCCTGCCCGCCTACAACGAGGCCGCCCGGCTGCCCGGCGTGCTCCGCGCCGTCGCCGCGGCGATGCCCTCGGCGGAGATCGTCGTCGTCGACGACGGCTCGCGGGACGGCACCGGGGACGTCGCTGCGCACCACGGCGCCACGGTGCTCCGCCATCCCTTCAACCTCGGCTACGGCGCCGCCCTGCAGACGCTCTACAAGTACGCGCTCCGGCGGGGCGCCGACCTCGTCGTCCAGCTCGACGCCGACGGCCAGCACGACCCCGCGGAGATCCCGCGCCTCGCTGCCCTGGTCACGGGCGGCGCGTGCGACCTCGCGATCGGCTCGCGCTTCGTCGCGCCGTCCGACTACCGGATGGGGCCGCTGCGCAGCTTCGGGCGCCGGCTCCTCTCGGCGCTCGCTCGCTTCGCCGGGGTCGAGGTGAGCGATCCCACCTCGGGCTTCCAGGCGCTGAACGGCCGGGTGATCGCGCTCTACTGCGAGCCCTTCTTCCCGCCCGACTACCCGGACGTCGACGTGCTCGTGGCAGCGGTCCGCCGCGGCATCCGGATCCACGAGGTGCCGGTGAAGATGTACGAGAGCCCGCGCAGCTCGACGCTGCACGGCGGAACGCGCGACTTCTACTACGCCTACAAGATGCTGCTCTCGCTCTGGACGGAGTCGCGTCGATGAGGGGATCGCGATGACCGAGGCCGAACGCCTGGCCGACCTGCGGGAGCTCTTCCTCCACGCTCCCGAGTCGGGCGCCGCCCAGGCGGTGGCGCTCGTCTTCGGGCTTTCGCTCGCCGCCGGCGTGCTGTGGCTCGTCCGCCGGCGCACCCTGCGTGCGGAGTACACGCCGATCTGGATGGCGGTGGCGCTCGCGACGCTGGTCGTCGGCGTGGACCTCGACGTGCTGCGCTGGCTCTCGCGCCTGCTCGGCGCCTGGACCATCAGCGCCACGCTCTTCATGCTCGGACAGCTCTTCCTGGTCGCGATCTGCCTCAACTACGCCGTGCGCATCTCGCAGTCGGCCGTCCACATCCGCGATCTCGCCCAGGAGGTCGCGCTGCTGCGCCAGCGCCTCGAACGGCTCGAGCCCGCCCCCTCGCAGACGCGGCCGCCGGCCGCCGGCGAGGCACGGTAGCCGGCTGGCGATCGGCGGGCGCCGGTGGCCCCGCGCGCGCCAGCGGGCGCACGATCCTCGCGAGCAACGGCATCCTGCACGCGGACCCTCACGCGGGGGCGCCGAGCCCCGGGCGGGAACCCGCTCGTCACAGGGGCGAGAAGCCCTGGTACACCTCGTAGTTGAGCCAGTTCGCGAAGAGCGCCCAGGCGTGCGAGCGCCAGCGGACCACCGGGGGCTGGGCCGGATCGTCGTCCGGGTAGTAGTTGCACGGGACCGACGGCCGCAGGCCCTTCTCGAGATCGCGCCGGTACTCGCGGGCCAGCGTATCGGGATCGTACTCGGCGTGATTGAAGGAGTAGAGCCTCCGGTGGTCCCGATCGTGCACGAGGTAGAGCCCCGTCCCCGGCGACTCGGCGAGGATCTCGAGCGCGCCGATCTTCGTGACGTCCTCCTTGCGCACCTCGGTGAAGCGGCTCACGGGCACGTAGAACTCGTCGTCGATGCCACGGACGACCGGCGCGTACGGGGTGACGAGCCGGTGCTTGTAGACCCCGGAGTGCTTCGCGACGAGGGGATACTTCGGGATCCCGTGGAAGTGATGGAGCGCCGCTTGCGCGCCCCAGCAGATGAAGAGCGAGGCGTGCACCTGCGAGCCGCTCCATTCGAAGAGCGAGACGAGCTCGGGCCAGTAGTCGACCTCCTCGAAGGGCAGGCGCTCCACGGGCGCCCCCGTGACGATCAGCCCGTCGAAGCGCCGATCCCGCACGCGATCGAAGGTCTGGTAGAACTGGAGCAGGTGCTCCTCGGAGGTGTTCACGGCCCGATGGGAGTCCATCGTGACGAGCGTGAGCTCGACCTGGAGCGGCGAGTTGGCGAGGAGCCTCGCGATCTGCGTCTCGGTTTCGACCTTCGTCGGCATCAGGTTCACGAGCGCCACCTGGAGCGCCCGGATGTCCTGGCGGACCGCCTCGCTCCGCGGGATGACGAAGATCCCCTCCGCGTCGAGGATCTTCGTCGCGGGCAGGTCGTTCTGGATGATCAGCGGCATCCGGGCTGGCTGGCGGCGAGCGCCTGGTCGAGATCTTCGAGGATGTCCTCCACGTCCTCGAGGCCGACGGACAGGCGCACGAGGTCGGGCGTGATGCCCGCCGCGCGCTGCTCCTCCTCGGAGAGCTGCTGGTGCGTCGTCGAGGCGGGGTGGATCACGAGCGTCTTGGCGTCGAGGACGTTCGCGAGGTGATAGGCCAGCTTCACGGCCCCGATGAACCGCCTGCCGGCCTCGGCCCCGCCCTGGATCCCGAAGCCGAAGACCGCTCCCGGCCCGAGCGGCATGTACTTCTTGCAGCGGGCGTGATCCGGGTGCGAGGGAAGCGCCGCGAAGTGCACCCACTCGACCAGCGGATGCTGTTCGAGGTGCCGCGCGACCACCTGGGCGCTCTCGGCGTGGCGGCGCGCCCGGAGCGGGAGCGTCTCGATGCCGAGCAGGATCTGCTGCGCGTTGAAGGGCGAGAGGCAGGCGCCGGTGTTCCGCAGCAGGCCGGTCCGGATCTTCAGGGCGAAGGCCAGCCCCGGCGCCACGGCCTTCGGGTGATTGCCGAAGGCCTCCCAGAAGTTCACGCCGTGGTAGCTCGGGTCGGGCTCGCAGATCTCCGGAAACCGTCCGCTACGCTTCCAGTCGAAGTCGCCCTTCTCGATGACGATCCCGCCGATCGAGGTGCCATGCCCCCCGATCATCTTCGTGAGCGCGTACACGGCGATGTCCGCCCCGTGGGCGAAGGGATCGAAGAGCGGCGGCGGCGTGAAGGTGTTGTCCACGACGAAGGGGATGCCGGCCTCGTGGGCGACCCGGGCCAGCGCCTCGAAGTCGTCGACGTTGCCGCGCGGGTTGCCGACCGACTCGGTGAAGACGAGCCGGGTCTCCGCGTCGATCGCGGCGCGCACGGCGTCGAGGTCCTGGGTGTCCACGACCCGCACCTCGATGCCGAAGCGAGGGAGCGTGTGCTGGAAGAGGGTGAGCGTGCCGCCGTAGAGGTTCGAGCCGGCGACGATGTTCTGGCCGGCCTTCGTGATCGTCGCGACGGCGTAGAAGATGGCCGCCATGCCGGAGGAGGTCGCCGTCGCCCCGGTGGCGCCGTGCATCGCCGCGAGGCGCTCCTCCAGGACCGCCGTCGTCGGGTTCGTGAGCCGGGTGTAGATGTTCCCGAAGCGCCGCAACGCGAAGAGGTCTGCCGCGTGCTCGGCGTCCTCGAAGACGAAGCTCGTCGTCTGGTGGATGGGCACCGCGAGGGAGCCGGTCGTCGGATCCGGCGCCTGGCCGGCGTGGATCGCCAGCGTGTCGATGCGTCTCGTCTTCGCTTCCGCCATCGGCCTCTCTCGGCTCCGCGTCGAGCCCCCGGAGGTGGGGTCTCGGGTCGGGACGGGCGGGAATGTATCGAATGCTGAGGACGCGACTAACCGATCGCTTCGCGCTCGAGCATCCCGTGATCCTCGCGCCCATGGCGTTCGCAGCCGGCGGGGCGCTCGCGGGCGCGGTCTCGCGCGCGGGAGGGCTCGGGCTGATCGGCGGCGGCTACGGGGATCCCGACTGGCTCCGGTCGGAGCTCGAGCGCGCGGGCGACGCGCGCGTCGGATGCGGCTTCATCACCTGGTCCCTCGCCCAGGCGCCGGCGCTCCTCGACCTCGTGCTCGGCCACCGTCCGGCCGCGCTCCTGCTCTCCTTCGGCGACCCCCGGCCGTTCGCGAAGCGCATCCACGACGCGGGCGTGCCGCTCCTCTGCCAGGTCCAGGATCGGGAGATGGCGCGCGCGGCCCTCGCCGCGGGTGCGGCGGTCCTGGTGGCGCAGGGGACGGCGGCGGGGGGGCACGGTGCCACCCGGAGCACCATCACCCTCGTGCCGGAGATCGTCGATCTCTGCGCGAAGGAGCACCCCGACACCCTCGTCGTCGCGGCCGGCGGGATCGCCGACGGACGCGGCCTCGCCGCCGCGTTGATGCTCGGCGCCGACGGCGTGCTCATGGGCTCGCGGTTCTGGGCCACCCGCGAGGCGGCCGTGCCCGCCGGGTTCCACGCGGCGGCGATCGCCGCCGGCGCCGACGACACCCTGCGAACCCGGGTCGTCGACATCGTCCGCGCGAAGGCCTGGCCGGCCCCCTTCACCGCGCGCGTGCTCCGCAACCGCTTCGTGGCCCGCTGGCACGGGCAGGAGGAGGGGCTGCGCGCGAAGGCCCACGAGGAGCTGCCGGGCTACACCCGGGCGTGGAACCAGGGAGACGCCGAGGGGACCGGGGTCTTCGTCGGCGAGGCGACGAGCTTCATCGGGAGCGTGCCGGCGGCCGGGACGCTCCTCCGGTCGATCGTCGAAGACGCCTGCGGGCACCTGGCGGCCGGCGCTGCCCGGGTCCGCTGAGACGCGGGTCGAGCCGTTCAGGGTCCGCCGGGCGGCGCCGCGCCCTCCGCCGGCGCCTCGGCCGGCGGCGCCGCTCCGGCCGCCGGCGCGTCGGCCGCCGGCGCGCCGGGCGGTGACTCCGTCTCCTCGGCCGGCGCCTCCTTCGACACGAAGCGGTTTCGGAAGGCCTCGAGGCTCACCGGGACGTCCTCGGCCTTCGCGGCGTCGAGGCGGAAGATCGTCGGGCGGTCGGCGCGGCGGGCGATGATGCGGTCGCCGTCCTGGACGCCGAGCTGGAGG
>WBZY01001168.1_pt1 | contig 14691 bp, 10 predicted proteins | sample 5204191 | NCBI WGS metagenome assembly WBZY01 (sample SAMN12344363, study PRJNA552823) | activated sludge metagenome | biome: Activated sludge suspended growth; feature: Anammox Sidestream; material: Wastewater; isolation source: activated sludge from anammox sidestream of wastewater treatment...
CAGGCGACTGCGTGAGCGGGTTCCAGCCGACTTCGGGGTAGACCTCCCACGCGGCCAGCTTGTCAGCCTTGATGATCTGGGCATAGTGCGGCTCGCCGACGCCGAACGGCATGTCGTAGAGCACCTGCAGCGTGTCGCCTTCCTGCCCGATGTCGATCAGCTGGAAGTTCTGCGGCAGCAGCGGGCCGGTGTTGAGGAAGCGGTCGACCGACCACTTGTTGAGCGCGACGAGGAACTGGCCGTCCGGCGAGACCGTGTCACCCTCAGCGGCCGCGATGTGGCCGACATTGTACTGGATGGGAACCTTGCTGATCAACGACCAGCCGTCCTGCGGGCGATAGCCCTCGGCGCCGATGCTCCAGCGCGCCACAGCGCTGTCGAGGAACAGGCTGGTGTACGCGTAGCCGTCCGGCCCGAACTGCGTGTGCAACGGCCCGAGGCCCACTTCGACCTGTGCTTCGAGGACGCTCTCGTAGGGCAGGATGGGCACGCCGTACTGATCCGTCTCGGTCGTCCCGGCGGCGATGGTGTCCAGAATTTTCTGGAAGCTGTAGACCGTCACATGCGGATCGAGCTTGCCGGACACGACGATATAGTCGCCGCCCGGAGCGATGTCGACGCCGTGCGGGCTGCGCGGCTCAGGCGTGAAGAACAGCAGGTCGTTCTCGATGACGGTGTCCAGCGTGATCACCTGCATACCCGCGATCTCGACGGTGCTGCCCGCCTTGTAGACCGCCTCGGCCGCCTTCAGGTTGATGATGTGCAGGAAGTCGGTGGTGTTGCGGCTGACGCCTGCCTCGAACGGCGGATTACCCTTTTCAATGCCGCCCGTCGCCAGCTCGGTGTTGATCGAGTTGCAGAACACCCAACCGTCAGAGACCAGCTTGCCAGAGTCGCACAGATCCTGCCAGTACGGCGGCAGTTCCATCGCGAACGACTGGCTGGGATCGATGCGCCCCGCCTCACGGTCGAACTTCCAGAACGTGATCATGCCGCGATAGGCGGTCTCGTACTCGGCCAGCGGTGCGTATTCTGAGCCGAGCGGCTGGCCGTACTGGCCGCCCTCGATGATGTATTCGGTGTTCGGGGTGTCGAACGTGCCACCGTGATCATTGAGGAACAGCGGGTTGTTGACGATCTGCTTGGTCTCGAAATCGCGCAGGTCAATCACGGCGACACGGGCATTGGCCTTGTCGTTGATAAAGGCCCACTGACCGTCATAGTCGCCGTTGGTCTCGCTGAGCGCCGGATGGTGCGTATCGCCCCAACGAACCTGCCGCCCGTTCATATCACCGCCGGCGAGCACTTCTTCGCCAGCGCCGTAGCCGTATCCCTGCCACGGTTCCGGCGTGAACACCGCCACGCTGCGCAGCAGCCGCATCGACGGCATGCCGATGATGAACACCTGTCCGCTGTGACCGCCTGACGCGACCATCACGTAAGGATCCATCACACCGCTCGGCGTGTAGGTCATAGCCGCCGCCCGCAAGTCCGCTTCGGTGAGGCCGCGTTCTTCCGCAATCACCTGCCAGCTTGAGCTATCGCCCTGCGCGCTGGAAAGCGCGCTTGGCCCGATTGTTACGGCAAGAACGACGACCGCAAAGAGGATCGCCCCAACTGCCACAACTCTTGATGAAGGTATTCGACCTGCCATCTCCTGAAATCTCCTTGATGAAGCAGATGCCGACATGCGTTTCTCGTACTGTCCATACAGTACTTCCCGCATCTTCATCATCATTCGAGACCGGCAACCCCGTTGTGACCCAAGTCACAAATTGGTGTCGAATTTCACAAACTGGATTATCGAGATTCCTGCTGGCCGATCAAGCGCAGCGTGTCGAGGTCACGGATGAGGATATGCCGGCGCGTCATGCTGACGAGACCGTCGTCCTCGAACCGCTTGAATGTCCGGTAGACGACCTCGCGCGCGGTTCCGACGACATCGGCGTATTCCTGCTGCGAAAGCAGGCGGTCGAATAGGACGCCGCCATCTTGGGGACGGCCTTCGACCTCTGCGCGCGCGACCAGCACCATCGCCAGCCGCGAGGTGACATCGCGGAAGGCGAGGTCATGGACGAGGGTGACGAACTGCTTGAGCCGTTCGGTGATCAGGCGCAGAAACGCCTCTTGGAAGTCGGGCAGCTCATCCAGCAGCACCTGTAGATCGACGGTGGAGATCACCAGCGCCCGGACTTGGGTGAGGGTCGTCGCGGCGTAGGGGCTGGTTCCGCCGGTCGGTAGTGATTCGGCGCCGATGCTGTCGCCGTTGGCGGGTAACGCGAGAATCTGGCAGCGATCCCGTGACTGCCGGTACAGCTTGACCCGGCCCGTCAGCAGCATGTGTAATGGGCTAGGGGGATCGCCCTGCTGATAGAGTTCGATGCCGGGCATGTAGTCCACTTGCACGGCCTTTTCTGCGATTGCGCGCTGCGTGCGTGGACTCAGCTCTGCAGCGAGCTTGATATCCGACAATATCGCTCCGCTGACCATATCACCTGCAATGTCGTCCTGTGCTGATGCGTACCCATCATACGGGAAAACAGCAAGCTGGATGTGTGATCTAAGTCACATTGAGATAAGCTGCGACTCATTCCGGCTGCATGGAGGCCGCAGCGCATCGCGATTGAGGATCGTAATCCGGCCACTTTCGCTGCGGATGACGCCGTGATGTTCCAGCCGCTTGAGGTGGCGAGTCACGACTTCGCGCACCGTCCCGGCTAGCGCCGCCAAGCGCTCGTGGGTGAGCGCCACACAGCCTTCTGCGCCGTCGACATGGCTGGCGTAGGTCAGAAGGCAGTCGTTGATCCGATCTCCGACTGTCCACGCGCCCAACACTTCACTGACCCGCGCGAGGTGCTGAAGCCGCTGGCTGTAGATGTGGGTGAGGACTCTGACCAGCTTGGGATCGCGCTTGGTCAGCGACGCGACCGTGTCGGCCGGGATGACGCAGAGCGTCACGTTGTCGAGGGCCTCGGCGGTTGCCGGGTTGTGACTCATGCTGAACAGCGGACAGCTACCGAAGCACTTGCCGCGATCCATCATGCAAAGGCCCTGTACCCGGCCGCTTTCCGACTGTTTGATGATCTTGACGCGGCCGTCCAGTACGAACCACAACGACTGCGACTGCTCGCCTTCGAGGAAAATGATCTGTCCGGGGGCATAGCGCCGCGTCACCATCACCGCCGCGAGAGTCGAGAGGTAGTCCTCTGGCAGAGTCTCAAAGGCGGGAATGCGCCGGAGATCCTGTATCGTGACGCGCGGAATGGTATGGGGGTGCATTCACCTTCACCTCGACAGACCTTCCATTATTCTACCGCATAGTCGCATTACATCGGTGGACAGTACGGCATGTCGAATGTCACATTTTCTCCTGACGATGTGCAGTGCCGGCATGACGAGCCGCCGCTGCACAGCACGCGCATAACAAACGTGACGGGCGATAAGCACCCGTCACGTTTGCGAACTACCGGATCGTGCGAGACCGGATATCCGGCCGGCCGAAAGCCCCTTGTAATCGGGCGCTATACGGTTCCGCAGAGATGTACCTGAATGCCCATCTCCGCCAGCATGGCGGCTTTGGCGGCGAGCGCCTTGTCCGCCGATTCTGGCGATGGGGCGTAGGCGACGCTCAGGTGGTTGGCCTTATGACGCGCCATCATCTGATCGCGCGTGATGCCGTGCAAGACCGCGTGCATGATCGGCCACTGTGGAGTCGTCAGCTCCCAGCGCCGCTGTGTCTCGGCCGCCGGCAGTTCGACCACCGTAGCGCGCCCCAGATCGGCGTGCAGCTTGCCATCCATGACGAAGACGCGGCTCCACACGATCTCGCCCGGTTTGCTGACGCCCTTGAGGGTGCCGCCTCCCAACCGGAAGTACATGGGCGGCTGGCGTTCGCTGGATGCGCCTGCGTAGCCGCCGATGAAGTGCGAGGCAGGCGCCGCGCCAGAGATCAGCAGCACCCACACGAAATCGTCAATCCCGGCGCCGGTGAAGCGCTCGCCCCAGCGGACGTCGTGCAGCGTGCTGGACGGATCGAGGCCCATGGCGCTCCAGACGCGATGCGTCACGACCGCGTCGACCGCCGCCCCTTCATCGACTTCGTTGAAGTGCGGAAGCGGCTGGCCGGCATACAACTCTTGGCCGGTGCTGGCGTGATACACGGGCGGCCGGTCGGCGTTGTTCAACAGCCCTTCGGCTAAGTCCGACGCCGGCGCCATGTCCTTAAGCCCCTGCTGATACTGAATGCCGATCGCGGCGCACTGAAACTCATGCGCGATGCGCACGGCGGCGATGTACATCTTGCACTGCTCATGGATCTGCGCATCGGTGAGTTCGGTCGCCTCATCAGCGCCGGTGACGAACGTCATCCCTTTGCCTTCGAGCCACCGGCGCACGCCTGATGCTTCGTCATCCGAGACGAGGCGCATGGCCGCAACCAGCGCGGATTGGCTCAGCCGTTCCTTGTACAGGCCGGCCGGGTTCAGCATCTCGTCGTCGATGATGGCGTTGTACATGCCCATGCAGCCCTCGTCGAAAACGCCGAGGATCGCCTTGCCGTGCTTGAGCGCCCCCGCCAGCGCACGGCCAAGCTCTCGCTCGTCGGCCGGCAGAGCGGTGACATCGAGATCGCGGACGTGGGACGTGTCATGCTTGATCGCGCCGGTTTTGATCCACTCGCGGATACCGTTGACGAAGAACGGATCGGTGAAGTCCTCGCTCCAGATCGTGCTGTATTTCACGCCCATCTTCGTCAGCGAGCCGTTCAGGTTGAGCATCCCGACCAGCCCCGGCCATTGACCGCTCCAGTTGGCGACGGTAAGGATTGGCCCGCGATGATCGCGCAAGCCGGCCAGCACGTGGTGGCTGTACTGCCAGACGGCCTCTGCGACGATCAGCTTGGCGTCCGGGTGGATGGACTTAAAGACGTCCATGCCCATGCGCTGGCTGGAGATGAATCCGTGCTTCTCGATCGGATCGTAGGGGTGGCCGCGGCGAACCGTGATGCCCTCTTGGGCGAAAGCCGCGATCACGCGGTCTTCCATTTCCTTTTGGGCAGGCCAGCACTGCTGATTTGCCGACAGCCGCAGGTCGCCGCTGGCGATCAGGATCGCTTCGTCCGGCGCGATGGGCTGTGGAAGAACCTGCTGCGGGAGGGGATATGCGCTCATCTCGAAATTCCTTTGCGTTTCAGCCCGGCACTCACGACACCCCGGTGGTTAGTCCGGGCGCGGAAGACGCTCTTCCACCGGCGGTAGTGCGGGGAAGGGCTTATGCGGTTCAATCTGGTACCAGTAGGCCGTGCTGGATAGGTCATCCGAACGGCGGTTGGCGTGCCCGTGTTCGATGGTGACACGGATCGACTTCTGGAAGCAGATCGGGTCTTCGATGTGGAAGCGGTACAGCGAGATCTTGCCCGACCAGTTCGGCCCGCCGGGAAGCGTGATGCCGTGATACGGCGCGCTGTACGCCTCGGCAGGGCACCACGCCGTGTTGAAGTAGTCCTCGGTGCCGGTGCCGTGCAGGGCAGGGGGCCATTCCTCGCCGTCAATGAAGATCATGTCGTCGCCCTCGCCGTACCAGTTGAAGGCTTGACCGACGCCGGGGAGGTTGGCGACCAGCCGATCCGGCGAGATCGGCCACTCGACGCCATCCGGCCACGCACGCTCGCGCAGGTTGTGGATATTCAGGTTGCAGCCGACGTAATGGCCGGCCCCTTCCGCTTCGAGGAGGGTGTAGTTGCCTTTGCCGTCGGTGTTCGTCCCCTCGAATGACCAGACGTGATTTTCGAGGCCGGTGTCGGGGATGCCGTCGGTCGGGTTCTGGCGGCGCCACTGCGCGTGAAACCGCCCCAAGTCTGCGTCGATCCGGTCGTGCAGCTCGTAGTCGATGTAGTAGTAGAACAGCAGCTCGACATCGCACTCGCTGGTCAGTTCGATCAGCGCGCGCTTCGAGAACGGCATCGGGAAGAAGCAGTTGAACGCGCGGCCGTTGGCGGGACTCATCTGCAGCGGCAGCGAGACGAAGTCGACCGTCTGGGCGTGCCCGACGCCGAAGAAATCGCCGATCGGCACTTCGACCGAGGGATCGCTTTCATCATCCCAGCGCATGCGCAAGACGACGCGGCGCAGGAAATCCGGCTGATCGCAGACCATCGTGCACCAGATGTGATTGATGCAGCCTGCGCCGGCGATATCGGCGATCACGACGCTCGTGCCCGGCGCGACATGCAGCCGGTCGTCGTTGCCGCCGGTACGGTCGTAGCTGGATATCCGCCGCGTCGTCACTTGGCGCACGCGCGCCAGCTCGCCGAGTGGGCTTCCTTTCAGGACGGACATATTTCTCCCTTTCAAGATCGCGGTCGATGCACAGCGCCCGACCGGCTTATTCAGCTTTGACAAGGCGGGCGCGCATCACCATCACGTTGTACGGCCCCCACTGCGACACATTGAAGTAGATCACTCCGCCATCACTCGCCCACGGATTTAGATACGCGCCGTACAACGATGGGTAATCCGCCGCCGACACCAGCATGAGCGGCTCGCTCCACGGCCCCATGAGCGTAGGCGCCTCGCGGATGACGTTGCCACGCCGCGGCTCATCGAGGTAGGTCATGATCCAGCGGCCGAGGAAGTCGTTCCACTTGACAGACAGCTCGCCCACCGGCGCTGGCACGATCTCAACCGCCGCGTTGATGTCGCTCACCCAGTCGGCGCCGTCCCAGTACGTATAGGCGGCCATGTCCAGCACGGAGTCGACGGGCGTGCGCGCCAGCGCGACCCCGCCGTAGCGGCCGCCGTGAATGCCAAACACGTACAGATAGCCGTCCCGTTCGACCAGCGCGGCCTGCCCGAAGTTCGTGTCGCCGTCCCATACCGCCTCAGGGGGCTGCGTCCATGTTTCACCACCGTCGTCGGAGTAACCCCAGCCGGAACGGTTCAGCGTCCAGTGTCCGGGTTCGTCCCAACTCTTGACGGCCATGTAGTGCAGATACATGCGGCCGTCGATCGCGATCCCGTCGGTCGGGATGATCGTGACGTCGGCGAAGCGCTTCTTGAGGACGTTGCGAGCGCGGCCGCCTTTGTCGACAATCATGCCGTCGAAGGTGATGCCGTCTTCTACGTTACGGTCGGTCGTGTAGGCAAGCGCGTTCGTCCGCCAATTCCGGCCGCCAGCGCCGCCTCCCGACGGGCGGCAGCAGCCGAAGGTGTCGCCGAACGCGATGTACAGCGTCCCGTCCATCTCGAACATGCTGCCCAGATCGGTGCCGTCGATGTCGTAGTTAACGTCGGTCGCGTTTTCCGACTCGGGGCCAGTGAGCCAAGCGACGAACTCGACATCTTCGATGCCGACCAAGACTGGCTCGGTGTCGGGCGTGTCGTTCTGCGCCCCTGCGAATGAGAACAGGACAAGCAGAACTGCGGCCATGCCGCCAATTTTCAAGAATCGTGTCACGTTCAACTCCTTTGTGATGTCAACTTCGCGGTGTTCAGTTCAGCGCACTCTGAATACAGGTTGAGGCGGGGACGGGCGAAAACAACCCGCCGCCAGACAACCGCGCCGCGCCGCGTCTTCATGCGGGACGACCCTTCGGGTCGGCGGACACCGTCCAGCGCGATCCACAGGCGGACACGGTAACGCCGTCAAGGCTTCCGCCAAGCACCGCGATCTCCGGTTTCCAACTGCCGTCGGCCCCGCGTGTCTGGCAGTACGTGCCCCACGCCTTGCCATTAGACCAGAACGCTTGGAAACGATCTGGATCGGTGCTGGCGTCTGTGACCGGATCGAACGAAAGCTCACCGTGGCCGAGGTCGCCGTGCTGGCCGCTGAGGGCGAGCAGAACCGCCCAACTCGACATCGAACGGGCGTAATGATGGCCGCATTCGACCTCGTCCCACCGGTTGCGCCGGACTCCGTCATGGCGATCCTGCACGGTCTTGACGAGCTGCAAACCGGCGTCGAGCCAGCCGTTGTAGATCAGCTCCGCCGCGACGTGGTACTCGATGCCCGTCCACACCTCGTCCGAGTAGACGAACGGGTACTTGGGACGCCCGCCTTTGGGCCATGTGCACAGCAGCAGCCCCGACTCGTCATTGAGCACATACGTGCGCTGGCAGTTGGTGTGATTCTCGAAGCCGGCGCGGAAGTTGTAATCGAACACGCTCTTGATAGCCGTGCGGATGTGATCTGCCGGCAGCAGGTCTCCTAAGCCGAGCGCGTGGGCGTGAAGCTGGCCGAGCAGCTGATCGGTCAGGCAGCCCAGCCCGTGCTGATATTTGTACGCGTCCACGTCGTCGATACGCTGGACGAAGTACTCGCCGTTCCACAGCAGACTATCGAGTTTGCGGCTTCCGGCCTCAAACGCATTCCGGCAGCGCTCGGCCAGCGCCGGCTCATCGAGCACGCGCGCGAGTTCCTCTGTCGCGCGCAGCGCCGCGAGGAAGTAGATGCTGCTCAACGGGTTAGGGCCGTAGAACTCGATGTCGTAGGTGTTGTGCTGTTTGCCGTCGAGCACAAAGTCGTGATCCGTGTCCCAGTGGATGCTCGCGAAGTCCATCGCGCGTTTGATGCCCGGCCAGATGCGCTCCAGCCACGCACGGTCGCCGCTGAGCTGCCACTCGCGATAGGCGCGCAGGACAGTGCCCATCTGGCCGTCGACTGCGGCCTCCGGCTTTTGAGCGCCCCACACCCAGATGAATTCCTCGCCGAGCGACTTCATGTTGCGGAACATCATGTACCCGTCCGGCTCGGTCTCGACCTCGAACTCGATCCGGCGCATCTCGCGCTCAAGCGACGGGAACAGGAAGGCGAGGCTGTAGGCATAACTCCAGACGTGCGTGCAGCTTCCAGCACAGCAGCCCCCGGTGTCGAAGCAGCCCTCCCAGCCGTAGAATCGGCCATCTTCGAGCCAGAAGCATGTCGTGCTGCGCATCGGGACGATGTTGGCCGAGACGGCATCGAGCACATAGCCGGGCAGCGTGCTGTCGAAGAACGCGTCATGGAACTTGCGCGTCTCTGCCGAGAGACGGGGCCATTCGCCAACCGTGTAGGCGGCGACGTCCCACGCATCATTGAAACGCACGGCGTAGTGATTGCGAATTGTCGGCGCTGCCCCCGCGCGGACAGCCTGCGGCCCATGCCAACTGTTGTGCCGGTTCGGGAAGTGCCACGCGATCCAGAACGGATAACTGCGCGACTCGCCGGGCGCCAATTCGTCAATGACGCCGACCGAACCGGTGTCCGGCCTGCCGTCCGGGGATGCGCCGTCGTAGCCCAGATCGGTCAGCACGCCGTCGCTGCTCAGATCGTCCCAGAACTCCTGAAGAAAGTCCCACCATCCGCTGCGGAGCCAATGCGGCTTGACGGTGACGTTCGGATGGGTCGTGACCAGCGCCATGCTGCCGAAGTCCGGGTCGTCGCCGGCGATCTCGTCGGCCGTCATATAGACGCCGCGGAATCCGGACTCGTGGCGGGCTTGATTGAGCGTCTTGCCCTTGCGGCTGTGCGCGATGTTCATGAACGGATCGAAGCGAACGCCCCCGACCGGGTTGCACAACGAGCCGACCAGCGTGATCGCAACAGGTTCGCTGGAACGGTTCGTCAGCGTGTAGGTCAGCGAGGCGCACGGGATGCCCGAGTCCTCCGGGTTGAGCGGGATCAGCGGGGTAAAGGCTTCGAGCGAAACGTGAACCGGAACCGACGGATCATCCAGATCGACGTGCGCGAACGGGTATTGCCCCCGGAACGTCGATGAGGCGAAGCGCGGCAAGCCACCGTTTTGCGAGGGATGATAGCCGTGCGACAGGTTGAACGGCGGCTGAAGCGCCCCTTCGAGCACGCGCGCGACCGGCGGCTGACCGGGCGACTGCACGCGGAGCGCGAAGAACGTGTTGGGCAGGATGCTGCCCTTCGCCGGTGAATTGAAGATCTCCCAGTCTCGCAGTTCGCCGCGCGCGCCGAGCGACACGTTGCCGGTGCCGATCCCGCCGAGGGGGAAGGCGAGGGCGGTTGCCGCGGCGTCAAAGGAGCTTTTCGGCTGGGCGTGCTTGATACTCAAATGAGTGCCTCCAGTTCAAAGTTCGATAACCTAACGGTTCGGGTGGGCTTCGTTCCGCGACGCAGACTCGCGAACGGCGTCGATTCGATCCTGTGTGGTGAACGCGGCGATCAGCGACCACAGCGGCGGAACGACCAAGATCAGCGCGCCGCGCGTGAGCCAGATCGCCCACGCGCCGACGGCCATCAAAGCAAGCAGTCCGAGCGCGACGATCGGGTAATGCACCGCCAGCACAAGCGCGTTTCGCCACACCTGCACGCCTTCGCTGTCGAGCAGGGAAGGCACGCACAACGCGAAAACGCCGATCATCAGCAGCGGAAGCACGAGGACGCAGACGACGCAGAGGACGATCACCGGCAGTTCGAGGAACAGCAGCGTCGAAAGAAGCAGCAGCCCGCACCAGAACACGGCGGCGGCCAGATAGGTGACGGGATGCGAGAGGACATCGCGCCAGCGCGCGGCCTTTGTGCGTGCTTCCCGCCCCGCCATGTTGATGATCGCTGCGCCGGCGATGGACGCGGGGAACGACGCCGGCGCCACCAGCGTGAACGCGCCATCCAGCAGCGCCAGCAGTGCCGGCAGCAGAGACACCGCGAACATGATGCTCGCCAGCGTCCAACGCGACAGCCCGAAGAAATAGGCGAGAAGCGCGCGCCCAATCGGGGTGTCGGAAAGGCCGCGGATCAGGTGCATTGGCCGCTAGCCCTTGAGACCGGTCGAGACGATGCTCTTGATGATGTACTTCTGCAGCAGCAGGAACACGATGAGCACGGGGACGATCGCCATCGTCAGCGCGGCGGCAATCGTGCCGAGCGCACCGGCTCCGAACTGGCCCCGCAGCAGAGTGAGGCCGACGGTGATAACTTGCAGCTTCGGCTCGTTGATGACCACCAGTGGGAAGAAGTACTGATTCCATACGCCGACGAACGTCAGGATCGCCAGCGTTGTCAGCACCGGCCCGGAAAGCGGCAGGATGATCCGCAGGTAGATCGTGAAGACGTTCGCCCCGTCGACGCGGGCCGCGTCTTCGAGGTCAGTCGGGATGGTGATGAAATACTGCCGCAGCAGAAAGACGCCGAACGGGTTAATCAGGCCGGGGAGGATCAGCGCGGCGTGGGTGTTATACAGTCCGAGCTGCCGGATCATCACGAAAAGCGGCACGATGGTGATTTGTCCGGGAACCATCAAGGCGGACAGCAGGACGAAAAACAGGATGTTCTTGCCCGGAAACTGGAGGCGGGCGAAGGCGAACGCTGCCATCGAGCACGTAATCAACTGACCGAGCGTGACGAGCACCGCCAGTTTCAACGAGTTAAACATGAACAGGTGATACGGAACCTGATCGAAGACGTCCTGAAAGTTCTTGAGCGTCGGGTGCGCGGGAAGCCAGCGCGGCGGCAGCACGAACGCCTCGCGTGTTTCGCCGAACGCCGATTGGATGATCCACAGGAAGGGCGCAATCATCAGCACCGCGCCGAATCCGAGTATGGCGAGGACGATCAGCGTCGTCCACGGGAACGGTTTGCGGGAAGTTTTCACCGCTGGGGGAAGGATCTGCACGCTCGCCTTCGTCGACATCGCGTTGTTCCTAACTATAGAAGACCCAGCGGCGGCTGAGGGCGAACTGAATGATGGTCAGGACGAGAATGATGATGAACAGTGTGAAGGCGATGGCCGAGGCATAACCCATATCGAAGAAGCGGAACCCCTGTTCGTAGATGTACATCACGATTGTACGGGTCGCGTCGCCGGGGCCGCCGTTGGTCAAAATCTGCGGCTGCTCGAAGATTTGCAGCGCGCCGATCACGCTGATCACCATGAGGAACAGGATCGTCGGCGATAGCAGCGGCAGGGTGATATGACGGAACTGCTGCCACGCCGTCGCGCCGTCGACCTCGGCCGATTCATAGAAATCGCGCGAGATCGCCTGCATGCCGCCGAGGAAGACCAGAACGTAGAACCCGACGTTCTTCCACACGTCCGCGATCACGATCGCCAGCGGCGAATAGGTGCTTGAGTTGAGCCAGTAGATACGCTCGAAGCCGATCAGGCCCAAGTAGTAATTGATCGGCCCAAGGTCGCGGTGGAACAAGAATGTCCAGATGATCGACACGGCGACACCGGACACGACAAACGGAAAGAAGTAACTCACCTTAAAGAAGTTGCGGATGATCGTCGGCATCTTCCGGTCGAGCAGCACCGCCAGCGCCAGACCGAGCGTCATGTTGCACGGCACGATCATCGCGGTGAGCCGGATGGTGGTCAGATAGACGTTTCCGATGCGAACGTCGCTAAAGATTTTCTGGTAGTTTTCCAGCCCGACGTATTTGGGGGCTGTCAACAGGTTCCAGTCATACAGGCTGATCGCCAGACCCGACACGACGGGGATAGCGATAAAGACGACAAACCCGATCAGAGTTGGCAGGATAAGCCCATACGCGGCGAAGATCTCCCGCCGTTTCATCGCCTGATAGGTGATTGTTTTAGGTGCGGTTCTAATCGCCGTCACGTTGTTCATAAATTGGGGTTCCTGTCGGTTAATTATGCGTGCCGGGTGCGTACTGTTCAGGATATCCCGAACAGTACGCACCACGGGTTTAGGCCGATTGGGCTGGCCTCCGATAGGAGCTTAGTCGCAGGTGACGACGCCCATCAGTTCGGTCTGGGCGGCGTTCATCGCGTCCTCGACCGTCATCTCATTCGCCAGCACCAGATCGACGTAGCGGATGAAGATGCTCTCCAGCTCGTTGAAGCGCGGCGGCGCGGTGACCGGCCGGGCGTTGCCGTCTACCGAGTTGTAGAAGGCCTTGTAGTTCTCCGGCGGGAACTGCGACATCTGCTCGGCGACGCTGCGCAGCGCAGGGATGTTGCCGAGGGGGCTGCCGGTATCGACGCTGGCGATCAGACCTTCCTGAACCTGCGCACTCGACATGTACTTGAGGAACTCCCACGCGGCCGGCACGTTGGCGGAGGTGCGGAAGATGCCGAAGCCATCGACGCCGTACTCGGTCAGCTGGTCGGGATTGCCCGGCCACGGGACGATGTCGTAGTCCGTGAAGCCTTCACGATACATACCGCCAACGGCCCAGCGGCCAGCGGGGAACATCGCGATCTCGCCGTTGATGAACTGGATTTCGGTGTTGGTGATCGAACCGGGGGCCGGGGCGATCTCGTATTCGTACACCATGTCGTGGATGAACTGGATGGCTTCCATCACCTTCGGATCGGTGAGGTTCGGCCCGCAGAAATCGTCGGTCACGATGTTCGCGCCGTTGGCGAAGACCCACGGGAGCGTGCCGAACATCCAGCCGCCGCTGCCGCTGAAGCCGTACTGATCGTTGACGCCATCGCCGTCGGTGTCCGCCGTCAGCGCCTGCGCCGCCGCCAAGAAGTCGTCACGAGTCCAATCATCGGCAGGATAGTCCAGACCGGCGGCGTCGAACATGTTCTTGTTGTAGTAGATGACCATGTTGTTCCACGAGTAGGGCAGGAAGTACAGGCTGTCATCTACGCGGAACCCGTCGATCAACGCCGGCGCGATGTCGTCGAAGTAAGGTTGTAGTGCTTCTGCGTTTTCGGCGACCAGATCATCCAGCGGCAGCATCAGGTCGAGGCCGACGAGGAAGCGCACGCCTTCGGTGGCGACCCAGATGATGTCCGGCGTTTCGCCGCCCGCGATCAGGGTGGCGGTGCCATTCAGATAATCCGACCAAGCGACGCCGGGCACGCCGATCAGGTTGACGGTGACATCCGGGAACTGCTCGTTGAAGCGCGCGACGTGAGCTTCCCAGCCGGCGCGCGTCTCGGTGGTGTTATCCCAGAAGACGAAGGTGATCTCACCGCTTGGTGCATCCTGCGCGGAGATACCACCGACCACAATCAGCAGAATGGTGAGCGAAAGTGCGAGGAATTTGATCTTCGATCTGAACATCGTTCTCACTCCGTATAGTTGTTTCGTGTCATCAAAAGGTAGTCACCGGACTCAAGCCCCAACGTCCTGTTCAATAGCCCTCCTTTACTGAACGGCCTGACGAGGCGAACCCCGACTCCGGCACGGCGAACTCGCCTTGTTAAAGCGATCGAGGTGAGAGTAAACGATTTCACAAACATTGTCAAATTTTGTGGTGTCCTTCAGCCGGGCGTACAGGCGAAGCAGTGAAATTAGAGGGAAATTCCGGGAAGGATGCGGCAACAATTTGACGAAATATGGGAAAACGTTTACTCTCACAGCGACATTCAGATTACGGTGATATTCAAAGATGAGTTTTCTGATTTCGGTGATACGATCATGGCGATATGCGGGGCAGCTTGACGATAGGTGCATTTTCCGGGTGCGCGCCGGTTCGGAGGTGAGCCGCTTTACCGAAACTGTACGGCTGATGGAGAGAGGTGTGCGTGTCGCGTTTCGCGATGCGCGTTTATCAGTGGGATAGTGCCAAATGGCGAGCATGACAGATGTGGCGCGCCGTGCTGGCGTTTCGATCGCGACCGTCTCGCGCGTGCTTGCCGGCAGCGAATCCGTAAATGCCGCGCTGCGTGATCGTGTGCTAACGGCCGTGCGCGAGCTGAATTACCGGCCCAACAAAGTCGCGCGCAGTCTGCGGGTTCAGAAGTCGACGTCGATCGGGTTGATTATC
>WBZY01001170.1_pt1 | contig 14660 bp, 8 predicted proteins | sample 5204191 | NCBI WGS metagenome assembly WBZY01 (sample SAMN12344363, study PRJNA552823) | activated sludge metagenome | biome: Activated sludge suspended growth; feature: Anammox Sidestream; material: Wastewater; isolation source: activated sludge from anammox sidestream of wastewater treatment...
GAGAAGCCGCCCGTTTCGCCGAAGACGTTGACCGCGCCGCACGTGAACACGTCGAAAGCGTCGGCCGGCGCGATCAAATGAGACGTCTGCGGATTGAAGTCGTGCCCGGCGTTGCCCGCCGCCGTGCAGCACGCCATGCCGTTCTCCGTCGCCACGTTCACCCCGATCGTCGTCACCGCCGTGCGCCCGTCGAGATCCTCCTGCGTGTACCAGTCGATGTACCCCAGCGAACTGGTCGCCACGTCCACGCCGTTCTGCTCGAACCACTCCAGCGCCGCGACGTAGAAATCCTCCTCCAGCGGAACTTCCCGCGTCACGTCTTCCGTCTTCGCCAGGTAGAACGCCGCGTCGTACGCGCCGCCGACGTAGACGTTCGGCTTGTACCCCCCGATCTCGCTCAAGATGGCCGTGCCGTGCCAATGCTGCCACGGATCGTCGCCCTGCTCCTTCTGCGTATTGCCGTCGCCGCGCACCCAGTCATATTCGCCGAGCACGTCAATCGCGTGCCCCGAGTGCGTGTACGCCTCGTGCGACCGGTGAAACCCGGTGTCGAGCACGCCGATGATCATGCCCTCGCCGGTGTAACCGGCCGAATGCGCGGAGGGGATCCCGATCTGGTGAAGCTGCTCCGAGGCGTATCCGTAGAAATCGGCTGTGCTCCCGCCTCCGTCGTCCGGAACATGCTGAACGTCACGCAACTCATGCGGCGCGGTCCGCGCCAGGGGTTGCACGCGCTCGACGCAGTTGAAGCCTTCGATCGCGCGGCGCTGACCGTCCGTCGCGTCCACGCTGACCGCGTTGACCCAGCGGCTCATCACGCGCACCTGCGCCCCGGTGGCGCGGACCTGCGCGACGTACGCCTCCGAAACCGGAAGATCCCGCTCGTCAAACAATCCCGGCGCGGTCCGTCGCAGCTTCCGCCGCGCCACCGCCCGCGCCGGATACACGCGCTCCAGCTCGCTCAATGCGGCCCGCATCGCCTCGGGCTCGACGATCCCCTTGTCGCGGAAGAACACCCAGACCGACGTGCTCAACTCTTGCGCCGATCCGCTCATCTCGACGTGCCCCGCCTTGAACGAGGGTTCCTTCGTCGAGACGCCCGCGGCGGCAACGCTGACGGACGCCAGCGCGAACCAGATTGGCCCCTGCATCATTCCTGCCTCCTTCGTCGTGATGCGCGGCGGGGACTTCGCGGAGACGACCTGACCAGCTTACCTCCGACGCAGCGCATCACCAAGACAATTGCTGGTCATCGCGCCGCCGCGGCCTTATCTTCCGGAGAAGTTATGACACCTTCGCCCGCCGAGCCTGAGCCCTCACCAGTCCCGCGGTCGCGTCGCCGACGCCGGGTCTTCCGGTTGGCGGTCGCAATTGCGGCCCTGATGCTCGCGGATCAGTTGGCGGGAGTCCTGCTCATCCGGAACGGGCGGTTCCGAGGGCGGCCGGTCCCTCCCTACCAACTTACCTTCAACGACGCCCAGCGCCGGCACGTGCGCGAAATGACCGAGCGCTGGGATTCGTACACCTGTTTCGACCCCGAGCTTGGCTGGTCGATCCGGCCGGGCGGAGTTTCCGACGACGGTCGCTACCGGGCCAACGCCGCCGGGTTTCGCGCCGACCGGGATTACGACCTCGCACCGCCTCCCGGCGTGCTTCGCGTCGCCGCGCTCGGCGAGTCCTTTACTCACGCCGCAACCGGCAACGCCGACACGTGGTGCGCCTGCCTGGAACGCATGAACCCCGCGCTGGAAGCGCTGAACTTCGGCGTGAACGGATACGGACTCGATCAGGCGCTGCTGCGCTACCGGCGCGACGCCGCGCCCTACCGACCGCACGTGGTGATCCTCGGTCTGATGGTGGAAAACCTCCTGCGCCACGTCTCCGTCTACCGGCCCGCGTACCACCACGACACGATCTCCGCCGTGGTGAAGCCTCGTTTTCGGATTGACGACGCAGGCGCCCTCACCCTTATCCCCTGTCCCGTCGAAAGCGTCGCCGCCCTGAAGACGGACATTGAGTCGGAAGCGATCCTGAACACGCTGCGGACCACGGATTACTGGATCATGCGGGCGCCGCTCGCCTACGAACGATCGCCGCTCTTTGCTTCCGGCGTGTTCCGGTTGATCTACGCGGTTCACGAGAACGCCGCTCGCGACCCGAGAGAGCATTATCTCAACCCCGAAGGCGAGCCTTTCCGTGTCACCCTGGCGCTGGTTCGGTCTTTCAACGACGAGACCCGCCGAAACGGCGCACGACGCGTCATCCTGCTTCTGATGCCGGACGAGAGAGCGCTTTTCGATCGTTATGACGGCCTCGAGCCTTACTGGGAGGGGTTGCTGTCGGAAGCCCGCAACGCCGGCGTCGAAACGCTGGACGTCAGCCCCCGGCTTCTTGACGCAATGACCGCCTTGGGCGTGTCCGCGTTGTTCTCGGAGAATCATTACACGCCCCTGGGCAACCGGCTGGTTGCGGAGGAACTGCTCCAGATTCTCAACCGTGAGAACCCGGGCGCCCCCTGACGACGGGCGCCGCCCCGATCCAGGTTCGCGTTTTGTCGACCCGCCCACCCGGGCGCCTCATTCTCCCGGAAGGTATTGCCCGAGCTTCCGAGGCGGACAAAAGCATCGTGCATGCCTTCAGCAAGCAAGAATGAGGCCCCCGGGTGGGCGGGCAAGACGTCGCCGCGTGGAAACTTCGCGTCGCCGTCATGCCGCCACGTCCCTGGACGGTTGAGTCACGGATGCCCGTGGCTCGCAATCTGCGATGACAACCGGTCGGGGGCCCCGGCTGTCGCACGGAACCCGGGAGCTGTCTGCACCCCCACACTCACCACCCCCCGACGCGCCGGACCTCAGATCCGCTGACGCCCGTCGCACCGCATGTCGGACCCGAACCGGCCGGGGGGGTTCCAGTCCCAGCCGGTCGATCTGTTGAAAGCGGAAGGATCTTCGGTGCCCTCCGCTGTCATCCGATCCTCGGGTCCGTCACTACCCTTGTTGCGCAATCCGTAACCGCCTTATTCGGCCTGACATCTTTTTACAATTCACTTGGCCTCCCGCCTGACCTGCTCTCCACGCCTGAAACAAAACCTCCCTCGGTTTTGACCAGTACGCCGGCGCGGGCACGCTGGTTCTCGCGAATTTTCTCTCCGAGCCACCGACCCGTGCGAACCTTCAGCGCCAAGGGAACCCGTCGGAACCGCATACTGCGCCTATCAGCCCGTTGAAAAAGGGTGGCGCGTCCCTCCGGGACGCGAATTTCACCGGGGAAAACCGGCATGACAAAGCCCGATCGCGCGTTCTTCAACAGGCGGTCAGCCCCGGAAGGGGCGCTGGAAAACACCCCAGCACGCCAGTGCTGGGAAGTCGTCGCCGATGACCCGAAAGTCCCGGAGGGGCGACAGAAGTTCGGGAGCTAGGGAAATCGCCGCGCCGCCGATCGCCGTCCCTCCCACGCATCATCGCACGTCGCGTCACAACAACCGAATATCCGGAACCCAGAGCGCCGGAGTCCGTTGTTGGAGACTCAGGTCCGCTCAGACGCGCTCTATCATCGTCGCGACGCCCTGCCCGACGCCCACGCACAACGTCGCAAGCCCGCGCCGAACCCTCGAATCCAGCCGCATCTGGTGAACGAGCGTCGTCACCAGCCGGGCCCCGCTCATCCCCAGCGGATGCCCCAGCGCGATCGCCCCGCCGTTCGGATTCAAACGCGGACCCGACCCAGACCCGTCGGCCTGCCAGCATCGATCCTCCAGCCCCAGCAGCCGAACGCACGCGAGACACTGAGCGGCGAAGGCTTCGTTCAACTCGATGTGATCGAAGTCGCTCAGCGTAAGACCGGTGCGTTTCAGCAGCTTCTGCACCGCGGGGACGGGGCCGACGCCCATGCAAGACGGATCAACACCCGCGGTCGCCGACGGACCGATGACGGCAATCCCACGCAACCCGAGGCGCGCCGCCGCGCCCGCTTCAACAAGGAGCAGCGCCGCCGCGCCGTCATTGATCCCCGACGAGTTCCCGGCCGTCGCGCTCCCGGCTTCCCCGGGTTTGACGAACGCGGGCTTGAGCTTCGCCAGCGACTCGGCGGTCGTCTCCGGGCGCGGGTGCTCATCCTGCGTCACGCGCAGCGGATCCCCCTTCCGTTGCGGGATTTCGACCGCAACGATCTCCTCCGCGAACCGCCCCGCGGCCTGCGCCCGGCCGCATTTGATCTGACTTTCCGCGGCGAAGCGATCCTGATCCTCGCGCGAAATCTGGTGAAGCTTTGCGACGTTCTCGGCCGTCTCGCCCATGCTGAAGGGGTAGTGCTTCTGCGCCAGCTTCGGATTCGTGAAACGCCACCCGATCGTCGTGTCGTACGCCTCGACCCGCCGGTCGAACGCCTCCTCCGCCTTCGCCAGCACCAACGGCGCGCGGGTCATGCTCTCCACCCCGCCCGCGACGACGACCTCCGCGCAGCCGCTCTCAATCATGCGCGCGGCGACGTTGACCGCCTCGAGCCCCGAGGCGCAAAGCCGGTTGACCGTCGCTCCCGGCACGCTCACCGGAAGCCCCGCCAGCAGCGCCGCCATCCTCGCCGCGTTGCGGTTGTCCTCGCCGGCCTGGTTCGCCGCCCCCAGATACACGTCGTCGATCCGCGCCGGGTCAATCCCGCTGCGCACGACGACTTCGCGGATCACCAGCGCCGCCAGATCATCCGGGCGCACCGACTTCAACGCCCCGCCGTAGCGCCCGATCGGGGTGCGGACGGCCTCGATAACGACGGCTTTTCTGGACATCCCGTCCAGTATGCGGTGGAGGCGGAGGACGGACAACACCGGGCTTCCGGCGTCAGGGGCTCTCGTAGATCGTGATCCGCTGCGGACCGTCGCCGTCGGCGGGCGGGAGGATGACGACGCGCGCGCGGGACATCACCCGCTCGAAGGTCTCGATCAGCAGGCGTGTGCGCGTCAGCTCCGCAGACCGGTGGTACTCCGGAAGCAGTCGGACGAAGCGGTCCGCGTCGCCCTGCGCCCGCGAGACCCGCGCCGACGCGAGTCCTCGCGCGTCGTCAATCTGCCGCGCCGCCTCGGCCTGCGCCGTCGAGACCGTCCGCGCCGCCCACGTCCGCGCCTGCTCGACGCGCTGCTCGGCGTCCTTCTGCGCGCTGCCGACGTCGGTGAAGGCGTCGATCACCGGCGCCGGCGGGTTCACCTCGTGCAGGTTCGCGTCGATCAGCGTCAGCCCCGCGTCATAAGCCTCCAGCAGCGCCTGCCCGTCGGAAAGCGCACGCTGCTGAATCTCGTTCTTGCGCGTCGTCAGGATGTCGTCCACCGGCATCGACGCCGCCAACGCCCCCAGCGCCGCGTCCACCGCGCGCTCGACCAGGAAATCCGCCTCCTCCGCCCGGAACAAGTACGCCGACGGATCGCGCACCCGGTACTGAACCGCCATCTTGATCTTCAGAATGTTCTCGTCGCCCGTCAGCATGTCCGACCGCCGCGCCTCGGAGAAAAGACGCCCGAGCATCGTGTACCCGACCTCGACGCGCCGGACTTCGGTGGTCGTCGGCCGGTGGACTTCGCCGATCGGCGGCGGAAAGGCGTAATGCAGACCGGGAGCCACGTCATCCTGCACCACGCGCCCGAACCGCAGCACGATCCCGCGTTGCCCGGGCTCGACGCTGAAAAACCCCGTCGCCAGCCACCCGCAGACCCCCAGCACGAACACGAGGAACCCCCAGCGCCCCCACCGGAAAGACCGTCCTGTCGCACGCCCCGGCATCACTCCGCGCCCTCGCCTTCCGGCGGCGTGATCTGCGGCGCCGGCGAAGCCGGAGGCGGCGCGCCGATCGCCGGCGACAGTCCCCGCAGATAAGGGTGATCGCCCGGCACGAACAACGTCACGTTCTGCGTCAGCGACTTCTCGTAGGACTCGAGGTAACGCAGAAACGCGTAAAACTCCGGATCCCGACCGAACGCCGCGGCGTAGATCGACTGCACCTTCGCTTCCGCGTCGCCTTCGATCCGCTTCACTTCTTCGTAAGCCTGGCCGAGGATCTGCTTCTCCTCCGTCGCCGCCGCCGAGCGGATGCGCACCGCCTCGCTTTCACCCTCATTCAAATACGCCGAGGAGAACTTCTTCCGCTCGTAGCGCATGCGCTCGAACACGCTGCTGCGGTTCGCCTCCGGCAGGTTGATCCGTTTCAACCGGATGTCCACGATGTCCAGTCCGTAAGCGTCCTCCAACTGCTTCTCGCAGGTCTCGTGGATCGTCCGCGTGATCGACGCCAGCTTCATTCGCGCCGGGTCCGTCGAGAAAAGCTCGTCCAGCCGAAACTCCGACAGCACCTTTCCGCACGACGAAAGCACCGCGTCGCGCAGCACCGCCTCCGCCCCCTCGCGGGATCCCAGCGTGCGCAGAAAAAGCAGCGGATCCTTCACCTTCCAGCAGGCGTACGCGCTGACCTCGATGTTCTTCTTGTCGCCCGTCAGGAACTCCCGCGGCGGCTCGTCGAACCTCGGCACATCGAGCACCAGCAGGCGCCGGTCGATCCGCGTCACACGGTCGATCGGCGTCGGCGCCTTGAAATACAGCCCGGCCTGCGACACCTGAAGCGTCGGCTTCCCGAAGCGCGTCACCACCGCAAGTTCCGTCTCATGCACCGTGAAGGCGCAGGACAGCCCCGCGGCCCCCGCGACAAACACCACCAGTAACGCCGTCAATTTCTTCACGCGTCCGCCCTCAACTGACTTCGGCCCCCGCGCCCGCAACCCGGTTCTCATGCCACGTCGTGGTCGCCTCGTACTAACCGAGCCGCGCCCGTCAGGAAGCGTTCTTATTCCACGCGCCTCCGACGGTCTTGAACCAGCGCCTTAGTGCTCCACGTCCGCCGGGGGCGGCGCCATCCGGCCTCCGTCCCCGCGCACGCCGTAAATGATCTCCACCTTCGCCTTCTCGGGATCAACCAGCGCCACGTACTTCTTCAGCCCCGGCAAAACCGCGTCCGTCGCCGCCAGCCACGCCTGAAGCTTCGCCACAAAAGGCTGCGCGGCGAACGACTCCCGCTTCGCCGAAAACAATGTCGCGTCGCCCGTCGCCCGGCTGATCCGCTCCGCCGCCGCCCCGCGCGCCGCCTCGATCCGCTCGTGCGCGCCGGCTTTCGCCCGGCTGACCGTGATCGACGCGCTGTCCAGCGCCAGGTCGATCATGCTCATCTTCTGCTCCGCGCTGCTGGCCACCTCGCGGAACGCCGGGTGGACCGGCGACGGCGCATGCACATCCACCAGCCGGACATCCACGATGTCGATCCCCGCCCCCCACCGCTCCAGCATCGGACCCAGCAACCGCTCGCGCAGCTCCGCCTCAAGCTCATCCCGCTCAACCGTCAGCAGGGCGTCGATGCCCCGCGTCGCCACCGCCTCGCGCATCGCCGATTCCGCCGCCCCGCGCACCACCTGCTCCGCGTCCTCCACCCCGAACGCCCACGCCCGGAAGCCCGCCTCGCCCGCCGACATCCGGTAATGAACGCTCCAGCGCAGGTCGATGATGTCCGCGTTCGCGGTCACCACCCACGCCTCATCGAGAAACTCATCCAGACTCGGGTCGACCTGCACCATCTCCGGCTGGTTGCTGCGGAAACCCAGCTCCACCCGGCGCACAAGATCGGCGGCTTCGACGCTCCGCCCGCCGAAAGGCCACGGCGCATGCACGTAGACCCCGGGCTGGTCGAGGTACGCGGTCGCCCGTCCGAAGCGAAGGATCGCCGCCCGCTGCCCGGGCTCGACCGTGAACACACCCGATCCGACGTATATCGCCAGCGCCGCCGCCGCCCCTGCAAACACCACCCGCTTCACCGTCAGCGGCAACCCCGTCCGACGTGCGATGGATGCGACGACGCGCGTCGCAAGCCGCGTCCTCCGGAAGCTCGCCAGCGACAACAGGATGACCAGCGCCGCCGCCCCCGTCTTGACCCAGCTTCGACCTTCCTCCGCGACCGCAAGGTTCAGCACGGGCATCGTGAACCAGCCCCGCGCCAACGCCGCATCGAACGCCAGCCCCCCGGCAAGGCTCAGCACGAGGATGCACGCCAGGTAGAGAACAACACCCCGCCGCCCCATCTCTCGCGCGATCACGAGGAGTCCGGCCATGTTGGTCGCCGGTCCCGCCAGCAGGAACACCAGCGCCGCTCCGGGACTGACCCCGCCGGCGATCATCCCCACCGCCATCGGCGTCGAGGCCGTCGCGCACACGTACATCGGCGTCGCCAGCAGCAGCATCCCCGCCATCGCGATGAACGACCCCCCCGCAAAACGATCGAGACCGATCTTCGGCAGGAGCACCGCGATCAGCCCCCCGATCACCACGCCCGCCAGCAGCGACACGATCAGGTCATCAAAGAACTCGACAAACCCGAACCGCAAGGCGCTCCGCGCAGATGCCCCCAAGCCGCGCGGCGCTTCAGCCGTCGCCGCCAGATCGACATGGTTGTGCTCATGCCCGTGATCGTGATCACACGTCGCCTCGTGTGTGTGCGACGACTCCGCCTCGACACGGACGCCTTGCGCGAGGCCTTCCTTCGCTGACCCTGACGGCCCCTCATCCGGGATCGCCGGCGCGGTTCGATCCGTCCAGGGTTGCAGGTAGTTGGCCAACAATCCGGTGACCAGCGCCGTGATCAACGCCACCACCGGACGCACCACCGCCATCACCGGCCCGAGCAGGGCGTTCGTCTGAAGGATCGACACCATGTCGACCTCGGGGACGGAGATCACGAACGAGTACACCGCCCCGGGCTTCGCCCCTTTCCGCCGAAGCGTCATCGCCACCGGAAGCACGCTGCACGAACACAGATCCAGCGGAACGCCCACCAGCGTCGCCCACAGCACTGAGCGGATATTCCCCTTGCGAAGCCGGTCGGCCATCGCCGTCCAGCGCGAAAACAGGACGTGAAACACCCCCGCCAGCGCGAACCCCGCCAGGAGGTAAACGCCGGACTCGTAAAGCACCCACCAGATCGCGTCGATGACCGGCCGCATGACCCGCGTCCAGGCTCCTTGTGCCCCCCGACCCCCGAATCCTGAACGGAAGGCAGGTCGGGTTAATTCCGCTCCGTGCGCGCATCACCCTCCGACGGCGACGTCAATCCCCGTCGTCGCCGTCAGGGGCCGCCTCATCCAGATACTTCTGGAACTCGCCCATCTTGTAGGAAAGGAAGCAGAATGCGTGATGCAGTGCGACATATTCGAGATCCGACTTGTCGGTCTCGGCGTCATGTCGCAGTTCATTGAGTTTCGCCAGGATCGGCTCCGCCTTCATCCGCGTCGACACGCCCCGCCCTCCCTTCCGAAACGCCGCCCCCGCCACGGCATTGCCGTGCGACCCGCCCCTTCTTGGCGGACGCCGCCGCCCCAACTCTGACCGCGCCTGACCGCGTCCGGACCCCGCGTCCAGCGACCGGACGCCCCGACGCCGCGCATTCTCGCGCGTCCGGCCCGGTTGTCGAGGGTAATACGCCTGAAGGACCGGACTCGCCACGCGCTTGACGGTTTCCCTGACCACCGGTATGAAAGGGCGCTCGAAGGAACCGGAAGGTTCGGACGGCGTCGACAACGCTTTCCCGCCCCGGTTCTCGGGGCCGTAGCTCAATTGGTTAGAGTACCGGACTGTCAATCCGGTGGTTGCGGGTTCGAATCCCGTCGGCCTCGTTCTCTCGCTCTGCAAGCCCATCCCGGCGTGCCTTCGAGTACGTTGCGTCGTTTCCCGTCCCCTGCCGGGCGGTCCGAACTCGCCGACCCCGCCCCGCGGTTGAAATTCCCGCCGGAATCACGACACTGAATCCGTGAAAGTCCGCCGAACCCGGAACTGAGCGGTCGCCGGGCGGCAGGAAGACGGCAGGCGGGTTTCCACGGAGGCGTAGATATGTGCGCAAAAATCAAGGGGATCGGGTTCACGGTTGCGGGCCTGGCGGCGGCGCTGACCTGCCTTTCCGGTTGCGGACCGAAATCGGAGCGGATGATCTACCCGGTCGCGCCGCGTGCAGACGTGGTCGAGGATCTGCACGGCGTCAAAGTCGCCGATCCTTACCGGCCGCTCGAAGATCCGAAGTCGGAGGAGACCCGCGCCTGGATCGACGCCGAAAACCGCATCACCTACGCTTACCTGGAGAGCATTCCTGAAAGAGAAGCGATCCGGCAGCGCCTCACGCAATTGTGGGACTACGAGAAGTTCGGCGCGCCCTTCATGATGGCCGGGCGCTACTTTTACTCGCGCAACGACGGGCTTCAGAATCAGGATGTCATTTACGTCCAGGACGGATTCACCGGCGAACCGCGCGTGCTGCTGGACCCGAACACGCTGTCCGACGCCGGGACCGTGTCGCTGTCCGGGCTGGCGATCAGTGAAGACGGAAAGCTCGCCGCATACGGACTCGCCTCCGCGGGATCGGACTGGCAGGAGTGGCGCGTCCGCAACGTGGACACCGGGGAGGATCTCCCGGACCACCTTCAGTGGGTCAAGTTCTCGGGCGCGAGCTGGTCGAACGACAACGCCGGCTTCTACTACAGCCGCTACGACGCCCCGCCGGAGGGCGAGAAGCTGGAGGCGGTGCTCAAGTTCCAGAAGCTTTATTATCACCAGCTCGGCACGCCGCAGAGCGAGGACGTGCTCGTGTACGAGCGGAAGGACCAGCCGGACTGGGGGTTCGGCGGCGTCGTCAGCGAGGACGGCAAATACCTGGTCATCCACGTCTCGCAAGGCACCGACCCGCGGAACCTCGTCTTCTACCGCGATCTGACCCAGCCCGGCGCGCCCGTCGTCGAGCTGATCAACACCTTCGAGGCCGACTACGAGTTCGTGGGGAACGAGAACTCGACGTTCTGGTTCAAGACGGACTTCGGCGCGCCGCGAGGCCGCGTCATTGCGGTGGACCTCGCCCGCCCGCAGAAGGAGAACTGGAAGGAGATCATCCCGCAGGACAAGGCGACGCTCCGCGGCGTCAGCGTGCTCAACGACCAGTTCGTGTGCAACTATCTGAAGGACGCTTACAGCCAGGTGAAGATTTTCGGCCTGACCGGCGGGTTCATCCGCGAACTGGCGTTCCCCAGCCTCGGATCCGTCGGCGGATTCGCGGGCAAGCGGAATTACACCGAGACCTTTTACACGTTCACCAGCTTCATCGCCCCGCCGACGATCTACCGCTACGACCTGACGACGGGCAAAAGCGAGGTCTTCAAGGAGGCGAAAGTCGCCTTCAATCCCGAGGAATATGAAACCCGGCAGGTCTTCTACCCCAGCAAGGACGGGACGCGCATCCCGATGTTCCTGACGTACAAGCGCGGTCTGAAGCTGAACGGCCGCAACCCGACCCTCCTTTACGGTTACGGCGGGTTCAATATCCCCGTGACGCCGACTTTCAGCGTGTCGAACCTGGTCTGGATGGAGATGGGCGGCGTGTACGCCTCGGCGAACCTGCGCGGCGGCGGCGAATACGGCAAGGAGTGGCACGACGGTGGAAGGCTGAAGAACAAGCAGAACGTGTTCAATGACTTCATCGCCGCGGCGGAGTGGTTGATCGACAACAAGTACACGTCGAGGGACAAGCTGGCGATCCTGGGCGGAAGCAACGGCGGGTTGCTCGTCGGGGCTTGCATGGCGCAGCGGCCGGAGCTTTTCGGCGCGTGCCTGCCGGCGGTGGGCGTGATGGACATGCTGCGGTTTCACAAGTTCACGATCGGCTGGGCGTGGACCAGCGACTACGGCTCGCCCGACGACCCCGAGGCGTTCAAGACGCTTTATGCGTACTCCCCGTATCACAATCTCAAGCCGGGCGTTGCATATCCGCCGACGCTGATCACGACGGCGGATCATGACGACCGCGTCGTCCCGGCGCACAGCTTCAAGTTCGCCGCGGCGCTTCAGGCCGCGCACAAGGGCGACGCCCCGGTGCTGATCCGCATCGAGACCCAGGCCGGTCACGGCGCGGGCAAGCCGACCTCGAAGCGCATCGAGGAAGTCGCGGACCGCTGGGCGTTCCTGGTCCGGACGCTGAACATGAACGTGCGGTTCTGATGAGCGGAACGGGCTCGCGCGGGCAGGACGAAGCGGGGCCGCTCACACCGGCCGCCGCACGGCGCTGTCGTTCCGCGTGGATCGTTCTCGCCTTCGCCGTCGGCGCGTACCTGACGTCGCTGGGCAACGGGTTCGCCTACGACGACGTTCCGATCGTCCTGACCAACCCGACCCTCGACCCGGCGCAGCCGTGGTGGCGGGCGTGGACCGAGCCTTACTGGCCGGGAACCAACGCGGGCGAAGAACTTGATGTTCTTTACCGCCCGCTGGCGGTGCAGACGTATGCGTGGGAACGACGCGCCTTCGGGACGGCTCCCGCGCCGTTTCACATAACGAACGTCATGCTTCACGTGCTTGCCTGTCTCGGCGTGCTCGCGGTGGCGCGTCGGTTGAACTTCGGCGACCCGGGAAGCCTCGCCGCGGCGGCGTGGTTCGCCGTGCATCCGATCCACGTCGAGGCCGTCGCCAACGTCATCGGGCGCGCGGAGATCCTGTCGCTGATCGGCGTCATCGTGGCGATTCTGGGGGAGCATCGCCGGGCGAACGCCGCGGCGCGGATCCCGGCGGACGCCCGACAGGCGTGGATCGGTGCGGCGATGCTGGCGCTCGGGACGGCGATCGCGCTTTTCAGCAAGGAAAGCGGCGTCGCCGTCCTTGTCGTCGTTCCGGCGCTGCGCCTCTGGTGGAACCGGCGGCTCGCGCAAAGCCCGGACGCGCGACCGGGCGTGACCTGGCGGCGCGGCCTGGTCAGCGCGGCAGCGCTGACCGCCGTGGTGTTCGTCGTGTACCTGGCGGCGCGTTATGAAGCCTGCGCAGGAAGGCTCAGCATCGGCGGGTCGCGGTTCGGACCGGGAAACGTGCTCCGCGAAGCTGACTCGGCGGCGCGCCTCTGGACGCCCGTGGCGGTGCTCGGGCGTTACGCGATCCTGACGGCGTATCCCGCGCGTCTTCTGTCGGATTACTCGGTCAACGCCTTTGTGCCGGTTCGTTCGCCGCTGGAGGGCGACGCGCCTGCCGGCCTCCTTGCGGCTGCGGGGCTGCTGCTGGTTGCACTGCATGCGGCCCGTCGTGGCGGCATCGGGGGCGTCCTCGTCATCGGTTTTGCGGCGTCGTACGCCCTGGCGAGTCAGACGTTTCTGCTGATCGACGTGCTCGTGGCCGAGCGCTTGTTCTACGCGCCGTCGATGTGGGTCGCGCTGATGATCGGGGCCGCCTGGGCGAGTTTGCAGCGCACCGTCGAGCAGGGACCGCCGGAGGTCTTCCGAAGCCGGATGCGGCGGATCACGGCGCTGGGTTGCGCCTTGCTGGCGGCGCTGGCGGTTCGGACGGCCGTGCGCAACCCGGTCTGGCGCGACACGCGGACACTGGCGACGCGCGACCTCGCCCAGCTTCCCGAGGGACGCCGCAGCGTGCATCTGTGCTACCTGGTCGGCGAAATCCTCACGCGCGAGGGCGATGTCGCCGCCGCCGAGGCGCTTCTGACCGAGGCCGTGCGCGGGTTCCCGGATTATCCGGATTACCTGCTGAAACTCGGCGAGTTGTATCTTGCGGGCGGGCGGGCGACGGCGGCGATCGCACCCCTGCAACGCGCTTACGAACTCGCGCCGCGCCGACCGGACCTGGCGGTCCGTCTTCAGCAGGCGAAGGACGCGGCGGCCGGCGTTGACCCTCAGTCCCTGCTGGCGTCCGCCCGCCGCGACGCAAAGGCGACGCCCGACGACGCCTCCGCCGTCCGGCGCTGGGCGGTCGCCGCTGAGCGGGCGAACCTTGAGGAAGCCGTCGCCGCCTACCGGCGCCTCCTCGAACTCACGCCTGACGATCCCGCCGCCGTCAACGACCTTGCCCAGGTCTGCGTCGCCACGGGCAGGCGCGCGGAAGCGCTGCGCCTGCTGGACGACGCCGTGCAGAGATTCCCCGCGGACGCCGCGACGCACTGCAATCTCGCCCTGCTCCTGATGGACCGCACCGATCGAGAGCACCACGACCCGGCGCGCGCCGAACGCCTCTCGCGCCGCGCCGTCGAACTGGAACCGACCCGGTGGGACTTGCGCGTCAACCTCGCCGAAGTGCTCGCCGCCGTCGGAAAGGTGCTCGAAGCGGCCGACCTCTTTGACGAACTTGCGGCGCAAAGCGACCCCGGATCGCCGCAGGAGCGCCAGTACCGCGCCCGAGCCGCCGAACTGCGCCGGTAGAACGCCGCAGCCGCTGCTTGTCCGCAGTCTTACCGAGCCGCGCCCGTCAGGAAGCGTTCTTTTTCCCCCCCGCACCGGCGGCTTTGCAACAGCGCCTTAGCCCCAGAGGATCATTCGGAAGTCGCAGCCCCGGAAGAGTCGCTGGAAAACAGCCCAGCACGCCAGTACTGGGAAGCCCACGCGGGGAAAGCGAAGTCCCGGAGGGACGGAAGAGACCTTGCAAGAACGCAAGTCCGCCGCGCCGACGCTCAACCGTCCCTCCGGGATTTCCGTTGCCCGATGCCTCTCCGGAGCGTCAGGGCGCGATGCGTCGCATCTTCAAGACCCTCAAGATGCCGCGCACCGGGGTCAGATTGAAACTCAGGAGCGCAGAAAAGACGCCCTGCGCTGAGCCGCGGGGTCCGCTCCGCACGACGCC
>WBZY01001171.1_pt1 | contig 14659 bp, 16 predicted proteins | sample 5204191 | NCBI WGS metagenome assembly WBZY01 (sample SAMN12344363, study PRJNA552823) | activated sludge metagenome | biome: Activated sludge suspended growth; feature: Anammox Sidestream; material: Wastewater; isolation source: activated sludge from anammox sidestream of wastewater treatment...
TGATATCGCCGGCTTCGCCGCGGCCTGCTGGATGCGCGGCATCGATTTCATCCAGATGCCGACCACGCTGCTCGCGATGGTCGACTCCTCGGTCGGCGGCAAGACCGGCGTCAACCTGCCACAGGGCAAGAACCTGGTCGGCGCGTTCCACCAGCCGCGCGCGGTGGTGGCCGACACCGCCACGCTCGCGAGTCTGCCCGAGCGCGAATACCGCGCAGGCCTGGCCGAGGTGGTCAAGTACGGCGCGATCAATGACCCGGCCCTGTTCGGTTGGCTGGAGGCCCACGCGGCCGCGCTCGCGGCGCGCGAGGACGCCGCCGTGGCCATGGCGATCGAAGCCAGTTGTCGCGCCAAGGCCGCGATCGTCGCGCGCGACGAGCACGAGCACGGCGAACGCGCCTTGCTCAATTTCGGCCACAGCTTCGGCCACGCGCTGGAGACGGTGTGCGGCTACGGCACGCTGCTGCACGGCGAGGCGGTCGCGATCGGCATGCTGCAGGCCGCCACGCTGTCGGCGCAACTGGGTCGCGCCAGCCACGCCGATGCCACGCGCCTGCGCGCGCTGCTGCTGCAACTGGGCCTGCCGGTGCAGGCACCCGCGACCGAGGCCGGGGCACTGCTGGCCGCGATGCGGTTGGACAAGAAGAACCTGGGTGGCCGGCTGCGCCTCATCCTGTGGCGCGGCATCGGCCAGGCCGAGGTCGTGCCGGATGTGGCGGAGGATACGGTGGCCACGGTGCTGGCGATGTGAACCGTGCCGCGGCCCGCGCCATCACACGCCCGTGAGCGACGCACCCGGCCGGACACGACCCGGCCTGTGCGCCACGGCGCCGCCAGCCATCACGGCGCCAGTCCCACGCGCATGTCGCGCGCCACACGGGTCCGGCCTGCCGCCTGGAACCGTGCTCACGGCGCCGCCTGCATCGGCAGCCGCGCATAGGCGGCCAGCGAAGCCCAGTAGTAGGGATGACGGAATGCGCGGCTGTCGCGCAGCCGCAGCTGCGCGGCGCGCAGCGCACGCGCGCCATCGCGGTCGGGATCGGCCGCGAGCGCCGCATAGAACGCCGGCACCCACACGCCGCTCGCGGAGTCGCTGACCGGCCATAGCGCCGCGACCACTTCGCGTGCGCCGGAAAGCACCAGAGCCTGGGCGAAACTCGAGTTGCCGTTGGCGATGGCATCGGTGTCTGCGCCGAGCTGGCAGGCATTGAGCACCACCAGGCGCGCCCGCGTGCGCTGCTCGATCACGTCGAGCCAGCTCAGGAACTCGGCATGCCCGTCGCCGTCGGCGGCCAGCCACAGTCCGGCGTAGCCGAGCCGGCCCGCGCTGGTCATCCCATGCGCCGCCACGTGCACGATCGCGGCCGGATCGGCCAGCGCGGCCAGTACCGAAGCGCGCGTGGCGTGATCGATGCTCAGGGATGCCGTGGCCCCCACGGCCGTGCGGATGAGCGCAGGCTCGGCCTTGGCCACCTGCAGTGCGGGCAGGCCGCTGTCGGTGGCGGGCGCGGCGATGAGCGTGCGCACCTGCAGCGACGGCGGGCCAGCCACGTCCCGGTCGACGAGGTTCGCCACGCGCGTCGTGGTGGTGGTCAGCAGCGGTTGCTCCCGGCCCGGCCAAGGCAGCAGCGGCCACGGCACCGCGGCCAGCGTCTTGTCCGCGACCACGATCAGTTGCGCGGGTGGGACCGGTGGCGCCCCGGTCGGCCACAGGGCCGCGCCCACGCGCGCAGCCGCCGCATCGACCTGGGTGCCGGGCACCGCGAGCGAGTGCAGGCTGGCGCGCAACCCCGCAATCGCCCCGCGCAAGTCATGCGGTGGCGCCGCGGGTGCCAGCCAGGCACGCTCATGCGTGATCCACAGCACCGCGCTGCGGTCGCCGCCATCGAGCCAGGCCATGACCGCCACGTCGGGTGGCAACGCGCGCTGGAACGCAGCCAGTTCGGGCAAGGTGGTGGGCCGGTATGCGGCCTGCCCGGACGGGGCCGCCGCCAGCGTTTCGAGCAGCGCATGCGAGGTGGTCGACGCGCCGCTCGTGGCCAGTGCAGGCAGCAACTGGGCCGCGAGGGCGCGGTCGAATGCCTGCAGGCGCGCCGATGCGCCGCTCGCCGCGGGCGCATGCGCGCGGCGCGTGGCCAGCGGCAACCAGCGCCATGCCCTGGCCGCGGCGTCCGTGTCCCGCACGTCGGCGAGCACGGCTTGCCAGGCGCTGTTGCGCAGCGGCCAGGCGCTTGCCTGCAGCAACTGTGCGAAGGCACCGCTGGCGGTGGACTGCGCGAGCATGTCGACCCAGTCCAGCGCCTGGCGCAGCGCCGCATCGGCACCTGCGTCGTCACCCTTGCGCCGCGACGCGCCGACCGCGTCGACGGACAGGCCGAACAGGTCGCTCATGTGCCGCGCCACCGCCTCGCGCAGCTTGGGCGCGACATCGGCGGTCTCCAACACGTCGAGCTCGGCCTGGATTTCGCCCACGCCCGCCTCGACGAAGCGCGCGTTGGACAAGGCACCGACCAGCGCGCGAAAGTCCTTCGACGCCGGATCGCCCGCGATGTGCGCCTTGTCGTTCTTGACGAACACGCGCGCGCCGTTGAACAGCGGCACCGCCTCGCGCAACACCGCGCGCGGATAGTTGACGCCGTTGAGGCTGGTGCCGGCGCGGATCACGCGCACGAGGTAACGTTGCGGCGCCTCGGCCGAGGCGGCCGGCAGCGCTTCGATGAAGGTCGAAGCATCGGCGACGACCGCGGCCGGGGTGGAATCCGCGGCCGCCGCCTCTGCCACCCGTGCCCCCACAGGTTCGTTGCGCGTGGCGTCGTTCACTCCAGCGGCTCCTTCCAGCGACGCAGGTCGTCCTCGAGCACGCGATGGGTCTTGCTCTGCGCGATCACACGCACCTTGCCGGCGCTGATCGGCGCGGCCTCGTCGGCCGCGGGGGACTTGGGGTCGGGTTTGCCGGGAGTCGGCTTGGACATGGGGCGCTCCAATCTCGCCGGCACCGTGCCGGGGTGGAGCGATCTTCACCGCAGTGGATGCGGCAAGGCTTTCAACGCGCGTTAGAACGCAAACCCCGCCGGGCGGGCGCCGTGGCGGGGTTGGGGATCAGCGGTGCGTCGGGTGCGCGTCTACGCTGCCGCGTTGGCGCGCTCGGCTTCGATGATAGCCACGATCTTGCCGAGGTAGGCGATGTCGTCGTACGGATCAGCATCGCTGCTATGTCGCGCGTAAGCTGCGATGGCAAGCGCGTCCACCCGCGCGAGCTCGGCGCGCTGATCAGCCGTCATGTGCTCCTGCTGCGCATGCAAGTCCTGCCGCGAGCCCAAGGTCATGTGGGTTTCGGCCATTCGTGGCGACCAAGTCTCAATGTCGACCGAATAGTCGCGCAAGCATTTCTCGATCGGTGGGCGTGAGGGCGTGGTCATGGACAGCGAACCCCTTGTCGGTATTCCATTGGACGAACCCTGGGAGGGCCGGATTGAACTGATAGGACGTCACTATACGACCTTGTCCGTCCACGATCACGATCCAGCCAGTCGGGGTTACCTGGAACTTCAGGCTGGAACGGCGCCCGGTCGGATCAAGCGCCACTTGGATCCCGCGCGTAGCAGCCAGCACCTCGAAGGTGCGATCGGCGAGCATCACCGCATCCACCACATGGCCTGCACGAATGCGGCGGGCCACGTGCTCGGCATAACTGTCCAAGTCAGTCCAGAGCCGAGCCAGGACGCGGCGCCCACCAGCCTGCGCCACGCGTCCTTCCAGGGCGCCAAGCGCCGCCGCGACCAGGGCTCCCACAGGACCGTCCGGCGGCCCCATCGCAGGAACGGCCACGGGCGGCGCAGCAGCGGCAGGCGGCGCAGTACCGGCGGCGCCCGGCCCGGCGCCACCCACGTAGATGCCGGTGCGCACGCCGTTCTTGACGTACTCGCCATCGATGATGACGGTGTCGGGCTTGCGGCCGACCAGCGGCTGGCGCGCCATGTCCTCCAGGGATGGCTCCACCGCTTCGAGCATGCAGCCGCAGTTGATGGTGTTGCCGGCGCTGGCATCGGGATCGCACGGATAGCGCAGCGCCTCGGTGGTGCCGGTCTTGACGTCGAGTATCAGGAAGGACGCGGCCACGGGGATCGGGTCTTGCTGGCTGGCGTGGATGTGGCCCGGTCGGCCGTGCTCCTTGCGCGAGTGCACCCAGCGCTTCTTGAGCCCCGGCGTGCGCCGCGCGCGCTCGAGCAGCGACTCGTGATAGGCCGCGTTGTAGACGCGGCTGATTTCGGTGTAGGCGATGGTCATGGCGCGCCGGCGCGGCGCGCCGTCGAGCAGCGTCTGGATGTCGCTGATCGTCTGCGACAGCGAGCGCACGCCGAGCAGGTGCTGGGTGAGCGCGGTGTGGATCTGGCGCTGTGCCCGGGCGGTCACGTCGGCGATGCGGTCGGTGAGCATGAGGCGAGTGGCGAGCAGCGCGCATTGTCGAGCCGGATCGCGAAGTAGGCCGAAGCGTCGGCATCGCGGGAACTGGTGGCCACATTGCGCAGCACTTCCTCGAACTGCCCGGCGCGCTGCAAGTCTTCGACGCGCCCCACGCGCGCGGCCAGCGCCTGTTGCGGCTCGCCGGCGGCGCGCCAGCGTGCCTCGGCCTGCTCGAAGGCCGCACTCGCGGCGCTGCTGCGCCCGTTCATGAGCCAGGCCTGGGCCACCGCATGGCGGGCGAGCGCCCGGCTGTAGGCATCGGGCGCGCTGGCCTCGAGCGCCTGCAGGTCGGCCACCAGCGGCGCCGGATCGCTGCCCACGGGCAGCGCCTTGCGCGTGCGCTGCAGGAATGGCGTGGCACGCAGCAGCCAGTCGCGTGCCGGGTCGACGGCTGCGTCGCAATCCAGCTGCAGGCGCATCGTGCCCGCGGCGGGACTCGGCCGCGCGCGGCGCAAGCGCACGGCCTCGCCGGGTTGCAGTTGCAGCCACCAGCGCCCCAGGCGCGGCGGCAGCGGCGCCGCGGCCTGGACGGCTGCGCTGGTGTCGACCTCGAGGTCCTGTCCAAGCTCACGCACGCCCAGCCAACTCGGACCCGGCGCAGTCGACACGAGTTCGAGCGTCACACCCGCCGCCGGAACCGCCAGCGACAGCACTTTGCCGCAGGCGAGCGGAGTGGGCGCGAAGGCCGCCGCGGCAGCGCCGGACATTGCCAGCAGCAGGAACACGAGTGGCAGGCGCATCGGGCAGCACATCGCCGGGGCGGCACCGGCAGCGGTGGTGGCTGGAGACTATCCGGGCGTGCGTGGCAAAGCGCAAGTCGGAGCAGGCACGATGCGGCGCCAACCGCCACGCCCGCTGCGTCCATGACCGCGCCGATACGCGGGCCGGGTGGCGTGGCCAGGCCAGTGGCCACGGGGAACGCCTGGCTCGAAGTTCGCGCCTCAGGAAAACCAGCCGCGCCCGGCTGGGCGCGGCCTGCGGGATCGCGGTTCGCTGGCGCGGCAGCGGCGAGACGGTTCAGCCGTTGCGGCCCGGCTCCACACCGCTGCCGGTGTCGGTCTGCTTCGGACGGTTCACGTCCATGGGTGCCTTGCCCGAGTACTTCTTGAAGTTGTTCTGGTTGTCCGGTGCTTCGCTCCTGCAGTCAGGATTCTTCCAATCCGCACTGTCGAACGCTTCGACCAGGTAGTACTTGGCGATGGACTTGAGGTTGGGCAATCCCGTGCCCGCGTAGTCGGGCATCATCACGAAATAGTGCTCTTCGTCATCGGTTCCCGGTTTCCAGGTCATCGTGAGCCACGTGGCCACCGTGCCAGCGGGGTCGGTACCACCCAGCGTCACCGGTCCGCTGCGCTCGACCTTGCCATTCGGGTTGCGCAGTTCCATCACGAGGCCATCGACCGTCTTGCGCAGGAACAGCCGCTTGTCCTTGAGCAGCGGCGTGGACTTGGAACACTTGCTGGGTACCGACGGCGATCCCATGTTGAGCGAAACCTCGCACTGCGTGATCCACGCCGACGCATCGGTGAGCTTGCGCACCGGAATGACGTCGCGGAACAGCATGAGCTCGCCCAGCCGGTCGGTGGTGGCGAAGGTCGAGTCGTTGCACTTGGCGCCTGGTGCGCTGGTCGGTGCGGCAGTTGCCGTCTTGCCCGCGCTGCGGCTGCCCGCCTTGCCTTGGGCGGCCTTGTCCTGCGCCAATGCATTCGTGCCCGCGAGCAGTGCCGCGAGCGCGCAACACAAGGACGCGCTGATCCAGCGCGACTTGCCGGTGGCCTGTTTCATCAGTGCCCTCTCCGTTGGGTGATGTCGAGTGTCTGGCTGTGTGGTTGGCCATCGAGCGTGTAGGCGATGGCGAGCGGCGTACCGGCGGCCAGCGTGCGCCGGTCGATGAGGAAGCTCACGAACCCTTCCGACGACACCACCAGCGGCTGGACCTGCGCGCCCTGCCGCAACCGGATCTCGATCGCGGTGGGCGGCACGGCCACTTCGACGAACAGGTAGCGCGCGTCGCTGTCGCCATGCTGTACCAGCGGCGGCGTGGTCGCGCCGCGCATGGTGTCGAACACGATGCGCTCCGGATTGGCGATCACGCCATCGGCCGACGCCGGCATGTGCGGCCTCAGCGCGAACTGGCCGATGCCGACGCCCGCGACGAGCGTGGCCGCGAGCGCGGCCCAGCGCGGCCATTGCCGCTGCGGCGCCCGCGCCGAGGCCACGGCCCCGGCTGCGGCAGCATCCTTGCCGCCGCGTTCGAATGTCGAGCGTTCGCTGGCCAGCGCCGCACGCAGCGTGTTGTCGGCATCGACTGCTGCCAGCAAGGCGGGCTTGTCGAGCAGATAGGCTTCAAACCAGTCGTTCTCGGCCGGATCGAGGCCGCGCTCGAGGTAGCGCGCCAGCCAGGCGCTTTCAAGCCACGCCGCCATGCGCGAAGACATCGGGTTCATCCAGGCCTCCTGCGGGCCTTCGTCATCCTGCAATACGTACAAAGGAGCGGCATTGGCGCGAGGTGTCTCAGGGCCTGCGCGAGGTCGCGACTGTGCCGGCGTCCGCGCGCGCATCCGGCACACCGGACCGGGCGCCGCTCCCGCCACGGGCATGGCAGGCTGCCGTCACGGCACGGCGCACCGCCACGCGCCACGTGCGCCGATGCGATCGGCGCCCAGGCGGCCGATGCGGTCGCCGCCATCATGGCCCGCTCACGCCGGCTGCCAGCAGCAGCTCGCGCAATCGCGAGCGCGCACGAAACAACACGCGGCGCAGGTGTTCCTCGTCGATGCCCAGTGCACTGCAGATCTCGTCGCGATCCTGCTCGTCCAGATAGAAGCGCACGAGAACCTCGCGGTCGCGCGCCACGGGCAGGGTCTGCAACAGTGCGCGCAGCAATTCGCGATGTTGCAAGGCTACCGCCGCAGCCGCCGGATCATCGCCGGTGGGCAAGCTGTCGGCGGCCTCGATCGGCAGTTCGTGGTGCCGGCCGCGGTATTCCCTGCTGGTGGCATGGACGATCGTGGTCTGCACATAGGCCGGCAGGGCGGCCGGGTCGCGGATCGCTCCACTGCGCAGGCGTTCCAGCACCGTCGCGAGCACGTCCTGCACAAGGTCGGCGACGGCCGGGTCTCCGGGACGGCAGTGGCGGCACACGAGTACGCGTACACCACGTTCGTAGTGGCGCACGAACTCGCCTTCCGCAGCGCGATCCCCCTGCGCGATGCGCTCGACCCAGTTGCTCGGCGTGGCCGGTGCGGCGGCCGTCCCGACGTCGGCGGTCATCAGGCCCCTGTCCCCTGGACAATCAGCCCTAGCCTACCGCGCGAACCGCGACCTCGCCAAGGAGCAGCGATCAAACCTGCACTGCAACGACGATCCGGACCACCACCGCGGGGTCTGTCCAGCGCAAATGCACGTTCGGGCCGCCAACTGCCGCGCGCGACGCGCTCAGGCCACCAGCGACTCGTCACGCCGATCGCGGTCGATCTCGATCATGTAGTGGCTGGCATCGCGGACGTCGATCGAGTTCTCGCGACAGGTGGTGAGTGAATGCGGGTCGAGTGTGAGCCGGCACCAGGGCGAGGGCGGATCGATGCGTGTGCCATCGCGGCGCAGCAGGCGCAGGCGCAGGCGCAGCGACAACATCTCATCGCGACAGTTGGCCAGATGCAGGACCACGCGTACCGAGCCATCGGCATTGCGTACGGACTGCAAGCCACGCGCGATCACCGCATTGAAGACCTCATGGTCGAGCAGATCGATCGCCGCCAGTGGAATCGCCGAAGCAGTCTCGTAATGGACGTCGAACTGCGCGGGGCCTTCGAGCCGGTCATCGTTGCGCCTGGCGCCCGGTTCCGGCCATGGCACGGGCCGGGGTGGCGCCGCATCGGCAAACAGCGGCGTTGCCGCGACGAACAGGCCAAGATCCAGGCGGTGATTCATGTCAACGCGCTCTCCCCGGTCGCGTGCATGGGTCGTGGCCGCGCCGGCATCGACCACGCGCCGGATCGCCTGCACCGTCGCAAGGCGCTGGTCGTGCACGGATGCGATCGGGCCAGCAGCAAAGTGATCCATCCCTGGATCGCGCCGACTTGCCACATCCATGCGGTCCAGTCGACGGGTCCGAACCAATACCAGGTCACTCAAGCGAGCGGCGATCGTTGCAGCCAATCCCATCGCGGTATCCCTCCTGCGCGGCCGCCGCGTCCTGCGGCGCGTGGCATCACCCGTGCCGCCCGCTTGAATGCAAGGAGATGCCACGACACAAAATGTCTCACTTGCCCGAGCGCCCCGATCGTCCGGGCACCCGCCCATCGGTTGGACCGCGTCAACCCCACCCGCGCGGCGGCTGCGTTCCAGCCGGTGTTCAAACCCCCGGAGGCCGCCATGCACACTCATCCATTGCCCCAGGCACAGGTTCTCGAATGGCAGCGTGTGGGCGCCTGGAGCGCGGCCATCGCGGCGCACGTGGTCGCCGCGGCACTGGTCGCCATGCCGCCGGCGCCACTGCCACCGACCGCGCATCCGCGCACGGTGGATGTGCTGATCCGCGAGGCGCCGCCACCGCCCCCGCCGATACCGCCGGAAGTGCTGCCCATGCCCAAGCCCAAGGCCTTGCCGGTACCGCCGGTGCCACGACCGGTGCGACGCGAGGTCATGATCGCGACCGACCCGCCCGTGCCGGTCGACGCTCCACTGGCGCCATCCGGTGCGACGGTCCCGACCACAACGGACGACATCGGCACCAGCGTGGGCGGTGGCGCGTCGCGTGAACTGGACTGGGCTGCGCCGCTCCGGTTGCGCTATCCGCCACCGGCACTGCGGGCGCGCCTGCAGGGTGAGGTGATGCTCAACGTGCTGGTGGATGCGCAGGGCCGCGCGCAACAGGTGGAAGTGGCACGCAGTTCGGGCCACAGGGTGCTCGATATCGCGGCGCGCGAGGCAGTCCTGGGCGCGCGTTTCCGGCCCGTGCTGCGCGACGGCGTGGCGGTACCGGCGTGGGGCGTGGTGCCGATCCGCTTCCGGCTGGATGAAGCCTGACGGCGGCTCGCGCGACCGCCATCGCCACGACGATGCAGCGACGGTTGGACACCGTACCCGCGCAGAGCGCTGCGCGACCTTGGCTGTGGGACGCGGAGCGGCGCGCCGCGGCCACACTCGGCCGGACGCATGCGGCCGCAGTGGCACCGCGGCGCGCACAGCAGCGGTGCACCGCCATGACGCGCAACCGTCGTGAGGCGTTCGCCACGACCTGCTCCGCGAGCGCCGATGGGTTATCGTGCACGCCCCTCACCACCCCACCGAATGCGATGGCCTGGCACTGGTTGTGGTATCTGCTCGCGGCACTGCTGGTCATCATTGGCCTGGTCGGCTCGGTGCTGCCCGCACTGCCGGGAGTACCGCTGCTGTTTGCCGGCTTGTTGCTGGCGGCGTGGGCCGATGGATTCGCCCGTGTGGGCGCGGGCTGGCTCACCCTGCTCGCGCTGCTCACGCTGGCGGCAATGGCGGTCGACTTCGTCGCCGGCGTACTCGGTGCGAAAAAGGTCGGCGCGAGCCGCGCCGCGGTGGCGGGTGCCGCTTTGGGCACGCTGATCGGCCTGTTCCTCGGCCTGCCCGGCATCGTGCTCGGTCCGTTCGTGGGCGCCCTGCTCGGCGAACTCGCCGCCGGCGGCACGCTGCGCAAGGCCGGCGGCGTGGGCGTGGGCGCGTGGGTCGGTTTCGTGGTCGGCTCGCTGGCCAAGCTGGCGATCTGCGGCGTGATGCTCGGCATCTTCGCGTTCGCGTTCGCCGCCGGCGCACGCTGATCTCAGTCGCCCGGCAGCACGTACAGCAGCACCGCGAAGAACTGCAGCACGCTGCCCAGCAGCACGAACACGTGCCACAGCGCGTGGCTGTACGGCAGGCGCTTCCACAGGTAAAACGGCACCCCGAGCGTGTAGGCGACGCCGCCACCGAACAGCAGCCAAAGGCCCGCGGCCGGCAGGTTGGCGCTGAGCGGCTGGATCGCGACCAGGCCAATCCAGCCCAGCGCCACATACAACGCGGCCATCAACACGCGGTTGCGCACGCGGCGCAGTTCCAGCGCAATCCCGGCCAGCGCGAGCGCCCACACCAGCACGAACAGCGCCGCGCCCCAGCGTCCCGGCAGGGTCAACAGCGTGAAGGGCGTGTAGGTGCCCGCGATGAGCAGGAAGATCGCGGCGTGATCGAGCAGGCGCAGCACCGGCTTGGCGCGCGCGATCGGAATGCCGTGGTACAAGGTCGACGCGGTGTACAGCAGGATGAGCGTGGTGCCGTACACCGCTACGCTCACCACCTCGCGCACGCCGCCCTCACGTGCGGCGAAACCGACCAGCGTCGCGAGTCCCGCGATGCTCAACACGATGCCCAGACCATGGATCAGGCTCGACGCGAGTTCCTCGCGCGCGCTGTATCCGAACGCCGGATGCGTGCCAGCTGCCGCCATGTCAATCGCTCCGCAGCGCCCTGTGGCGCCGCAACATGGTGAAGCTAGCGCAGTTTGCCTGAATGCGCCAACCTCGTCGCCACGACCCATGAACCCGCATGCGCCCATGCCATCGATCCCGACGCTCGCTGGAACCCGTGTACGCCTGCGCGCACTGCGCACGGACGATGCGGATGCGCTGTGGCTGCTCCATGGCGACCCCGAGGTGATGCGCTACTGGAGCCATCCGCCGTGGCAAGAGCGCGCGCAAGCGCTCGCCCACATCGAGCGCATGCAGCGCGAACGCCGGCACACGGAGTTCTACCCGTGGGCGGCGACGCTCGACGATGACGTGCTGGTCGGTACCTGCTCGTTGTTCGCGCTGAGCCGTGACCACGCACGCGCGGAACTGGGCTACGCGCTGCGGCCCGCGTATTGGCGTCAGGGCCTGGCCACGCAGATGCTCACGCTGGCGCTGGGCCACGCCTTCACGGCGCTCGGCCTGCTGCGGATCGAAGCCGATGTCGATCCTTTGAACCTTGCCTCGTGCCGCCTGCTGGAACGACTGGGCTTCGTGCGCGAAGGCCTGCTGCGCGAGCGCTGGCGCGTCGGCGGCGCGACACAGGACAGCGCGCTGTACGGCCTGCTCGCGCGCGACTGGCGCGCGCCGTCGCGCCCCTGAACGCACAAGGCCGGCGTGCCGCCGGCCCTGTGCACGACTGCGTGGCCGTGCGACCTACTTCGCGTGGGCGAAGGCCAGCGTCATGTCGAGCATGCGGTTGGAAAAACCCCACTCGTTGTCATACCAGGACAGCACCTTGACCAGGGTCCCGCCCATCACCCGCGTCTGGGTGGAGTCGTAGATCGACGACAACGGGTTGTGGTTGAAGTCGATCGACACCAGCGGCTTGGTGTTGACGCCGAGCACGCCCTTGAGCTTGCCATTGGCCGCCTCGTTGACCGCGGCGTCGATCTCGTCCTTGCTGGTGGCGCGTGTGGCCACGAACGACAGGTCCACCACCGACACGTTGATCGTCGGCACGCGCATCGCAAAGCCGTCGAGCTTGCCGTTGAGTTCCGGCAGCACCAGGCCCACCGCCGCCGCGGCCCCGGTCTTGGTCGGGATCTGGCTCATCGTCGCCGAGCGCGCACGGCGCAGGTCCGAGTGGTACACGTCGGTAAGCACCTGGTCGTTGGTGTAGGCGTGGATCGTGGTCATGAGCCCATGCACGATGCCGATCTTTTCGTGCAGCACCTTGGCCAGCGGCGCAAGGCAGTTGGTGGTGCACGACGCGTTGGAGATGACCTCGTGGCTGCCCTTGATGAGCTCGTGGTTGACGCCATAGACGAACGTGCCATCCACGTCCTTGTCGCCCGGCGCGGAAATGATGACCTTCTTCGCGCCCGCCGCGAGGTGCGCGCCGGCCTTGGCCTTGCTCGTGAACAGGCCGGTCGACTCGATCGCAATGTCCACGCCCAGATCCTTCCACGGCAGCTTGGCCGGATCACGCTCGGCGCATACCTTGATGCGATCGCCATTGACGATGAGGTCGCCACCTTCGACGCTGACCTCGCCGGGAAACCGGCCGTGGGCGGTGTCGTACTGGGTGAGGTGGGCATTGGTTTCGGCATTGCCCAGATCGTTGACCGCAACGACCTGGATGTCGTGGGTGCGCTTGGCTTCGTACAGCGCACGCAGGATGTTGCGGCCGATGCGGCCGTAGCCGTTGATGGCAACCTTGACAGCCATGGAGCAGCTCCTTAGCGGAATGGGCGGGATCGAAAGCGCCCATTTTAGCGGCCCCGTGCTTTGCTCGCACAGGGCCGCTTGCGGGGAGCCAATTGTGCCGACTCAGTGCTTGGCGTCGCCGCGCACGGTGATGACGTCGAGCGCGTCGGACGGCAGCGGAGAGGCCGCGGCCGCATCGTCGTTGCCGAGGGCGAAGCGCACCGGCACCAGTGCTTCCGACGCCACCGCCTTGCCCGCGCGCCGCGCCGGCTCGAAGGTCCACGACTTGACCGCGCTCACGGCGGCATCACCGAGTGCGCCGGCCGCGGCCGCGGGATCGGCGTGGTCGAGCACCGCCGCCGACACGCGACCCTCGCTGTCGATGCTGGCGCGCACGAACATCGTGCCCACGGTGCGCTGTGCAAGCGCCGCCGATGGGTAGGTGGGCGGCGCAAGGGCGCGGTAGGACGCCGCGACGTAGCTGGCGCCCGCGGACGACGACGCCGGTTGCGAGGGCTGGTTGGCCCACGCGGTCCACGCGCAGGCGAGGGTGACGCCGGCGACGAGGCCGAGGCCGAGGCGCCGCATCGAGCGGCTCGGACGAGGTTGCTTGAGCATGAGGATTCTCTCCTTCAAGGTTCGGTCGGATGGCCAACGGCAACCGACCGGCAGCCGCAGCTCCTGCCGCGACTGGCCAGCCAGTTGCACCTTCAACATCGCGTCGGCATAACGCCGCCGCGCTTCCGGAAAACGGTCGATCACGGCCGCATCGCAGGCCAGCTCCTGGTCGAGCTGGAACCTGCCCGCGGCATAGTGGAGCAAGGGGTTGAACCAGTTGAGTGAGCGCAGCGCGACCACGAGCGCGTTGACCCATGCATCGCCACGTCCCAGGTGCACGCGTTCGTGGGCAAGGATCAAGGCACGTTCGGACGGCGCGTAGCGCTGCTCGAAGTCGGCGGGCAGCACGATGCGCGGGCGCAATGCGCCAACCAGCGCGGGACCGACGAACGTCGATTCCGACTGCAGGACCCTGGCATCGGTGTGCGCACGCAGGCGCCCGAGGCTGCGCAGGTAGCGTCGCTGCTGGCGCACGAACCAGGCCAGCGCGAGCAGCACGCCTGCGAGCCACAATACGAGCAGCCATGGTCGCGGATCGAACGCGCTCGCAACCGTGGCGGTGGCCGCTCCCTGCAGCGGCGTCAGCTGCAGGCCGACAGCCAACGGCGCCAGCGCGCGCAGCGGTGCGGGCACCGGCAAGGACATCGCGAGCAGCGTGGCCGGCACCAGCAGCCATGCCGCATAGGCAACCTGCGCGCCGCAGCGGCGCCGCAACCAGCCGCGCAGCGCCAGCACCACGATCAGCGCGAGCGACCCGGCGGCGCTGTAGCGCAGCAGCAGCTCCAAGGTCTCAGGACTCATGTTCGATCTCCTCGATCAAGGCCCGGATCTCATCGATCTCACGCCTGGACAGCTTCTCGCTGCGCGAGAAATGCGCCACCAGCGCCGACACCTGGCCGTCGAACAGGCGATCGAGCAGGCTCGTGCTTTCCGCATGCACGTAGTCGGCACGTGCGAGCAGCGGCCGATACAGGTAACGGCGACCGTCACGCTCGGCGGCGATCGCCCGCTTGCGCAGCAGGCGATTGAGCAAGGTCTTGACCGTGGCTTCTTGCCAGCCGTGGACGGGGCCGACGGCGGCCGCGATCTCCTCGGCGGTTTGCGGGGCGCGTTCCCACAGGACTTGCATGACGGAACTCTCGGCGTCGCTGATGCGCATGTGTTTACACCTGTAACCGTGAGCGCAGTTTACACGTGTAAACCATCCTGTCAAGCACGTGTCGGCGCATCGGATCGAAGCGTGCTCCGGCTCTGAACATTTACTGAACTCATACGTATTGTAATTGCTCCGGCCAGCCCAACCTAGGGCTGGCATCAGGCCGGCACATCGGCCTGCCATGGCCGGCGTCGAACGCGTTCGCATTCGCGCCGGCCCGACAACACCACAACCGGAGTGATTCCATGAAGAACAT
>WBZY01001172.1_pt1 | contig 14646 bp, 11 predicted proteins | sample 5204191 | NCBI WGS metagenome assembly WBZY01 (sample SAMN12344363, study PRJNA552823) | activated sludge metagenome | biome: Activated sludge suspended growth; feature: Anammox Sidestream; material: Wastewater; isolation source: activated sludge from anammox sidestream of wastewater treatment...
CCGCTCGCTTGCGATCAACATGGAGCTGGAAGAGCGCTGACGCGCCCACGGCTGAAGGGGGGTGGGCCGGTCGCGCCACGCGCACGTCCCACCGCCTCGGGCCACTCCAGTCCACCGCCCCCGACCGAAGAATTCCTCCGTACCGGAGACACGCAATGAAAGACCTGCTCAACCTGTTCAACCAGCAGCGCCAGACGCTCGATTTCGATTCGATCAAGATCGCGCTGGCCTCGCCCGACCTGATCCGCTCGTGGTCGTTCGGCGAAGTCAAGAAGCCGGAGACGATCAACTACCGCACCTTCAAGCCCGAGCGCGACGGCCTGTTCTGCGCGGCGATCTTCGGGCCGATCAAGGACTACGAGTGCCTGTGCGGCAAGTACAAGCGCATGAAGCACCGCGGCGTGGTGTGCGAGAAGTGCGGCACCGAGGTGACGCTGGCCAAGGTGCGCCGCGAGCGCATGGGTCACATCGAGCTGGCCTCGCCGGTGGCGCACATCTGGTTCCTCAAGTCGCTGCCTTCGCGCATCGGCCTCATGCTCGACATGACGCTGCGCGACATCGAGCGCATCCTGTACTTCGAGGCCTACGTGGTCATCGATCCGGGCATGACTGCGCTCGAACGCGGCCAGATCCTCAACGAGGAGCAGTACCTGCAGGCGGTCGAGGAGCACGGCGACGAATTCGACGCGCGCATGGGCGCCGAGGCGGTCTACGAACTGCTCAAGACCATCGACCTCAACCAGGAACTCGTGCGCCTGCGCGAGGAGATTGCGTCGACCAACTCCGAGACCAAGCTCAAGCGCCTGTCCAAGCGCATCAAGCTGGTCGAGGCGTTCCTGGAGTCGGGTAATCGCCCCGAGTTCATGGTCATGACGGTGCTGCCGGTGTTGCCGCCGGACCTGCGTCCGCTGGTGCCGCTCGATGGTGGCCGTTTCGCCACCAGCGACCTCAATGACCTGTATCGGCGCGTCATCAACCGCAACAACCGTCTCAAGCGCCTGCTTGAACTCAACGCGCCCGACATCATCGTGCGCAACGAGAAGCGCATGCTGCAGGAGGCCGTCGACGCGTTGATGGACAACGGCCGCCGTGGTCGCGCCATCACCGGCACCAACAAGCGCCCGCTCAAGTCGCTGGCCGACATGATCAAGGGCAAGCAGGGCCGCTTCCGCCAAAACCTGCTCGGCAAGCGCGTCGACTACTCGGGGCGTTCGGTGATCGTGGTCGGCCCCACGCTCAAGCTGCACCAGTGCGGCCTGCCCAAGAAGATGGCGCTGGAGCTGTTCAAGCCGTTCATCTTCTCCAAGCTGCAGCGCCGCGGCCTTGCCACCACGATCAAGGCGGCCAAGAAGCTGGTCGAGCGCGAGAGCGCCGAGGTGTGGGATATCCTCGAAGAGGTCATCCGCGAGCATCCGGTGCTGCTCAATCGCGCGCCGACGCTGCATCGCCTGGGCATCCAGGCCTTCGAGCCGGTGCTGATCGAAGGCAAGGCGATCCAGTTGCATCCGCTGGTGTGCACCGCGTTCAACGCCGACTTCGACGGTGACCAGATGGCCGTGCACGTGCCGTTGTCACTGGAAGCACAGCTGGAAGCGCGTGCGCTCATGATGTCGACCAACAACATCCTGTCGCCCGCCAATGGCGAGCCGATCATCGTGCCGACCCAGGACGTCGTGCTCGGCCTGTACTACATGACCCGTGCGCTCGAGAACGTGAAGGGCGAGGGCACGGTATTCGCGAATATCGCCGAGGTGCACCGAGCGTACGAGAGCCATGCGGTGGACCTGCACGCCAAGGTCAAGGTGCGCCTGCGCCTGGTGGAACTGGGCAAGTCCGGTGAGCGCAGCGCAAAGACCTCGCTGGTGGAAACCACGGTCGGCCGCGCCTTGCTCGCGGAGATCCTGCCCGAGGGCCTGCCCTTCGCCCTGGCCAACACCGAACTCACCAAGAAGAACATCTCGCGCCTGATCAACCAGTGCTATCGCCGGCTCGGGCTCAAGGACACCGTGGTGTTCGCCGACAAGCTCATGTACACCGGCTTTGCCTACGCGACGCGCGCGGGCATCTCGATCGGCATCGATGACATGAAGATCCCGGTCGAGAAGAAGGCGATCCTCGAAGAGGCCGAGAAGGAAGTCACCGAGATCCAGGGCCAGTACCAGTCCGGCCTCGTCACCGCGGGCGAGCGCTACAACAAGGTCGTCGACATCTGGTCGCGCACCAATGAGCGCGTGGCCAAGGCGATGATGGACGGCATCGGCGCCGACCGGATCAAGACCGCCAAGGGCGAGGTCGTCGAGCAGAAGTCGATGAACTCGCTGTACATCATGGCCGACTCGGGCGCGCGCGGTTCGGCAGCGCAGATTCGCCAGCTCGCGGGTATGCGTGGCCTGATGGCGCGACCCGACGGCTCGATCATTGAAACGCCCATCAAGGCCAACTTCCGCGAAGGCCTCAACGTACTGCAGTACTTCAACTCGACCCACGGCGCGCGCAAGGGCCTGGCCGACACCGCGCTCAAGACCGCCAACTCGGGCTACCTGACCCGGCGTCTGGTCGACGTGGCGCAGGACGTGGTGGTCACGGAAACCGATTGCGGCACGCGCAACGGCCTCACCATGACGCCGATCGTGGAAGGCGGCGACGTGGTCGAGGCGCTCAAGGACCGCGTGCTCGGTCGCGTCACCGCCGAGGACGTGTTCGCGCCGGGCAATGACGAGGATCCGATCGTGCCGCGCGGAGTCATCCTCAACGAAACCCTGGTCGAGAAGCTCGAACAGGCTGGCGTGCAGTCGGTGCTGGTGCGTTCGCCGATCACCTGCGATGCGCATTTTGGCGTGTGCGCCAAGTGCTACGGGCGCGATCTCGCGCGTGGCCACATCGTCAACATCGGCGAAGCCGTGGGCGTGATCGCGGCGCAGTCGATCGGCGAGCCGGGCACGCAGCTCACGATGCGTACGTTCCACATCGGTGGCGCGGCCTCGCGTGCCGCCGCGGTCGACAACGTGCAGGTCAAGACCACCGGCACGCTGCGTTTCACCAACCTCAAGACGGTGGCGCACAGCAGCGGCCACCTCGTCGCGGTGTCGCGTTCGGGCGAACTGTCGGTGATGGACGCGCACGGCCGCGAGCGCGAGCGCTACAAGGTGCCCTATGGCGCCACCATCGATGCCCGCGATGGCGCTGCGGTCAAGGCCGGCCAGGTCATCGCCAAGTGGGATCCGCACACCCATCCGATCGTGTCGGAAGTGGCCGGCGTGGTGCGCTTCGTCGACTTCCTCGATGGCATCACGGTGCAGGAGCAGATCGACGAGCTGACCGGCCTGGCCAGCGCCGTGGTCACCGATCCCAAGCGGCGTGGCGGCTCGGCCAAGGACCTGCGTCCGATGGTGCGCCTGGTCGACAAGAAGGGCGGCGAGCTGCGCCTGCCCGGCAGCGACATTCCCGCGCAGTACTTCCTGCCCGCCGGGGCCATCGTGTCGCTGCAGAACGGCGTCGAGGTCGGCGTGGGCGACGTGGTGGCACGTATCCCGCAGGAGACTTCCAAGACCCGCGACATCACCGGCGGCCTGCCGCGCGTGGCCGACCTGTTCGAGGCGCGCAAGCCCAAGGAGCCGGCGATCCTGGCCGAGCGCTCGGGCGTGATCAGCTTCGGCAAGGACACCAAGGGCAAGCAGCGCCTCATCATCAAGGACCAGGACGGCAACGAGCACGAGGAGCTCATTCCCAAGTGGCGCCACATCATCGTGTTCGAGGGCGAGCACGTGGAGAAGGGCGAGACTGTGGTCGATGGCGAGCCCAATCCGCATGACATCCTGCGTCTGCTCGGGGTGGAGCCGCTGGCAGCCTACCTGGTCAAGGAAATCCAGGACGTCTACCGCCTGCAGGGCGTGAAGATCAACGACAAGCACATCGAGGCGATCATTCGCCAGATGTTGCGCAAGGTCGAGATCAGTGTGCCCGGCGACACGCGCTTCCTGCGCGGCGAACAGGTCGATCGTTCGCGCCTGCTGGAAGAAAACGCGCGTGCCGAGGCACGCAGCGAGCGACCGGCCGAGATGCTGCCGGTGCTGCTCGGCATCACCAAGGCGTCGCTGGCAACGGAGTCGTTCATTTCGGCCGCTTCGTTCCAGGAGACCACGCGCGTGCTGACCGAAGCGGCCGTGCGCGGCATCCGCGACCGCCTGCGCGGCCTCAAGGAAAACGTGATCGTCGGCCGTCTCATTCCCGCGGGTACCGGCTTGGCCTACCACGCCCAGCGCCGCAGCCGGCAGGGGGCGCTGACCGACGCCGAGCGTGAAACGCTCAGCTCGACCAGTTCGGTGGCCGAGGCGGTGGCCGAGGACGGCGATCACTGAGGTCGGGTGGGTCGCGCCCGCCTGGCCGGAGGGCACGGCCAGGGCCGCGTCACCCGGCACCACTGAAAGGAAGCCGAGGGAGCGGCTTCGTGTTCGGCGACAGGAGGTCGCGCAACGGCTTGCACATCGGGCATTTGGTTGACCGCCCGGCGCGCGACTCGTTATACTCGTCCGTCTTGGCAGACTGGATATCGTTCCGGTCTGCCTTTTGTTTCCCGACCGTTGCGGGATACCACAGACTACTTGCAGGTACGGTTCAAACGCATGTCTACAGTCAATCAGCTGGTCCGCAAGCCGCGTAGCCCGAAGTCGTACAAGAGCGCCTCGCCCGCGCTGGCGAACTGCCCGCAGCGCCGCGGCGTGTGCACGCGCGTGTACACGACCACGCCCAAGAAGCCGAACTCCGCATTGCGCAAGGTCGCCAAGGTGCGCCTGACCAACGGCTTCGAGGTCATCAGCTACATCGGCGGCGAAGGCCACAACCTGCAGGAGCACTCGGTGGTGCTGATCCGCGGCGGTCGTGTCAAGGACCTGCCGGGTGTTCGCTACCACACGGTGCGCGGCAGCCTCGACGCCGCGGGCGTGGCCAAGCGCCGCCAGAGTCGTTCCAAGTACGGCGCCAAGCGCCCGAAGGGCTGATCACAGCCCATCCCACACAGGCGCTGCGGCGTTTGAGTATCAAGTGGTCTGCATGGCCACACCATTGAGAAGAATCCATGTCACGCAAAGGCAATACCCCAACCCGCGAACTGCTGCCCGATCCCAAGCACGGCAGCCAGGTCATCGCCCGTTTCATCAACATGATCATGCAGAGCGGCAAGAAGTCGGTTGCCGAGCAGATCGTCTACGGCGCACTCGACCACATTGGCGAGAAGCACGCCGAGCCGGTCGCCCTGGTCGAAAAGGCGCTCAACAACGTCGCGCCCGCGGTCGAGGTCAAGTCCCGCCGTGTGGGTGGTGCGACCTATCAGGTGCCGGTCGAAGTGCGTTCCACCCGACGCACCGCGCTGGCGATGCGCTGGGTGATCGAGGCGGCGCGCAAGCGCGGCGAGAACACCATGCCGCGCAAGCTCGCGGCGGAGTTGCTCGATGCCTCCGAGAACCGCGGTGGCGCGATCAAGAAGCGCGAAGAAACCCACCGCATGGCCGACGCCAACAAGGCGTTCTCGCACTATCGCTGGTAAGCGGCACCGCGCCGCCCTGCGGCGGCGGGAGCAGGCGCGCCCATCACGGGCGCGAGCGAGTTCCGCCCGCTGCTTCGACCATGCCGGCCCATGCCGGGACATTCATTGCTTTTCACGGCCGGGACGGCCGCCCAGGAGGCAAGGCTGACGGCCTTGCGAAGGTAAACCATGGCTCGCCACACACCCATCGAGCGCTATCGCAACTTCGGCATCATGGCGCACATTGATGCCGGCAAGACCACCACGTCCGAGCGCATCCTGTTCTACACCGGCAAGAACCACAAGCTGGGTGAGGTGCATGATGGCGCCGCAACCATGGACTGGATGGAACAGGAGCAGGAGCGTGGCATCACGATCACCTCGGCTGCGACCACTGCCTTCTGGAAGGGCATGGACAAGTCGCTGCCGGAGTATCGCTTCAACATCATTGACACGCCGGGGCACGTCGACTTCACGATCGAAGTCGAGCGCAGCCTGCGCGTGCTCGACGGCGCGGTGTTCGTGCTGTGTGCCGTCGGTGGCGTGCAGCCGCAGTCGGAAACGGTGTGGCGCCAGGCCAACAAGTACCATGTGCCGCGCATCGCGTTCGTCAACAAGATGGACCGCACCGGCGCCAACTTCTTCAAGGTCCGCGACCAGCTCAAGTCACGCCTGGGCGCGGCGCCGGTGCCGATGCAGATCCCGGTCGGTGCGGAAGATGCGTTCGATGGCGTGGTCGACCTGCTCAAGATGAAGGCGATCCACTGGGACAGCGCCTCGCAGGGGCTCAATTTCGAGTACCGCGACATCCCCGAGAACCTCAAGGCGCAGGCCGAAGAGGCGCGCTCGTTCATGGTCGAGTCGGCGGCCGAGGCCAACGAGGCGCTCATGGACAAGTACCTGTCCGAGGGCGAGTTGTCGGAGGATGAGATCGTCGGCGGCCTGCGTGAGCGCACCCTGCGCACCGAGATCGTGCCGATGTTCTGCGGCACCGCGTTCAAGAACAAGGGTGTGCAGGCCATGCTCGACGGCGTGGTGCGGCTGCTGCCCTCGCCGGTGGACGTGCCTCCGGTCAAGGGCGTCGACGTGGATGATGACAGCAAGGAGCTCACGCGCGAATCGAGCGACAAGGCACCGTTCTCGGCGCTCGCGTTCAAGATCATGACCGATCCGTTCGTCGGCTCGCTGACGTTCTTCCGCGTCTACTCCGGCACGCTCAACGCCGGCGACCAGGTGCTCAACTCGGTCAAGGGCAAGAAGGAGCGTATCGGCCGCATCCTGCAGATGCACTCCAACCAACGCGACGAGATCAAGGAAGTCCTCGCCGGCGACATCGCCGCGGCAGTGGGCCTCAAGGACGTCACCACCGGCGACACGCTGTGCGCGATGAACGACCCGATCGTGCTCGAGCGCATGAGCTTCCCGGAGCCGGTGATCTCGATGGCGGTGGAGCCCAAGACCAAGTCCGACCAGGAAAAGATGGGCATCGCGCTGTCGCGCCTCGCCCAGGAAGACCCGAGCTTCCGCGTGCGCACCGACGAGGAGTCGGGACAGACGATCATCGCCGGCATGGGCGAGCTGCACCTTGACATCATCGTCGACCGCATGAAGCGCGAGTTCAACGTCGAGGCCAACGTCGGCAAGCCGCAGGTGGCCTACCGCGAGACCATCCGCAAGGCCGTCAAGCAGGAAGGCAAGTTCGTGCGCCAGTCGGGCGGCAAGGGTCAGTACGGCCATGTCGTGCTCGAGATCGAGCCGCAGGAGCGGGGTGCCGGCTACGTGTTCGAGAACGCGACGGTCGGTGGCAGCGTCCCCAAGGAATACGTGCCCGCGGTCGACAAGGGCATCCGTGAGGCCATGACCAGTGGTCCGTTGGCCGGCTATCCGGTGGTGGACATGAAGATCCGCCTCGTCGATGGTTCGTACCACGAGGTCGACTCCAACGAAATGGCGTTCAAGATCGCTGCGTCGATGGGCTTCAAGGAAGGCTTCAACAAGGCCAATCCGGTGCTGCTCGAGCCGATCATGAAGGTCGAGGTGGTGACGCCCGAGGACTACCTGGGCGACGTCATGGGCGACGTGAGCCGCCGCCGCGGCGTGCTGCAGGGTTCGGACGATTCACCGTCGGGCAAGGTCATCAACGCGATGGTGCCGCTGGGCGAGATGTTCGGCTACGCGACCAGCCTGCGTTCGATGTCGCAGGGACGCGCGACGTTCACGATGGAGTTTGACCACTACGCCGAGGCGCCCAACAACATCGCCGAGGCGGTGATCAAGAAGGGTTGATTCCCACGCAGGCGCCGCGCCTGCACGCAACGACAGGGCCGGCAGCGGCCGTGCTTTCCAATTTTTCGATTGAGGTTTGCAGACATGTCCAAGGAAAAATTCGAGCGCAAGAAGCCGCACGTGAACGTGGGCACGATTGGTCATGTGGACCACGGCAAGACGACGCTGACGGCGGCGCTGACGAAGGTGGGTGCGGAGCGCTTTGGCGGTGAGTTCAAGGCGTACGACGCGATCGACAAGGCGCCGGAAGAGAAGGCGCGCGGGATCACGATCTCGACCTCGCACGTGGAATACGAAAGCCCGACGCGGCACTACGCGCACGTGGACTGCCCGGGCCACGCCGACTACGTGAAGAACATGATCACGGGCGCGGCGCAGATGGACGGCGCGATCCTGGTGGTGTCGAGCGCGGACGGCCCGATGCCGCAGACGCGCGAGCACATCCTGCTGGCGCGGCAGGTGGGCGTGCCGTACATCGTGGTGTACATGAACAAGGCGGACATGGTGGATGACGCCGAGTTGCTGGACCTGGTCGAGATGGAAGTGCGCGAGCTGCTGAGCAAGTACAACTTCCCGGGCGATGACACGCCGATCGTGAAGGGTTCGGCGCTGAAGGCGCTGGAGGGCGACCAGTCGGAGATCGGCGTGCCGTCGATCATCAAGCTGGTGGACGCGCTGGACACCTGGATTCCGGAGCCGCAGCGCGACGTGGACAAGACGTTCCTGATGCCGGTGGAGGATGTGTTCTCGATTTCGGGTCGTGGCACGGTGGTGACCGGGCGCATCGAGCGCGGGATCATCAAGGTGGGCGACGAAGTGGAGATCGTGGGCATCCGTCCGACGACGAAGACGACGGTGACGGGCGTTGAGATGTTCCGCAAGCTGCTGGACCAGGGCCAGGCTGGCGACAACGCGGGCCTGCTGCTGCGCGGCACCAAGCGTGACGAGGTGGAGCGTGGCCAGGTGCTGGCCAAGCCGGGTTCGATCACGCCGCACACCAAGTTCGAGTCGGAAGTGTACGTGCTGAGCAAGGACGAGGGCGGCCGCCACACGCCGTTCTTCAAGGGCTACCGGCCGCAGTTCTACTTCCGCACGACGGACGTGACGGGCGCGGTGGAGTTGCCGGAGGGCGTGGAGATGGTCATGCCGGGCGACAACATCAAGATGGTGGTGACGCTGATCGCGCCGATCGCGATGGACGAAGGCCTGCGTTTCGCCATCCGCGAAGGCGGCCGCACCGTCGGCGCCGGCGTGGTGGCCAAGGTCATCCAGTAAGTCGAGGATCCGGTCCCGTGATTCGCAGTCGGCGGATCGCGGGTCAGGTGGGTTGCGGTGTTGCCGGTCACGGATGACGACATCGATACACGCCAGTAGCTCAACTGGCAGAGCAGCGGTCTCCAAAACCGCAGGTTGGGGGTTCGAGTCCCTCCTGGCGTGCCAACACCGATCGTATTGCCCGGCACGGATGCCGGTTTGAATGTCGCCGCCAGGAAGGCAGGCCAAAATGAGTGCCATGAACGCCAACGTCGAAAAATCGGGCGCCTACAACGCGCTGGACATTGCCAAGCTCACGCTCGCGGCGGCGCTGCTGGTGGCGGGTATCGTCGCCTACTACCTGTTCGACAGCTGGAATGGCTGGGCACGGCTGGGCCTGTTCGTGGTGGGCCTGATCGCGGCCTCCGCGGTCGGTGCGTTCACCACGCTGGGGCGCGCCACGCGCAGCTACCTGGCCGAGTCGCAGTTCGAACTGCGCAAGGTGGTGTGGCCCACGCGCGACCAGACTCTGCGCATCACGCTGGCGACCATCGTGGTGGTGATCATCCTCAGCGTGCTGCTGGGCCTGATCGACCTGATCCTCAAGTGGGTCATCTTCGATCACTTGTTGAAGCTGTCGAGCTGAGGTCGGCATGAGCAAGCGTTGGTACGTGGTACATGCCTACTCGGGCTTCGAGCACAGCGTCGCGCGCGCGCTCAAGGACCGCATCGCGCGCACCGGCATGGAGGACAAGTTCGGCGAAGTGCTGGTGCCGACCGAGGAAGTGATCGAAATGCGCGGCGGCCAGAAGCGGCGCAGCGAGCGCAAGTTCTTTCCCGGTTACGTGCTGGTGCAGATCCAGACCCACGACGAGGGCAAGGCGCTCAAGATCGATGACGAGTGCTGGCATCTGGTCAAGGAAACGCCGCGCGTGATGGGGTTTATCGGCGGCACCGCCGATCGGCCGTTGCCGATCAAGGACGCCGAGGCCGACGCGATCCTGCAGCGCGTGCAGGAGGGCGTCGAGAAGCCGCGGCCGAAGGTGCTGTTCGAGCCTGGTGAGATGGTGCGCGTGACCGACGGGCCGTTCAACGACTTCAACGGCGTGGTCGAGGAAGTCAATTACGAGAAGAGCCGCCTGCGCGTGGCGGTGTCGATTTTCGGGCGTTCAACGCCGGTCGAACTCGAGTTCGGCCAGGTCGAGAAGGCGTAACGGGCGCCGCGCAGGCAGCGCCTTCATGAGAAGTCCGGCACGGATGCCGGTCTGTTCTTCGCGGTCACGGAGGACCGCTTACATGACGGAGGAGTCCCGCAGCCGCGCCGCGGCGTGCAGACGCTTGAACTCCAGGAGCTTAACCATGGCAAAGAAAGTAGTCGGTTACATCAAGCTGCAGGTCAAGGCCGGTCAGGCCAACCCGTCACCGCCGGTCGGCCCGGCGCTCGGCCAGCGTGGCCTCAACATCATGGAGTTCTGCAAGGCGTTCAATGCCGCCACGCAGAAGCTCGAGCCGGGACTGCCGATCCCGGTGGTCATCACGGCCTACTCCGATCGTACCTTCACGTTCATCACCAAGACGCCGCCGGCGACGATCCTGCTCAAGAAGGCGGCGGGCATCACCTCCGGCTCCAAGCGGCCCAATACCGAGAAGGTGGGCAAGGTCACGCGCAAGCAGCTCGAGGACATCGCCAAGGCGAAGGAGCCCGACCTGACTGCCGCTGACATGGACGCCGCCGTGCGCACGATCGCCGGCAGCGCGCGCAGCATGGGCCTGACGACGGAGATCTGAACATGAGCACGAAGATCAGCAAGCGTTACAAGGCGCTGAGCGCCGCCGTGGTGCCGGGCAAGGTGTACTCGATCGACGAGGCGATCAAGATCGTCAAGGACGGCGCCAAGGCCAAGTTCCCCGAGTCGGTGGACGTGGCGATCCGCCTCGGCATCGATGCCAAGAAGTCTGACCAAGGTGTGCGCGGCTCGGTGATGATGCCGCATGGCACCGGCAAGACCGTCAAGGTGGCCGTGTTCTGCCCGGCCGGCGAGAAGGCCGAGGCGGCCAAGGCCGCCGGTGCCGATGCGGTGGGCATGGAAGACCTGGCCGAGCGCATGCAAGGCGGTGAGCTCGATTTTGGCCGGGTGATCGCCACCCCCGATGCGATGCGCGTGGTCGGCAAGCTCGGCCAGCTGCTCGGTCCGCGCGGCCTGATGCCCAACCCGAAGGACGGCTCGGTGGCCGCCGACGTCGTCACCGCGGTGAAGAACGCCAAGGCGGGCCAGGTCAAGTTCCGCAACGACAAGGCCGGCATCATCCATTGTTCGATCGGCAAGGCGTCGTTCGATGCCGCCGCGCTCAAGGACAACCTCAATGCGCTGCTTGCGGACCTGGTCAAGGCCAAGCCGGCCTCGGCCAAGGGCCAGTACCTGCAGAAGGTGTCGATCTCGAGCACGATGGGTGTCGGCGTGGCGGTGGATCCGGCCACGGTCTCGGCCTGATCCAACGCGGCGCTCGCCGCGCTCCATGCCAGGTGCAGCGCACGCAGCGGGTCGAAAGGGCCGCCGCGGCGCTGCGACCCTGCATGGGCGCGAGACATTTCGTCTCGACCACGCTACAATAAACGGTTCATTTTCCAGATTTTGAGGGCAGCCTGCGCAAGCAGGCAGCCGTCAAAGACCGCAGGCGGCCGCTCTGGCGCGATCGGAAGGCAGGGAAGCGTGCCATGGCACGGAGTGGTCCCGATTCCGCCGCAGCAGCCTCAAAACCCCAGCCTGCGCAGATGGTGTTGCCTCCTGAAGTACCTGGTTCCACGCCCTGGGCAGACCAGTCAGTCAGGCCACCACCGGGACGCTCGTCGCGTCCCCGGCACCCGGGATGGGTGCCGTTTCGGACCACCCGTGGCCATGCCGCAGGTGGAATTCAATCGGAGGAGTGCTAATGGCTCTCAATCTGTCCCAGAAGAAAGAAGTTGTCGCCGAAGTGGCTGCCATCGCCGCCAACGCGCATTCGCTGGTCGCGGCCGAGTATGCCGGTACCACCGTCGAGCAAATGACCGCGATGCGCAAGAAGGCACGCGAGTCGGGTGTGTTCCTCAAGGTCGTGAAGAACACGCTGGCGGTGCGTGCGGTGGCCGGTACCGATTACGAGTGCGCCAAGGACTCGCTGGTGGGTCCGCTGCTGTATGCGTTCTCGCGCGAAGAGCCCGGTGCGGCCGGTCGCCTGATCAAGGAATTCGCCAAGGGCAATGACAAGCTCAAGGCCAAGGTCGTGGTCGTTGGTGGTCAGCAGTATCCGGCCAGCCATGTCGAGGTGCTGGCTTCACTGCCCACGCTTGAGCAGGCGCTTGGCATGCTCGCACGCGTGCTGGCCGAGCCGGCCGCGATGTTCGCGCGCGCGGTCAAGGCGGTCGCCGACAAGCAGGGCGGTGGCGAAACCGCCCCGGCCGCGGCCGAATCGGCTTGATCCACTTCGTCGAATCCATTTCCAGCCTATTTCATCGAGGTAACACCCAATGTCCCTTTCCAACGAGCAAATCGTCGAAGCCATCGCCGCCAAGTCGCTGATGGAAGTGATGGAGCTGGTCAAGGCCATCGAAGACAAGTTTGGCGTGTCGGCCGCCGCTCCGGTGGCAGTCGCTGCAGGTCCGGCCGCTGCCGGCCCCGCGGCCGAGGAGCAGACCGAGTTCACGGTCGTGCTCAAGAGCGCCGGCGACAAGAAGGTCGAGGTTATCAAGACCGTGCGTGCCATCACCGGCCTCGGCCTCAAGGAAGCCAAGGATCTCACCGAAGCCGGTGGCGTCCTCAAGGAGGGCGTGTCCAAGGACGACGCCGCCAAGTTCAAGAAGGATCTGGAAGCCGCTGGCGCCACTGTCGAAGTCAAGTGATGACAGGATGTCGTCATCCCGGCCGGTGCACGGCAGTGCGTTGAGCCGGGATCCAGTTCTTGATGAGCGGAACAAGCCAAGGCAAAGCTGGATTCCTGTCTGGACGGGAATGACGCAATGAAGCCTGGGGGCGCAAGCCCCCGGGCTTTGCCCGTTACGCGGGCATGGGAAATCGCGTTGTCGCGCGCCCGGCGGCGCAGCGCGATTTCCGATGTCCGTTTCATAGCCGGTTTTCTCCCAGCGACGAGCCGCCGTCGCGCGCTGTACGAGGTGTGCCCCTCATGACGACCCCCACGACCTACTCCTTCACCGAAAAGAAGCGCATCCGCAAGGATTTCGGCAAGCGTCCGCCCGTGCTCGGCGTGCCGTTCCTGCTCGCGATCCAGGTGGACTCGTACTGCGAGTTCCTGCAGGCCGACGTCGACCCCAATGCGCGCGAGGACAAGGGCCTGCACGCGGCCTTGCGTTCGGTGTTCCCGATCACGAGCTATTCGGGCAGCGCGGCGCTGGAGTACGTCAATTACCGGTTGGGTGAGCCGCCGTTCGACGAGCGCGAGTGCCGCTCGCGCGGCATGAGCTACGGTGCGCCGCTGCGTGTGACCGTGCGCCTGGTGATCTACGACAAGGAGTCGTCGAACAAGGCGATCAAGTACGTCAAGGAGCAGGAAGTCTACATGGGCGAACTGCCGCTCATGACCGACACCGGCACCTTCATCGTCAACGGCACCGAGCGCGTGATCGTGTCGCAGCTGCATCGCTCGCCGGGCGTGTTCTTCGACCATGACCGCGGCAAGACGCACAGCTCGGGCAAGTTGCTCTACAGCGCACGCGTGATCCCCTACCGCGGCTCGTGGCTCGACTTCGAGTTCGATCCCAAGGACGCGCTGTTCACGCGCATCGACCGCCGGCGCAAGCTGCCGGTGACGGTGCTGCTGCGCGCGCTCGGCTACACCGACGAGGAGATGCTCGACATCTTCTTCGAGCACAACGTGTTCCACCTGGGCAAGAAGGACAGCGCCAAGCTCGACCTCGTGGCCGAGCGGCTGCGTGGCGAGACCCTCAACTTCGACCTGCGCGTGGGTGACAGCGTCATCGTCGAAACCGGCAAGCGCATCACGGCGCGCCACGTCAAGCAGCTGGAAAAGGCCAACATCAAGTCGCTGGAAGTGCCCGACGAGTACCTCGTCGGCCGCATCCTTGCCCACAACGTCGTCGACACCAAGACCGGCGAACTGCTGGCCAAGGCCAACGACGAACTGGCCGACGCGCACCTGGAGGCGTTCCGCAAGGCTGGCATCGACAAGATCGCGACCTTGTGGGTCAACGACCTCGATCGTGGCGACTACATCTCGCGCACGCTGCGCATCGATCCGTCGCGCACGCCGCTGGAGGCGCTGGTCGAGATCTATCGCATGATGCGTCCGGGTGAGCCGCCGACCAAGGACGCCGCGCAGAACCTGTTCCAGAACCTGTTTTTCGCCGCCGAGCGCTACGACCTCGATCGCGTCGGCCGCATGAAGTTCAACCGCCGTGTCGGCCGCAAGGACGACAAGGGCCCGGGCATCCTCTACGACAGCAAGTACTTCGGCGAGCGCAGCGACGAGACGTCCAAGTCGCTGGTGAAGGAGTTCGGCGCCGGTTCGGACATCCTCGACGTGATCAAGGTGCTCATCGAGATCCGCAACGGTCGCGGTACCGTCGACGACAT
>WBZY01000324.1_pt2 | contig 14614 bp, 17 predicted proteins | sample 5204191 | NCBI WGS metagenome assembly WBZY01 (sample SAMN12344363, study PRJNA552823) | activated sludge metagenome | biome: Activated sludge suspended growth; feature: Anammox Sidestream; material: Wastewater; isolation source: activated sludge from anammox sidestream of wastewater treatment...
ATGCCGTGTTCCTGAAACTCGCGGGCCGCATCGGCCTTCCGCAATACCACGCCGATTTTGTTGAAACTCCACTGCCCGTCCTGTGCATCGTGATGTTCGCGATCTCGATACAGTTCTTCTTGATGGGCCTGCTGGCGGAACTGCTGGTTCGCACGTATCACGAATCACAGGATAAGGCGATCTATGCGGTAAGGGAAAGGATCGGGTTTGAGTAGCGGAGCGCGGACACTCTTGTCCGCAACGCCGCATTGTCCAGCGGCGTCCGTTTAGACAGTCTGTCGTGCGTTACGGGCCTGGTTCGTGCTTCGCACTCATGAGGACAGGGGTGTCCTCGCTCCGTTTTATGTGCGGAATTGCAGGCTGGATCAGCCTGGACACAACTAAGCCTAATCACAACGCCGAGGCGGTGCTGCACTCGATGTGTGAGACGATCGTGCATCGCGGGCCGGATTCGGAAGGGTTGTGGGTGGATGACACAGTGGCGTTGGGGATGCGGCGGTTGTCGATCATCGACCTGAAGACGGGCGACCAGCCGGTGTTCAGCGAGGACAGGTCGGTCGTCGTGATGATGAACGGCGAGCTGTACAACTACCGCGAGGTTCGGGCCGAGTTGGAGAAGGACGGATTCAAATTCGTTACGAAAACCGACACTGAGATTCTGCCGCACCTCTATCAGAAATACGGCGACGCGTTTCTTGAGCACGTCAACGGAATGTATGCGTTCTCGTTGTGGGATTCCCAAAAGAAAAAACTCATCATCGCCCGCGACCGCTTTGGTGAAAAACCGCTCTATTACGGCGTCTTTGACGGCAAACTCATCTGGGCCTCCGAACCGAAAGCCATTCTCGCTCACCCGTCGATCATGCCCGAACTCGACCTCAACGCTCTTCGTCATTACGTCTCATTCGACTACGTCCCGGCGCCGATGTCGATCTACAAAGGCATCCAAAAACTTCCGACCGCACATGTGCTGGTGGTTGAGAACGGCGAGGTTCGAACACGAAGGTATTGGGACCTCCGATGGAGCGCGGACACTCCTGTCCGCATGAGCGTCGCTTCGACGCGAACGAGCGCAAGCGGTACTGAGTCTCAGAACGGACAAAACAGCTTCGCCGGAGGAACCGGCGATGCGGACATGAGTGTCCGCGCTCCATCGAAGACACTAAGCGGGAGTGCCAAGGAGCTGAGAGAGTTGCTGTCCGATGCGGTAAGAATGCGGCTGGTCTCGGATGTTCCTCTTGGCATTCTGCTCTCCGGCGGGATCGATTCATCGACCGTCGCCGCATTTGCCGTCGAGCACGCGACCGAGCGCGTCAAGACGTTCTCGATCGGTTTCGAGGAAGATTCGTTTGATGAATCAAAATACGCCCGCCGCGTTGCGAAGCATCTCGACACCGAGCACTACGAGGAAAAACTCTCGGCAACGACAGCCGGCGATCTGATCTCCGATATCGGCAAATGGCTCGACGAGCCGATGTCCGACGGCTCGCTCATCCCGACCTACCTGTTGGCGAGATTTGTGCGAAAACACGTAACGGTCGCCCTCGGCGGCGACGGCGGCGACGAACTATTTGCGGGATACCCGATGTACTACGCCCACACGCTGGCCGCGAAGTACAATGCAATTCCCGCATTCGTCCGCAGCGGCCTGATCGAGCCGGTCGTAAATGCTCTGCCCGTTTCGACCGATAATATGTCGTTCGATTACAAAGCGAAGCGCTTTGTCCGCTCGGCGAAGTACGACGACGTGACGCGGCATCACGGCTGGTTCGGCTCGTTCTCGATCGGCCAGCACGCGAAGCTGTTTTCAAAAGACGTTCTCGCCCAGACCGACGCCGACATTTACCGCGGCGTCCGCGAACTTGTCGATGCGTCCGACGCGAAAAACGTCCTTGAGCGGATGCAGTATGCCGACATTAACTACTATCTGGCCGAGGATATACTGACGAAAGTCGATCGCTCCGCTATGGCCGTCAGCCTCGAAACCCGTGCTCCGTTCCTCGACCCGCGTGTCGGCCAATTTGCCGCGTCGATTCCCGCCGAGTACAAACTCAAGGGAAAAAGCGGCAAGGTCATCCTGAAAGAAGCGATGAAAGACTTACTGCCGCACGAAATTTTACATCGTCCCAAAAAAGGCTTCGGCATCCCGATCGCCGAGTGGCTGAAAGGCCGGCTGAACTCGCTGATGCGCGATATGCTTTCGCCCGAGCGGTTGAACAAACACGGGCTGTTCAACGTAGACTATGTGCAAAAGCTGATCAAAGAACACGAAACCGGAGCCGCCTCGCATCACAAGGAACTATGGACATTGCTAGTGTTCGAGCTTTGGTCCGACAGCTTTCTGACGGCCGCTCAGTGATTGGCTGAATTAAAGTAGAATGAGTTACAAGGCGATTGATGCGATTTTGGACGAGTGGGCTGACGCACACGGCCTGCTGATCTTAAGGGAGTATAAAGAGATGTCTGTGCGGTCTGTAGAGGATCGTTCAGAAAGGCCGTATCGATACCAAATCTGGGTGGATGAACCGGATGAAAATGGAATGATCGGTATTCACGCATGGGACCTCAGGAAGAATGGAAAGCGGCGTGATTTAGCAGTTCCTCGCGATGAACTCCGAAATTGTCTCGAAAAGGTATTGGAAGCTGCAAAGTCGTGGGATTTGAATGCATAGGCTAAATAACTGACGACGATTCGGGCTTTGGCAAGCTACGTGCATCAGCTATCATTTGTCACATATGAAAACACTCTATCCCGAGATCGAGCCCTTTGATTCAGGTATGTTGAGGGTGTCGGACATCCACGACATCTACTATGAGTGCGTCGGCAATCCCGAAGGTATTCCGGTCGTTTTTTTGCACGGCGGACCGGGCGGCGGGTTGATCCCGATGTACCGGCAGTTTTTTGACCCGAAAGCGTACCACGTGGTGCTGTTCGATCAGCGCGGCTCGGGCCAATCGACGCCGCACGCCGAACTTCGCGAGAACACGACGTGGGATTTGATAAACGACATCGAAAAACTGAGAGAAAAATTCGGTATCGAGAAATGGCACGTTTTTGGCGGCTCATGGGGAAGCACGTTGAGTTTGGCCTACGGCGTCACCCATCCGGACCGCTGCCTGGGCCTGATACTTCGCGGCATTTTCCTGACGCGAAAGAAAGAGCTTGAGTGGTTCTATCAATACGGCGCATCCGAGATCTTTGCCGATTTTTGGGAGCGATACCGCGACGAAATACCCGAAGCCGAACGCGGCGATTTTATTACCGCCTATCACAAACGCCTTACGAGCGACGATGAGAAGGTGCGGCTTTCGGCCGCCCGCGCGTGGAGCACTTGGGAAGGAGCGACCTCAAAGCTTTATCCTGACCAGGACCTGATGGAGCACTGGGAAGGCGAGCACGAAGCTTTATCGCTCGCCCGCATCGAATGCCACTATTTTATGAATGGCTCGTTTTTCCCATCGGAGAACTACCTGCTGGAGAATGTCGATAAGATCCGGCATATCCCGACGGTTATTGTCCAGGGACGCTATGACGTCGTGTGCCCGATGACCTCCGCCTGGGACCTGCACCGAGCGTTCCCGGAAGCTGAATTTGTTCTTGTCCCCGATTCAGGCCATTCGGTGTCGGAAAAAGGAATAACTGCGGCATTGGTGGACGCGATGGACAGGTTCAAGGCAAACTCTGCAGCCGGAATATCGTAATTATTTGGATTGATTCGACCAAAAGCAGTATGATTTGACTCAGAAGTAATGACGATCGGATGAAACGTCAGATCTGCAATGAAGAAGGAACAAATTAACAACGGATCAAACGGAACGGACTTGCCGCGTGCCAAGGACTTCAAGCTGCCGAAGCGGTTGACCAAGGATCAAAAGGAATTGGTAGAAGCGTTTCGAGAAGCGATGAAAGCCCTTAAAGACGAAGAAGCCAAATATGGCAAGAAAGACTTTTCCCTTGTTTGACACGTCCGTCTTTCCGGATTTTGACGTGCAGATTGTAGAGTGGGTCGTCGAAAGCGATCCGACGGCTTGTATAATGAAAAACGTCCAGCAGCAAAGATTAAGGCGCTTAGAAATGATGCCATAATTCGAGACTCGCCGTTGTTCGTAAAGGATTTGAATAACGCACAATTTTAGGGATTTCAAACTGTTCAAATGTAATGCCGAATTTCGAAATTGTATCGGCGAACGAGTACTTCAAGAAATAAAGGCTGGAAATATATGAATTTTTCAGGTTGGGAAATAATGTTGGTGGTTGCCGCGCTGTTTCTACTCTTTGGAGCAACGCGCCTTCCGCAGCTTGCAAAATCGCTGGGCCAATCGCGCAAGGCGTTCAAGGAAGGAATGCGTGAGGCGGAAGAGGAAGAGGCCGCCGAACGTGCGAAGCTTTCCAAGGCGTCAGCGCCGCAGGTCAATCAGCTGAGCGATGAAGCCCTTGCCGAGGAAATGCGGCGCCGAGCCGAAGCAAAGCAATCCTGAGACACGGTACTTGCAATGAAAGCCGATCAGGCTGGTCTTTGGGATCCTGCTCCTCGCGGATCGCAGCTTACGCTTTCACTCCCGCCACAAGCGTCGCCTTCACGGAGAAGCGGAAAGTCATATCACCGTCCTCTTGATCTATCAATTCCGCCAATTTTGCCCGCACGCGTACGTTCTCAGTGTCGCTCAGCGTCCTGAGCCATTCCGGCAGGAGAAAATCGCCCACCAGCGGTGAGGCAACAAATTCTGCCCCGTTCTCGAACTCAAAGACCTCTCGGGCGTTGTGCGTTCCAATATTGACCAAGCCCGCCGAGGCCGCGATCTCCTCGATACGGCCAACAGACGGGATTTCAACGATCATCGCTTCGGCCGCGTGGCCGCGGTCGCCCAAGCCTTCGTTGAAGAGCACTTCCCAGAGCAGCGAAAAAACCTCGCCGAAGCTGCCCGCGGATGGTAAAAAGAACGCCGATCGACCGCCAGGCTTCGTGACTCGAACGGTTTCGTGCACAAACTCCTCAACTTCTGCCGGCTTTACAAAGCTTGCGTCGGCCACCACAAGGTCGAACGCATCATCGTCGAACCTGATGGTGGAAAAATCGATATCCGCCTTGACCGCAATCGCCTTATCGCGAGCGATACTCAGAACGTGCTCATCCTCGCACCTTGCAAAGATCGCCGTATTTTCATCCAGCTTTTCTCGAAGCTGAAAGCAGTGGTTGCCAGTTCCCGCGTTCAGGTAAAGCAGATTTTCCAGGCCGTCCAGCCCAACATGCTCGTCCACGAGGTCGGTGAATCTTTTTGTCCACTCGCCGTCGATGTAAAGGTCGCGCAAAAAAGCACGCTCCTTTTGCGTTTTTGCCATAGCTCTATTAAATCGAACCGTGCTTCAATAGTAAATTCCATACAACCTCTGGGGAGGAGCAATCACTTGTCGAGAAATGTAAAGGAGCTTTTCGATCTTACGGGTAAGACGGCGATCGTGACCGGCGGGTCGCGCGGCATCGGCAAAGAGATGGCCGAGGCGTTGGCCGAGGCAGGTGCGAACCTGATGATCTGCGCCCGCCGCCGGGAATGGCTTGACCGAACTGTCGAAGAATTTTCACAGCGCGGTTTTTCTGCGGTTGGCAAGGTTTGCGACGCCGGCAAGCCTGATGAGGTGCAGGCGGTTGTTGACGAAACAGTTTCGCGGTTTGGTTCCGTCGATATCCTGGTGAACAACGCGGGTATCTCGTGGGGTGCGATGCCTGAGGAAATGCCGCTCGAACAATGGCAAAAGGTCATCGACGTCAATCTGACCGGCTGCTTCCTGTTCGCTCAAGCCGCCGGAAAAGAGATGCTGAAACGAAACGGAGGCTCGATCATCAATGTTGCGTCGATCGCGGGATTGACATCATTCGCGAATGGCCCGTTCTACGCGGGTTATGTAGCAAGCAAGGCGGGGCTGATAGGGCTTACCCGCGAGCTGGCCGCAAGCTGGGGACGGCGCGGGATACGCGTTAACGCGATCGCTCCGGGATTCTTTCATTCGCGCCTTGCCGACGCCGTGATCGATATTTACGAGCGGTCGATCCAGGAGAACAATGTGATACCGCGGATTGGAAACGCCGGCGAATTAAAGGGCATCACCGTGTTTCTTGCATCCGAAGCGTCGAGTTATATCACAGGACAAACGATCGCGGTAGATGGCGGGATGACCGTCTAGCTACGCGGATCATGCGACGAACCTAAACTCACCAAATCTCTCCGGCACATGAAACTGCGGCTCGGGAGTCAAGGTTGGTGACCAAGTCAAATAACCGCGCGTCTCCCCCGATCCAACCTGCCGGAAGATATTACCCAGCCAGACCTCTCCCGTTTTGGGCACGCGGCCGAACGCTTCGAACGGAATCTTGATCGCCATGATAACTCGATCGGGTTCGATCCGTGCAGCCGTTTCCATACCCGATCTAAGTTCCCAGTCGCGGGGTTCGCTTTTCCGCCAATCGACGACCAGATCGAGCCATTCGCCGGTCGGGGCAACCTCAAACTCGAGATATCTGCGCGCGTTACCCTTGTCCGGAGCGATAAAGATCTCGCAGACATCGCGCTCCCATAAGGCCATGGTCTTTTGCTTAAGATCAGGCCTTTCGCTAACGATGAGCGGCTCTGACTGAACGGCCGCGAACCTGACATACAAAGCGGCTGCCGACCAGAGCAGCTTGACCGTACAATGGCGTCCGGGCGGAGCCAGGCTTCCCGACCAATAGCGATCGATAATCACCGGGTCGGCGGTTTCCCAGACCGGCGCGTCGATCTCGGTCACAGCAATTTCTTCGCTCGCGTATGCGATATTTAAAATATTTGGTTCAGACATTGGTAGATTCATCCCGACCGCTTCTCACTGGAAAACAGGCTTCCTGCCTTTCGCCGTATTGTCTTGATCTCAGTCGTCACCGCTTTCGCGAGACCGCCGGCGAGAACGCGGAAAGGCCTGTTATCGGTAAATGCCAGGGCGATCGAATAAAGCGTACTTCTCGAAAAAGTGTTCTCATTCGATATGGCAAATACCGGCTCCCAATATTCCGGCGTCATTTTCGCCTTGAAGGCATCGAGGCCGTCAAAATTATAGAACCGCTGGCCGTGCTTTCGCATCCACGCAAGCAGCACTCTCAACCACATTGGGTTATCGAATGGCTCGATCCTGGCCCGTCTTGAAAGCGGCGATAGCCCTAACGTGACATACTCATCACCTTCCTCCGACAAACGTCTGACCGCATAATCCATCATCAATTCGACGGTCCCGTTCGGTGCCTGCGGGTGGTGCGGAAATTGTTCCGTGAGCCAACCCTTCCGCGTCGGTATCGGCGACAATACCAAAAAGGCGGCGATCCTTTCGTTATGGCGGGCAACAAATATTCGCCGGTTCTCAAGCCGTCCGAGAGTGTTCGGTTCGATAACAAAATGGAGCGGCGGAAGGCCCTTCAGAGTGAACCAGGCATCGAGACACTCGCGAAGCTGTGGGCTATCGGTCGCTTGCTCGACGCTCCATTCGGTTATTTCGACACCTTTGTTTCGCGCCCGGTTGAACTGGGCACGAAGCGAGGCCCGCCGGGCCATCACCGTCGGCCATATGCTCGGATGCCAGACCGGCTGGGCGCCCAGAAGTACGCGGGCGTGCGAACGCGAGCCGTGCAAAGCTTCCTCAAGCCTGGCTTCGGCGCCAAAGTAGCAAACACCAAGGCCCTTGGCCCGCGCGTCGGCTTCAAACGCCTTTACAACCGACGGCAGAAGGTCATGCGGACAGACCGGTGCACCGGCGACGACCCTGGATCTGCCAGAAGCGACATAACCCACGACCGATCTTCCCTCGTTCCCAAACCAGTAATCTATCCCCGGATTCACTATTTGAAAACAAGTAGTATTCCAGCCGTACCGCATCACCAGATCGCGGGCACGCTCATATCGTCGCGTATATTGGGTCACAAAGGAATATTATAACCTGTCGCGGCCAGCCTGCTTAGCTGACTTTACTTGACCCAAGACCGCGCGAATTGGATCTCTCGCCCGCTCCTGTTTCACGCCCGATTTTCGTGTTAGAATGCGTAGCTGTAATTCGGCTGCGCTTTTGCCTCATTAAATTCATCAAAGCAATCCAGACATATGAAATATTGCCCGACCTGCAACACGCGCTATGACGAAGAGATCTTGCGGTTTTGTATGAAGGACGGCACGCCGCTCGTCGAGGAAGAAGAGCCGGCGTTCCTGGAAATGCCTAGCGAGAGCATTGAAGAACCGGAAGATGACCCGGCCGAGGTGACCGTGATCCGCAAGGAAACGCCGCCACCGCCTCCGCCGCAGAATTTGATCGATGAGATCTCTTTTTCGCCTGATCCCCAACCGTCGCGAGAACGCATCGTCGTTCCAACCGAGGACGTTCAACCCCCACAGAATGTTCGGCCGCAAGCGAGACCGATCCCACCTTATATGCCGCCAAACCCTCAGCCGAATACCGCGAAGGTGGTCGTGCTGACCATTATCGGAACGATCGCGGCGATGAGCCTCGGGGCATTCGGTTTCTGGGCACTGCAAAATGACAGGCCGGCCGACAACCTGAACGTTAATACGAACTTTAACGCGTATCTTGAGAACTCGAACACGAACGTGAATACGAACCTCGGGATCGACAGCAATTTCAACTTCAATGTTAATGGCAACTTCAATTCGGCCTCAAATGTAAACACGAACATTAACGCGAACCTGCGTTCACCAACCCCAACGCCCACGCTGCGCCCAAGTCCTTCTCCAACGGCAACGCTTGGTCCGCCTCCAACACCCGATGACCTGGACGAGCCGACGCCGAGGCCGACACCAGCTCGGGTGCCCGGTACCACTCCAACGCCGATCGTGATCAGGCCCGGAGGAAACGTGCCGCGAATGGCTCCGCTGCCGACAAATCGGCCAGCCGTGAATAATTAATGTTAGTGGTCTCAGGCCGACGGCAGCGACATGATCGCAGCCCCAACCGCGCGGCGCGGATCGATCACACCCCAACCTTGGCGATCGACCTCATAATGCGGCAGGCGTTCGGCGGTCGAGATAAGAATGCGTTTTATTTCGGGCGGTGTCAGGGCAGGGTTTGCCTCGATCATCTGGGCAACAACGGATGAGACGATGGGAGCCGAGAACGAAGTTCCATCGACGTACTTGTAGTGTTTCGTAATGACGTTCTCGCGCCGCATCTTGAGCAGGATGATCTGGCGGATACTGTGGACCGGCCGGTCGAGCGCGGCATCAAGTTCAGCGTCGATACCCGGATTTTCGCGGATGATCATGTGCAGTTCTTCGTCGGGTGCAGCATCAAGGGTTTTCAGAAGGGCGGCCTCTTGGGCCGTCGGCGTGTTCGGCAGGATCGGAGCTGGAACCCAGATCGACGGCGCGATCACCTCAGGTTTCTGAAGGCCGTCAAAAGTCGGGCCGTATGACGAACGGTACATCCCGCGACGGGCACGGTTTATCGAATTGTGGTCATCAAGCCCCCCAACCGCAATGCTCGAAGGTGAGCTCGCTGGCGGAAAGACCGGATGGTGCGGAAGGTGGCCAGCATTGCCGACCGCACACACAACCGTGATCCCGGCTGCAGAACAGCGTTCCACAGTTTGCGAGAGTGGATCGGTCAAATAGCTTTGTTCATCATCACCTCCGGCCGAGATATTTACAATACGGATCGAGTATTTCTCACGATTCGCCAGCACCCATTCAAGTCCCGTCCGAATATCGTTTTCCGTGATCCTCCCGGTGCGGGCGAGCTTTACCAGGACGACGCTTGCATCGGGTGCGATCCCGCGATAAAAGCCATTCGAGAGCGAACCGTTACCGGCTGCGACCACAGATGTCATCATTCCATGCCAGCTCGCTACATCAGGCTGAAAGAGCGAGCCCAGCTCACCGTCGGCATCGAGCAAGCTGCGATATGCGATGATCCGGTTCGACGGCGTGGTCAGGTCCTGGTGCGGATAAAATCCTGAATCGAGGAATGCGATCGTGACGCCGCGGCCGGTATAACGATCGTCAGCGTCCAGACGCAGCGGAGTGCTCAGGACGTGCGAGCCATCCTTCTGCATAGCGGCGTCTTTGATGATATGGTCCTTCGCTCGCTCAAAAAGGCGTACGCAACGAGAACATACCGCGCGAAATTCCTGCGTGTCCGGGGCGTTCGCAACAATGAGCTTTTGCAGATCATCATCGAGCACGAGCATCGGTACGAACTCATCCGGTGTCTCCCGATGGCACACCGGGCACACTTTTGCACCCGCGGCGTGGTCGGCGGTAAGCGTCGGTCGATGCATCTGCTGTGATTCGTGAAGGCTCATCGCGTGAGGGTTAAGTTTTCCACAAAGAGTCGGTAAAATCAACGAAGTCAGATCTTGAAAGCGAAGCGGCGGCTCTATCAAAATCATCGAATCGCAGACACGGCTGGCCTACAGGTCATATGAATTCTAAGAAAGTCGGACTTGCACTTTCCGGAGGCGGAGCACGAGGATTTGCTCACCTCGGCGTGCTCAAGGCATTGGCCGAGCATCAGATTCCGATAGACCTAGTGTCGGGCGTTTCCGCAGGAGCCTTTGTTGGCGGAGCTGTCGCGTCAGGCTTGTCTCCCGCTGAGATCATCGAGATGAGCCGAAAGATCAGTTGGTTCGGCGTCGCCGGATTTTCTTATTCACCGCGCGGTTTGCTTTCAAACGCCGCTATGGGGACCTTTATCGAAAAGAACTTCCCGGTCACCCGGTTCGAAGACCTAAAACTGCCGTTCGCCGCGGTCGCCTGCGATCTGGAGACCGGCGACGCGGTGGTGTTGAGCGGGCGGGGCGATCTTTCATTCGCGATCAGGGCAAGCTGTGCGATCCCAGGCGTGTTCGTTCCGATGATCGACGAACAGGGACGAAGCCTGATAGATGGAGGGGCGGCCACTCCGATGCCTACAAAGGCCGTGCAAAAACTCGGTGCCGATATTGTAATTGCGGTAGATGTCGTATCGTGCGGCTCGACCTTTTGGGCAGCACCGACAACCCTGATCGGCACATTTTTTCAATCGGCGATGCATTTGATCCGCACCGCATCGAAAAACCAGCATTACCGCGCGGATATCGTGATCGAACCACAGATCGCACACATCAGGCCAGATGCGATAGCGAAACGGGACGAACTGATACGGTTAGGCGAACAAGCCGCGATCGAAAAGATCGAGGAGATAGAAGCGGTCATTGAACAGCGAAACGGAGGCGCCGAGGCCGCCAGGTGAATGAAGATCCGATGCAAGATCGCATTGCCGTTTTCGCTTTTTTCGATCTCTCGCGACACCCCGAAACGCACGGACATCAGCAATAGAAAGCTCTTGCATTTGTAGCGAAAAACGTGCATCATTGCTTACACGTTAGTCCTTCTCTCGCATCGCGGGATGCGCTTCGCTAAAGACGGTCTTTTTGGGTAGCAGGAGAGCAGGCTTGTTTATTGGTAGCAGAAGCCGCTCGGCAGTTTGAGCACCTGGTCTGGATCGTTTCCGTTCGAAATAGTTCCGATCTCCAATGCTTCTCGATAGATTCCCGGAGGGGAAATAAATAATACTTTGAGATATGTCAATGAAACTTTACGTAGGGAACCTTCCCTTCAAAACTAGCACGCAGGATCTGGAACAGCTTTTCGCACAGGTAGGAACGGTCGAATCGACCAACATCATCGAGGACCGCGAGACCGGCCGCTCACGCGGTTTTGGATTTGTGGAAATGTCGTCGAAGGAAGAAGGCGAGCGCGCCATTGCCGAATTCAACGGCAAAGAGTTCGACGGACGCGAGCTTAAGGTAAATGAAGCCAAGCCGCAGGAAAATCGCGGCGGTGGCGGCGGACGTGGCGGCTACGGCGGCAACCGCGGCAGTTATGGCGGCGGCGGTTACGGCGGCGGTCGTACCAACGATTTTGGCGGAAGCCCGAACCGCTGGTAATTGTACTTTTAACCATTGCAAAAGAGGCGGTCCTGACGGGCAGCCTCTTTTAGGTTGATCGGGTCTTGTCGTACGGGTGCACGGCCACTTAGGTCTTCTTCGCCGTGGCAGAACGGAGTTTGACTGGCTGCTTCTGCTGGGATTTGATCGCCGGTTTTGGCGGCGAGGTGGCCCTTATGACAAATGGGTACTTTCCAACAAGGTTCCCGTCAACGAATATGTCCGCTCTATAGGTTCCGGCTATCCACAGCTTTTCCGGCCTCCCCGCGAAGAATACGCGATCCTGCAGGTCCTTGGTCGTATAACTCGTTGAGATGATCGGCTTGGACCCGGGCCTTACGCCCGGGACACTCACTGCGATCAGATCCATCCGAACTGTTGCCGGCGAAGCCTTGGCCAGCACTACGACGCAATGGATCGGAATGTCGGTCGGTGCAAACTCTGCCGCCTCATCACCCGGATTGCCAGAGCCATCGTCTTTGGCAAGATAAACCTCCTCAAAAACACGGTTTTCGGCCGGTTCAGGCGGTTGGGCCATAATGACACCAACAGACATCAGTAATACGAACAGGACCTTTATGGATGCGTGCAAAACATTACTCCCTTGAGAACCCGCACAAGTGTTCTCGCAAGTGATTTGAGAAGCAAAGACGGTCAATGGTTGCTTCGACCGCGAATTTTTCGTTGTTGCGGTCACGCAATCTGCCGGACAATGATATCGCGGGCCGCGAGTTGGCTGCGGATCGCACCGCTCAACTCGAAAGTATCTTCCGGCTCGATCGTCCGAATGCCCTCAATGCCAGCGACGCCGCACGCGGTCGAAGCGATCACGGGAATTTTGTTCGCGGCCGCAAGAAGCAGCCTTGTCGGTTTGTGCTCTACGTGAGCCGGAAGGACGACAAGATCGCCCTTCGCCAGCCAGTCACCGCCACGTTCGATATCAAAACCATTCCAGAAGCTATCTGCCTCGATGATAGGCCCGAGTAAAATGAGCTTCACATCCAGGCCGCGAAGCGCCGCGCGCAGTTCGTAGCACCCTTTGCGGCCGACCGTGCTTGCGGGGAAAACGATATGCGGCTTTTCGTTTACTAGCCGAGCAGTGTTTGTGGGACTCGGCATCTGCCACTGGGTGTGTTCGGAACGGTTCGGAAACAGCGCGGCGATCGCCGAATGCGGCGTTATGATGCGCCGGGCACTGCGGAGAGCTTCGGCTTCGGAGTCCACCAATGCCCCGTCAGCCCGGAAATCGCCGAGTGTCGTGCTTTCCGGATACATCCGTGCCGCCGTATCAAGGCGTTTCTGCAGTTCGGCCATCGGCAAGGCGGTCATCAGAACATCGAACGTGCGCCCACCGAGATGTCCATTCTTCCATAAAAAAGGCAAAAGGTTTTGCTGAACGACGATGTGCAGAACTTCAAAACTCAGACGGCGAGCGTACGCCTCGGCCAGCCTTTCGTACATCGCGAGCAGATTCAGCTGCCGAGCGCGGCCCTGTGCTGCGAGCTTTCGTGAACGATAGGCCCGGACCCCGGTAACGAGCAGGCTCTGGCTGCACCTGCCGAACCCATCCGTCGTCCAAGCGTAGTTGGCTTTGCCGAGCCGTTTCCCGTCGAGCGGGAGAAAAAGATCGTCTTTCCCGGTTCTGACGCCCTGAATGTACGTGTCGAACTCAGGCGAGAACTCGTCGACGAGAAATGCCGTTCTGCCAAAATCGCGATGGGTTTTGTTGTCGACGACGCGGTGGCAATCGCCCATCTCGCATGTTGCGCACGACTGAGGCGTGTCATTGTGGACCGGAACCCGGCGGATCTGATGAAGCGCGGACCCATTTTGTTTTTCGCCCCTGAATCGAACGATCAGGTTAGCATCATCCATTACGGCTTCGATCCGGAACGGCCGTTCTGAACGAAACCGAAGATCTACATAATTCCAAAATACGGTTGCGTCCCGGTCACGCTCTGCAAGCGAACCAGGTACTATCTGCGTATGGGCGTGGCGTTCGATGATCTCAAAATTCGCGTCGAGCGCTGCGTCGTAAAGGGCGTTCGAGATCTGGCACAATCCGCCGCCGATATTCGGAATGATACAGCCTTCGCGAAGTTCGCGGCCCTCAACATAGCCCTTCAAACGGCTTGCGCGGCCGACCTGCCTCCAAAAACTGAAGGTCTGTCCGCCCTTAAATTCGAGTCCGTTCAGCCTGCCAACCGCAAGGCGGAGGTTATGGATCTTCCCCGCAACAAGGAACCTCTCCTCCGGTTCGATCTCGGTCCATAGAGGCGTGCTCGATCGCGAAATGACCGGCATGGTCACAAGCGAATTCGACCGTTCGGCCCGACGCGGAGAATTCGCCAAAATGTCGTTCAACGCCCTCCGCAGCTGGAGAAGCAGCGTTTTTGATCGGAAAATGGACGCCTGTAACCGGGTTGGCATAGGCCTTTCTATGCGTTCCAAAGATTGCTTCATATTCCGCTCTGATACTGAACCACGAAACCGCCCGGTTCGCAACACATCAAGCCCGGCTCTGGATTGAAAAAGCTGCTGCGAACTAATAATATCTAGTGTCAAAGAGGATCAGCACTTTCGATCTTGCCGTGGGCTGCGGGCCCCGGAATGACACCAATAGAATTAGGAACATCAATGGGAAGAAGAATACTCAAGTT
>WBZY01001175.1_pt1 | contig 14609 bp, 9 predicted proteins | sample 5204191 | NCBI WGS metagenome assembly WBZY01 (sample SAMN12344363, study PRJNA552823) | activated sludge metagenome | biome: Activated sludge suspended growth; feature: Anammox Sidestream; material: Wastewater; isolation source: activated sludge from anammox sidestream of wastewater treatment...
GGCCGGCGTCGTGGAGTAGGTCTCGACGTTCGGGATCGTCAGGTTGAGCGGTGTGGAAGTGCGGTCGCGGTGGCTGAAGCTCACCATGCCCTTCAGCGTGCCGGGCAGCCCGAAGTCCGGGAAACGGTAGTCGAGCGTGGCCGAATAGTCGTTCTTCGGCACGACCAGCTTGCGCAGATCCGTCACGTCGACGCCGGTGGCCGGATCGATCCACTTGCTGTACTTGTGGTCGAGTGTGGCATAGCTGAACGTCAGCCTGAGATCCGAGGTGATCGCGGCGGTCAGGTCCAGCTCCGCGCCCCTGTACGTGGAGCCCGCCACGTTCTGCGTCTGCCAGCCGCCCGTGGGCAGCGCGACGGACTTCTGCTCGTTCGAGAACTTGCTCTCGAAGATCGCGAGGTTCGTGCGCAGGCGTCGATTCAGGAATTCGCCCTTGAGCCCGAGTTCATACGACTTGATGGTCTCCGGCTCGAAGCCCGCCGAGAACTGGGCCGCGGATGCGGGCCCGGACACCGGGTCGAAGCCGCCGCTCGTATAGCCTTCGGCGTACTTGACGTAGGTCATCACCGCATCGGTCCAGTGATAGTTGAGCGACAGCGCCGGGGTGGTCTTCGAGAAGGTCTTGTCGCCCAGCGCGCTCGCGAAGCCGACATCCGGCGCGGCGATCGGGAACGAGAATGCGAGCACGCCCTGACCGGGGGCCGTCGGGATCACGCCATATCCGGTGGTCCAGCCGAGGTTGTAGCCGTCGGCCTTGCGGTGATCCTCCGTGTAACGGATGCCGGGCACGACCTCGAGCTTGCCGTCGAACATCGCGGGCCGCCATGTCACCTGCGCGTACACCGCCTTCGAGTCGCTGTCGGCCGAATTCAGGCCCTTCTGGTCGACGGCAACGAAGTCGGCATATGCGCCTCCACCGAGCGGCACCGCGCTCGGCTGATAGATGCCGACATTGGGCCCGGAATGCTGGCTGCCTTCCTCGGTCGCGTAGTAGAGGCCGGCGGTAAAGCTGACGGTGTCGCCGATGTCGCCGAGAAACTGCAGCTCCTCCGAGAACGCCCGGTCCTTCAGCAGCACGGGATGGTTCTGGCCGTCGAACGGCGTGCCGGGCACCAGCAGCGGATAGCTGTCTGCACGCACGTCAGCGCCCCCGGCATAGACGCCGTAGTTGTAGCCGTTGCGCGTGTCGAGTGTGCGATAGCCGGTGATCGAGCGGATGGTCAGCGCGTCGGTTGCGAGCCACTCGATGTTCAGTGTGTGGGCTTCGACCAGATTGTTGTTCTTCGGAATGTCGTACGGAAAGTCGAGCCGCTCCAGTTTCCGCGGCGTGCATCCGGCAATGAACGTGGCAATGCGCGGATCGCCCGTCGCAGCGAGCGCCGTAATGGCCGGCGCCGGGTACAGGCACTGCGACGGTGTGTCGTAGCCTTTCGACTGCGAGCGGTCGTAGCTGTAATCGACCGTGACATCGCCGCCCTGCGGCGTCCAGCGCAGGTCGAGGCGCACGTCGTCGGCGGTGCGCTTGCCGAACTCGATGCCGCCCGGCACCGAATTCTCGATGCCTTCGCCGTCGCGCTTCGCGTACACGTAGGCCAGTTTCGCGGCAAATGTGTCGCCGAACGGCACGTTGACGACGGTCTTCGACACGAACTGCTCGCGGTCGGCGAAGGTCAGCAGTTGTTTGAAGCCGAACGCCGTGAGATCCGGCTTGCGCGTGTAGATGTTGATCGCGCCGCCGGTGGCGTTGCGACCGGACAGCACGCCCTGCGGGCCCTTCAGGACCTCGATGCGCTCGATGTCCGCGGCCGGATTGCTGAGGCCGACGAGCTGCGAATAGAACACGCCGTCGACATGGACGGCGATCGGATTCGGCGCGCTGATGAATGCCGTGTTCGTCGTGATGCCGCGAAAGGTCGGGAAGTACACATCGGCGCTGCCCGGGTAGGGCGCAAGGTTCATGCCCGGCACCGACCCGTCATTGAGTCCCGACAGGCTGATTACGTTGCGCTTCTCGAGCGTGGCCGAATCGACCGCCAGCACCGAGATGGGCACGTCCTGCAGGTTCTCCTCGCGCTTCTGCGCGGTGACCACCACCTCTTCGAGGGCCGGCGCGGCGGTGGTCTCGTCGTCGGCCGCATGCACGGGGTTGAACGCCACGAGCGCGACGACCATGGCGCCGAAAAGGACAGGATTGCGGGGAAGCTTGCTCATCGAATCACTCCAGCAGTCACACGCACGTGTCGAATGCGGCTCGCAGCCGGCCGGGGCATGCCCCGGCCGGCTGCCTCGCCTTACCAGTTGAAGGTCACCTCGACCCCGTAGGTCCGGGGTTCGAGGTAGTACGCATCGGTCAGGCTGCCGAAGGACGGCCCGAAGTCGATGTAGTTGATGATGTGCTCTTCGTTCGTGAGGTTGCGGCTCCAGAGCGCCACCTCACCGGTCCAGCCCCCGACCGGAATGTCGGTGAGCGCGAGGCGGGCGTTCAGCACTCCGTAGCTCTTGACAAGCGTGTCACCCGCGATCGGGCGCAGCGGATTGTAGTTCGGGCCGCTCGAGGCGAGCTGGTACGGATACGTGTAGTAGTCGTCCGACCAGCTGTAGTCGAGCACGCCGCGCAGGTCGCCCCAGCCGGTGCGCACGATGCGCCCGTCGATCAACGCATTGAAGGAGTTCTTCGGCGCGTGGATCATCGCGCGGTTGTCCGCCTGGTTCACGCCCTCGTCGATGAACTTGTCGTACTCGCCGTCGAGATACGCGTAGTTGGCCTGCAGCTTCAGTGCATCCGACGGCGACCACATGGCCTCGAGTTCGACGCCGCGCACGGTCGCCTTGCCGGCGTTGCGGACGATCGAGGCCGAGGCGCCCGATGCCGTGAAGATCGACAGCTGCATGTCGTCGACGTCGTTCTGGAAGGCCGCGAGGTTCACGATGCCCTGTCCGCCCGCGAAGCTCGTCTTGAGGCCGAGCTCATAGGCCTTCACCTTCTCGGGCTGGAAGGGCATGACGGCCTCGGGCGTGGTATTGGCTTCGCCATTGAAGCCGCCGCTCTTGAATCCTCCCGAGTACTTCGCGTACGCATTCACCGCATCCGAGAAGCGGTAGGCGACGATGAACACCGGTGTCGTGTCGCTGAAGGTATCGTCGGCGACCGTGCCGAGCGGAATCAGCGGGAAGTAGGGGGCGCCGGGCGCCGTGCTGAACGTCAGGTAGCGCTCCGTGTTCTTCTCCTCGCGCGTGTAGCGCAGGCCCGCCGTCAGCGTCAGCGCATCGGTGGCCTTGTAGTCGACCTGCCCGTAGGCGGCCCAGGCCTTCGTGCCAAAGCCGTAGCGCGAATCGTAGATCGCGGTATTGAAGAAGAAGCTCTGCGGATTGAACGTGAAGCCGTCATCCTTGAAGTAATACAACCCGCCCACGTAGTTGAAGCGATCGGTATTGCCGACGAGCTGCAGTTCCTGCGAGAACGCGTCGTAGGTGGACAGGCGCGACGTCTGCGCCACCGGCAGCGGCGATCCGTCGAGATCGAGCACGTCGTCCCAGGTGAGGTCACGGTACGCGCTGATGGCCTTCAGCGTATTGCGGTCGTTCACGTCCCAGGTGAACGTCAGCGCATGGTTCTGGACCCGGCTGAGCTCGTACGTCGGCGCATCGACGCCCACGCGGCCCGCGCGGTAGTCGACGACGTAGGGCTGCAGGAAAGGCAGGATGGCCGGGTTCGCGCGCGACAGGTACGAATGATTCACGATCTGGTCGGCGTCGCTGTAATCGAAGCGGTAGGCCGCCTGGAACGTGTCGGTGAAGTCGAGGTTGACCGCGGCGCGCGCGCTCGTCGCATCGCGCGTGTCGAGTTCACTCACTGCGCTGCCGGGCGTGGTCTTGATGGTGCCGTCCCGCTTCTCCACGCGCCCGGCGAGGGTGACGCTCGCGATGCCGAAGCGCGGCAGATCGACCGACGCCTTGGCGACGCGCAGGTCGTAATTGCCGTACTGGACGCTCGCGTGGCCACGGAACTCTCCCGAGGGCGGGCGCGTGACGAAGTTCACCGCGCCGGCGAGCGTATTGCGGCCATACAGCGTGCCCTGCGGGCCGCGCAGGACTTCGATGCGCTGCAGGTCCAGGATGTCGAACACGGAGCCGAGGTTCTTGCCGATGTAGACACCGTCCACATAAATGCCGACCGTCGGCTCCCAGTAAAGCGCCGGATTTTGCTGCAGCGCGCCGCGAATGCCGATCTGCATGCCGGTGTTGTTGCTGACGTTGGGGCTCACCTGCAGGTTCGGTGCGACAGCGCCGAGGTCCGCGACGCTGTTGATGCCGCGCGAGGCGATCTGCTGATCGGAGATGGCTGTGACGGCGACAGGCACGTCCTGCAGCTTCTCTTCGCGCTTCTGCGCCGTGACGACGACCTCCTCGAGGACGGGCGCGGCGGCGGTCTCGTCCGGTGCCGTCTGTGCGACAGCAGTGGTGGCGAGTGCAGTGGCCACTGCGCTCAGGACGAGGGGAATGCGGACAGGAACACTCATTGACCTTACTCCTGCTGATGATGAGGGCGAGTCGTCACCGGAACGGAGCCACGCGGACACGCGCGGGCGCGATGCACTCGCAGTACTGCACACTGGGACACACTCGAGAATGAGGCACGTTCGGGACTTTCGATGGGGGGTTGCACGCCTGATCACGCATGAACGCCAAGGGCCGGATCTGCTCGCGCCGCTTCGTCCATTCGCTCCAGATGCGCCATCCGTTACCAATCCCGTGTTGCGCGAACGTAGCACCGGGCGGGGCCGCTTTCGTACTCCATACGGACGAGGGACGGAGCGCCAGGCCCGACAGGCACCGGCGCACTAGATAAAGATCAAGCCGACATCGCGGCAGCCGTCTTTTTCCCTATAATTCAGTGACCCACGGCACCTGCGCCGGATTGAGCCCACCGCCGAGAACGATGAATCGAGACGACAACCTGAAGAGCTCCGCGAACCTCGATGCCTGGCGCGCCGCGGCAGCCAGGTCCGCGCCGCGTGGCGAAGTCGACACACTGGACTGGCACACGCCGGAGGGTCTCGTCGTCAAGCCGCTGTACACGGCAGCCGACACGGCACAGCTTCCGTACGCCGATACGCTGCCGGGGTTTGCACCCTACCTGCGCGGCCCGCAGGCGACGATGTATGCGGTGCGGCCGTGGACGATCCGCCAGTACGCGGGCTTCTCCACCGCCGAGGAAAGCAACGCGTTCTATCGACGTGCACTTGAAGGCGGCGCGCAGGGCATCAGCGTCGCCTTCGATCTCGCGACGCACCGCGGCTACGACAGCGACCACCCGCGCGTCACCGGCGATGTGGGCAAGGCCGGTGTCGCGGTCGACAGCGTCGAGGACATGAAGATCCTCTTCGACGGCATCCCGCTCGGCAAGGTGAGCGTGTCGATGACGATGAACGGCGCGGTGCTGCCGATCCTCGCGGGCTACATCGTGGCGGCCGAAGAGCAGGGCGTGAAGCCGGCCGAACTCACCGGGACCATCCAGAACGACATCCTGAAGGAGTTCATGGTCCGCAACACTTACGTCTACCCGCCGGAACCCAGCATGCGCATCGTCGGCGACATCATCGCCTGGTGTGCAGAGCACATGCCGAAGTTCAACTCGATCAGCATTTCCGGCTATCACATGCAGGAGGCCGGCGCGAACCAGGCACTGGAACTCGCCTTCACGCTCGCCGACGGCAAGGAGTACGTGAAGGCCGCGCTCGCGCGCGGCCTCGACGTCGACGATTTCGCGGGGCGCCTGTCGTTCTTCTGGGCGATCGGCATGAATTTCTACCTCGAGATCGCCAAGATGCGCGCCGCGCGGTTGCTGTGGTATCGCATCATGAAGGAGTTCGGCGCGCGCAAGGACAAGAGCCTGATGCTGCGCGCGCACTGCCAGACGTCGGGCTGGAGCCTCACCGAGCAGGACCCGTACAACAACGTCGTGCGCACGACGATCGAGGCGATGGCCGCCGTGTTCGGCGGCACGCAGAGCCTGCACACGAACGCGCTCGACGAGGCGATCGCGCTGCCCACGGACTTCAGCGCGCGCATCGCCCGCAACACGCAGCTCATCGTCCAAGAGGAAACGCACATCACGAACGTGATCGATCCCTGGGCCGGCAGCTACCTGATGGAGACCCTCACGCAGCAGATGGCCGACAAGGCGGCCGAGATCATCGCCGAGGTCGATGCGATGGGTGGCATGACCCGGGTGGTCGAGTCGGGCTGGGCGAAGCTCAGGATCGAGGCGAGCGCGGCAGAGAAGCAGGCGCGCATCGATTCCGGTGCCGACACGATCGTCGGCGTGAACAAGTATCCGCCGCCGACCAGCGAGCGCATCGATATCCTCGAGGTCGACAATCACGCAGTGCGCGATAATCAGCTGCGGCGACTGGCGGCCGTGCGCGCCGGGCGGGATGCCGCGGCCGTGCAGTCCGCGCTCGAGGCCCTGACGCGCAGTGCCGAGACGGGCACCGGCAACCTGCTCGACCTGGCCGTGCGGGCCATTCGCGCGCGCGCCACGGTGGGTGAGGTGAGTGATGCGCTGGAGAAGGTGTACGGACGCCATCGGGCCGACATGCAGAAGGTGACCGGAGTGTACGCAGCCGCTTACGGGAACGCCGAGGGATGGGACAAACTCAAGGCGGAGGTCGACGCGTTCGCGGCCGAGCATGGCCGCCGGCCGCGCGTGATGATGGCCAAGCTCGGCCAGGACGGCCACGACCGGGGTGCCAAAGTCGTCGCGACCGCGTTCGCGGATCTCGGGTTCGACATCGACATCGGCCCGCTGTTCCAGACCGCCGAGGAATGCGCCCGCCACGCGATCGAAAACGACGTGCACGCGGTGGGCGTCTCGACGCTGGCCGCCGGCCACAAGACGCTGGTGCCGGCGATCATCGAGAGCCTGCGGGCACAGGGTGGCGAGGACATCATCGTCTTCGTCGGTGGGGTCATCCCGCAGCAGGACTATCAGTTCCTTTTCGATGCGGGAGTGAAGGGAATCTACGGTCCCGGTACGGCGATACCGGCCAGTGCGAAGGACGTGCTCGAGCACATCAAGGCGCACCTGAAGCGACGCGTGTGACGCTGCAGCCCGCGGACAAGGCGATGGCCGAAGCGGTGCGACGTGGCGAGCGGCGCGCCATCGCCAAGGCGATCACGCTGCTCGAATCGACCCATCCCGACGACCGGCCGCGCGCCGATGCGCTGCTCAATGCGCTGCTGTCCTCGACCGGGCAATCGCTGAGGATCGGCATCTCCGGCGTGCCGGGCGTCGGCAAGTCGACGTTCATAGAGGTGCTCGGCCTCAGGTGGCTCGAGCGTGGCCATCGTGTCGCGGTGCTCGCGATCGACCCGTCATCGACGCTGTCGGGCGGATCGATCCTCGGTGACAAGACGCGGATGGAACGCCTGTCGGCGCACCCGGGTGCGTTCATCCGGCCGAGCCCGTCGAGTGGCACTCTGGGTGGCGTTGCCGAGAAGACGCGCGAAGCGATGCTCGTGTGCGAGGCAGCGGGCTTCGACGTCGTGATCGTGGAAACCGTGGGTGTCGGACAGAGCGAGACCACGGTGGCCGGGATGACCGACCTGTTCGTGCTGCTGCAGCTGCCGAACGCCGGCGACGACCTGCAGGCGATCAAGCGGGGCGTCATGGAAGTGGCCGACATGATCGTCGTCAACAAGGCAGACCTCGACACTGCCGCCGCCACGCGCGCCCGTGCGACGATCGCCGGCGCCCTGCGTGCGTTTTCGCGTCACGGCCGCGGCGAGCCGCCGCCACCGGTGCTGCAGCTGAGTGCGCTGAAGGGCGAGGGCGTCGCCGAGTTCCTGGACGAAGTCGAGCGGATGGCCGCGACGCGGCGCGCGAGTGGTGCGTTCGAGCAGCGCCGGCGCGACCAGTCGCTGTCCTGGATGTGGGATCACGTCCGTGCGCGCCTGCTCGCGGAGTTTCGCGCCCATCCGCAGGTACAGGCCGCGTTGCCTGCGGCCCTGAAGGACGTCAGCGAGGGTCGCGTCGCCGCGTCCGTCGCGGCGCGCGCACTCCTCGACCTGTTCGAGCGTTGAGCGCAAGGAAAAACGAGTTCGGGAGTTCGCATGAGCCACGCAGTGGAAAGACCGTTTCGCATCCTCGGGATCCAGCAGGTCGCGATCGGCGGGCGGGACAAGGGGCGCCTGCGCGCGCTGTGGGTGGATCTGTTCGGCCTCGAGGTGACGGGCTCGTTCCGTTCCGAGCGCGAGAATGTCGACGAACTCATCTGCAGCCTCGGTGCGGGACCCTCACGCGTGGAAGTCGACCTGATGGAGCCGCTCGATCCGGATGCGAAGCCCGCGGTGCACGCGACGCCGCTGAATCACATCGGCCTGTGGGTCGATGATCTGCCGAAGGCGGTGGCCTGGCTGACCGCGCAGGGCCTGCGTTTTGCGCCGGGCGGCATCCGCCGCGGAGCAGCGGGCCACGACATCTGCTTCGTGCACCCGAAGGGCAATGATCAGTTTCCGCTCGGTGGCGAAGGCGTGCTGATCGAACTGGTGCAGGCGCCGCCCGAGGTCATTGCGGCGCACGCGCGCTGACGACGCTCGGCGCAAGGAGGAGTTTCCCTGTGGGACCACTGACGGGATTGCGGGTCATCGAGGTTGCCGGCATCGGGCCGGGGCCCTATTGCGGCATGATGCTGGCCGACATGGGCGCCGACGTGCTGACCATCGAGCGCAGCCCCGGTACCCATGTGGCCGCTGCGGATCCCCTGCAGCGCAGTCGCACGCGCCTCACGCTCGACCTCAAGAGCCCGGAGGGCATCGCAGCCCTGCTCGAGCTCGTCGAACGCGCCGACGTGCTGTTCGAAGGCTATCGCCCGGGCGTCGCCGAACGCCTCGGCTTCGGCCCCGACGCATGTCTCGCGCGCAATGCGCGGCTCGTCTATGGACGTGTCACCGGGTGGGGCCAGGACGGTCCGCTGGCGTCGGCTGCGGGGCACGACATCAACTACATCGCGCTGTCCGGGGCGCTGCACGCCATTGGGTCGCGCGGCAGCAAGCCGGTCGTGCCGCTCAATCTTGTCGGCGACTTCGGCGGCGGCGGCATGCTGCTCGCCTTCGGCATTGTCTGCGCGCTGCTCGAGGCACGGCGCTCGGGCAAGGGACAGGTCGTGGACGCGGCCATGGTCGATGGCGCGATATCGCTCATGGCGATGTTCATCGGTATGCAGCACCAGGGATTTCCGAGCGACGAGGTGGGTGGGCACTTCCTAGCCGGCGCGGCGCATTACTACGACACGTACGAGACGCGCGACGGCAAGTTCATTGCGATCGGCGCCCTCGAGCCGCAGTTCTATGCCACGCTCATCGAGAAGGCGGGCCTCGACGCCTCCGTGTTCGCGGACGCCGGCATGATGTCGCGCAAGGGACTCGATCCACAGGTGTGGAGAACCCTGAAGGGCAAACTGGCCGAGGTATTCCGCCAGCGCACGCGTGCGGAGTGGTGTGAAGCGCTCGAAGGCAGCGATGCCTGCTTTGCGCCGGTGCTCTCGCTGTCGGAAGCGCCGGCACACGCCCACAACCTCGCTCGCGGCGCCTTTGTCGAAGTCGGCGGCCGGATGCAGAACGCGCCGGCGCCACGCTTCAGTCGCACACAGCCCGCGTGCCCGCAACCGCCGGCACAGACTTGCCAGGACCTGAAGTCGGTGTTGTCGCGATGGAGTCGAGCCGATGCAGAGTCCGACGATGAATGAAGCAGCGACCCCGTGGCTGGCGCGCGCGATGCCGCGGGAACTCCACGACCGCCTGGCGCTGCCTGTGATAGGCGCGCCGATGTTCATAGCGAGCTACCCGGAACTCGTCCTCGCGCAGTGCCGTGCGGGCGTCGTCGGCTGCTTCCCTGCTCTCAACGCGCGCTCGCCCGAGGTGCTGGACGAATGGCTGACGCGCCTGACGCGCGAGCTCGCGCCGGGTACCAATCTGCAGGCTGCGCCGTTCGGCGTCAATCTGATCCTGCACAAGGGCAATCCGCGCCAGAGCGAAGATCTCGCGCTGGTCGTGCGGCACAAGGTGCCGCTGGTCGTCACCTCCGTCGGCGACCCGACGCCGGTCGTCGAGCACGTCCATGCCTATGGTGGCATCGTCTGGCACGACGTGCTCGGCATGAAGCATGCGCGCAAGGCCGCGGCCGCGGGTGTCGACGGCCTGATACTCGTGTGTGCGGGCGCGGGCGGGCATGGCGGCACGCTGTCGCCGTTCGCGTTCCTGCCTGAAGTGCGCAGCTTCTGGGACAGGACGATCGTGCTCGGCGGCGCGATTTCGTCGGGCCGCTCGATCCGCGCAGCGCAGGTGCTCGGCGCGGACCTGGTCTATATGGGTACCCGGTTCCTGGCGACCCGCGAAGCGCACGTCAGCGATGCGCACAAGCAAATGATCGTGGATTCGACGGCCGCCGAGATCGTCTATTCGCCGGCCTTCACCGGCATCTCCGCGAACTATCTCGCCCGGAGCCTGGTCGCCTGCGGGCTCGATCCGCAGAACATCGTCTGGCAGTCGGACGGCGAAGCGTTCGACCGGCATCCCGAGCACGATCGGCCGAAGGCGTGGAAGGACATCTGGTCAGCCGGCCAGGGCGTCGGCTCGATCGCCGACGTGCCGACGGTGGCGGAACTCGTGGCACGGCTGCGCCGCGAGTACCAGGAGGCCTGCGGGGATGACCGTCAGGACAACACGCCGCCGTCGACCTGCAGGATCACGCCGGAGCTGTAGCTCGACGCATCGCTCGCGAGGAACAGCGCGGTTCTCGCGACCTCTTCCGGAAAGCCGACACGCTTGAGCGGATTCACCTTCATCATGTCTGCAAGACGCTCCGGGTCGTTCAGCGTGTGATCGCCCATGGCGGTCTTGATCACGCCGCAGGAAATGGCATTGACGCGCACGCCCTTCGGGCCGAGCTCGCGCGCAAAGCAGCGCGTGACCATGTTCAGGCCGGCCTTGGACACGCAATAGGCACCGATCTCCGGTTGTGCCATCAGGGCCGACGTGGTGCTGATGTTGACGATCGAGCCGCCGCCGCGTGCGGCCATCTGCTTGCCGAGTGCGGCCGAGAGAAAAAACGGGCCCTTCAGGTTCACGTCCATGATCTTGTCCCACAACGCCTCGGTCGTATCGACGAGGGCATGGTCGTGCGGCGGGCTGATGCCGGCATTGTTGACGAGGATATCCACGTGCAGGGACCGGGCCGCCAGCTGCTGCAGCAGTGCGTGGATTTCCTGCTGTCTGCCCATGTGCGCGGCGATGGCGTGTGCCTTGCCGCCCCTCGCACGGATCTCCGTTGCCGCTTCGTCGAGCGACTCCTGCTTGCGCGAGCACAGGACGACTTCGGCGCCGTGCCCGGCGAAGAGGTCGGCGATGGCGCGGCCGATGCCGCGCGAGGCGCCGGTGATCAGGGCGGTCTTGCCGGCGAGCGAGAGGATGTCGGTGGTCATGAGTGCCTCGTGAATTCCGTCAGATCGTTGCCATGACGAGTTCCGCGACCGCATTCGGATCCGTGACAGGGCGCGGGTTCGTGCTGCCGTTGAGGTCACTCATGGTCCCGGCAATGATGTCGGGCAGACGCGCTTGCGCCTGCTCGCCCGTGAGGCCGAGGTCGCCGAGCCGCATGGGTGCGCCGATGCCCTTCATCAGTGCCGACACGGCATCCACCGCCGCGTCCGCCGCCTGCAGGTCGGTCAGCCCGCGCGTGTCCACTCCGAGGGCCTGCGCCACCCGCGCGAGCGGCGCGGTGGCGTGCGCGCGGTTGAAATTCATCGCCGGCAGCAACCCGATGCCGCAGCCGGTGCCATGGTGCACGCCGAACAGCGTGCCCACGGTATGCGCAAAGGCATGGGCGATCCCGAGGCCGGGACCGAGCGTGATGCCCGCGAGCAGCGACGCGACCAGCATGCCCTGGCGTGCCTCGAGGTCCCGGCCGTCGGCGAGGACACGCGGCAGATGCTGCGCGATCATGCGGACCGACTGCAATCCGGTGGCCGTCGTGATCGGGTTGGCGCCCGGCGTGGCGAGTCCCTCGATCGCATGCGTGAGCGCGTCGAGCCCGGTGCCGATCGAGATCGACCTCGGCAGCCCCGTGGTGAGCGTCGCATCGAGGATGGCGACCTTCGGGATCAGGTGGAAGTCCGCGACAAAGAACTTGCGGTGCAGTTCGGCATTGGTGATCACGGCGCCGAGGGTCACTTCGCTGCCCGTGCCGTGCGTCGTCGGGATGGCGACATGCGGCAGCAGCGGCCCCTCGAGCCGCATCAGGCCCATGTTCTCGATGGCCGAGCCGCCATTGCTCAGCGCCACGAGCGCGAGCTTCGCCGTGTCGATCGAACTGCCGCCCCCGAGGCTCACGATCGCATCGGCGCCGGCCGCCCTGCAGCAGGCGAGCGCGGCATCGACGCATTCATAGGTCGGGTCGGCGACGACCCCGTCGAATACGCCGACGATGCGGCTGCCACCGGCACGCCGCACTTCGTCGACGATGCCGGCGGCCTTGAGGCCAGGGTCCGTGACGATGACGGCGCGCCGCGCCCCGAGCAGCCTCAGCTCGTTCTCGAGTCCCGCGATCGACCCGGGGCCGCAGACCACCTTTGTCGGCTGGCAGAAGGCGAATGACGGATTCGGCGGATAGCTGAGCAGCGACTTGAACGTGGCACGGTTGGCAGTGGCCTCGTTCGAGGTATAGATGACTTTCGATTGCGTATACGACTTCAGGCCCTCGTCGCCGAATTCGCGGCCGATGCCGCTCGACTTGTAGCCGCCGAACGGCGCGAAGTCGGAGAGCACGGCGACGTCGTTGATCCACATCGTGCCGGTCTGTATGCGGTTGGCGATGTTCCGCGCGCGCAGCGGATCGCGCGACCACACGGCGCCCGCGAGGCCGTAGTCGCTGTCATTGGCGATGGCCACCGCCTCGTCGTCGGTATCGAAGGGCAGCACGACGAGCACGGGCCCGAGGATCTCCTCGCGCGCGATGCGCATGCCGTTGTCGACGTCCGCGAAGATCGTCGGCTCGAAATAGAAGCCGCCCTCGAACCCCGGCACCGTCAGGCGTTTGCCGCCGCACACGAGGCGCGCACCTTCCGCCTTGCCGATCCCGACGTAGTTCCTGACGGTCTCGAGCTGCCGCGCCGTCGCGAGCGGGCCGATCTTCGTGTCGGGCAGGAGCTGGTAGCCGACCTTGACGTCGCGGATGCGCCGCTCGAGGCGCTCGAGTACTTCCGCGTAGATGGGCCGTGCGACGAGCAGGCGCGAGGCCGAAATGCAGATCTGGCCGCAGTTGGCGAAATTGCCGGCGATCGCACCGTCGACCGCGATGTCGATGTCCGCGTCGTCGCAGACGATGCTGGCCGACTTGCCGCCGAGTTCCAGCGAGACACGCTTCAGCGATTGCGCCGCGAGCGCCATGATGCGCTTGCCGACCTCGCTGCTGCCGGTCAGCGAGATCTTGTCGACGAGCGGGTGTACGCACAGCGACTCACCCACGGCGCCGCCGGGTCCGGTGACGACATTGAGCACGCCGCGCGGAATGCCTGCCTGATTGGCGAGTTCCGCGACAATCAGCGCCGACAGCGGCGTGGAGGAGGCGGGCTTGAGCACGACCGTGTTGCCGGTGACGAGGGCGTGCACGATCTTCCAGAGCGCCATCATGTAGGGCACGTTCCATGGGGCGATCGCCGCCACCACGCCGATCGGCTCGCGGCGGATCACGTTCGCTCCGTACGCGTAGACGCTGCCCGACACCGGGATTTCCTCTTCCCAGGCGAACTTGTGGGCGGCATACCAGGCGAGATTGCGGATCGAGTTGGCGGCCACCCACAATCCGCCGCCCACCCAGGCCGGCGTGCCACCCATGCTGCGGCTGTCGGCCAGCGCGATCCGGCCGCTGTGGGCTTCGATGAGATCGGCCCAGCGGATCAGGATGCGCGCGCGCTCCGCCGGCGCGAGTGCGCTCCACGCGCCGCCGTCGAACGCCGCGCGTGCCGCGCGCACGGCGAGGTCGACGTCGCGTTCATCGCCGCTCGGTACCTGCGCGAAGGCAGCGCCCGTGCCGGGATCGACGAGCGTCTGGCTGTTGCCGCCGATGGCATCGACGTGCTCGCCATCGATGAACATCCGGTACGCATCCATGGGCCACGCTCCTTCGGTCACGGCTTCGGCGAAGGAGCGATGCTTCGTGCAACGGCGGAATGGAGCATCGTCCGTAAGGACTAGCGGGCGGCGTCGCGTCAGTGCTGCTTTTTCTGCTGTTGCCGGCTGAAGGCCTCTTCCAGCATCCGGATCAGGCGCGCGGTCTCCCGGAAGTCGTCCATGATCGCGCGCCCCGACGCACCCATCTGCTCGATGGCCTGTGGTGCAAGGGTCAGGCTGCGCGCGCCTTGCCCATGCGGGTGAGCGGGCGGGCGCGAAGAGTACCGGCCTCGCTTGCGCTGCCCGGCGGGACGATGTCGGCGAGCGTGCGCGAGTCGAAGGCCTCCAGGAAGCCCTGCAGGGCTTCCTGGACGATGCCGTTGAGCCTGCAGCTGCCGGTGAGCGAGCACTGGTTGCCGTTTCCGAAGCACTCGGTCAGC
>WBZY01001153.1_pt1 | contig 14581 bp, 16 predicted proteins | sample 5204191 | NCBI WGS metagenome assembly WBZY01 (sample SAMN12344363, study PRJNA552823) | activated sludge metagenome | biome: Activated sludge suspended growth; feature: Anammox Sidestream; material: Wastewater; isolation source: activated sludge from anammox sidestream of wastewater treatment...
GCAGGCGACCTTGACGAGCAGTGTCGCCTTGCGGGTTGACTGGCCGATGCGCCCCTTCGGGTCGGAGCCCGCAACATTGAAATAGCGCAGCGAAACGTAGCGCAGGGCGGAGGCCGCCGCGAGATCGCGCAGCATCCACTCGGACATCAGTTTCGAGGTGCCGTAGGGGTTGATTGGCGCGGTGGGCGAGGTCTCGTCGGCATAAGCCCCGTCGGGAATGCCGTAGACGGCGGCCGTCGAGGAGAACACGATCTGCCCGACGCCCGCGCGCGCGCAGGTTTCGAGCAGCGAGCGGGTCGCGCAGGTGTTGTTGCGGTAGTACTTGAGCGGATCGGCAACCGATTCGGGCACGATCGTGTGGGCCGCGAAATGCATCACGGTGTCCACGTCGTGCTCGGCAAGCACGCGCGCGACGAGGGCAGGATCGCCCACGTCGCCGACGACGAGCGGGGTGTCGAGCACGGCCTCGCGAAAGCCGGTCGAGAGGTTGTCGAGGACGACCACGCGTTCGCCGCGCTCGCGCAGCAGCAGCGCGGTATGACTGCCGATGTAACCGGCGCCGCCGGTGACTAGAATCCCTCGATGTCCCATGCTTCCTCGACTCCGTTTGCAGGCCTGACGCCCGATCTCGTGCTCGACGCAGTGAGCGCGCGCGGGATCGACGTCGACGGCCGGCTATTCGCCCTGAACAGTTACGAGAACCGTGTATACCGGGTGGGCACCTCGCAGGGGGTGCCGTTCGTCGCAAAATTCTACCGTGCGCGGCGCTGGACCGACGAGCAGATCCTGGAAGAACACGCTTTCGCCCGCGAGCTGGCCACGCGTGATCTGGCCGTGGCGGTGCCGCTCACTTTCGGCGGGGAAACCCTCCTCGCGCACGGCGAGTTCCGTTTCGCGCTCTTTCCATGGCTCGGCGGGCGTGGTGCCGAACTCGACACCGATGCGGATTTCGCGTTGCTCGGTCGCACGCTCGGCCGGCTGCACACAGTCGGTGCGGTACGCCGCTTCCGCTTCCGTCCTGCCCTCACGCCCGAGCGGCTCGGCCACGCGGCCCGCACGCGGGTGCTCGATAGCGACTTCCTGCCGGGCGAGCTCGAGGGGCGGTACGCGGAAGTGGCGGGCGATCTGATCGATGCGATCGAGCGCGAGTGGGACGCGGCGCAGGGCGTCGCGACCCTGCGCCTGCACGGCGATTGCCACCTCGGCAATCTGCTGTGGGGCGAGCACGGGCCCGTATTCGTCGACCTGGATGATTGCATGACGGGCCCTGCGGTCCAGGACCTGTGGATGCTGCTGCCCGGCGGCAGCGACGCGCGCCGCGCGTGGGAAGCGCTTGCGAGCGGCTATGGGGAATTTGCGGACTTCGATTATCGCGAACTGCGTCTCGTCGAACCGCTGCGGGCCCTGCGCATGATCCATTACACGGCCTGGCTCGCGCAGCGCTGGGACGACCCGGCCTTCCCGCGCGCCTTTCCGTGGTTCGGCGAGCGGCGGTATTGGGAGCGGCACATCCTCGATCTGCTCGAGCAGCGCGCGGCCATCGACGAGCCGCCGCTGCTGGCCGTGTGATCGCAGGCGAGCGTGTGATAACGTGCGCGCACGTCGCAGGGGGCGGGGTTCGGATGTCCTACAGAGGTTTTGCATGGCTGCTGGCAGTCGTCTGCCTCGGTGCCTGCGATCGCTCGCCCGAAGCGGTGCCGTCTGCCCCCGCATCCACCTCCGCCGCGCAAGCGCCGCGCAAGGCGCCGATGTCGCCCGACATGGTGTCCGCCGTTTCGGGCAGCAAGGGCAGCGTCGCGGTTGATCTGAAGTTTGCGCTCCTGTCGCGTCCCGAGCCGGGCCGGCCGCTCGATATCGACCTCGCTGTCATCCCCACCGACGCCGCCGCGACGATTCGCATCATTGTCCAGAACACTGATGGGATCACGATCACGGGCGGGCAGGAGGTGACGATACCGAAGGGTGCCGAACCCGGCGTGCCGTTCAATCATCGGGTAACCATCGTGCCGGCGCGCGACGGCGTCTTCTCCCTTTCCGCCGTTGCCCTCATCGATACCGACAGGTCTTCCGTGACCCGTACTTTTGCGATACCGGTCATTGTGGGCGAGGGCGTCACGCCGGGCGAACTCGCGCCGGACGCCACCGCGCCGAAGGCCGAATAGCCACCAGCGTCGGCGACGCCTCTGGCCCATTGCCCGCCGCCCATTGCGCGTAGCGCGCCGCGCATTAATGTGAAATCGCGAGGCAGTTCACGGGCCCGGTTTCGCCGCCTCCCTATGATTTTCATCATGGAAGGCAGCTGACATTATGTCAAACTCGGTCCCTGTGCGCCGAACACCGGAGCTGGATGCGACCACGACGGTCGTGCGTACGGGCTCCGTGCCGGGGCCCGCGGTGGATGCCTTCCTGCGCGACGTGCATCCGCAGCTTCGCCAGCAGGTGGAGCAATTGCGACGCGGCGCGGACCGGGAGATCGATCTGCGCGCGCTCCTCGCGGCGGTCAGCGACTACTACGAACAGGTGGACGAAGAGCGACGCGGCATCGTGCGCTCGATGCAGCTGATGTCGGATGAGGCGCGCTCGCTCACGCGCGAAATCACCGAGCAGTCGAGCGGGCACCTGCAGCTGATCCTCGACAACATCAAGGATGTCGTGATCACCGTCGACAGCGACGGGGCGATCGAGTCCTTCAACCCGACCGGCGAGCGCGTGTTCGGCTTTTCGCAGACCGAGGTGATCGGCCGGCGCATCGACCTGCTGCTGCCGGCGCTCGCCGAGCAGCATGCCGGCGTGGTTGCGGGACTGCGCCGGCTCGCCGCCAGCAGCGAGGATACGCACGTCGACCTCGCCGCCAGCGAATCGGCGGGGCGACACAAGGACGGCAGCACGATTCCGGTCGACATGGCCGTGAGCCGCGCACGCATCAACCGCCGCGAGCTGTTCGTCGTCTGTGTGCGCGATGCCACCGAGCGGCGCGAGTCCGAACGCGCGCTGCGCGAGAGCGAGGGGCGCTATCGCACGCTCGTCGACCATGCCCCCGAAGTCATCGTGGTCTTCGATGCCGACACGATGCGCTTCATCGACGTCAACCAGAATGCCGAGCGTTTCTTCAAGATGACGCGTGCGCAACTGCTCGAGGCCGGCCCCGAGCAGCTCTCTCCGCCGACGCAGGCCGATGGCCTGCCCTCCGCGGGGCCCGCGCGTGGCAATGTCGACCGTGCGCTCGAGGGCAAGCCGCAGATCTTCGAGTGGATTCATCGCGATGCCCTCGGCAACGACATCCCCTGCGAAGTGCGCCTCGTGCGCCTGCCCGACTCGCAGCGGCCCATCATCCGCGGCAGCATCACCGACATCACCGAGCGCAAGCGCGCCGAGCGGATTTCGGCGGGCGAGCGCGCGGTACTCGAGCGCATTGCCGCGAGCGCACCGGTGGCCGCTGCCCTCGAATCGATCGTGGACATGGTCGAGTCGGTCTGCCTGAACCAACTGTGTTCCGTGAGCGTGCTCGCGCCAGACGGCCGCACATTCGAGTATCTGATCGCGCCGCAATTGCCCGAGAAATTGCGTGTGGTGCTCGATGGGTCGGTGATCGACATCCGCAATGGTTCCTGTGCGGCAGCCGTGTATCTCGGGCGGCAGGTGCTGGTGGCGGATCTCGCCAGCGACCCCTTCTGGCAGTCGCGCCGCGAGGCCGCGCTCGAAGCCGGCATCCGCGCAACGGCATCGACGCCGATCAAGGCCGGTTCCGGCAAAGTGCTGGGCGCGCTCGGCATCTATCGGCGGGAGGCCGGGCTGCCCGCCCGCAATGAACTGCAGCTGCTCGAGGATGCGGCCCAGCTTGCCGGCATCGCCATCGAGCGTCGCGCGGCGGATGCCGCACTGCGCTCGAGCGAAGCGAAATTCCGCCAGCTCTTCGAGAACGCCATGGAAGGCGTTTATCAGAGCACGCGCGACGGGCGCCTGCTGTCGGTGAATCCGGCCTTCGTACGGATGCTCGGCTATGCGTCGGCCGAGGAACTCTACGCGCTGCCGAGCGCGTCGATGTGCTACTGGTTTCCCGCCGATCGTGCCGATTTCGTGCGCCGACTCGACAGCGAGGGCAAGATCCGCAATGCGGAGTTCCGTCTGCGCCGGCGCGATGGCCAGCAGATCGTGGTGCTCGAGAGCTCGCACGCGATGCGCGACGACGCGGGCCGCATCATCGGCTATGAGGGCACGCTCGCCGACATCACCGAGCGCAAGCAGGCCGAGCAGGCGATCTTCGCCGAGAAGGAGCGCGCGCAGGTCACGTTGCAGTCGATCGGCGACGCCGTGATCTCGACCGATGCGGCCGGCAACATCGATTACCTGAATCCGGTCGCGGGCGTGCTCACCGGCTGGTCGGTCGATGAGGCCCGCGGGCGCCCCATCGGCGACGTGCTCAGCATCGTCCACGAGACGACGCGCGCGCCGTTCGAGAATCCGCTGCTGGTCGCGCTGCGCACCGGCGAGCAGGTGGGCCCGGGCGAACAGAGCGTGCTCACGAGCCGCAACGGTCAGACGCTCGCGATCCAGGACTCGGCCTCACCGATCCGCGACCGCGTCGGCAAGATCATCGGTGCCGTGATCGTCTTCCACGACGTCACGAAGGAGCGCCGGCTGAAGCGCGCGCTCGCCTACCAGGCGAGCCACGACGCGCTCACGGGTCTCATCAACCGCCGCGAATTCGACAACCGGCTGCACGAGGCCGTGCAGTGCGCCCGCCGCGACGGCGCGCGCTATGCGCTGCTCTATGTCGATCTCGACCAGTTCAAGCTCGTCAACGACACTTGCGGGCACCCGGCCGGCGACCGCCTGATCCGCGACATCACCGGTCTCCTGCAGACGCGCGTACGTGCTTCGGACACCATCGCGCGCCTGGGTGGTGACGAGTTCGGCGTGCTGCTCGAGAACTGCACGCTCGAACAGGCCAGCCTGATCGCGGAGAATGTGCGCCAGGCCGTGCGTGACTACCGTTTCGTGTGGGGCTCGGCGAGCCTGTCCGTCGGCGCGAGCATCGGAGTGGTCGAGATCGGTGCAGAGACGGAAAGTGCGGCGAGCGTGCTCTCCGCGGCCGATATCGCCTGCTATTCCGCGAAGGACCACGGGCGCAACCGTATCCATCTCTACGACGGCGGTGGCACGGCGACGCGCCATCGTGAGATGCACTGGGTGGCGCAGGTGACGCGCGCGGTCGACGAAGGCCGGCTCGAGTTGTGCTTCCAGACGATCCGCGCAATCGGCGCGCCGCGCGTCTCACAACCGTTCTCGGAGCTCACCGTGCGGCTGCGCGACGATACCGGTGCGATCGTGCCACCGAACGAGTTCATCCCCGCTGCTGAGCGCTACAACGTGATGAGCATGATCGACCGCTGGGTCGTGCAGCGCACGATTGAACTCCTGCGGGAGCATCGCCGCGCCACGCCGCTTTTTGCAGTCAACCTGTCGGGTACGTCGCTCAATGACCAGGGTTTCCTCGAGTTCGTGCTCGGCCGCATCGACACCGACGAAATCGCACGCGGCCTGTGCTTCGAGATCACCGAGACTGCAGCCGTGGCGAACTTGCAGAACGCAACTTATTTCATGCAGGAACTGCGCGCGCGCGGCTGCCGCTTCTCGCTCGACGACTTCGGCAGCGGCCTCTCGTCGTTCCGGTATCTCAAGACACTGCCGGTCGATTTCCTGAAGATCGACGGCGAGTTCATCGCCAACGTGGCGAAGGATGCGGTCGACCGGAGCATGGTGGAGGCAATCAGCCAGGTCGGTCGCACGCTCGGCATCGCGACAGTCGCCGAGCGAGTCGAAACCGCTGCGGTGCTCGCCGAGCTCGAGAAGATCGGCATCGATTTTGCGCAGGGCTTCTATCTCTCCAAGCCGCTGCCGATTGCGGGGCTTGGCGCCGCGCTCGCCGCGCCCTCGCAATAGCGCATCCCGTTTGAGTTCATCGTCTGAGTAGCATATGCTTAAGCATATGCCCCGGGGTATTTTCCAATGACGACAGAACGATATGTGCGCTTGTTTCGCAATGGCCGAAATCAGGCGGTGCGTATACCGCGTGAATTCGAGCTGCCGGGTGAAGAGGCCATCCTGCGCAAGGAAGGCGCCCGGCTGGTACTCGAACCCGCACCTCCAAGTTCGCTGTTGAAGCGGCTCGCGACACTCGAACCGCTCGAGGAGGAGTGGCCGGAGTTCACAGACGTGCCGGCTGGCGACGTCGAACTGTGAGGTACCTTCTCGATACCAACATCGTTTCCGATCTCGTGCGACATCCCCAAGGCATTGTTGCGCGCAAAATTGCACGCGTGGGGGAGCAGCATATTTGCACGAGTATTATCGTCGCAGCCGAACTGCGCTTTGGAGCCATCAGAAAGGCATCCGCTGCGTTGACGGCGCAACTCGCGGCGATACTCGAGGTGCTCGACATCGTACCACTCGAGCCCCCGGTTGATGATTTCTACGGGCGCGTGCGCACGGCGCTCGAACGTTCTGGGACGCCGATTGGCGGCAATGACCTGTTCATCGCCGCGCACGCGTTGACTCTGGAATGTACGCTCGTGACCGACAACACTTCCGAATTCTCCCGGGTACCAGGCCTTCATTGCGAGAACTGGCTGAGGGGTTGAAACGGTCCCTGCTATCTTCTGCGCGACCACGCGCGCGGCAGGTGCCAGTCGAAGCGGATTGCGAGCATGCGCAGCACGAAGCAGAGGACCGCGCCGGCGAGTGCGCTCACGCTCGACGACCATTGCAGCGCGTCACCGGCGACCACGACTCCGGCGCCTGCCAGCGCTGCGACCGCGTAGAGATCGGAGCGCAGCACCGCTGGCACTTCCGCGAGCAGGATGTCGCGCAGCATGCCGCCGCCGATTCCGGTCAGCATGCCAAGCAGCGCCGCCATCAGCGGATGCAGGCCGAAGTCGAGTGACTTTTCAGCGCCTGCGACTGCAAAGAGCGCAAGGCCCGCCGCGTCGAACATGCGCACCGGCGTGCGCAACCGCTCGATCGTGGGATACCAGAGGAAAGTGATGACGCCTGCGAGCATCGCCGCAGCGAAGTAGCGCCAGTCCGCGAGCGCGGCGGGGGGCACGGCGCCGATCAGCAGATCGCGCGCGATACCGCCAGCGCTGGCGGTCACGAGCGACAGCACGAGCACGCCGAAGATGTCGAGCCGGCGCCGCACGCCGGCGGTCGCTCCGGCGAGCGCGAACACGAAGGTGCCGACGAGATCGAGGATGAGGAGGGTGGTCACGTCTCGTCGCGCCCGGCGTCCTCGGCTCGTTTTTCCCGTCGCACGGTCAGCACGACACTCAGCATCGCGGCACCCACGAGCGCGATCATCGCGGCCATGATCACGACGAGCCCGCCCGCGAGGCGCCAGCCTTCGTGGAGCCCGAAGGCGAGCCCGATGGGTGTCGTGACGAGCAGCAGGGGTTTGGCGATGCGCATGGCCGTGGTCCCGAGGGGAGAGGTTGGCATGATATAGAATCATTCGATGACCGAGTTCGTGTTCCCGGCCGCGCCGCGCGCCACGGTGGCCGTTGCACGGCGTGATGCCGTGTATCCGGTGCGCCGCATCTACTGCGTCGGGCGCAACTATCTTGCGCACGCGCGCGAGATGGGTGCGGACACGCGCGAGCCGCCGTTCTTTTTCCAGAAGCCGGCCGACGCGATCGTCGCGAGCGGCAGTACGATCGCCTGGCCCGCTGCGACGGACAATCTGCACCACGAGGTCGAACTGGTGCTCGCGATCGGGCGGCCGGGATTCGCAATTGCTGCGTCTGATGCGCGCCAGCACGTCTTTGGCGTGGCGGTCGGCATCGATCTCACCCGACGCGACTTGCAGGAAGCGGCGAAGAAGTCCCGTCAGCCGTGGGAGTCGGGCAAATCATTCGACGCCTCGGCACCGGTCGGCGCAATCCACCCGCTCGAGGACGCGGAGCCGCTGCCCGGGAAAGGGCGCATCAGCCTCAGCGTGAACGACGTGGTCCGCCAGGACGGTGATCTCGCGGAGATGATCTGGGACTGCGCCGAGATCATTGCCCAGCTTTCGCGCCAGTTCAGGCTCGAGGCAGGGGACCTGATCTTCACCGGAACTCCTGCCGGGGTGGGTGCCCTGCAACCCGGCGATCGCCTCGTCGGCCGCATCGAAGGGCTGGAGCCGGTTGTCCTCTCGATTTCTGCCACCCGGTAGTTATTGACAATCATTCTCATTCGCATCAGGATGGCTTCCCAGAGGGCCATCGATCATGTTCGTCTGTGTCTGCAACGCCGTTTCCGATCGCCAGATCCGCGCCGCCGTGGATCTCGGGGCCGGGTCGCTCGCCGAAGTGCAATGTCGTCTGCCAGTGGCAAACTGCTGCGGGCATTGCGAAGACACCGCCCGCCAGGTCGTCGACGAGCACCTCGGTCATCGCGCGCAGCGCCCGTCCGCCTGATCAGCCTGCGGGTTTGCGCTCAGCCGTTCGTGCGCCCATCATGCCGGGCTCCGATGCGTAAAGCGGAGGCACCGCCATGAAGGGCGATCCAGCGATCATCCGGCATCTCAATGTCGCGCTGAAGAACGAGCTGACCTCGATCAACCAGTATTTCCTGCATGCCCGCATGTTCGGGAACTGGGGCCTGAAACGCCTCGAGGAACACGAGCGGGAAGAGTCCATCGACGAGATGAAGCATGCGGATCAACTGGTGAAGCGCATCCTGTTCCTCGAGGGGCTGCCGAACCTGCAGGATCTGGGCAAACTGCTGATCGGCGAAGACGTCAAGGAGTGTCTCGAGTGCGATCTCAAGCTCGAGATCGCCGCGCGCGCCGATTTCAAGGCCGCGATCGCGGACTGCGAGAAGGCGGCCGATTACGTCTCGCGCGAAATCTTCGAGCGCATCCTCGAGTCGGAGGAAGAGCACATCGACTTTCTCGAGACGCAGCTCGATCTCATCCATCGCATCGGCATCGAGAACTACTGCCAGTCGCAGATGGGCGAGGGCGGCGGGGCTTCCTAAAGCAGCAGGGTCATGTCTTCGGGCCAGACCGGTCGGGAAGGCCAGCGTGGGCACAGTTCCTCGATGACGCACATCAGGTCGTCGAGGATTTCATAAGGGTCATGTCCGCTGGTACCGGTGGGCGGATTGTCCGCATTTGACAGCGCGGATTGCCTGAAGGCACCGGTCAGTACCTCATTCGAATTCATTCAACAGTTCCTCGAGTGTCGCTTCACGACCGAACAGGCAGAAATACTCCCTGACCTCGTTCAGGTCGAGTTTGTCCCGGTTCGCGCGCAGCAGCGCCCGAATGTCCTCCATGTCCTGTGTCCGCCTTGGGTCGTTGACGAACCCTTGCAGTTTGAATCCGATCAGGCCCTCGGGGCTCACGACCCGCAGAGCACCAAAGCTCGTCTGAAGCGTCGGCGCCCCGTCAAGCAGTCGACGGGCGGCAGGGTGGCTCGCGTAGAGCAGGTCGATTCGTTCGTCGTGGCGCAAGTAGGTGGCAGCATCCTTGCTCCGGTGCGCACACCTGTACCCGAGCGAGAGCAGGGCATCGTTCACGGCGTCTGATGCATGCGAGTCGGTCAGCAGATCGATGTCCCGCGTCGCGCGGATGACCTTGTGGGAGGCGAGCGCGAGACCGCCGATCAGCGCGTACCGGGCGTCGATACGATCGAGCGCCGCGAGTACTTCGGCGATCTGCTTGCCGAGTCTGGACATGCGGGCATTGCGCCATGTGTCCCCTTCGAGCGTCAAGCAAGTCGTGCTCACTACCCCTGCGCAAGCGCGCCTATGGCGTAGGCGACGCCGAAGCCGAGTGTCGTGAAAACTCCCGCGGTGCGGCCATCCATCGCAAACGCTTCGGGCATCATCGAGTCCGCAATCATCGTGAGGAGCGCACCTGCCGCGAACGCCTGTACGCCCGCGACCAGTTCATCTGGTGCGGTCCTCAGCAGCGCGAAACCCGCGAGCGAAGCAAGGCCGGCCACGACCGCAACCGCAAGCCACATGCCGAAAAGGCGTCCCGCGCGCCAGCCGGAAGCACGCAAGCCTGTCGTTGCGGTAATCGCCTCGGGCAGGTTTGACAGGAACACGGCGGCGACCATCGCCGCGCTCACCCCGCCACCCGAAACGAGGCCGAGACCGATGACCAATGATTCGGGCACACCGTCGAGTACGGTGCCGAGAAGGATCGCAGTTCCGCTCGAAGTCCCGCCCTGGGGCTGAACACTGCCACGCTTCTTTCCTCCTGCGCGATCTATAAGGGTATCGCCCCAGTAGAAAGTGAAGGCGCCGAGGAACATGCCGATGGCAATGACCCAGTCACCGTCGGTCGTGGCGACTGCTTTCTCGACCAGTTCGAACGACACCGCGCTCACGAGTACCCCGGCACCGAAGGCCATGATCGCCCCGAGCGTGCGCCGCCCGATGGGGAGCGCCCAAGCAATCCACGCGCCGAGGAGCAGTGCGCAGCCGCTGAAAAACCCCCATCCAAAGGCGCTGTACATCAGCGGCAGTATGCGGCAGCGGCGCGATGGCGTGCATCGGTTATGCTGGCGCACCCATCGTTGCCGGAGAATACCGATGCGCGTCCGGATGCAAGCTTTGGCTCTGGCTGCCCTGGCTGCTGCGGCATCGACCGCCCTGCCCGCGCAGACGACCCCCTATCAGGTCCAGGCGCGGGAAGTGTATGCGCGGATCATCGGTTTCCGTACGGCCGCGGCAGAGCATCAGACCGCCGCGATGGCGGGCTGGCTCAGCGATGTCCTGAAGGCTGGCGGGGTGCCGCCCGAAGATATCGCTACGCTGCAGGCGGGGGGTGCGACCGCGATGATCGTGCGGATTCCGGGCAGTACGCCCGCGCGACCGATCCTCTTTTCGGCGCACATGGATGTGGTCGATGCGCGGCCGGCCGACTGGCAACGTGACCCGTTCACGCTGATCGAGGAGGGCGGCTATTTCTTCGGGCGCGGCACCACGGACAACAAGGCGGGCGTGACGGCGCTCGTCTCGACGGTCCTGCGCTTCAAGGCGGAGCAGTTGCGCCCCGCTCGCGGGCTCGTGTTCGCCTTCGTCGGCGACGAAGAAACCGGCATGCAGACGACCGCCGCCATCGCGGCGCACCCGTGGGTCCGCGATGCCGAGTTCGCGATCAACACGGATGCGGGTGGCGGCGTGCTCGACGATGCCACGGGCAAGCCGCTCATCTACCTCGTGCAGGGCGCGGAGAAAACCTTCGCCACATTCGACCTGACGGTCACGAATCCCGGTGGCCACAGTTCCCGCCCTCGTACGGACAACGCGATCTACCAGCTCGCGCGTGCGCTCGACCGGATCGCTGCGTACCGTTTTCCGGTCATGTCGAACGAGCTGACGCGCGCGTATCTCGGTGCGATGGGGCGGGCGCAGCCGGGTCCGCTCGGTGAGGTGCTGCGGCGGTTTGCTGCCGATCCCGCCGATGCCGCGGCGGCCGATGCGCTGGCGACGTCGCCCGAGTTTGTCGGCACGACGCGCACCACCTGCGTCGCGACGATGCTGGAGGCGGGGCACGCCGAGAACGCACTGCCACAGAAGGCGACGGCCGCGATCAACTGTCGCATCTTTCCGGGCGTCGCGGTCGATTCAGTGCGCGAGGATCTTGTCCGCGTGATCGACGATCCCGGGGTCCACGTCGCCGTGCGCAACTCGCCCCAGGCGAGCCCGGTGTCCGAGATGCGCCCCGATGTCATGGCCGCGATCACGCGGGCCGTGCACGCCGATCACCCTGGTGTTGCCGTCGTTCCGTATCTCGAGTCGGGTGGCACCGACGGCAAGGTCTACCGCCGGGCGGGCATTCCCACGTTCGCGACGTCGGGCCTGTTTTCCAAACCGTCCGAAATGTTTGCGCACGGCCTCAATGAACGACTGCCAGTCACCTCGTTCTATCAGGGGCTCGATCACGTCTACCGGCTCGCGGTGGATCTCGGAGGCGCTGGTCGGCGCCGCTAGAAACTCACCATGAAAGCAATGCGCAGACGATCGATCCAGTCACTGCTGAGTGCAGGCGCCACGTCATAGGGCTGGTAGTGGTACCAGTACGCGCTCAACATCGTCTTCGGAAACGGCACATAGTCCAGTGTGAGCGCGTGGAGCCGGTAGTTGGTGCCGAGTGCAATGTTGTCGTGCGAGAAAGCAGCCAGCACCGCATCCGTTTCGGCGACCGAGTAGCCATAGGTCACTCGCCAGTCACGCACCTTGCTGGCGCGCCCGATTATGAAGTCTGCGCCATAGCCGGTATCCGCATCAGTCGCTGCGTCGAAATTGTGAACGTAGTCGCCGACCACTCGTAGCGGCCAGCGATCGCCGGCGCCGTTCCAGGTGGCTCCCACGATCGCGTCGCCCAGCTTGAAGCCGGATACGTAGCTACCGTCAGGATTGCGGGGATTTGAGCGGAGGTCGCCGTTGTCTCCGCCGGCGGTGCTGCCCAGTGTGTAGTCGTAATAGGCGGCTGAGGCGTCGAGCTTCCAGTGCCCCAGGGTGGGCGTGTCGTAGCCGAGCTGAAAGCCGAGCATCGTGCTGTCGGATGCCGTGCTCTCATCCACAATGAAGAACAGGCCACTTGCGCGGAAGGCCGAGCCGTTGGCATTCGCATGCCGGTACACCGCGCTCAGGCCTTGCGGATTGACGTCGCCATCCCAGACAAGGTCGGTGCGCGTGAACGGCTGCGGTATCTTGCCGCCGTAGACTTTCAGCTCGCCGAGGTTGAGCTGCACATACGCCTGGTCGAGGCTCACTTGCAGATCGTCGTCGAAGTTCGAAAGCTGCACGTCGGTGCTGTTGGGGTCATCCGCATCGCCGGTGACCAGCCGCGCTCCGATGGTCACGAGATCGTTCGCGGCAAAGGTGGCCCCGAGGCGGCCCCGCACCTGCCCGCTGATCCGGTCACGCGCGCTGTCCGCATAGTCGCCTTGCGTGCGCACGCGCAAGTCACCGGATATGGCAAGGCGAGGTTTGGCGGCAGCCTCGGCGACGGTTGCCACGGGCGCGGGCAGGGCCGATGAACCCGACTGGCCCGCAGGCGGAGCAGCCAGATGAAGGCCGGCCTCGAGCGTCCGAAGCTTCTTCTCGACCTGCTGCTGCAACTCCGTGATGCGCTGCTGCTCGGCGCGAAGGGCATGGATCTCGGCAATCATCGCAGCCGGATCGGCAGATGCTTCGGCTGCTGCAGCGGCCGAGGCTCCTGCGCATGAGAGCAGCGCCGCGACCAGCCCTGCCAGTTGCCGGCCGGAACGATTCCCCGGTGTCCGTCGATTCGAATGCAACATCGCGATCTCCCCGTCAGCACGGCGTTCATGACTTGTGGCCCGATCGTATGCACCTGAACCTGACATCCCGCTGACACTGTCAGGCTGTCGGATGTGCCGCGGTGCCTTCACCCTGTCGATCCTGATATAAGCGTACGGACGCGAGCATCTGTGGGTCGGAGGCATGGCCGGTGCGCATCCTGGTGGTGGAGGACGAAGCTGACCTGGGTGACGCAGTGCTCCGGCATCTGCGCCGGCAGGGATACGCGGTGGATTGGCAGCGCGATGGCCAGTCTGCCCAGGAGGTGCTGGCCTACCAGACCTACGATCTCGTTGTCCTCGACATTGGCCTCCCGCGGCGGGATGGATTCTCCATCCTGCGCTGGTTGCGCGAGCGGGGAAACCGGACACCCGTGCTCGTGCTGACCGCGCGCGCAAAAATCGAGGATCGGGTGAGCGCACTGGACGTCGGGGCCGACGATTACCTGCCGAAGCCGTTCGATCTTCGCGAGTTCGATGCCCGGTGCCGCGCGCTGTTGCGCCGGACGCAAGGCGTCGCTTCCGGCGTCACGACAGTCGGGGACCTGGTCTTCGATCGTGGTGCCAGGTCCGCAAGGCTCGGCGGGAAGGCGTTGCATCTGCCAAAGCGCGAGTACCGGCTGCTGGAAATCCTGATTGGCAATGTCGGTGCCGTGGTCGGTAAGGGCGAGATTGCCTCGCAGCTCTTTGACTTCGACGACGAGGCGGGAGATAACGCGATCGAGTTGTACATCGGCCGGTTGCGCCGCAAGCTCGGTTCGGCGCTGATCATTCGAACCGTGCGTGGCGTGGGGTATATCGCGGAGAAGCCGGACCCGGGCAGTGATTCCTAAGACGCTGTCATTGCGCACACGCCTCGCCGGCATGCTGGGCCTGCTGTTTCTGGCCGGCACCATCACCTTGCTGTTTGCGGCCCGGGCCTATGGGCGCCTCGCTGCCGACAAGTCCTTTGACCAGCTGTTGGCGGGTTCTGCGCTGTCGATCGCCGAGACGCTCTCGATCGACCGCGGCGCGCTGCAGGTGGATCTGCCGTACGCGTCGCTCGACATGCTTTCGGCCGCGCCGGACGACCGCGTGTTCTATCGGGTGATCGGGCCCGATTCGAGGACCGTCACAGGATATGACGATCTGCCCGTCTGGCAGCCACCCTCCCGTCGCGAGCAGCTGGCGGCACCGGACAGTGCCCGGTTTTTCGATGCGAGCTACCGCGGTGAGCTGGTGCGGTTTGCGGTGCTGGGGCGGCATCGGCGGACGGCATTTGC
>WBZY01001180.1_pt1 | contig 14580 bp, 8 predicted proteins | sample 5204191 | NCBI WGS metagenome assembly WBZY01 (sample SAMN12344363, study PRJNA552823) | activated sludge metagenome | biome: Activated sludge suspended growth; feature: Anammox Sidestream; material: Wastewater; isolation source: activated sludge from anammox sidestream of wastewater treatment...
CGATGGCTGGGGCCTGGTGCGCGCATCCAACACCACGCCGGTGCTGGTGCTGCGTTTCGATGCCGACAACGCCGCGGCGCTCGAGCGCATCCAGTCCGTGTTCCGCCAGCAGATCGTCTCGGTCGATGCCTCGCTCAAGCTGCCGTTCTGAGCGCTCCACCCGTATCGCGGGCGCGTGGCCCGGTTCGGGGTGCGCCGCTCACGCCCGCGCTGGTTCGTGCATCATGGCTTGCGCCCGCAGGCCGCGCGCGATGCGCACCGTCCTGGCTGTGGCCGCGCGCCCGGATCAGTGCGCGGCGGGCGCGGCCGCCGCGGCGCGTTGCGCCTTGACCTCGCGGTAGTGGGCGATTTCGGCCTGGAAGCCGGTGACCGTGCTGTCGCGCTCGCGTTCGCGGCGGCGGATCGCCTGCTGCTGCTGCTCGACTTCACCGCGCAGGGTCGCCAGTTGCTGCGCACGTGGCGCGGGCAGCGCCTTGCCCGTGCGCTCGAGTTCGGCGGCATGGTCGAGCATCTGCGCGAGCGTCTGCTCCTGCGCGCGCAGGCTCATCTTGGCGGTCTTGATTTCCTGGTCGATCGCGTCGAGCCGCTCCTGCTGGGCACGCTTGAGGTCGGCTTCCTCGGGATAGCTCGACAGCATGCGGTCGTCGTCACGCGCCTGTTGCTCGGCTGCGATGCGCTCGGCCTTGGCCTTGGCCGCGGCGGCCTTGGCCGCAGCCAGTTCCTCGGCGGTCTTGGCGCGCTCGACGCGCTTGATGACCACGCCCTGGCCGTTGACGACCTCGTATCCGAACCTGGCGGCTTCGGGCGGCAACGAGTCGCTGTAATGCAGCGCACCCTCGGCGTCGCGCCACTTGTACCTGGTGGCGCCGGCGGCAAGCGCGAAGGTCGCGGTCAACGCCAGCGCGATGGCGACGATGGGGCGTGCATGCATGGCGGGATTCCTCCTGCGCCGAGTATAGGCCAGCCTCGCGGCGGACGATGTGCGGCGATGGTCAAATCCCGTAACGGTCGCGGTAGGCCTCGAGTGCCGGGCGATGCCGGGCCAGTTCTGGGCGGTCGGCGGTCCAGGCGAGCAGATCGCGCAGGCGGGCGATCGCCACCACCGGGATGCCGTGCTCGCGGGTCAGTTCCTGGCTGGCCGACAGCTCGCCCTGGCCGCGTTCCTCGCGGTCGAGCGCGAGCAGCACGCCGGCGGGCTCGGCCCCGGCCGCGCGGATCAGCGCGATCGACTGGCGGATCGCGGTACCCGCGGTGATCACGTCATCGACGACGAGCACACGGCCGCGCAGCGGCGCCCCGACCAGCACGCCGCCCTCGCCGTGGTCCTTGGCTTCCTTGCGGTCGTAGGCGAACGGCAGGTCGCGGCCGTGCTGCTGCGCGAGTGCGGTGGCGGTCACGGCGGCGAGCACGATGCCTTTGTAGGCCGGCCCGAACAGCATGTCGAAGGCAAGTCCCGAGCGCACCGCGGCATCGGCATAGGCGGCGCCGAGCGTGGCCAGCGCGGCGCCCGAGTCGAACAGTCCGGCGTTGAAGAAGTACGGGCTTACACGGCCCGACTTGAGCGTGAACTGCCCGAAGCGCAGCACGTTGCGGGCCACGGCAAGTTCAAGGAAGGCGCGTTGACTGGGCGGCATGGCGTGGGGCCGGCGCGGGCGGGGGCGCAAAGGTCGCATGGCCGACCCGCCGCGTGCAACGCGCGGCGCCAGTGCGCATCGGTTAGGCTTGGCGCGCGGCGCGATCGTGCCGCGCTCCCGCCGCCGTGACCACACATCCCGCGCATGCGCATCATCTCGTTCAACGCCAATGGCATCCGCTCGGCCGCGGGCAAGGGGTTTTTCGACTGGCTGCGTGGGCAACGCGCCGACGTGGTGTGCGTGCAGGAGACCAAGGCGCAGCGGCAGCAGCTGGCCGATGCCTGTTTCCACCCGGCCGACCACCATTGCTTCTATCGCGATGCGACCACGCGCAAGGGCTACTCGGGCGTGGCGATCTATTCGCGGCGCGAGCCCGACGAGGTGCGCACGCAGCTGGGATGGGCGCCCTTCGACGACGAGGGACGCTACCTCGAAGCCCGCTACGGCAACCTCAGCGTGGTGTCGTTGTACCTGCCGTCGGGTAGCTCGGGCGAACCGCGCCAGGCGTTCAAGTTCGAGGTGATGGCGTGGCTGCGGCCGATCCTCGCGGGTTGGCTGGGTTCCGGGCGCGACTACGTGCTGTGCGGCGACTGGAACATCGTGCGCAGCCGGCGCGACATCCGCAACTGGAGTTCCAACCAGAAGAACTCGGGTTGCCTGCCCGACGAGCGGGCCTGGCTCAACGGCCTGATCGGCGCCGACGGTGGCGGTGAAGGCATGGCGCCGGGTGTGCCGGGCTGGGTCGACACCTACCGCAGCCTGCATCCGTCGGGCGAGGACTACACTTGGTGGAGCAATCGCGGCGCCGCGCGCGCCAACGACGTCGGCTGGCGCATCGACTATCAGCTGGCGACGCCATCGCTGCGCCCGCGCGCATGCGCGATCGCGGCACAGCCGCGCTTCTCCGACCACGCGCCATACCGGGTCGACTATGACCACGCCATGGGTGCGGCGTGAGCGTGGCGCGCGCGGGCAAGCCATCACTGTGGCAGGCCTTCACGCAACCGGCGGCGTGGACGATGTTCCTGTTCGGCTTCTCCTCGGGCCTGCCGTTCCTGCTCGTGGCCGGCACCTTGTCGTACTGGCTCAAGCAGCATGGCGTGGTGCTCAAGGAAATCACGGTGATCGCGAGCGCGGGCATGTTGTACGCGTTCAAGTTCGTGTGGGCGCCGCTGCTCGACCACTGGCGCTTGCCAGGGCTGGCGCGTCTGGGCCGCCGCCGCGGCTGGCTGCTGGCGGCGCAGTGTGGAGTGGTCGCCGGGCTCGTGGCGATGGCGTGGTGCACGCCCACGCAGTTGCCGGCATTCATCGCGGCGACGGTGTGGGTGGCGTTCTTCGGCGCGACTCAGGACATCGCGGTGGACGCCTACCGCATCGAGATCGCGCCACCGGACCAGCAGGGGGCGCTGGTGGCGACCTACTCGCTGGGTTATCGCATCGCGCTCATGGTGGCCGGCGCGTTCGCGCTGATCCTGGCCGACCACGTGGCCTGGTCGCAGGTGTACCTGCTGCTGGCCGCGACCATGCTGGTCCCGATCTTCGCCACGCTGTTCGCGCTGGAACCGGCCGCTCCGGCGCAGCCGGCGCTGCGCTGGCGTGTGGCGATGCGCCATGCGCTGCTCGACCCGTTCGCCGACTTCTTCCGGCGCTACGGCCTGCAGCTGGCACTGCTGACGCTGGCGTTCCTGTTGCTGTTCAAGATTCCCGAGCAGGCCACCATCGGCGGCATCATGGGCCCGTTCTACCGCGACATGGGCTTTTCACAGACCCAGATCGGTGCCATCACCAAGATCTACGGCATCTGGATCGGCATCGCCGGCGCGTTCCTCGGTGGCGCCATGGTGGTGCGCTGGGGGCCGTGGAAGCCGCTGTGCGCGATGATCCTGCTGTGTGGCAGCTGCAACCTCTTGTACCTGCTGCTGATCGCGTGGCCGGGCAACCTGTGGGTGCTCACCGCGGTGATCTCGGCCGAGAACCTCACGCTGGGCATGCTCGGACCGCCCACCGTGGCGTTCCTGTCGGCGTTGGTCAATCGCGACCACACCGCGACCCAGTACGCGCTGCTGAGCTCACTGGTGAACCTGCCCGGCAAGGTGCTGGGAATCTTCGCGGGCGGAATCGCGACGGCGGTCGGCTACGGCGCCTACTTCGTGATCACGGTATGCGCGCTGGTACCCGCGACCGTGCTGCTGGTGTGGCTGTGGCCGCGTTATCGCGACATCGGCAAGGAAGGCGCGGCGTAGACCGCGCCGAGCAGGCGCGGACCACGGGCACCGGTCACGCTGGGCAGGTTGCCGGGCTCGCCACACAGGCGCGCGCGCGCCAGCCAGGCGAACCCCACCGCCTCGACATAATCGGGATCCACGCCCAACGCCGCGGTGCTCGCGAGCGCGATGCCGGGCAGCTGTGCGCGCAGCGCGGCCATCAGCGCGGCGTTGTGCACGCCGCCGCCGCAGGCATACAGCTCGCGCGTGGCCGGCGCGTGCCGACGCAGTGCCGCGGCAATCGAACGCGCGCTCAGGTCCAGCAGTGTCGCCTGCACGTCGGCTGCGGCGATGCCGGCGGGCAGCCGCGCGTCGAGCCAGGCGAGGTTGAAGTGCTCGCGGCCGGTGCTCTTGGGTGGAGCCAGCGCGAAGTACGGATCGGCCAGCAGCTGCCCAAGCAGGGCCGCATCGGGTCGGCCGCTGCGCGCCCAGGCGCCATTGGCGTCCTGCGGCTGGCCCAGATGGCGCCGCGCCCAGGCATCGAGCAGGCAATTGGCCGGCCCGGTGTCGAAGCCGGTCACGGCCGCGCCCGGTGCGAGCAGAGTGAGATTGGCGATGCCGCCGAGGTTGAGCACCGCGCGCGGGATCGCCGGCGCGGCAAACACCGCCGCGTGCAGCGCGGGCAGCAAGGGCGCGCCCTGGCCACCCGCGGCCACGTCGGCTCGGCGGAAGTCGGCCACGGTGACGATGCCGGTGCGCTCGGCGACCACGCTCGGGTCGCCGATCTGCAGCGTGAAGCGCCGTGCATCGCCGATGCGATGGCGCACGGTCTGGCCGTGCGAACCGATCGCCGCCACATCCGTGGCAGCGACCCCGGCCGCGTCCAGCAGTGCCTGCGCGGCCTGCGCGAAGCAGCCGCCGACCTCCACGTCGAGCGCGCCGTAGTCGTCGAGCGCGATCGTGTCCTGGCCCTGGGCCAGTGCCAGCACGCGCTCGCGCAGCGGCGCCGGGTAGGGCTGGGTGCGGGCGGCGATCAGGCGCGGCGTGGCGCCTTCAGGCGCGAACCGGACCAATGCGGCGTCGATGCCGTCGGCGCTGGTGCCGGAAATCAGGCCCAGGTACAGGCCCGCATGCGCATCAGCGGCCGGCGTGGGCAAGCTGGATGCCGTCGGCGAGTTTGAGCTTGGCCAGCATCGGTGCGGTGGCAGCCTTGAACTGCGCGAGCTCCGCCGCGGGCAGCGGTTCGGGTGGCGGCAGGGTCACCTTGAGCGGGTTGCGATGGCCGCCATCGACGCGGAACTCGTAGTGCAGGTGCGGGCCGGTGGCGAGGCCGGTCATGCCGACATAGCCGATGACCTGGCCCTGCGCCACGTGCTGGCCGACCTTGACCTTCGCAAAGCGCGACATGTGGCCGTAGGCGGTGGTGATGTGCGCGTTGTGCTGGATCATCACGAAATTGCCGTAGCCGGATTTCCAGCCGCGGAACACGATCTTGCCATCGCCGGCGGCGCGGATCGGCGTGCCGCTGGGGGCGGCGTAATCCACGCCCTTGTGTGCGCGCATCCTGCCCAGGATCGGGTGCATGCGGCCGGTCGAGAACAATGAGGAAATGCGCGTGAACTCGACCGGGGTACGCAGGAACGACTTGCGCAGCGGCCGCCCATCCTCGCTGTAGAACATCGATTCGCCGCGCGCGTTGGTGTAGCGCACCGCGGTGTAGCGCTTGCCGTCGTTGATGAAGGTGGCGGCAATGATGTCGCCGCCGCGCAGCAGTTCGCCGTCGCGGTACAGGTCGTCATAGACCACGCTGAAGCTGTCGCCTTCGCGCAGGTCCTGCGCGAAGTCGATGTCGTAGCCGAACGCGTCGGCCAGCTTCAGCACCATCGCATCGCTCAAGCCGGCGCGCTCGCCCGCGTAGAACAGGGAGCGCGTCACCACGCCATGGGCGATGTGCACGCGACGCTCGACCGCGCGGTCCTCGACCTGCTCACTGACCTTGCCGGCGTCGAACTGCAGCACGACGCGGGTGGCGTCCCCGCGTTCGAAGCGCATCGCGGCGAGTGTGCCGGTGGCGTCAGTGGTGAACTCGAACACCTGGCCCGGGCGGATGCGGCGCAGCGCCGTGGCGTCGGCTTGCGAATCCAGCGCGCGCTGCAGGTCGGCGGGTGCGAAACCCTGCTCGCGGAAAATGTCCGACAGGGTCTGGCCCGGGCGCACGGTGACGATGCGCCAGTCCGGCCCGCTCGTGTGCGCGTAGGCGCCGATCGCAGCATCGGCCGGCAGTGGCGGCAGTTCGAGCGCCAGCGTCGTCAACGGCATCGCCTCGTGGCGCGTGGCGTTGGCAAACCCGGGTGCGATGACACCCACCAGTGCGCACACGATCACCACCACGCCGCCGAGGATCCAGTGCCCGGGGCGCCAACGCGACGGCGCGGGCAGGAAGGTCCAGCGCGACACGCGCTGGTAGAGGCGGAAATAGCGTCGCTGCAGATGGCGACGAATCGTCGCGCGGCGGTACCGGTGCGGCGTCGGGTGCGGTGCGGCAGAATCGTTCACGGGCTCGCGGCTCCGGCCAATCGCGCCGTACCATAGCGGCCGTGCGCAAGTGGCGTCAACGCGAATGCTGACAAGAACTTGCGCGCAATCACGATCTAACGAATTATTAACCCGAGGACGCGCCGCGACGCGCCCACCCTTGGTCCGCGCGTGCCGCGGACGCCTGCGTCTTACATCCGGAATCCCCACCACGATGCCAGATCCAGCCGCCTCGCTCGACCTCATCGGTCGTGGCGCCGACGAAATCATCAAGCGCGAGGACCTCGAGTCGCGCCTCAAGTCCGGCCGGCCGCTGCGGGTCAAGGCCGGTTTCGATCCCACCGCGCCCGACCTGCATCTGGGCCACACGGTGCTGCTCAACAAGATGCGGCAGTTCCAGGATCTGGGTCACCAGGTGATCTTCCTGATCGGCGACTTCACCGGCATGATCGGCGACCCCACCGGCAAGAACGTCACGCGCAAGCCGCTCACGCGCGAGGATGTGCTGGCCAACGCGCAGACCTACGCCGAGCAGGTGTTCAAGGTGCTCGATCGCGGCCGTACCGAGGTGCGCTTCAATTCCGAATGGTTTGGCGCGATGAACGCGGCCGACATGATCAGGCTCGCCGCACAGCACACGGTGGCGCGCATGCTCGAACGCGACGACTTCGCCAAGCGCTATGCGGCACAGCAATCGATCGCGATCCACGAGTTCCTGTATCCACTGGTGCAGGGCTATGACTCGGTCGCGCTCAAGGCCGACGTCGAGCTCGGCGGCACCGACCAGAAGTTCAACCTGCTGATGGGGCGCGCGCTGCAGGAGCATCACGGCCAGGCACCACAGATCGTGTTGACCATGCCGCTGCTGGAAGGGCTCGATGGCGTGCAGAAGATGTCCAAGTCGCTCGGCAACTACATCGGGATCGCCGAGCCCGCGATCGACATCGTCAACAAGGCCATGAAGATCGGCGACGACCTCATGTGGCGCTGGTACGAATTGCTGAGCCTGCAGCGTTCCTCGGCGCAGATCGCGCAGCTGCAGCGAGACGTGGCCGCGGGCACGTTGCATCCGCGTGACGCCAAGCTCGCGCTGGCCCGGGAACTGGCCGCGCGCTTCCACAGCGACGCCGAGGCCGAGCACGCGGTGTCGCAGTGGACCGCGCTGGTGCGCGAGCAACGCGTCGATGTCGACCTGCCGCTGCAGGACGTGGCAGCGCCCGCCTCGGGCCTGCGGCTGGGGCCGCTGTTCGTCGCGGCCGGACTGGCCGGCAGCAACTCCGAAGTGATGCGCAAGCTCGCCGAGCGCGCCCTGCGCATCGATGGCCAGGTGGTGGAGAACCGCGAACTCGTGCTCACGCCCGGCAGCGAACTGCTGCTGCAGGTCGGCAAGCGCGCGTTCGCACGCGTTCGTCTGGTCGCGACGGACTGAGCCGCGCACGGCCGTCGGGTCGGGCGCGGCACGTGCATCGGCGCCCGGGCGGCGCGCGCAGGAATTTTTTCGTCAAGGCTGTTGACGGATCGCGAATCGGATGTAAGATGCGCGCCCCTTCGACGAGACGCACTCGCGTCCCGCGCAGGCGGGGCGGCAGCAGCGGCCCCGGACGGACACCGAAGTGCAAAAAGTCTCGCACCGAGGTGTTGACGAACTGGAAATTTGTTGTATAGTAGCGAGCTCCCTTCGACGAAATGTCCTGGGACGCGAGGTCAACAAAACCTCGCAAGTTCATGATCTTTGACAGTGTGCGCAGGTAACTTGTGTGGGCGCCTTGAGGTGGATGCAAGTCCATCGATACATCAAGCGCGTCCAAGCAACGTCAAAGCAGCAAGCTTTACAGTGCTTGGTTCACGCTCGGAAGTTTGACCGCAAGGTCTGAAGTTTCAACTGAAGAGTTTGATCCTGGCTCAGAGTGAACGCTGGCGGCAGGCCTAACACATGCAAGTCGAGCGGCAGCGCGGGGGCAACCCTGGCGGCGAGCGGCGGACGGGTGAGGAATACATCGGAATCTGCCTTGTTGTGGGGAATAACGTAGGGAAACTTACGCTAATACCGCATGAGACCGTAAGGTGAAAGTGGGGGATCGCAAGACCTCACGCGACAAGATGAGCCGATGTCGGATTAGCTAGTTGGTGGGGTAATGGCCTACCAAGGCGACGATCCGTAGCTGGTCTGAGAGGATGATCAGCCACACTGGGACTGAGACACGGCCCAGACTCCTACGGGAGGCAGCAGTGGGGAATATTGGACAATGGGCGAAAGCCTGATCCAGCCATGCCGCGTGGGTGAAGAAGGCCTTCGGGTTGTAAAGCCCTTTTGTTGGGAAAGAAATCCTGTCGGTTAATACCCGGCGGGGATGACGGTACCCAAAGAATAAGCACCGGCTAACTTCGTGCCAGCAGCCGCGGTAATACGAAGGGTGCAAGCGTTACTCGGAATTACTGGGCGTAAAGCGTGCGTAGGCGGTTCGTTAAGTCTGTCGTGAAAGCCCTGGGCTCAACCTGGGAATTGCGATGGATACTGGCGGGCTAGAGTACGGTAGAGGATGGTGGAATTCCCGGTGTAGCGGTGAAATGCGTAGAGATCGGGAGGAACACCCGTGGCGAAGGCGGCCATCTGGACCAGTACTGACGCTGAGGCACGAAAGCGTGGGGAGCAAACAGGATTAGATACCCTGGTAGTCCACGCCCTAAACGATGCGAACTGGATGTTGGGCACACTTAGGTGCTCAGTGTCGAAGCTAACGCGTTAAGTTCGCCGCCTGGGGAGTACGGTCGCAAGACTGAAACTCAAAGGAATTGACGGGGGCCCGCACAAGCGGTGGAGTATGTGGTTTAATTCGATGCAACGCGAAGAACCTTACCTGGCCTTGACATGTCCGGAATCCTGCAGAGATGCGGGAGTGCCTTCGGGAATCGGAACACAGGTGCTGCATGGCTGTCGTCAGCTCGTGTCGTGAGATGTTGGGTTAAGTCCCGCAACGAGCGCAACCCTTGTCCTTAGTTGCCAGCACGTAATGGTGGGAACTCTAAGGAGACTGCCGGTGACAAACCGGAGGAAGGTGGGGATGACGTCAAGTCATCATGGCCCTTACGGCCAGGGCTACACACGTACTACAATGGTCGGTACAGAGGGTCGCAATGCCGCGAGGCGGAGCCAATCCCAGAAAGCCGATCTCAGTCCGGATTGGAGTCTGCAACTCGACTCCATGAAGTCGGAATCGCTAGTAATCGCAGATCAGCATTGCTGCGGTGAATACGTTCCCGGGCCTTGTACACACCGCCCGTCACACCATGGGAGTTGGTTGCTCCAGAAGCAGGTAGTCTAACCGCAAGGGGGACGCTTGCCACGGAGTGGTCAATGACTGGGGTGAAGTCGTAACAAGGTAGCCGTATCGGAAGGTGCGGCTGGATCACCTCCTTTCGAGAACGACTTCACCACCCCAAGGTGCCCACACAAGATACCTGCATCCAGAGACGCGGCGTGGCCGCGAGTCCCCTCCAAGGGGCTGTAGCTCAGCTGGGAGAGCACCTGCTTTGCAAGCAGGGGGTCACCGGTTCGATCCCGGTCAGCTCCACCAGATTCGACTGCATCCGGCTTGGCCGAATGTTTCGACAAAACCGGGTCTGTAGCTCAGGTGGTTAGAGCGCACCCCTGATAAGGGTGAGGCCGGTGGTTCGAGTCCTCCCAGACCCACCATTCCTCTGGATCGCACACATCAATGGTTTCTATGCGATGCGACGTTGCAGTGCGCATCGTGTTCTTTGAAAACTTGGGACGTAAACAAGCGTTTTGGTTCTGTCGAACCAGACGTGTCGTTGAGGCAAGTAAGCGAAGCGAGACATGAATTCCAAGGCGACTTGGAGTTATATGGTCAAGCGAATAAGCGCATACGGCGGATGCCTTGGCGGTCAGAGGCGATGAAGGACGTGGTAGCCTGCGAAAAGTTCCGGTGAGCTGGCAACAAGCTTTGACCCGGAAATGTCCGAATGGGGAAACCCACCGCATCAGCGGTATCCTGGTCTGAATCTATAGGGCCGGGAAGCGAACTCAGGGAACTGAAATATCTAAGTACCTGAAGGAAAAGAAATCAACCGAGATTCCCTCAGTAGCGACGAGCGAACGGGGATTAGCCCAAAAGTCGTGCAAGTTCTAGCGGAACGGTCTGGAAAGGCCGGCCATAGATGGTGATAGCCCAGTAGGCGAAAGGGCTTGTGCGATGAAATTGAGTAGGGCGGGGCACGAGAAACCCTGTCTGAACATGGGGGGACCATCCTCCAAGGCTAAATACTCCTGACCGACCGATAGTGAACCAGTACCGTGAGGGAAAGGCGAAAAGAACCCCGGAGAGGGGAGTGAAATAGAACCTGAAACCGTATGCGTACAAGCAGTCGGAGCCCGCAAGGGTGACGGCGTACCTTTTGTATAATGGGTCAGCGACTTACGTTTTGTGGCAAGCTTAACCGTATAGGGGAGGCGAAGGGAAACCGAGTCTGAATAGGGCGAATAGTCGCAAGGCGTAGACCCGAAACCGGGTGATCTAGCCATGCCCAGGGTGAAGGTGCGGTAACACGCACTGGAGGCCCGAACCCACTCCTGTTGCAAAAGTAGGGGATGAGGTGTGGCTAGGAGTGAAAAGCTAATCGAACCCGGAGATAGCTGGTTCTCCTCGAAAGCTATTTAGGTAGCGCCTCAAGTATCACTGTTGGGGGTAGAGCACTGTTATGGCTAGGGGGTCATGGCGACTTACCAAACCATTGCAAACTCCGAATACCAACACGTGCAAGCTTGGGAGACACACGGCGGGTGCGAACGTCCGTCGTGAAAAGGGAAACAACCCAGACCTGCAGCTAAGGTCCCAAAGTCATGGCTAAGTGGGAAACGATGTGGGAAGGCATAGACAGCCAGGAGGTTGGCTTAGAAGCAGCCATCCTTTAAAGAAAGCGTAATAGCTCACTGGTCGAGTCGGCCTGCGCGGAAGATTTAACGGGGCTAAGCCATGCACCGAAGCTCGGGGTTCACACGCAAGTGTGAGCGGTAGAGGAGCGTTCCGTACGCCTGTGAAGGTGGATCGTAAGGTCTGCTGGAGGTATCGGAAGTGCGAATGCTGACATGAGTAACGATAAAGGGGGTGAAAAGCCCCCTCGCCGAAAGCCCAAGGTTTCCTAGCGCAACGTTAATCGGCGCAGGGTTAGTCGGTCCCTAAGGCGAGGCGGAAACGCGTAGTCGATGGGAATCTGGTTAATATTCCAGAACCGTTCGTGATTGCGATGGAGTGACGGAGAAGGTTAGGTGTACCGGGCGTTGGTTGTCCCGGGGAAAGGCGGTAGGTGTGGATCTTTGGCAAATCCGGGATCCTCTACACCGAGCACCGAGACGAGTCCTTTTGGACGAAGTCACTGATACCACGCTTCCAGGAAAAACTTCTAAGCTTCAGATCACGAAGACCGTACCGTAATCCGACACAGGTAGGCAGGGTGAGAATCCCAAGGCGCTTGAGAGAACTCGGGTGAAGGAACTAGGCAACATAGCACCGTAACTTCGGGAGAAGGTGCGCCCGGAAGTGTGGCTACGTGCGTAGCTGAGCATTTTCGGGCCGCAGTGACCAGGCCGCTGCGACTGTTTACCAAAAACACAGCACTCTGCAAACACGAAAGTGGACGTATAGGGTGTGACGCCTGCCCGGTGCCGGAAGGTTAATTGATGGGGTCAGCCGCAAGGCGAAGCTCTTGATCGAAGCCCCGGTAAACGGCGGCCGTAACTATAACGGTCCTAAGGTAGCGAAATTCCTTGTCGGGTAAGTTCCGACCTGCACGAATGGCGTAACGACAGCGGCGCTGTCTCCACCCGAGACTCAGTGAAATTGAAATCGCTGTGAAGATGCAGCGTTCCCGCGGCAAGACGGAAAGACCCCGTGAACCTTTACTATAGCTTTACATTGAACGTTGAGTTCTTCTGTGTAGGATAGGTGGGAGGCTACGAAGTGCAGGCGCCAGCTTGCATGGAGCCATCCTTGAAATACCACCCTGAAGTGCTTGACGTTCTAACCTAGACCCGTAATCCGGGCCGGGGACCATGTATGGTGGGTAGTTTGACTGGGGCGGTCTCCTCCCAAAGAGTAACGGAGGAGCTCGAAGGTACGCTCAGCGCGGTCGGACATCGCGCACTGTGTGCAAAGGCATAAGCGTGCTTGACTGCAAGATCGACGGATCAAGCAGGTACGAAAGTAGGACTTAGTGATCCGGTGGTTCTGTATGGAAGGGCCATCGCTCAACGGATAAAAGGTACTCCGGGGATAACAGGCTGATACTGCCCAAGAGTTCATATCGACGGCAGTGTTTGGCACCTCGATGTCGGCTCATCACATCCTGGGGCTGTAGCCGGTCCCAAGGGTATGGCTGTTCGCCATTTAAAGTGGTACGCGAGCTGGGTTCAGAACGTCGTGAGACAGTTCGGTCCCTATCTGTCGTGGGCGTTGGAGATTTGAGAGGGGCTGCTCCTAGTACGAGAGGACCGGAGTGGACGATCCCCTGGTGTTCCGGTTGTCACGCCAGTGGCACTGCCGGGTAGCTATGATCGGAAGCGATAACCGCTGAAAGCATCTAAGCGGGAAGCGCGCCTCAAGATGAGATCTCCCGGGGCACAAGCCCCCTGAAGGACCCATGAAGACTACATGGTTGATAGGTCAGGTGTGTATCGCAGTAATGCCGAGCTAACTGATACTAATGATCCGTGCGGCTTGATCATATAACTCCAAGTTGCTTTCTCGAATCGATGGGTTGCGCGTCGGTGTCCAGCTCCACCGCTGGCCGGCTCGCGGCATCGAACCTCGACGAAACGTCTGCAGCAGACGCCAATGCTTGATTACGTCCCAAGTCCCAATGCCGAGTCCGCGCAGCGTGCGCGACTCGCACCAGTTCCCTGGTGACATTAGCGCTGTGGTCCCACCCGATCCCATCTCGAACTCGGAAGTGAAACGCAGTAGCGCCGATGGTAGTGTGGCTTAAGCCATGCAAGAGTAGGTCATCGCCAGGGGCTTCATCCAAACGTCCTGCCGGCAACGGCAGGGCGTTTTTCTTTTGCGTGTTTGGCGGGATATGGTCCGTCGCAATGTCGAGTTCCGCGCCCGACAGCCGGCGCTGCGTGGTCTACAAGAGCCTGCGCCAGGCTGATACCTACGTGTACCTGAGGGTGGCGTCCGAGCCTGCCGCGCTGCCGGCTGCACTGCGCCACGCGCTCGAGCCGTTGGCGCGAGTCATGGAGATCGACCTGTCGGTCACCCGCAAGCTCGCACGAGTCGACATCGACACGCTCGCCGCAGCGCTGGACAGCCCCGGCTACTACCTGCAACTGCCACCGGCGTGAAGCGGGACCACGCCGCATCGGCTGCGCGCATGGTCGTGGTGCTGGCCCGATATACTCGCGCTTGATGCGGGTCGCGTTGAGGGCGCAGATGCGGGCAAAGGTTGGCCAACGGCGCGTGGCCGCGGGCCGGACGCTGCTGTTGCTGGCATTGGCGTGGAGTCTGTACGCGCTTGCCTGGCTCGGCGGCGGTGTGGCCAGTATTCCCGTGGTGCTCGCCGGCAATGCGGTGCTGCTGGCGTGGGCCGTGCGCGCATTCGGCTTCGGGCACGCAGGGCCGGCTTCCCTCGCCACCGCCACGCTGTGGTACCTGCTGCTGTCGGCGCTGTATCTGGTGGTCGTCGCACTCGTGCTGGATCGCCCACTGCAGTGGCTCGTGGCCGACGGCAGCCTCACATCGGCGCTGGTGTTGTCGCTCGCCGTCGTGGCAGCGCCGCTGCTGTTGTGGCGCTTGTGGCCGCTGTTCGTGGTTCCAGCGCTCGGTGGCGACCTGCCCGCCGCACCCTGCGTGGTGCGCCACGGACAGATCTCGCGTTGGCGCAGCACGATCCAGCTCACGCGCGAGTTGACCCACGATGTCGAGGCCTCGTTCCGGCATGGGCTGACCGTCTCGGTCACCCTGCTGTTGCTCGCGCTGGCCGCACTGCTCAGCGCGGGACTGGGCCTTGCGCTGTCCGCTCGCGCAGCGGCGACGCTGCTGCTCGTGCATGCGTTGCTGCTCGCGCCCGCCGCACATTGGCTCATCGTGCGCAGCACCTTGCGCGCATGGGTCGCACACCTGCGCGCGCTGCGTGCCGGCCTCGACGATGCCCAGGCGAGGGTCGACCCGGCCGCAATCGACATGGTCCTG
>WBZY01001182.1_pt1 | contig 14556 bp, 10 predicted proteins | sample 5204191 | NCBI WGS metagenome assembly WBZY01 (sample SAMN12344363, study PRJNA552823) | activated sludge metagenome | biome: Activated sludge suspended growth; feature: Anammox Sidestream; material: Wastewater; isolation source: activated sludge from anammox sidestream of wastewater treatment...
CGAAGGCTGCGGCCGGCGCCGCGGCGCAGCTCGCGCAACCGGGGCTCAAGGAGTTCGTGCACAGCCTCGTGCCACGCTCGATCGCCGAGGCGATGGCGAACAACTCGATCCTGCAGATCGTCGTGTTCTCGGTGTTCTTCGGCGTCGGGCTCGCCTCGCTCGGCGAACGCGGCCGCGGCCTCACCGCGCTCATCGACCAGGTCGCGCACGTGATGCTGAAAGTCACCGGCTACGTGATGTGGGCCGCGCCGCCCGCGGTGTTCGCCGCCGTCGCCGCGACCGTCACGGCGGAGGGGCTCGGCATCCTCGGCACCTATGGGGAGTTCATCGGCGGCTACTACGTCGCGCTCGTCGTGCTCTGGGCGCTGCTGATCGGCCTCGGCGCGCTGGTGATCGGCACGCGCGTGCGCACGCTCGTCTCGATGATCCGCGAGCCGCTGCTGCTCGCGTTCTCGACCGCGAGCTCCGAGGCGGCGTATCCGAAGACGCTCGAGCAGCTCGAGCGCTTCGGCATCTCCCCGCGCATCGCGAGCTTCGTGCTGCCGCTCGGCTACTCGTTCAACCTCGACGGCTCGATGATGTACTGCACGTTCGCCACGCTCTTCATCGCGCAGGCCTACGGCATCGAGCTCGGCGGCGCGCAGCTCGTGACGCTGCTGCTGCTGCTGCTCGTGACGAGCAAGGGCATCGCCGGCGTGCCGCGCGCCTCGCTCGTCGTGCTCGCCGCGACACTGCCGCACTTCGGCATCCCGGACGAGGGGCTGCTGCTCGTGCTCGCGGTCGACCAGTTCCTCGACATGGGCCGCAGCGCGACCAATGTCGTCGGCAACTCGGTCGCCTCCGCGGTCGTCGCGAAATGGGAAGGCGAACTGGGCGAGACGCGGGCCTGAGCGCGCCGCTTGCGTCGCGGCCGGCCGAGGGCTATCTAGGAGCCTCGAACATCAGGGGACCGCGATGAGCTACCGCCTCCACGTCAACGGCCAGGTGCACACGGTCGATGTGCCCGGCGACATGCCGCTTCTCTGGGTGCTGCGCGACAGCCTCGGGCTCGTCGGCACGAAGTTCGGCTGCGGGCAGGCGCTCTGCGGCGCCTGCACGGTCCACGTGGACGGCGTCGCGCAGCGCTCCTGCCAGTTGCCGGTGTCCGGCGTCGGCGAGGGCAAGATCACGACGATCGAGCATGTTGGGACCACTCCCATCGGCGCGCGGCTGCAGGCGGCCTGGCTCGAGATCGACGTGATGCAGTGCGGCTACTGCCAGGCGGGGCAGGTCATGAACGCCGCGTCGCTGCTCGCCACGACGCCGAAACCGACCCGGGACGACATCCGCTCGGCGATGGCCGGCAACATCTGCCGCTGCGCCTGCTACAACCGCATCGAGGAGGCGATCCGGATGGCGGCGGGCCTCGATCCGGCCGATGACGCGCAGGACGAGGAGAAGGCCCATGCGGTCTGACCGGCGCATGTTCCTCAAGGCCTCGCTGCTCGCGGGCGGCGGGCTCGCGCTCGAAGCGTTCGTCGGCGCGCCGGCGCGGGCCGCGGTGGCCGCCCGGCCTGCGGCGCTCACCGCGTTCGTGTCGATCGCGCCCGACGGGCAGGTGACGATCGTCGGCAAGAACCCCGAGATCGGCCAGGGCGTGAAGACCTCGCTGCCGATGATCGTCGCCGACGAGCTCGACTGCGACTGGGCGCAGGTGCGCATCGTGCAGGCCGACGCCGACCTCGCGCGCTACGGCGTGCAGGTCTCGGGCGGCAGCATGTCGACACCGACCAACTGGCTGCCGATGCGCCAGACGGGCGCCGCAGCGCGCGCGATGCTGCTGCAGGCGGCGGCCGCGCGCTGGTCCGTGCCGGCCACCGAGCTTGCGACCTCGAAGGGCCGCATCACGCATGCCGCGAGTGGCCGCTCCTGCGGCTACGGCGAGGTCGCGAGCGCGGCCGCGCGGCTCACGCCACCGGCGCCAGATTCGCTGCGGCTCAAGCAGCCCGCGGAGTTCACGATCATCGGCCGCCCGATCGCCGGCATCGACGGCCCGCGCGTGCTGCGGGGCGAGCCGCTCTTCGGCATCGACACGCGCCTGCCGGGCATGCTCTACGCGGTGTACGAAGTCGCGCCCGCGCACGGCGGGCGACTCGTGAAAGCCGACATCGAGGCCGCGAAGGCCGCGCCGGGCGTGCGCCATGTACTGCCGATCACCGGCGACGGCAACGCCGACAGCGGCCTTGCCGACGGCATCGCCATCGTCGCGACCCACTGGTGGCTCGCGAACCAGGCGCGCGCGAAGCTCGCGGCGCAATGGGATCTGTCGGCCGCGAAGGGCCACAGCACCGAGCGCTATCGGGCGCGCGCGCAGGAACTGCTCGCCGCTGGCGACGGGCAGGAACTGCGCCGCGAGGGCGACCCCGACGCCGCGCTCGCCGCGGCGGCGAAACGCGTGTCCGCGCGCTACGGCTATCCGTTCCTCGCGCACGGCACGCTCGAGCCGCAGAACTGCACCGCGCACTTCAAGGACGGCCGCATCGAGATCTGGGCGCCTAGCCAGACCCCGGCGCGCGGCCGCGAACTCGTGCAGAAGATGCTGAAGCTCCCGGCGCTCGACGACGTGATCGTCCATGTCACGCGCGCGGGCGGCGGCTTCGGCCGGCGCCTGCTCAACGACTACATGCTGCAGGCCGCGGCGATCTCGCACGCGCTGCCCGGCACGCCGGTGCAGCTCATCTGGTCACGCGAAGATGACATCCGCCGCGACTACTACCGGCCCGCCGGCTGGCACGGCTTCGAGGCCGGGCTCGACGCGGCCGGGCGCCTCACCGCGTTCACGGATCACTTCGTCACGTTCGGCGACGGCGCGCGTGTGACGCGCGCCGGCACCCTCACGCTCACGATGCCGCCCGCGGACCTCATCCCGCACCTGCGCTTCACGCAGTCGCAGATGCCGACCGTGCTGACAACCGGCTGGCTGCGCGCGCCGGGATCGAATGCGCTGTGCTTCGCCTCGCAGTCGTTCCTCGACGAAGTCGCCCACGCCGCCGGCAAGGACCTGCCCACGCTGATGCGCGAACTCGTCGCCGAGCCGCGCGTCATCGCGCCCTTCGGCGGGCGCGGTGTGCCGTTCGACACGGTGCGCGCGAAGGGCGTCATCGACAAGGTACTGCAGTCGTCGGCGTGGGCCGAGCGGGCGCACGGTTCGCGCGGCAGGTCGGGCGAGGCCGCGCGCGCCAAGGGCTTCGCGTTCTACTTCTGCCACCACGGCTACTTCGCCGAGGTCGTCGACGCGAGTGTGGCGGGCAGCGAAGTGACGGTCCACAAGGTGTGGGTCGCGGGCGACGTCGGCAGCCAGATCATCAATCCGTTCGGCGCCGAGAACCAGGTGCGCGGCGCGATCATCGACGGCCTCGCGCAGGCGCTCATGGGGCAGTCGATCGAAGTCGTCGATGGGGTCGTGCAGCAGAGCAACTTCCACGACTTTCGCCTCGCGCGCATGCCGATCACGCCGGATATCGAGATCGCCTGGGTGAAGTCCGACCATCCGCCCACGGGCCTCGGTGAGCCGGCGCTGCCGCCGGTGATCCCGGCGCTGACCAATGCGATTTTCGCCGCCACCGGCCAGCGCATCCGTTCGCTGCCGGTGAGGCTCGCCTGAGGCGCAGGGCCCCCGCCCGGCGCGGCATCGGAGCGTCATGAGCCATCACGACACCATCGTCGCCGTCGTGACGCCACCGGGGCGCGGCGGTGTCGCGATCGTGCGTGTGTCGGGCCCGAAGGCGCCCGAGATCGCGGCCGTGGTGGTGGGCGGCGATCTGCCTGTTGCACGCCGCGCGACGCTGACTCGCTTTCTCGATGCCGCGGGCGAGCCGATCGACGTCGGCCTCGCGCTGTTCTTCACCGCGCCGCACTCGTACACCGGCGAACACGTGGTGGAGTTTCACGGCCACGGCGGGCCCGTGGTCTCGGAGAGCCTCGTGCAACGCGCACTCGCGCTTGGCGCACGCCGCGCGCGGCCCGGCGAGTTCACGCAGCGCGCGTTCCTGAACGACAAGATCGATCTCGCCCAGGCCGAAGCCGTCGCCGATCTCATCGACGCCGGCTCGCGCGAAACCGCGCGCGCCGCGATGCGTTCGCTGCAGGGCGAGTTCTCGTCGATGGTGCACGGACTCGTCGATGCGGTCACAGAGCTTCGCGCCTGGGTCGAGGCCGCGATCGACTTCCCGGAAGAAGAAATCGACTTCCTCGCCGACCGCGAACTCGACAGCCGCTTGGGCGGCATCCGCGAACACTTCGCGGCGGTCGAGCGCAGCGCACGGCAGGGCCGGCTCCTGCGCGAAGGCATGACCGTCGTGATCGCCGGGCGGCCGAACGCCGGCAAATCGAGCCTGCTCAACCGCCTCGCCGGCTACGACGCCGCGATCGTGACGGCCATCCCCGGCACCACGCGCGACATCGTGCGCGAGCGCATCGACATCGACGGCATGCCGCTGCACGTGCTCGACACCGCGGGCCTGCGCGAGTCGCCCGACGTCGTCGAAGCCGAAGGCATCCGCCGCGCGACCGCCGAAATGGCGCGCGCCGACCGCGTGCTCTTCATCATCGACACGGCGGATGACCCCGACGCGCGCGCCTTCGCCGAAGAGCGCGCCCGCCTGCCCGCCGACGTGCCGGTGACGATCGTGCTCAACAAGATCGACCTCGCGACCGGCATCCCGCTGTCGGACACCGTCAGCGGCCCGCCGCGCGTCGCGCTCTCGGCGAAGACCGGTGCGGGCCTCGACGTGCTGCGCGCCCACCTGCGCGACTGCATGGGCTACCAGGTCGCCGACGCCGGCACGGTCTCCGCGCGCGCGCGCCACCTCGACGCGCTCGCGCGCGCGCAGCGCCATGTCGACGCCGCGGAGGCGCAGCTGCGCGAGAGCCGCGCGGGGGAGCTCGTGGCGGAGGAGCTGCGGCTTGCGCAGCAGGCGCTGGGGGAGATTACCGGGGCGGTGACCAGCGAGGATTTGCTGGGGAGGATCTTTTCCAGTTTTTGTATCGGGAAGTAGGGATCCCTCCAGCGCCCCCCGTTACGCCTTCCAGATCGCCGCACCCAGCTGCAACTCGTTCAGCTCCGCGCGCGCCTCGCGCCACGAAGGGTAGTGTTCATTCAGCAGCGCCACGAAACGCTCGCCGTGGGTGGGTGCGATCAAGTGCGCCATCTCATGCACCACCACATACTCGAGCAGGTCCTTCGGTTTCTTCACGAGCTCCGTGTTCAGCCGGATGTGTCTCGCCCCGTGGTTGCAGCCACCCCAGCGCGTTTTCATTCGCTGCACGAAGTACGCCGCTACCTTCACGCCGAGGAGCGGTTCCCACTTGGCAATGAGCCGTGGCACGGCTTCGTGCAGCAGGCTCTTGTGCCAGGCATGCATCACCGCCTCCCGCTTCGCTCGATCGCTGCCCGGTCGCACGATGAGCGTGATGCGCCGATGGTCCAGCATCACGGCCGGCTTCTGGTTGCGCTCGATCACGGACAGCAGGTAGCGCGTGCCCCAGACGTAGTGACTCTCGCGCGTGACGAAACGCCGGGGACTTTCGCGCGGCTGTGCCCGAAGTTTCGTCTGCTGCTCCCGTATCCAGCCGAGCCTGGATGCCGCATAGGCGTGGGCCACCGTCAGTCGCGTGCCAGTGGGCGCCACCAGCGTCACGCGGCCGCTGGGCGGGTGTACCGACAGATGGACATGCTTGATGTCCTTGCGCGTGACCGCGATGGCGATCTCGCCGAACCGGATCGTCTCGCTCATCCGTAGCCCGGCTGATTCTTGAGCAAGTCGAAGAGCGCCACCGTGGCCTCGCGATTGCGGTCGAGCAGCGGGAAGAGCGCATTCTTCACCTGCGCCTCGCGGGCCTGGTCGCCCTTCCAGCCGGCGGGTGCCTGTTCGCGCATCGTGCGGTCGATTGTCAGGGCCAGCTGCGCGAGCTGATCGGGCGTCAACCGCCCCTTGTCCTGCACGGCGGCCTGCGCCGCGCCGAGCGCGAGGATCCGCTGCAGGTTGTTGTAGATCACGACCGCCTCGGGCCTTCCGTGCAGCAGCGCCGGGATGCCCGCTTCCGGGTGCCTTGCCGCCAGCCGCTTCGCGAGCGCTTCGGCCTTGCGCAGGAATTCCTCGTAGGCCGCCGTCCCGGCGCGATCCTGCCGGATCAGATCGTCGAGGAGATGGGACATCTGCTCGTAGAAGCGCGGGTCGGTGAGCTGCTCACGAATGATGGTCTTGCGGACGTTGTTGATGATGCCTTCGGCGATGGCATCGCGCGAAAGCTTGCCTTTCTCGTTGAGCTTGCGGGCGATGGCATCGTGGATGCCGCTCTCGACGATGAGCTCGACCAGCGAGCGATCGCCCAGCTCGCCCAACCCGGCCGCCACATCGGCCTGGATGTAGGTGTTGATGAGGTGGCGCATGCTCCCTTCGTAGGGCTTGATGTCGAGCTCCTCGCCCGAGTGGCGCTTGATCGCGGCCCGGTGCTCGAGGTGCGTGGCCACCTCGTCCCGCAGCCGCTCTGCGTCGCCCTGCGTATAGCCCGCCTCGGTCAACTCGCCCGCAAGCTCGGCATAGCGGCGCGTGAGCGTCGCCACGGCCTTGTAGTAGGCGACGCGCAGCGGCTCGGTCTCGTTCAGCGCCGTGGCGCTGGAAGCGGAGCCGCAGAAATGGTGCAGGTACTGCTCCACCTCGCGCGGGGGCGGCACCGGCTCGCACAGGTAGCGCAGCGCCTCGCGCGCTTCTTCGAGCGCCTTTCTGCCTTCCGCCCGCCAGTCCTTCAGCCGCACGTTGTTGTCCCCGGCACCGGCCTCATCGGTATCGAGTTCGTCCGAGCTGTAAATCGCGATGGCCTCCTGCACGTCGCTGAACAGCTCCTTGAAATCCACGATGTGGCCGTAGTCCTTGTCGGCGCCATCGAGGCGGTTGGTACGGCAGATCGCCTGGAACAGATTGTGGTCGCGCAGTTCGTTGTCGAGATAGATGTAAGTGCAGCTCGGCGCATCGAAGCCCGTGAGCAGCTTGCTGACCACGATCAGCAGCTTGCAATTGGCCGGCTCCTCGATGAAGCGGCGCTTGATCGCATCCTCGTACTGTTTCGTTGTCTGACCGCGTTGCGTGAGGACGTGCTGCGTGTAGGTGTCGAACTTGTAGCGCTCATCGCTCTCAGGCGGCTCGAGGGCAATCGACCCAGGGTGCGGTTCGTAGGAGGTGACGATCCCGCAATATCTGCCGAAGGGCGTGTTGAGGAACAGGCGGAAATAGTGGCAGGCGTCGTAGATCGAGGCCGCCACCAGGATCGCCGTGCCGCGATCGCTGTTCAGGCGCGGCTTCAGGCCGAAATCCTCGATGATGCTGGCGACGATGCGCTGCTTGCGCTCGCCGGAGCTCATCAGCTCCTCCAGCGTCGCCCAGCGCCGTCGCAGGACGGCCTTCTGGAAATTGTTGAGCCCCTTCGTCTTGTGCTCGAACCAGCGGTCGATGGCCTGCGGCGAGGTGAGCCGTTGCGGCACGTCGCGGGCTTCGTACTTGAGATCGAGGATCACGCCATCGGCCACGCCTTCGTGGAACTTGTAGGTGTGGATGTGGGTGCCGAATACATCGCGCGTCATCGGTTTGTCGCGCCGGAGCAGCGGCGTGCCGGTGAAGCCGACGAAGATGCCGCTCGCCAGCCAGCGCTTCATCTGCCGGTTCATGTCGCCGCCCTGGGTGCGGTGGCATTCATCGACGAAGACGTAGAAGCGACCCGCCACCGGCGGCGGCGGGCCCTCGAGATCGGCCGGATCGAACTTGTGCACCAGCGCGCACAGGAGGCGAGGCGTGGGTGCGCCGAGCTTCTCCACCAACTCGCGCCGCGAGGCGATGCGCGGCGAGGGCGAATCGGTGCCGATCACGCCGGCGTTCTTCATCACGCCTTCGATCTGCTTGTCGAGTTCGTCGCGATCGGTGACGACGAGGATGCGGGCCTCGGCATCGTGCTCGAGCAGCCACTTGGCGATCAGCACCATGAGGATGCTCTTGCCACTGCCCTGGGTGTGCCAGATCACGCCGCCTTCGCGACGCGCGATTCGCTCCTGCGCGGCCTTCACGCCGAAGTACTGGTGCGGGCGCGGCACCTTCTTCTGCCCGCCATCGAAGAGAATGAAATGCCGGAGCAGATCGAGCAGCCGGGCCTTCTCGCACAGCTGCGCCAGCGGCCGGTCGAGCAGCGCCCCCGGCGCCGGCACGGTACCCGCCGCGGGCGGTTGCTCGTCCTTCCATTCGACGAAGAACTGCTCGGGTGTCCCCGTGGTGCCATAGCGCAGGCCCTGCGCATCGCTGCCCGCCAGCAGCAACTGCGCGGTGCTGAAGAAGCCCTTGTTGAAAATCTCTTCCTGGTTGGTGATGAGCTGGCGCACGCCATCGCCCACTTCCACCGAACTGCGCTTGAGCTCGATCACGCCGATGGCGAGCCCGTTGAGATAGAGCACGATATCCGGCCGGCGCTCGAAGCCACCCTTGAGCGTGACCTCCTCGGCCAGCGCGAAATCGTTCTTCTGCGGATCCGTCCAGTCGATCAGATGCACCGTTTCGTGCGCGGCGCCCGCCGCCACCTGCACCGGCACGCCATAGCGCAGCAGCTGATAGGTGCGCAGGTTCGCCTGATAGAGCGTGAGCCCCGTGCTGTCGGCGGCCGCCTCCAGCTTCTGCAACGCCGCCGCGATGTGGGCCGGCGAGTAGCCGCGCGCAGCGAGGTTCTCGCGCAGCAGTGCGGTCTCGATACCGCGATTGCCCGGCCGGTCATGCCAGTTGCCCAGGTAGCGATAGCCCAGGCCATCGGCTCGCGCGGGATCGGTGAACAGCGCGATGACGCGATCCTGGGTGCGGCGTTCGGAACGGGCCGAGGTGGGCATCGGGGCCTACATGTCCCACAGTCTTGCGAGCGGCATCGCGAGGTTCCGCCTGTCACCGAGCGCGAAGGCGCTGTCGCCGGCGTAGAACACGACGCCGCCCTGGTAATCCGCGCCGCACTGCTCGGCCAACCGGCGCAGGCCTCGCCCATCGGCGGGCGTGGCCGTCAGGGCCGATTTCACCTCGACGCCCCAGGTCTGCCTGCCGCGCGTGATGACCAGATCCACCTCCACCTGATCCTTGTCGCGATAGTGCCAGAAGCGCAGATCCGGATCGGTCCACCCCGCTTGCGCGACGAGCTGCTGCACGACGAACGACTCCAGCAGGCGCCCGAAGCGATCGCGCTGGGCGATCCAGTCCGCCTCGGCGAGATTGGCGAGCGTGGCGGCCAGTCCGCTGTCCACCACATGCACCTTGGGCGACTTCACCAGTCGGCTGGCGGGGTTGCGATGCCACGGCGGCAGACGGCGCACCAGGTACAGCCGCTCGCACACGGCGAGGTAGTGCTCCACCGTGGCGCGATCGACGCCGAGGTCATTGCCGAGGCTGGAGATGTTGAGGAGCGAACCCGTGCGCAGCGCGAGCAGCTCCAGCAGCCGCCCCACGGCGGCCGGGTCACGCACACGCGCGACATCGCGCACATCGCGTTCCATGAGGGCGCGAAGGTACTCGCGGTGCCAGGCGCGCGCGCGCGCGGCGGGGCGCGCCACCGCTTCCGGAAACCCGCCGGCGACGATCCATGCGGCAAGCGTCTGCTCCTTCGCAGGCGCAAGCCCCGCAATGGACGGCCTGAGGCGGCCGGCGAGCAGCGCGGCGAGGAAGCGGCCCGGGGCACGCGCCTGCTCGGCTGCGGTCAGCGGCTGCAGCGAAACGACTTCCATGCGGCCCGCCAGTGAATCACCGAGCCGGGGCAGCAACAGCAGATTGGCCGAGCCGGTGAGCACGAAGCGGCCGGGGCGGCGGTCCCGGTCCACCGCGAGCTTGAGGGCGCGCAGCAGCTCCGGCACGCGCTGGATCTCGTCGAGGATCACCCGCTCAGGCAGTGCCGCCGCGAAACCTGCCGGGTCGGCCTGTGCGAAGGCCAGCGTCGCCTCGTCATCGAAGCTCACGTACGCGTAGCGCGGGCCGAGCGTGCGCACTAGTGTGGTCTTGCCCGACTGGCGCGGCCCCAGCAGGCAGACCACCGGCGTATCGCGCAGCGCGCCCTTCAGGCTCGCCGCCAGCGGCCGGTCGTAGGGTTTCACGCGGCTGCGTCCATTTGCGGATCAGGCTATCGTCCAATTGCGGGGTTCGCAAGCGTCCATTTGCGGGGTTTCCGTGCTGGGTCCTGGGTGTGGCGCTCGGAGCGGGGGCGGTCAGTCATGAGGCGAACTTCCGGCCGGCAGATCGGGGTGAGAAAAGGATGGCAGCGCGTGGAATTTTCCGTACTGGCATGATCGCGCCATGGCCAAAGTCGGCAAGGCACCCGCACGCAAGCTGCCAAGCCGCGTGGCCTTGTTGCGTTCCGTGGCCACCTCCACCGCCGTGGAAACCCGGGAGAGCGTGCGGGCGCTCGAAAAAAACTCTCCCAGCGCCAAGAGCGCCTCGCGCACATCAAGCTGGCCCGCTGAGGCCATCGTCGCTGGTCGCACCCATCGCCAGCAGAACGCAACGGCGCATGGGCGCATAGTCGCCTGCAACCCCTGCGTGGATCGCAGCAATGTAGCGATCCTTGTCAGCCTCCCATCCGCTGCAATCCAGTGACTCTCGGCGCGCCTCCCTTGCCCCCGTCGTCATGACGCCATGTGAGATTGCGGCTGGCCTCACTGTACGTGCGATCCAATCGTCAATCCGCCTCCCGCTTGGAGTTGGTCTCGTACAGCGTCTCGGTGATCGCGCCCCTGAACAACTCTTCGTTCAGGAATTGCAGCAACTTCTTGGCGGCCGGACGATCCTCCGGAAAGACAATTTTTCCCCTCTGCATTTGAATCTCGACGTCATAGCCCTTGGAGCGGCGCCGAATCTCCTTTGCCGTGTACTTGTCGAGGACGCCTGAGTCCCTCAGCAACGCGAAACGCTTGCGAAACCACTGATTCGATTCAGTTGCAATCGCTTCGACATTGACTGGCGCCAGCTTGTCATGCGCCAAGATTTCGCGAATCTGTTGCTCCGAAGCTTCATCGTAGAAGTCCCCCAGAGGCAAGAACGTGTTCACAGTGCGAAAGTTGCGGAAGAGAAGCTTCTGCTCGGCAGGGAAGTGGACCGCGGCGAGCTTGATGTCCAGCGTCAGGCCGGGATGCTCGGCCGTTTCATAGGTGCCATTGCGGAGAAGCAGGAATGCCCCCGGTCGGATGACGTGCGAGCGGCTGAAATTCTGGTACAGGATCAGTTCGTTGCCGTTCTCGCCTCTGGCGAAACCGGCAAGGGCCTTGATGGACGCAATGGATGCTTCGTCCTGCTCAATAGGACTGAGGTCGTCGATGGTCGCACTGCTCTCGCGTGCAAGCCATTCTGGAGGTTCGAAGTCCTGAAGGGCGAACCGCTCATGCCCCTCGGGCTGGTAGCCAGCATCGAAAGAAATCTCCTGCGCCTCATCAAGAAAGGCGTCGAGCTGCGCTCCCCAAGAGGTCGTAAGTGCACGCTGCAACGCCTGGTGCATCGGGATTCGCTGAAGTCTCACTTGGCCGCCTTGCCTGATGATCGCCGTCAGCTGGAAGTTACGAAGCATTCGCGGCCTCTGTGTGGAGGTAGATGTTGTGCGCCAGTCGCACGGTCTGCAATTCCTGCCCGGGTCGACGAAGCTCCGTTCGACTGATCAGCAAGTGCGAAACTCCGCCTTCGTTCTTGACCGCGTAGAAATGGTAGCCCAGCAGACCCATGACCGGATTGAAGTGGAACGCACCCGCATGGGCAATGACAAGGAAAATGATCACAAGCACGTACGCGCCGGTCAGCCAGTCGCCTGCAAATCCCATCTTGTCGTTGGAGAGAAAGGGCAAGAGGTAGGTAACCAAGAACGCCAACACTTCCTTGTCATCGCGCTCGAATTCCTTGATTCGGTAGACGTGCTTCTGTGCATTCTCGGAGGCGTAACGAAGCAGTGCCCAGCACAGGAACACCAACAGTAGTGCGGCAGCTAGCCACGCGCCGTACCGACACGCCGGTTCACCATTGGCAAGCTGATTTACAGCCACCGCACCGAGCAGCGGTGAAAGCGACGTCCCCACCAGCAGGAACTTGGCGAAGGTGTTCAGCATATGGCAGCTCCGTCAGCTTCTGGCCGAATCAACCTTGCCCTTCCGGTGAGCAGGTCCTGCATCACCCCCTGCTTGAGCGCTCGGGTCTTGTTGCAGCGGACTTGGAGCGCGGCGAGTTCGGCGTCCATGTCGGAGAGGACGGAGGCGATTGCAGCTTGCTCAGGACCTTCTGGACAGTCGACCTCAACGTTCTCGATTGTTTGCCCATTGAGACTTGGAACGCCTGATGCTTCGTTGAACTGCATCCAATTAATTGTGCAAAAGAGGTAGTAGAAGAACAGTGCGCTGTGGCCGCCCTTCATCTCGGAGTAGAAGAGTGTGTCCACCGTCCAGAACGGCGTATCCATGTACTGCGGTTTGTTGATCGTCCCCTTGCGGCCAATCAATACGGACGGCCGGTCGTAAAGTGGCTGCGAGGCTCTACCGATCTGACCACCACTAGCCAAGATTGGGTACTGACCATCGACGGCTTCGACGTCGCGCTGGCTTCTACCGTGACAGATCCTAAGAACCTCCCCCAATCGCTTCACCTCCCACTCTCCGCTGAATCCGGGCAGGCGGGTCTGGCCGGTGAGGAGCTGCTGCATGGCGGCCTGCTTGAGGTCGCGCTTCTTGGCGATGAGCTGGTCCAGCCCCTCCAGCAGCGCATCCACATCGCTCAGTGCGGTGGCAATGGCGCGTTGCTCAGGAAGAGGAGGGAAGGCGAGGGCTAACTGCTCAAACGTTCTCCGTTGAATGCCCTTTGCAGTTGAGCCGCTGGAGTATTCGGTCAGCATGCCTTGAAAGCCATCTGAGAGCATCATCTGGAATACAAATGTGCTTGCCGCACGCTGCGGATCCACTTGAAGAAGGATTGTTCGTTGGCTGAGGATGTATCGGCGGTCGTCAGGTACAAGAGCAACATTGCCAAGTGGCGCTTCGGTGGTAAACAGGATGTCACCCTTCGCGATATCGCCTTTCGTCATCCATCGCCTGTAGAGCTCATCCGAACCAAAGTAGCAATCCTCGCTGAAGTCGACGTGGCCTTTCTTAACGTTGCCGGCAGAAAGTGCGGGGATGTCTCCACCTCCCCACTCCAATCCGAGCTTCTTCGGCGTCCGACCCCGAAAATCCATGATCTGGAATGCGATTCCAAGCATGGTATCCACGACCCAATCCTCCGGAATAACTCCCACCTCCGTCCGCTTGTACCCCGGCTTCAGTTCCACGATGCACCCATCTTCTTCAGGTGCTCATCCACCCGCGCGGCGAGCGTGGCAACGTCTTCGACCAGTTGCGGCAGCGGCCTCGCGTAGCGTTCGGCGAGTTCACGGATGCGGGCGGTGAGGGTCTGGGAGACGCGATCGAGTTCGGCCTGCACGCTGGCGGCCAGGTGGGTCATCCATTTGTCGTCGATGGCAAGCGTCCGGACCTCGGCCTCGGTGAGCGCGGGGTACTTGCCGAAGGCCAGGGCATCGAGCGCGACATCCTGCTCTCTCACGCGGCGCTTGAGTGCGGTCTCGATCTCGGAGAGTTCCAGCCAGCGCCGGAGCGCGGCAGCTTCTTCTTCGGCTTCCGCATCGCCCTTGATCTCCTTCAGCCGCGCGTTGATCTCGGGCCTGGCGATCCTGTCCAGTGCGCCGAGCGCGCCTTCTTCACCGCCATGCTCCTCTTCGAGCTCGGCTAGGCTCAAGGTGGCGGCTTCGAGTTCGGCCTGCGCCGCATCGAGCGCGGCCTGCTCCTTCGCAAAATAGCGCGCGACGATGAGCAGCTTGGGCAGGAGCTCGCAGGCCCAGCCCTTGTCCTTCTTCCTGCCCTTCTTGTCGGTCTCGACGATGCGCGAGACCTTCGCCACCCAGCCATCGGCGGCGATGAGATAGGCATCGTCCTGCATCATGGCGGCCCAGTAATCCATGAGCTGCTGGTAGATGTCGTAGGCATCGAGCAGCGGTGCCTCGCGAAAGGCCGCGAGCAGCGATTCGGCCAGTGCTTCGATCAGCGCCTTCGGATGGGCATCCTTGCCGAAGGCCGTGAGCGTCTTCGTGGCTTCCCGGCGCCAGCCGTCAAAACGCGTGGTCACGCTCAGGTTGAAGGCGGCGAACTCGGGATGTTCAAGGATGGCCCCGCGCACCTCGGGCAGCGGCAGGCGCAGCTGCGCGTATCCGGGCCGCAAGGGCTCGAACAGCGCGGCGCGCAGGCCGGGGAGCTGTTGCCAGTAATCCGCGAGCGCATCGAGATCGCGCTCGGGGATGCCGCCGTTCAGGTGGGCGTCGATGTCGTGCAGGTCTTCGGGCGTGGTCGCATCGATGTAGCGCGGCAGGTTGAGGTTGAAGTCGTTCTTCGCGTCGGCGATTTCCTCGAAGGGCACCATGCGCGCATAGCGCGGCACGTCGAGCTGCTTGCTGAAGGTGTCGACGATGCGGTGGATGTCCTGCTCGCGCAGG
>WBZY01001185.1_pt1 | contig 14522 bp, 11 predicted proteins | sample 5204191 | NCBI WGS metagenome assembly WBZY01 (sample SAMN12344363, study PRJNA552823) | activated sludge metagenome | biome: Activated sludge suspended growth; feature: Anammox Sidestream; material: Wastewater; isolation source: activated sludge from anammox sidestream of wastewater treatment...
GCGTCGGCCCACACGTACAGCCGCACCAGCGAGCCGTTGGCGCGGTGCTCGCGCAGCAGCCGGCCGGCGCCGTCGCGGGCGAACACCAGCGTGGAGCCGCTCAGCACCTTGCGGCTGCGCGCCCCGGTGTGGGCGTGGACATAGGTGGCCTTCGGCACGCCGGCGTCCGTGACCGTCGCCAACCGTCCCGCGGCGTTGTAGCCGAAGGCCTTCGCCCCCTGCAGTGTGAGGTTGCCGGCGGCATCGTAGGTGACCTGCGCCCCTGCGAGGGTGGCCAGGCGGTTGCTCTGCGCGACGTAGACCGCCTCGACGGCGGTGGCGTTGGTGGTCGAGCGGGTGCGGTTGCCGTTGGCGTCGTAGAGGTAACCGTAGCTCGTGCCGGGGCGCGTCTCGGCGCTGAGGCGATCGAGCGCGTCGTAGCCGAAGGTCGCCGCGACCGCGCTGCCCTGCAGCGACAGCAGGTTGCCGTTGGGGTCCCAGGCGCCGTAGCTGCGCGCATCCACCGCCCCCACGGCCTGCGAGAGCGCCCAGCCGCGCAGGTCGTGGCTGCGTGTCTCGGCGAGCCCGTTGCCGAAGACCTGCGCCGCGAGCAGCCCGTCGCCCCGGTACTGGCGGTTGGACACCAGCGTCGTCGCGACGCCGCCGACCGTGGTGCTCACCGCACTGATGCGCCCGAGCGCATCGCGGGTGTAGGAGACCAGCCGCCCGTCGGGGGCGTGCGCGATGGAGGCGAGGCGGTCGCGTGCATCGTAGGTGTAGTCGGTCTGGTAGCTCACGCCGAGCTCGGTGCGCTGCACGCCGGTGCGGTTGCCGAAGGCATCGTAGGCGTAGCTCTCGCTGCCGCCGGCGTCTGTCACCGCGCACAGGCGCCCGAGGCCGAGGGGGCAGGTGTCGTAGGTGTAGGTCACGTTCTCCGCGACGGCGTCGGGGTAGGTGATCGCCGTCGGCCGGTTCAGGGCATCGTAGGTGTACTGCGTCTGGACGGCGCGCGCGTCGGTGCGCGTGAGCATGTTGCCGGCGTTGTCGTACGTGAACGTCGTTGTGCCACGGTCCGGGCTCTGCTCGCTCAGCAGGTTGCCGAGGTCGTCGTAGCCGTAGACCGTGGTGGCCCCGTTGGGTGCCGTGACCTCGATCGGGCGGTCGAGCGCGTCGTAGACGAACGTCGTTTGCCCGCCCAGGGCATCGAGGGTCACGGTGCGCCGATTCAGCGCGTCGTACTGATGGGTGGTGGCCGGGTTGTCGTTGGGATCCTCGAGTGAGCGCAGATTGCCAACCGCATCGACGACGACATCGTAGCCGGTCACCGGGCCGCCCAGCTCGTGGCGTTGCAGGTGGTTGCGCGGGTCGAACACGCGATGCACCGTGCGCACCGGGGTGCCGTCGGGGTTGTGGTCCGTGATGTCCTGCAGGTTGCCGCGCGCGTCGTAGTCGTAGGACTGTTTGCCGCCGAGCGGATCGGTCACCGCCAGCAGCTCGCGCGCGTCGTTGAAGCCGAAGGTCTGCACCATGCCGTCGGGCCAGGTGCGGGTTTTCGGCAGCCCGTTGTCGAACCAGGTGTACGCGGTGCTGCGGCTGGCGCCCCCGCCCGGCGGGGTACGCGTCAGCGTCATCAGCCAGCTGCGGAACGAATACACCGCCGTGGTCTGCAGCCCGTTGGGATCGGTGAACTTCGTGAGCCGGCCGTTCGCGTTGTACGTATTGAAGGTGGTCACGCGCCCGAGTGCGTCGGTGCGCTTCCAGAGTTGCCCGAGCCGTCCGCACGCCGTTACGCCCGCACAGTTCGTGTAGTAGCTGTAGGTGAGCGTGTCGGCAACGTCCGTGCGCGGCCCGTCCACGGTCGCGAGCTGGCCGGCCGCCGCGTAGGAGAACGTCGTCGCACGGGAGACCGCCGCACCCGCCGGCGTGAAACCGCTCTCCGTGATGCGGGTAGGCAGGTACGGATGCGATGTATCCTCGTACGCGGTGGTGATCACGTGTGCGCCGCCCGCCCACACGCCAGGTTCGCTCACGCTGGTGATCAGGTCGAGATGCGGTGAGAGCCAGGTGAAGCTGCGTGTGCGTGTCGCGTCCGTGGTGCAGGTCGCGACATTCGCCAGACAGGGCGCGCAGGCACTGCCCGCGAGCCCGGAGGTCTGCGTCGCGACGTGACTGTCGTCGGCACTCGCGTAGGTGTACAGCGTGATGCGATTCTCCTCGTCCTTGCGGCAGAGCAGACGGTTGTTTCCGTCCCATTGCTGTTCGAGCGTCTTGCCGTCGCTGACGCCGTCGACGAGCAGGCTGCGCGCCACGAGCGGGAGCACGCCTTGTGTCGGGTTGCCGTAAGTGTGGACCGCCACGTGGCCGGCGGCATCGACGATGTGCGTTTGCGTCGCGGACGGATACGACAGTGTGAAGTGCCGCTGGCCACCGGCATGTTCGCTGAGGGTCACGGCGCCCGTGGCGGCGTCGTAGCCGAAGGTGGCGTAGCGCTTGCCGGCTTCGTCGACGATGCCGGTCAACGCTCTGGTGAACGTGGCGTGCTCGTACAGGTAGTAGCGGGTCTTGAGGCTCGGGTACTTCACGCTCAGCAACCGGTTCTGCGCTGCGCTGGCGCCGGTGTCGTAGCTGTAGGTATACGTCTTGCCGTTCGGGTCCGTGAGCGTGGCGATGCGCCCGTTCGCGTCATAGACGAGTGCGAGCGCAAGTCCGTTCGGGCCGGTCACGCTTTGCAGCCGCCCGTTGTCGGTACCGCCCGTGGCGTAGGCGAGGGTGGTGACCTGGCCGGCCGGGTTGGTCACTGTCACGAGCCGGCCGAAGGCATCGTAGCGCTCGACGCCGCCATCCGTGAGTCTCAGTTCCCACCCGGCCGGCGCACCCGAGGACAGCAGCCGGGTGAGCGTCTCGCGAACGTCCCCCGCACCGACCCACGCGCTACCCTGCAGGGTGTAGATCAGCGCCTGACCGTCCTCCCGGAAAACCGTCGCGCGCGCGGCGGTGCCCGAGTACGCGACCCGGCGGTCCCAGTTGCTGCGCCAGTTGTAGCCGAGGGCGCCGGCGGTGCGCAGGCGACTGTTGTAGTAGCGTGTGAACTCGAGCGCACCGAAGCCTTCCCCGCGATAGTCCGTCTCGGCCTCGAACTTGTTGCCGGTCGCATCGTCGCAGGGGTTGGTGCCGTTGCAGACGCGCGGGCGCCCCGCCATCCGGGGCAGGCAGCGCCCCGTGTCCGCGTCCACCGTGCCGCGCGGGCACAGATCGGGTTCGCCATAGCGGTAATTCGGGACAACGACCAGTTGGTCGGGCGCCCACACAGCATAGTTCGTGGCACGTTTTTCGATAGTGAAGATGCAGCGCGATTCCGCACCCGCAGACCACTCATCGACCGTAAGGTTTGCGTAGCGCCACTGGAGACTTGGTTGCTCTGTCCGTTTCGCCGCGACCCGTGGTTCCGCCTCGCCGTCGCGGCACGCGTCGGTCGAGGTTTCCCAGCGCTGCCCGAGGTAGGCATCGACCCAGTACTGCTCGGCGCGCGCGCCGCTGGATACCAGCGCCCCGAGGAGCGCGATGGGCAGGAGCCACCGCCATGGTGTGTGTGTGCGCATCGTGTTACCGACCCTCCGCTGTCCGGCTGTCGTCCCTGTCGATGCCGTTGCGGCACCGGCGAACCGGTTAGCCCGGATCGGAAATCCCGTCCGTAACCCGTTCGTGACTACGCATACCATGCGGCCCGGTGCGCTGTCATGATCCACATGGATCACGTGGCGCAAAAAATTCGTCCCACGGTATGTCCTTGGTCACTCCGGAAACTCGCTGGCGGCCGCTTCCCGGCGGCCGATCGTCACGATCGTTCGGCGTGCGCCATCGCGGTGAAGGACGGTGACGGTGCGCAGGCTGCGATCGTGGTGGCGCACGTGTGCGTAGACAGCGAAATAAGCGCTCCGCACATCGATCGACGTTGAGATCGGTCCGAACAGTCCGGCCGGGGTGACGTCGTCCGGATCGAGGGCCGGACGCCTGGTGCGCGCATCGAGAAACTGTGCCAGACCGTTCGTGGCGCCGTGGTGCTCCACATACGCGCGCAGCACTTCCGGTGTCGCCGTGTTGATGTTGAGCCGGGTGCCCTGCGGCAAGGCCGCGACGTGGGGCGCCAGGCGCCGCCAGTCCTCAGGCGCGAGCGTGAGGGCGGCCCGCAGCGTGGCGATGTCGGCCAGGGGGCGATCGAGGCACGCGGCAGCGGCCTCCGGGGTTCCCCGCGCCGTCATGCGGTCGGCATCGAGACAATCCGCCGCGTCGGTGGCCAGGGACGGGTCGAGTGCCAGCGAGCGCAGCAGGCGGGCGAATCGCGCCTGCGCGTCCGCGACCCGGTGGCCGCTCGCGTCGACCAGCGAGTTCACGTTGAAGCGGCCCGCGAGATCGACGATCCGGACCTCGACCTGTCCGTCCTCGACCGGCAAAACCGGCTGCCGTGCGGCCCACGGTTCCCCGAGATGATCGATCGATGCGCTCGACGCGTTCGATGCGGCTGTCGTGCTCGACGCGGCGTCGGCCGCGAGCAGGGCGCGCGCCAGTTGCCCGGCCCCGGCGGCGAGATAGTCTGCCTGGACCGAATCGACGAGGTTCCCCGTGCGGCGCAGCGCGAAGTAGCTCGCGGAAAGCATCTGCGTCATCAGGATCGCGGCGAGCGCGAACACCAACAGGACCGTAATCAGCGCCACACCCCGTTGCCGCATGGATGCACCTACCGGATCGGCAGCACGCGCACCAGTTCCCCCGCCGTCGGGTGAACGAGGCGCAGGCGCAACGCGCGTGGCAGGCGGTCCCCGAGCGTCTCGCCGCGGCCGGTGTCCGTCGGCGGCGCAGGCGGCCAGTCGCGTTGCCACGCCTTGCGGGAGTCGAGGAACTCGACGTCGAAGGCCGCGAGGTTCGCGCAGACCACTCGTGCACGCGGCGCGGACTGCGGATCGGCCGTCAGTGCGGAATCGCTTCGCCACAGGCGCCCGTCATCGTCCACCGACCAGCCGACGCGACGCAACTGGCCGGCGGAGCCGTCCAGGGCATGTGCCCGGCCGGTGCGGGTCAGCTCGATGCGCTGCGTGCCCGCGTCGCTGCGCACGACGAAGGCATGGGGGTCCGCGTGCGCCTCCGGGCTCCCCGGCATGACGATCCGCGACAGGTCGGTCTCGAGCAGCCGTAGCGCGCTCTGCATGGCCGCGAGCGTCTCGAGCGCGTCGTTGCCGTGGCGCTCGAGCCGCGCAGCCGAATCGAGCAGAAGGTACGCGGCCACGCCGATGAACGCGACGATCGCAAGCGACACCAGCGTCTCGATCAGTGTGAAGCCCGCTGCCGGATGGGGGCGAGTGTCGGTGGTCATCAGCGCTGTGCCTCGAAGCCGACCAGCCGGATCAGTGTGCCGGGCTCGTCCGCACGCCCGACCGTCACCTCGACGCGGTACAGGCGCGCGACGGACGCGTGTGTCACCGATCGGGTGACGACCCACTCGACGCCGGCCAGGTGCCGTACAAGACGCTCTTCGCGCGGCGCCGGCGCCGCGTCCTCGACGCCGAGTTCGTCGATCGTGTTCTGCGCGACCCACAGCGCATGCGTCTTGTCCTGCAGGCGACGCAGCAGCGACGCGTACGCCGCCCCCTGCATCACCACGGCCGCAGTGAGCACCGCGAGGATCGCCAGCGCGACCAGCACCTCGATCAGGCTGAACCCGCGCGTGGCACGCCCGCGAGGATCAACGCAGCCGGAGCGTGCCACTGCCATCGCTGCCGATGCTGCCCGGCGACTCTTGTGCACCGTCGAGCCGAAATTCCAGTTCGAACGGCGAGATCTCGCCGCTTGCGTGCAGCAGGATTGCCGGCGTATCCACGGCGTAACCGATGGCTCCCGCGGGCCGCGACGGCGCGGTTCCGTCCCGGCGCAGCGCCATGTGCAGCCCGGGCGCAAGCGTGTGCCCGCGCACGAACGACGCCTCGAGCGGCACCCAGTCCTCCCGTTGCGGGTCGAGGCGCAGCAGCGTGTAGGACGCATCATCCACCACCACCCCGAACTCCTCGCCCGACAGCACCGCCTCCTCGCTCATCAGGCGCAACACCCGGAACAGCTGCTCGATCTCCGATCGTGCCTGCCGATCGCCGGCACGCGTCACGGCGAGCGCGGCCAGGCCGGTGAGCACGGTGATGAGGACCATCGTCACGACCAGTTCGAGCAGCGTGAAGCCGCGTGCGTGGCGCCGGCCGGCGGCAGCGGGACCTCTGGGTGGTAACGGCATGCGGCTCCCTAGATCAGCTCGCTCAAGGTGAATATCGGCTGCAGGATGGCGATCACGATGCCGAGCACGGCAACCCCCATCAGGAGCAGCACCACCGGCTCCAGCAGCCCGATCAGGGTCGCGATGTGGTTGTCGAACGTGAACTGCTCGCGCTCCGCGATGCGTTCGAGCATGCTTTCGAGGGTGCCGCTCTGTTCGGCGCTGCCGATCATGCAGAGGGTCATCGGCGAGAAGGGGCAATGCTGCTCGAGTGCGACCGTGAGGCTCGCACCTTCGCGCACCTGCGCCGTGGCCCGCGTGAGCGTCTGCTTGAGCCAGGTATTGCCGAGGACCGAGGTCACGACGCCGAGCGCATCGACCAGCGGCATGCCGCTGTGCAGCAAGGTCCCGAGCGTGCCGGCAAAATGCGCGCTGCCGGCGGCGCGCAGCAGCTTGCCGACGAACGGGAGCGACAGCGCCCAGCGGTCGACCCGCTCGCGTCGTCGGGCGTTGCGCAATGACAGTCGCAGCCCCGCCGCGCCGCCCGCCACGACCAGCACGACCAGCACGCCCCAGTGCCTCAGAAAACCGCTCGTGGCGAGCAACGCGCGGGTCGGCGCGGGCAGCGGGTGGCCCTCCCGCGCGAACACGGCCACCACGTCGGGCACGATGTACGTGAGCAGTCCGGCCACGACCAGGACCGCCACCGCGCACAGCAGACACGGGTAGGTCAGCGCCAGCACCAGTTTCTGCCGCGCGCGATGGCGTGCCTCCATATGCTCGGCCAACCGGGCGAGCACCAGATCGAGGCGTCCGGTCTGCTCGCCGGCGGCCACGGTGGCGGTGTAGACCGGCGCGAACACCCGCGGATGGCGGCGCAGCGCATCGGCCAGCGTGCTGCCTTCGGTGATCTGGCGGCGTACCTCGGCGATCAGCGATTTGGCGCGTTCTCCCTCGGTCTGACGCACGATTGCCGCCAGGGCATCGGCGACCGGCAGCGAGGAGTGCAGCAGCGTTGCGAGCTGACGCGTGAACACCGCCGCCTGGAGTACCGAGAGTCCGGCGGGAGCGACGAGCCGACGGGATTGCCCCTCGACCTCGACGACGCGCACCTCGAGCGGCAGCATGCCCCGTGCGCGCAGCGTCTGGCGCGCGTCGTAGGCGCTGTCCGCCTCCACGGACCCGCGGTGCCGCTTGCCGGTGGCATCAAAGGCGGCGTAGCTGTATACGGCCACTCGAGCGACTCCGTCGTGTGCCGCTGCGACCGTCGCATGCGGCGATCATCGCGTCACGGTGCCCGGACGCGCAGTTGCAGGTTCGCGCGCCCGGGTGCCGCGGCGCGACTGATCGCCACCTGTTCGATGCGCAGCCCGAGCCCGCCCTCCAGCTGTTCCAGCCACAGCAGCGCCTGGTCGGCGCGTGCCGCATCCAGCGCCAGCGTGACGGCGCCGCTGGTCTCGTCGTTCGAGCGGGCGATCACCAGATCGTGCTGCCCGGCGAGCGCCGAGATCCGCGCGAGCGGCGAGCCCTGCGGCGGCGCGCCGCGCGCCGGGGTGCGCACCGGCGCCGCGTTGCGCACACGCGCGGCCTCCCGGTCCATCCACGCAAGAAGGGTTTCCTCGCGTGCCAGCGCGTGCGCCCGGGCACTGCGCCACCCGTGCGTGAAGGCGAGCACCGCTGCCAACAGGACTACGACCACCAGCCGGGCGGTCGGCACGTGGCCCGCCCATCCCGCCAGCGTCTTCGCCCGCTCGTGCACACCGGTCATTGCGCGTGCCCCGTGCCGAGGTCGATGCGCGCGAGTATGCCGTCGTCGACTGCGTCGGTGCTGACCAGGCGTGCCGGCCAGGCCGGATCGGTGAACGCAGAGCGGTAGCGCTCGGCGTGCTGCACGTCATCGAACCTGATCTGCAGCCTCAGGGTATCCGTTCCGGCATGGTACTCGATCGATTGCACACCGCTGTCGTCGGTGATCGGGGGATCGACGAGCGGTGCGAGGGCCTGGCGCAGGCGCTGCGTGAACAGCGGTGCCGGTGGCCGGTCGAGGGCGGCCAGTTGCGCCGCGAACTGTCTTTGCAGATGGACGATGCGCGTATCGTGCGGGAACAACTCCCGGTAGAGCGTGTGGGCCTGCGCGTTCAGGCGGGCGGCCTGGCGCGCATGCTGCAGCCCCCGCACGAGATCGAAGCCGATCAGCGTCGCGAGCACGACGGTTGCGACGGTCGCCACACGCAGCAGCTGTTTCAGCCGGGCGCGTCGCCCCGCGCCGGCGAATCGGCCTTGCAGCAAACCGAACCCGGGGGTGGCGTCGAGCACCCGCGCCACCAGCGCCGCGCGCACGTCCGCGGGCGCGGCGAGGTGCTCGACGATCCGGTCGTGCGCCGCACCCGGGGGCAGCAGATCCACCACGGCACGCGCTTCGGCATCGCCGCCGTACAGCACGACCCGCCGGCACGTCGACCCCGCCAGCAGGCGCGACAGCACCACCGCCGCGTTGTCCGACGCCACGGCACCGGCCGCCGCCCCCGGCAGTGCGAACAGCCAGCGTGACCCCGCGCACAGAATCCGCAGCGCCGACCCGTCGTCCGCGTCGATGAGCTGGGTCTCGGCGTAGACCTCGTCGGGGCGGATGCCGAGCGCGAGCACGCGGGCCAGCCAGCCGTCCAGCCAGGCGGCCTCCAGTGCGATGACCGGCGTCCGGCCGCCGGCGTCCCGGGGTCCGATCGCAACGTGCACCTGCTCGACGGCGGTGGCGAGATGCTCCTCCACGAGGTAGGTGATCGCGCGGGTGCGGTGGCGCGGGCGCAGCAGCGGTGCGGGGACCCACAGGTGCAGCAGGGCCTCGGCCGTCACGACACAGACGATGGGGTCGGCGGGAGAGAAATCCGCGCGTCCGGCGAGCGCCTCCGGTGTCCCGCAGAAGACCTCGACGGGCTGCTCGCCGGCGCAGCGATAGAACCGGATCGCGGCCTCGGGATCGGTGGCGGAGGTGTACGGCAGGATCAGCACCGCGACCGCTGGCGCCCGCGCGGCACCCGCCGTGTCAGTCGCCGTGCGTGACACGCAGCGCTTCCTCGAAGCTGGTGCGCCCGGCGGTCACCGCTCGCAGGGCGGAGGCGAGCAGTGCCGGTGCCGCGTCGCCGGCCAGGCGCGCCAGCGCCTGTTCGCTCGCCCGGGCATGAATCTGCTCGCGCAGCGGCGCATCGACGGCAATCATCTCGAACAGGGCCATGCGGCCGAGGTAACCGCTGCCGTGGCAGCGCGCGCACCCGGTGGCCCGATACCAGGGGCCGGCGCCTGCCGGCGCGCCGAGCCGCTGGCGTTGTTCGGCGGTGGGCAGGTGCGCCTCGCGGCAGTTCGCGCACAGCACGCGTACCAGCCGCTGGGCGATGAGCATGCTGAGCCCGGCACCGAGCAGGAACGGCTCGATGCCCATGTCGATCAGCCGCGTCACCGCGCCGATCGCGCTGTTGGTGTGCAGCGTGGAGAGGACCAGGTGCCCGGTCAGGCTCGCCTGCACCGCGATCTCGGCCGTCTCGCGGTCGCGAATCTCCCCGATCATCACGACGTCGGGATCCTGGCGCAGGATCGCGCGCAGTCCGCGGGCGAAGCTAAGCCCGGCTTTCGGGTTCACCTGCGTCTGTCCGATGCCCTCGATGTCGTACTCGATCGGGTCCTCGACGGTGAGGATGTTGCGGCTGCCGTCGTTCAGGTGCTGCAGGCACGCATAGAGCGTGGTGCTCTTGCCCGAGCCGGTGGGTCCGGTGACGAGGACGATGCCGCTCGGTCGCGCGAGCGCGTGGCGCAACGCGGCGTCCTGCGCCGCCGGCAACCCGAGCGCCGCGAGATCGAGGCGTTGCATGTCCTGGTCGAGCAGCCGCAGAACGACGCGTTCGCCGTGGCGCGTGGGCATCGTGGAGACACGGATGTCCACGTTCTTGCCGACGATCGCCACGGAGAAGCGTCCGTCCTGCGGAAGGCGTCGCTCGGCGATGTCGAGCCGGGCCATGACCTTCACGCGCGAGACGAGAAACGGCGCCATGGCGCGGGGCGGGGCTGCGCGCTCGAGGAGCACGCCGTCGATGCGAACGCGCAGCACGATGCGCTGCTCGAAGGTCTCGATGTGGATGTCCGAGGCGCCCTCGCGGATCGCCTGGGTGAGCAGCGCGTTCAGGTACCGGATGATCGGGGCATCGTCGGTCGGGTCGAGCAGATCCGCGCTGGCGGCCGGGGTGACGGCGTCGGCAGCGGCGCCGGCGTCGGCCACGGCGCCGAGCGACGCTTCCATCACGTCTTCGTAGCAGCGGCGCAACCAGTCGTTGAATTCGTCCGCGTCGGCCTCGCGAAACCGCAGCCGCGGTCCGACGAGGCGCGCGACCTCCAGCAGCGCCGTCGCGGGCGCGTCGGCCTTGACGAGCGCGACCGGGGCGCCCGCATCGCCGTCGGCCAGCACGATGATGCCGCGGTGCTTGACGAAGGCGTACGGGAGGCGGCGCGGGTGCGCGGCGCGGGGGCTCATTCGGGGCGTGTCCGCGGTTCGGCCGGTCCTGCGTCCCCGGCGGGCAGCGAAGGCAGCGGCGTCAGCGGGATCAGGAAGCGGTCGATCTGCGTGTTCAGGTCCGATTGCAGCGCCCGCATGCGATCGTAGCGCTGGCGCGTCTCGAGCGCGTTGTCCGAGCGCGAGCGCAGGATCCGCGGGTGGATGAACACCATCAGGTTCTTCTTCACGTTCTGCGTGCTGGTGCTGCGAAAGGCGCGCCCGATCAGGGGGATGCTTCCGAGCAGCGGGACTTTGTTGATCTTTTCCGTCACGTCGTCGCGGATGAGTCCGCCGAGCACCAGCAGTTCGTTGTCGTCGATGAGCACCTTGGTGGCGATGCTGCGCTTGCTGGTGACGATGTCGGCGGTCTCCGCTGCCGAGTCGGTCACCGCCTCGACCGTCTGCACGATCGAGAGCGTGATCGAATCGTCGCGGTTGATGCGCGACTTCACCTTGAGCGTCACGCCGACGTCGTGGCGTTCGATGGTCTGGAAGGGATTGTTCGTCGTCGATGCGGCGCCGGTCGATGAACCGGTGATGAACGGCACGTTTTCGCCGACGAGGATCTCCGCCTCTTCGTTGTCCAGCGCCACCACGGTGGGCGTGGACAGCAGGTTGGCATTGGCATTGGATTCCAGCGCACGCAGCAAGGCGCGTAGCGTCCCGTCCTCGTTGGCCCCGACGGTGAGCCCCTGGCCGAAGTCCGGCGGATCGGGTGTGGGCAGCGGGGGCAACAAACCGATCGCCCCGAAGACGCCGTCGCTCGGCACCTCGGAGACCCACTTCACCCCGAGATCCCGCAGGCCGTCGCGATTGACCTCGACGATGATCGCCTCGACCACCACCTGCGGGCGGCGCACGTCCAGGGCGGTGATCACCGAGCGCAGCGAGTCCAGCACGGGTTTCGGCGCGGTGATTACCAGGGCATTGGTGTCGGCGTGCGCATCGATCTTGAAATCCAGTTCGGTGAAGGTCGCATCGAGGCCGGAGCGCACCGCGCTGGTGCCCAGTGTCTGGAGAATCGGCAGCAGCGACGTGGCATCGGCGTAGTCGAGGTACACGACGTGCGTGTTGCCGTCCTGGGCGCCGGCGAGCGGGATGTCGAGCCGTGCGATCAACGCCCGCAGCGGTGCGCGCGCGGCGGGATCGCCGCTCAGCAGCAGGCTGTTCGAGCGTTTGTCGGCGACCACATGGAATGCCTGGGGTAGCTTGCGTTCGGCCGGCAACAACGTTTGCAGCGTCGCGTACAGCTCCGGAGCATTGGCATGGCGCAGCCGCAGCACCTCGACGTCGAGCGTGGTTTCCTGGTCGAGCCGCGCGACCAACGCCAGCAGCCGGTCGATGTCCGCCTTGCGATCGGACATCAGCAGCAGGTTGGAGTCGGGGTAGGCGGTCAGCACCGCGCCCGGCGATGCGAGCGGCTTGATCACGGTCACCAGTTCCGCGGCCGGGACGTTGCGAACCTTCACGACGCGCACGATCACATCGTCGGCGAACCGGCCGCCCGCGCGCTCGGGATCCGGTGCGGACGCTTCGCGGTTGAGGTCCTCGGCGGGCACGACCTTGATCGCCGCGCCGGTGTCGATCACCCCGAGCCCGTGCACCTGGAGCACCGACAGGAACACCCGGTACGCCTCGTCCGGGGTCAGGGGCTCGCCGGCGATCAGCGTCACCTCGCCCTTCACCGACGGGTGCACGATGATGTTGCGACCGGTCAGCTTCGCCACCCAGCGGACCAGTTCGGTGATATCGGCGTTCTCGAGATTGAGGGCCACGGGCGGCGGCGAACCCGCCGCCGCGGCGGGTTCGGTCGCGTGCGTGGTAGGCGCCGGCGCGCACGCCATCGCCACGGCGAGCAGCACGACCTGCGCGGCATGCGCGAGGGGCGGTGGGGTACGGGGTGCGTTCATTCGGTTCCTCGTGCCGGCGTGCCGGCGTGCCGGCGCAGCGCCTCGAGCCGCTCGGCCAGACGCAGGCGAACCTGCGCATCCGACGCCGACGGCGGTGACGCGGCCATGGCCGGACCGTCGTGCGGTGCCGCTGCCGCCGCCGGTGGTACGCTCGCGGAAGCCGCGGTGCCGGCGGTGGCCTGCACGCGCTCCGCCGCCGCCTGTGCGGAGGCGAAGGTGAGCGTCTCGAGCCGTCCGTCACGCAGCATCACCACGTGATCGGCGCTCAGTTCCTGCAGCGTCGCGCCGCCCGGCAGCGCATCGCCCGCCGCGTACGCCGTCGGCTTCACCCCGGGAGCGGCGATCACCGCGTAGGTGGCTTCCGGGCGTTCGTGCGTGAACACCGCGTGCAGGCGCAACTGCAACGGTGTGGGCGGCAGCGCCTGCGGCGGCTGCGGCTCCGGCACGTAACGCCCGAACAGCGGCTGTGCCGCCAGCGCGGCCACGGTGGGCAAGGTCCGGGGGGCAGGGGGCGCGGCGTCACCCGCGGCGGGGGCCGGCGCGGCGGCTGCGGCGAGCGCCTGTTCGGCCGGCAGCAACGCATCCGCCACGTACGCGAGGCCCAGCGCCAACGCCGCGGTGATGGCGACGGGCGCGAGCGTGATGCGCTCGGTGACCTGCCTGACGACGCGCCGGCCCGCACCCGGCGCTGGCCGCAGCCGCCCCCGCCAGGCCATCAGCGCGACGATTCTTCGTCCCGGGCAGCGGCGGCCTGCGCGGACAAGGCGTCGGCCGGTTCACCCGCGTGGACCGCGGCGTCGCGGCCGATCTGCGCGTCGCGTTCCATCTGCGCGCGCGCCGACGGCGGCAGACTGCGCTCGAATGCGCTCATCCGGTCGCGACAAAGCACCCGCGGGTCCGAGCTCGCATCGCGCGCATCGGCGCCGCTCGCGTGCTGCTGCGCGATGCACGCCTGAAAGGCGTTCAACTGCGCTTCGATGCTGTTCGGCGTCACGTGCTGCTGCAGCGCCTGCATCACCGCCGCGCGGTCGATGGTGGCGTCGGCGCGTGCGTCGATCGCGCTGGTCGCGGCGGTCGCGTCGGTGACGGACTGCGCGGTGGCAACGGACATATCCAGCGCGCACGCCGCGACAACGGCAAGCGCGTGGAGACGGAGGAAGGCATGGCGGTGGTGATGCGGCATCGGTACAGTCCCTTGACGGTGAGCAAGCGTCCTTCGTGCCTACGATAGCCGCCGTGTGAACACGAGGCAACCGGCCGGGCGGTCGCGCGCGGGGAACAAGGTTACGGAATGTTCATGTGCCACGCGGTGGATTGGATTGGCGTTGCCGGATGACTATGATCCCCCGCGACGACGTCTGGACGGCATGGATCGCTGCGCTGTACGACTGCCCTCCCCAACGGACGAACAGGACCCGCTGCAACGGCGATGCGCGGGTTTGGTGTGGCTGCGCACAGGGACCGGGGAGGCAGGGATGAAGGCGATCGGCACAGGGACGGGCGGATGGGGGCGGATCGTGGTGGCCGCGGTGCTGCTGGCGAGTGCGGCGCCCGGCTGGGGCACCGTCAACCCCGATCCCGCCACGCCGCCCGATGCGGTATCCGACGCGGTCGGGTCGCTGGGTGGCGCGTTCCGGGTGAACGAGCAGGGGGCGGCAACCTACACCGTGCCGCTGGTGGTGCCGCCCGGTACGGCGGGCGTCGCGCCACAGATCGGGCTGATGTACTCGAGCAGCGCCGGCAACGGGTTGGTGGGACAGGGCTGGTCGCTGACGGGGTTGTCGGCGATCACGCGCTGCCGGCAGACGAAGTACCAGGACGGGGCGGCAGCGCCCATCAC